>ERZ832317.889-NODE-889-length-40382-cov-24.365735_pt1 | contig 40382 bp, 48 predicted proteins | sample MGYA00519695_ERZ832317 | MGnify/ENA primary metagenome ERZ832317 (study PRJEB31850, sample SAMEA3708726) | human gut metagenome | biome: human gut; feature: human-associated habitat; material: faeces | place: China | collected 2014 ...
TTAGTTGCATATGCACTATGCTAATATTATTATTTTTCTTTCCTACATCTATTTGAATTATGACAATATCCTGTGAAATGTAAGTAATGGATATGTTATATGTTTGTAAAATTTATAATACCCTCATGGCACTCATTAGCACCATGAGGGTATTGTTTTACATCATTCCCATAGTAAGTCCCTTTGACGCATTATCGTACTCTGCCAGATCTTTCATGATATCTGCGATACGATATAACTCATCAAGTTTCCCCCTACTGTTCATGTCCTCCGGGCGATAGTGGTCTATGACATATCGTTCCCACTCTTCCAGATATTCACTCATTGCATTCATATGTTACTTCCTTTCTACGATCACATTAGATGCATTGACGGTACAAGCGGAGTCTACAGAGATCGTCAGAGCGTCGTTTGCGCATCCACAAGGATTGTAAACAACTCCGATCAGAGTAAGGTTCACGTTGCTTCCTGCTGCACTCGGTGTCTCAATAGCCTTGGCAATCGGTACTCCGTTATTTGCCAGGGTAATTGTGATGTCCTGCGCGGCAGTCGGTGCCAGCGTGACGTTAGCAACTACAGTGTAGTAGCCACTTCCCTTGATTTTAATCGTTGTTCCACTTGCGTCCATACTGCATCCCTGCTTATGCTCGACTGTTCCATAAGGAATCAATGCCCCTGCGGTCAGGGTTGTTGCAGTTTCCAGTCGCGTTTCGATGATATGGTTCATGGCAAGCACCCCCTAGAAACAACCACATCCGGTTGCGCAAAATGGATTACTGCCACTGGTGTATGTAGTTGCAGTAGGGTATCTCACAACTCCTGCGACTGCGTTCTGTAGATTAAGCGCATTGATCTGATTCTGTAAGGATTCAATCTTATCCTCATTCATCTTATCCATGATTTTCTGGAACTTGTCCGTTGTGTTCGCCTCTGACTGCATCAATGCCATCTGTAACTGACTGGTGTTCTGCTGATCCAGGTAACGATTTTCTAAAATCGTTTGCTTTGTCTCGCAGCAGCAAGTCTGCATGTTTGATGCCAGCTGCGTCAAATTGTTGATGATGTTCGCGCTGTTCGATGAAACAGCCGTTCCAACATCCCGGATTTCTCCAAGGTTGTTATAGGCTGCATCTTTGGTGGCACCATTGATCTCATAAATGCCTCGCTGGACGTCAGCCGCAATGCCTGCCTGTCCCTGCTGAATGCTGTTAAGGTCTACGGCTCTTTGAATGTCGGCAGTGCTGGCCGCGTTATTCCCTCACAGACCGCCTCCCGAAAGCATCGGCAAAAGTAAGAGTGCAAAGATCCAAAAGAACCCCATTCCTCCTCCCCAGCAGTCATCATTGTTTCTGGTTACAGACGCAATGTCTGATAATGATAAGTTATCCATAGTCTTATCTCCTTTCAAAAATTTTATATATGCAAGAGTGCGCACTCGTTACATCAACATATCTATGATCTGTTGCGGATCAATGCCCTGTTTCTTACACTGTTCCATAAATACCTCTTTGGGGTCTCTACCACGGCACAGATCCACAACGTTTTGTACCTGGGGATTTTGCTGGCATATCTGCTCTAATGCCTGCGTTGGGTTCTGTGCCATTTTCATCGTTTGCATATATGCCTTTATTCCATTAAGCATTTGCGGATTGACTTGTGGCTTTACCACGTTTTGTAGTAGTGGATTCATCTTTTTCTCCCTTCATTTCTTCAATCATTGCCAGCAGTTCTGCTTTCGTCACATACTCTGGTGCTGGATTTGGTTCATATTTCTCAAAGCGATAAAATTCTGTTGTTGTCAGCCCCATAGAATCCGCCTGACGCAGGGCAAATATCGGTTCATTTTGAACCATGATCCATGCTTTACACATTGGCTGCACTGCCACGGATTCGACCTGGTCTACTGACTGTACCATGATCCAATCAAGCGAACTTTTCGCAAATTGAGGCATCCTGTTATAATTGTTGTTGTACTGATTAAACTGATTCATGATCTCCATCTCCTTTCGCTATGATAATTATGTCATGCTTCTCCTTGACTTCCCACGATGCAGACACGCAAATTTTGCGCAAGAAAAAAGAGAACCTTTTACAGTTCTCTTCTCTCTAAAAAGAATGTTGATGGAGGATACTAACCCTTGATAGTCTTAGCATATGCTTCAACCCAAGGTATATGAAGGAGTTTATCGGCTCCGTCATACCAAAATTTCTGCACTCGTCGCGTGCTATATCCAAGTATCTCTGCTGTTTCTTCTTGTGTTTTACATTCATCAAGCATAAGATGCAATACTTCTCTTTCGTGCCTGTTTAAGTGCGCTCTTTGAACTGCAAATTGGATGATCTGATCGTCTCCACAATTCCAAAAGCGCACCAGTAGGCTTCTATCCATAAATGTCCTCTTTAAATTAAAAAGTTATGGTTTCCTCTGCATTGCTTTTTCTTATGTATTAAGCAGAAATCAATCTGCCCTGTTTTAACAGTGTCAGCATTGTGACGTTCTGAGTGTAAGTTCCTGCATAACCACCGATACCATTGGCAGATGCGATCTTCTGACGGTGTGCCATTGAATAATCCACGCCAAGCGACTTCAACGCCTCTGTGATTGAGTTACTACCGCCGGTATATGCCGGGTAGTAATTTACCGCTGGAGCCGCCGGAGCAACTGATCCGCCACCGGTGATGCATCCGTCATTGACCCATCCGGTACCGCCGTTGATCAGATATGGATTTGCTCTTCCTGCAAGGATCTTTGTAATTTTACCGGATGTCACTCTGGGATTGAGCGGTGTGGTTGAATCTGCTGTACTGTAGATTTTGTTGAACGAAACGGTATCACTTACATTGTGTCCTGTCTGTGCTGGCACTGGTGTCGGTGTTACCTCTGGTGTCTGTACCGGTGCTGACGAGCCGGCAAGTGAAATAATACCGTCTGCGATAGCCTGTGCCATCTTATCCGCATTGTAAAGATCTGCATCGTCCTTGTCATCAACAAAGCAACATTCTACCAGAACGGCAGGTGCTTTCGTATTTCTAAGAACATACAACTGTGAGTCTGTCTTAATATGATCCGGAATAGCATCATCACGGATGCGGAAACCGATATCTCCGATCTTTTCCACAATAGCCTTACCGTAGGCAATAGCAGTCTTGTTCTTTTCTGAAATGTTGAAAACAAAAACCTCCGTACCACCAATAGAACCGTCTCCGACATAGTCGTTTCTGCCGCTATTCAAATGGATGCTGACATCAAGATCAGCATCGTGGGAATTGCTTTTCTCTACAATTCTTCTCAATACATCGCTCTGGCTTGTTCCATCGTCAACCGTACAATCAAAGACCTCATGTCCTGCTGCACGGAGTAACTGGATCACCTTGTTTTTGATGATGCGATCTTCTCTGGATTCATCTAAAATTCCTCTTGCTCCACAAGCAATTTTACCTTCCGGGTTATGACCGGCATGAACGTTAATTCTCATTCTTTTTTTCCTCCTGTTCATTTATTTTCATTACATGTTACTTCCGGGATGCCAACGATCGACGTTAAAATCGATACAATACCTGCTAAAGCCGCTGTACCGACTACTGTTTTCCAATCAACTTGTGAAATAGTTGCCGCCGCCGGTAAAAGCGCAAGCGCCGTCTGCGCCATGGTCTTGGTCGCTCTTACTCCTGCTGCAACAAGCCACTGCTTTGTATTCACAGACGCTTTAAATACACAATTCTTCATGTTCCTCACTCCTTTCTCATCCGCTTATTCCAATATATGCTAGAACTGCACCAACGAAAGCGGCTACGACCAGTTGCATTACATATGTAAGGATACTGTCTACCTTTTTAGCCTTGTCCTTTGCCGGTGCCTGCTCCAACTCGATCAGTTTATTTGCGATCTGATCCTGCTTGGCACGATAGTCGATCTGCTCCTTTGCCATCTGCTCAACCGACATAGCCAGTTTTTGAACTGATAAAGTCAACTTTTCAATACGATCTGTTTTATCTTCCAGATCATCAATGCGGTGGTTAGAGACCTTGATCTTTTCTTCCAAGACAGACACTCTTGCTGTTAATTCCTCTGCCATGGTTTCTCCTTTCGTAATCTATATAAATATTGTCTCATGTATATATGGTTTTTTCTCCCCCGGCACCCACTTTTTTCATCCACTTTTTTGTTAGTTTAAATACAGGTTTATCTGAACTAAACTTAAAGATGGACTCTGCTCGCGAGAAACTTCTATGGTCAAATAGCGATACCACTAAAAGTTTCGCTACGCAGACCATCACACTTGATCTTAGCGACTATGACTATGTGGATATTCTGTTTAAAGCGACGACAACTTACACTGGGAGCCGACTAATTCGGTGTGTCAAAGCATACACTGCGGTGTGTTGTATTCCTGGATATGTTGCCAAGAATACCATTACCGGATCATCATATAATGCAATCAACTTACGTCGTATAGTAAGCGTTGGTTCAAGCGGTGCGATCAATTTTGGAAATGGTATCGTCGACACTAGCGCAGACAACGCAAATGGCAATGCAAATGTGATGATCCCAGCGAAGATTTATGGCGGAACATTTTAATTATGCAGTTCTCTCCCAGATATAAACTACTTTATATGGAGGCATATTGTTATGAGCTGCATTTCCACCTGCAAGACTTGTACTTGTTGCACTTATATCGTAAGCATATGATGATTGATACGCCAGTGAACCGTCGTAAAGTCCATAATATTTACCGGTTGAACTGGCTTTGTTATCCCAACAGGGTATTGCTCCTCTTCTTGTTGATGATGCGTGATTATGTGATGGCATTTCAGCCGTTGTTAAAGTGTGCGCAGTTTCACCTCCGATAGAATTGACAGCATAGGAAGATGAAGTGCCAAGCAGAAATCTCCCCTCGACCTTAGACCAGGATGTACCGCCATAAATGGCGATTACCTTGGCTTCGGTATCAAGGGTGGTAGATTGTACGATCATGCCAACATGGGATCTGACTAATTCCATCTTTAAGTTTAGTTCAGATAAACCTGTATTTAATTGGTCTATCGTATCCTGCATATCTGTAGCATTTTCTTTCTGCGTCGTCAGTTCCTGATCGACCGCTGCAAGCCCTTCATCCATTTGATTTAGGTTAGTTGCATTGACCGGTGTTGTTGTATCCGGATAATCTTTCCATCCTACTTTTTTGTATGCCATATTGGTTCTCCTTTCATTAGTGCGGATATCCGCATTTTTCAAGTTCTATTTTGTCTTCTTTACTCATCAAACCATTTGCGGACGTAGTCGCTAGGCTTATGGTCTGTTCTGCTCTCCAAGCCGGGTTACCATTTGCATCTGTTTTCCAGACTTTATTTACTTGATTTTTCCCGGATGCTACATATCCCTCACTGGATGACGAATTTGCTTTCCAGGTATTGGTATCAGTGGTTTTATAGCCGGAATCATTTGTCAACTGGCTAACCTTGGTCGGTATCGTTGGCTTTCCGGTTAAATCTCCATACTCACCGGAAAATGCTATTGTTACCAAATCCTCATACAATCTGGCCAGTTTACCTAGGATCGTTTCCAGTGTTTCTCCGCTTTCTATATTTTCGCGCGTATTTGCTGTTTCAAAGGTTGGAGTCTGCTTATTCGTTGACACATTTGGTACGTTTCCCAGTCCTACATTTTCTTTCGTGATATTGACATTTCCATTACGGTAAAACTCCTCGTTTTCTCCCTTCACACCGGTAACATTGGATCCAGCAAGACAATCCCAAAAGCCATCGGATGTGTAATACACGTTTGTCCCTTTAGGATAGGAAATATCACTTCCATCCTTAAATCTACTGTCTGTCGTAAAATCCTCGGAAATGTTATACATATATCCGGCAACTTGCGATGCTGTATCTAGTCCCGCAAAAGTAATGGTTCCCATCGGAAGTAATGATCCTCCCAGTCCCTTTGAAATTTCCTCGCACTTTTTATAAAAAGTCTCTGCCAAACTCATATAATTTTGAGCCTTGTCCGAATCGGACTTTGCAGTAGCCGCATATGTACTTGCGTTTGATTCCGATTCTTTTGCACTGGTTGCAAATGTACCTGCATTCGTTTCGCTTTCCTTAGCGTTCGTGGCACTATTGCTTGCCTTGTCGGCATTGGTGCTTGCTGATGACGCGTAGGTTTTTGCACTCGCAAGATATGCGCTTGCATTCTGTTCACTTGCCTTGGCATTGGTTTCACTTGTTGCGGCCGCTGATGCACTATTGGATGCATTGGTCTTAAAGGTCTCGGCATTCGTTTCCGACTGCTTTGCCACAAGTGCAGATGCACTAGCAGAGGTTTCACTATTCTGTGCATTGTCTGCTGACTCTGCCGAAGACAATTCACTATTTTTTGCATTCGTTTCTGATACTGCTGCATGATCGGCGGATAACTTGGCGCTATCCTTGGATTTCGCTGCCGCCTGTTCTGACGCTTTCGCATTGGTTTCAGATGTTTTCGCATTGTTCTCCGATGCCTTTGCATTCTTTTCTAATTTGCCTGCATTGGCTTCGGATAGAGCGGATGCTTGGGAACTGGAGCGCGCACTGTCGGCATACGTTGATGCATTGGTTTCAGATGTATTTGCCTGATCCGCGGACTCTTTCGCCTTTGTCTCGGATGCCAAACTAGCCTCTGCCGATAGCGTAGCCGCCTGTGCCTTTTCAGATGCCGTATTTGCAGACTGTTCCGCGCTGTTGGCATACTCCTTGGCATGGCTCTCTGCATTCAGAATATCCGTCGCCTTAGCAACTACACTCTGCTCATATTGTTTGGCATTGGTTTCAGATTCTGCTGCATGATCGGCATAGATTTTAGCCTGCTCCTCACTTGCCTTGGCATTGACTTCACTTTCCTTTGCATGGCTTTCCGATGCCGTCACATCCTCCTGCATACGCATCACGTTCTGCTCTGCCGTCTCTACACTGGTCAATGCCTTCTGTGCGTTTTGGTTGGATGTCTCCGCATTCTTTGCGGATTCTGCCGCGTCCTCCGCTTTCTCTGTTGCCAGGACGATCTGCTGGGTCAGTGAAGTATATTCATTAAAAGATTTCTGTGCGTTCTGCGATAAGACCGCTTCATGGACCTCAATATCAAATGTTGGTGTCGTGAGTGTGGTTCCGTCCTTAAATGTCAAAAAGAACTGCGCCACATTTGTTCCGACAACCGCAATATCTGAACTTCTCAAGGTGTATGCAATGGTATTTCCATCAATAATGCATCCCTGATCTGCTTCATTTCCATCCGGCTTCTTAATGAATATTTCCGCAAACAACAAGTCTGTAAAATCGACGGACTTTCCCTGCGACATAACGGAGCAGACAATAGTACGTCCGACAGTATCATTTTTAATGACACAGATCGAAAGTTTCTTATGAGACGCAACATCTATTGCCAGGTAGTCTACTGCTTTTAATTTCCGTAACATATGTACTCCTTTCGTAATTTCTCTATATATATTTTCTCATGCTGTTATCGTGTTTTCTCCCCCGAGGCACAAAAAAAGAACCCAGATTTTACTCTGGATTCTTTCTTCTACCAACCTTTGACCGTGTCCCTTGCATCTTTTTCCGTTACGGCTTTAAATTCATTCTTACCACTGACCTTTTTCTTTGTCTTTCGCATGAGTGTTACATAGCGGTTGATCGTTGCCGTGGATCTGTCTTCCTGCTCCTGGTACGATTTCTTTAAAGCGCTTCTGACACTAGACCACGCATCACTCTCTGCCTCATTCTCGCTTTTTCCATTTGCAATGCCATTGTCGTACGCATTCTGATATATCTCATTCATGGCATTCTTGCTATCTTCAAGATCTTTCTTCTGGATAGCATTGTTTAGGTTTGTCTGCCTTTTCCTTTTCTCTGCGGATTGCTGTGTAGTCTTTGATTTATACCAATCCGTACCACCCCAGATACCGTTTAAGGTATTATATAACGATTTCACCTCGCGCAATGCGCTTGATATAGGGATACCGCTTAACTGTGATATTCCCTGAGCGATCAGATAGGACACACCATAAAATGTCTTATTGCTCTGTCCTATGACAACCTTATACAATTCGCTGATAGTATCAACTGCTGTTGCAAGTCCTTCGGTCGTATATTCTGTTGCATCATACCCATCTATAAAGTTCTGTACTTCCTTTATGACCGGAAACAGGTTCCACACATAGAGATTTCCAAAGAAATTCTCCTTAGTATGATCTGCCTCACTCTGCAAGAAACCTATAATACCCTCGTCCTTGTCATCATCTCGCCATGCGTCAATAAATCCTGTAACTGCTGCATTGAGCGCCTGCTCCACAAGAAAGATCATTGCTGTTCTTCCGGCATGGTCTACCATCTCTTTTTTGTTACCACTTCTCAAGCAATCCTGATATGCCCGGTAAAACATGTTATAGGTCTTTGTCGGCTCTGCCATAAATGCAGATGTTGCTCTATATCCCAGCCCTTGATTTCTCATCCATTGTGACTTATGAAAAATCGTATCAACTACCTGGGTATGATCGATGATGTCCTCGAAGATCTCTACCGTCTTTTTGGTAAATTCTTCTGAATCATATTTCAGATTCGGTTTTTGATCCTTGACCTTTAGTTCTGCTGCACGATACATGACACCCCATGTCAGGTCATCTGCAATTCCGGCACCTTTTCCCATGGCATCTGTAATTTTTTCCTTTACCGTTCCCTCTCCGGTAATGATCTGCTTCAAGGACTTACCTATGAGTGTTTCATAATATCCCTGCGCTTTCCAATAGGATATAGCAGAGTTATCCTGCGACTTTTTCGCATACTCTACTGCTTTTGGCAGGGATGTCTGCGCCTGCAATAAATACTTGGCTTCAATCCGATCTGCCGCACGTACAATGGCTGTCGGCTGTTGCACAATTACTCTTATGTTTGCACCTACCGCCTGTGCCTTAAATGATGACATCAGGTATGTTGACAGATCTGGTGTACCGCCGGTACCTGCATAATCTCCATTGATGTCTTTAATGAACTGTTGGAAATATGCTCCAGCATTCTTTCCAAGGACGCGATCCATATTCTGCTTCACACTGTTCTTGATCTCATTCCTTGCATTCGTGGTATCTCCCGCAATTTCTCCCAACAGATCCTGATTTCTTATCGTGTTGATTTCTTTTTCCTGATAATTGTACCATCGCATGGCATCCGCAATCGGCATAGTATATCCGTCATACTCTGCCATCTGTACGACATGTCTGGTAAACACATCAAAGATGTCATCGATCACAACGGCATTTGCGGCATGCGGTGTGATCTGCTTCGTAAATGACCTGTTCTTGATGGTATAGTAGGACGGTGCCTGGTCATCACTTGGCTTTGTTTCTCTGGTTGTTGAATCCGTCCTTAATGGGAAGTAGTCCTTTTCCGTGAACTTCTTGTATCCATACATTTCTCTTGATACCCGGTTACCCCAGTCCGCACACTCTGTAGCCATATAGTGCTGCAATTCGTTTGCCATCGCTCTCTGCTTTGGTGTCAGTTCAGAAATGATCGTGTCATACTGTGCCTCGTCAATATGTACCGCCTTTGTCATATGCACGATCTTTTTGACCTTTCCTACCTTTACCTCTGTATCTGCTATTTTTATACCTCCGGCTTCCACATGAGGCTTGCCCTGCTTTCTGTTGACCGTCTCTAACAAGGACATGATCTGTGGCGTTGTCATGGTAATATCTCCACCCGGAAAATGAAACTCGTGTTTCTCTTTTCCCCACTCTGCCATTTCCTTATCGGAGATCCCCAGTTCCTTTTTCTTATTTTCAAAGAAATCTGCCGTCTCCCGGATATGATTGGTTCTGATGTCAAATCCGTGGCGTAATTCTTCATAAACACTTGCAGATGCAGATCCCAATCCCTCGAAAAAGGTCAGCGGTTCGATCTCATCCAAATTAAAGAATTTAAATGCCGCGTTACCAACCTTTGTTCTTTCTGTCTTGGTTGGTTTTCTCTCCTGCATTTCATTGATGGATGCTCTTGCAAGATCTCCAATGCCGGCATATCTGCTATTTGCATATGTCGTGTTCATATGGTTAATGGCAGCACTAAGTGAACTTAGCACCTCTGACATCTCCTTCAGATCTCCTGCCGGAAGTTTCGATACCTTCATATTCACATCCTGATTATTGTCAAGGATATTCTGCATCTTTTCTACCAATTCATCCACAACAAGAACCTGTGATAGTGCATAGCCGTCACTATCTATCTCCGGGTCACTCTCTTTCAGTCTTGTGATCACATCCTTTAATACCATCATCTGATGCCTCCAGTCTAAGGTATTCTTAGATGTTTCCTTTGCTCTTAACGGCAGAAAGTCAACACTGCTCAAAAATTCAGATAGTGGTCTTTGCAAAAACTCCGGAACATGCTGTTTATCCGTCGGCGCATCCAGCCACCGGATCATGCGGTGTCCGGTTCTCTTGATGTTATCTATCTGTTTACTCCGTTCCTGCGCCATCTTATAATCTGTCAGTGCCTTTGTGGCCATCTGCTCTGCCTTTGCATCCAGTTCTGCCTGATTTAAGATTTGTGTTTCCGGTACCGGCTTCCAATTTTTCAAATTATTCTGCACAGCACGCAAGTCTTTTTGCGTCCTCTCCAATTCCGTCTTATACCTCGTTACCTGGTTCTGATAAGATGCTCTGATCGTTTTCTTATACTGCTGCATCTCCTTTCTTAACTTCTCGGTCTGTTTATCTACCGCCTCCTTGACCGCCTTTTTTCCGGCATCCGTCCCCTCGACAATATTGTTACTCATTTCCTTTACTGCACGCGTATAGTATTCATCGATGATGTCAGACGCAACCATCAGACTTTTATCCAGGTCATTTGCGCCCTCAAAGGTGCTTACCTCCGGTTCAAGTGATGATACCGTATCAATGATATTTACAATCTGATCTGCCGCCGTTGTCTCTTCCGACATCTGCACACCGGATAATTTCATGATCTCATTTCGGATATCTCCATATGCAGAATCTATCCTGATGCCGTTATTATCTAACTTTATCCCGGCTTGCTGGATTGCCCCAAAAGCCTCATTCCATGATCCGTATCTATGAACGAGTTCCGCACGGTCGGCTTTGGTTAAATGGATAGCATGTGTACGCAGTTGCTTTCTGACCTCATCATACACTGCCTGCTGATCCGCATTTTTTAATTGCGACGTCGCAATGACCTCGTCACCGATATTCAACAGGTAGTCCATCATTCCCTGGTAATCTGTCTCCATCTGGTTATTGTTCATGTAACTGAACGTTTGCCAGATTGCTCCTGCCAGATCATTTGTGCTGATGTCAGCATCATATTTCTTTATGATACTCTTAGTCACATCCATAACACCATTAAGATCAACACTCACTCCATCCAAGGCTTCATTCATTTTTCCCATAATGGCAGATACTACGTTTGCCTCATTCAGTGTGTCATGATATGGGCTTACGATGCCGTATTCTTTGATGGACTTACGCGCATCTTTTACTTTTCTGGAATAACGTACATCCCCACTGGTTGTCGGATTTTCATTCGACACAAATTTTGCCTGATTAGAATTGAATACAATGTAATGCGTTATGTCTTCTGATAAGTTCATATTTTTAAATTTATCAGACACTGTGCTATCAATAATTCCATCATATCCTAGTGATTCTATAATCTGACGCAAAACCTCACTTGATACAATTCTCCCTTCTTCATCCTCTAGGTATAATTCATCTAATCTCGCGCGCAGATCCTCAACGGCAATACCACCATCCATCAGTGCCTCTCCCAGTATTGCTGCTACTTCATCTGTACCGCTATATAATTCAATGTTACTACTAATCTCTCCGACAATATCATCTACAATCTCTGCCGCTTTTTCATCCAGTGCTTCATAATATTCATCTTCGTCTGCAAAGTCTTCAATGGTTTCTCCCATATAGTCTTCGACATTGTCTAAAAGCATAGTAGAATCTACATAACACGGATTTTCTATGTTTAAGTAGCACTCCATGGTTATAGGCTCATCTGATGTGATATATTTCTTTCTCAATGCTTCTACAATCTCGTCATGATCCATATCCTCATATTCATCAGTACCCTCCAGCATGTCTGCTTCAAGTTCTATTTTATTTGTCAGATCTGATCCCTTTTCGTTCGCATAATTTTCGTCAACATCAGCCTCATTGTTAGTAAAATAGATTCCTGTACCAAAGTTTCCCTCTGGATTTCCTTGCTCCCGGTCAAACTCATAAAACTCTCTGACTGTTCCATGGTACACTGTCATAAGATTTCCATCTTCATCTACAGCCTTTGAGTTCTTGAAGTATTCCTGCTGTGCTTCGGTTAATTTTCTGCCTTCTGAGTCTACCTTCTTTGAATATCTAAACTCATTGATTCCATTATACGTTCCTTCTGGTACTTCCCCAGTCACAAAGAATGTATCAATATCATTTAGAATTCTCGTTGCAGATGTGCCCTCTGTATAATCTGCACTTCCCACAGAATCCCCATTAAGAGCACTAAAGTCTACAGTAACCTCTCCTTCAAGATGATTAAAGAAGTCTCTCAGGCGACCTTTCTGTGCTTCATTAGGTGTGACAGATATATCAATGCCATATTTCTGCATTCTGATATTACCTTCTGCCATAAACTGAATAAGGCCGTCTGAATATCCTGCATCTTCTGGTAAATCTAAAATCTCACTTATTTCTCTATGATCCTGCACTCGGTATCTTTGTCCATCAGAAAAATCTAAGAGTTTTCCATTGATATCAAGATAACCTGCATAAGACCAGTTCCTTGTAGTCCCAAAGAACCTTTCTGCGTCCCTGGCATGAGTTTCTGCTTCAACTTTTACAGAATTTCTACCTTTTTCAGCGATTTCGGTTGCATTTTTTTTATTTTGGGATATACTATCTGTAGAAGCACCTGCGACCTGAGCCGCATGATTTTCATGTGTACGCTCTGTAGGTGCTTCTTTTATTGCTGTAGACTTCATGTTTACAATATCGTAGAATATCAATCCTTTGGTCTTATCATCAGCCAATACAATATCTGCAATATAATCATTGCTTCCTACTCTAATTTGCACATTTCCTCTGACAAATCCAATTAGTCTGTCTTTCCTGGAGTGCTTGATATCTTCCCATGTATATCCGTCTCCTACATTTACAATTTCCTCCAGATTTCCTGCCATACGCATTTTGTCTATAAAAAATCTCTTTAATTTGTTTTGCATATACTGCGATGTCTTGGAGTTTACAAATTCATTTCTCGATTGTGCATTTATTCCTAACTTAAATCCCATCATATCAATCGAAGGATAATTTTCTTTTATATAGGCACGCACAGCAGACTTGATATTTTTACTTCCAGTAATACCCTTGATAATATCCTCGTCGATCTCGACATACTGCTTTCCATTGGCATCAACCTTCACAGAATTTCTAATGCTCTGCTCCGCAGTCTCGCCCTCGGCTCTGCTATCCCTGTTCGCAATAGCCTCATCCATTGCCTTTAGGATCCTATTCTGCAATGCATCCATATCCTTTTCGGTCATGGAAAGTTTGCTGCGCTCCGCAGCAGAAAGTCCACCCTGCGCCTTGATGTCTGCAATCCATGACTTCATCTGGTTGATAAAATCAATCAGCACGTCCTTGATCGTCTTTGCTTCTTTTTCCTTACCATTATCAAAAAGCCATGTTCCCAGTTTCTCAATACCGGCATCATCCGAAAAGATTTCTGCCAGCACATCGTTTACAAGTTCATCTGCACTTCCTCTGGTAGACTTTCCTTCCTCATCGCTGTAGGCTCTCTTGTAGTCCTCAATACGCTTTGCCAATGCATCCGCATTATTCTCTGCATAGTAATCTAAAATCGTCTCTGTGATCTCTGCATAGCCTTTGGCATTATGTGCCTTTAAGAACTCGCCTATACCTTCATGCATGGCAACTTCTAAGATATCTGTATCTTCTGCCACATTCAGACGGATCTTTCCTTCTTCCGGCACATACTGTCCTCTGACCGTTCCCTCTGCATCCGCATCATCGGTAAAGATTTCAAAATCTACTCCTGTCTTTTCAGCAAACTTATCCAAAAAAGTCTTATTTGCATGATCCAGTTTTTCATATGCGCCCTCTGCTTCCCGGCTCGCAAAAGAAACCTTACCATTTCCTTTTTTCGTGGTAGGGTTTGCCATCTTCTCTTCATCCAGCGCACCTTCTTTTGCTCCCAGATCATATGCCTGTCGCAGTACCTTTTCCCCGATCGCATCAACCATAAACTTCTGCTTTTTATCGTTTACAATAGATTCAAAGGACACCCCACTACGCCCTAATGTATTAAAGGTTTTCACAGCCTTTACAATACTTGTGGACGGTACGCTTGGCTGATTGATCTTGGTCTGCAAGGCAATCGTCATGAGTTCCGGGTCTTCCAATGAAATAATGCCTGCTGCATGGCTATTACCATACATGAGAAGTTTTCCCTTTGTATTATCTCCGTTTGCTTTGGTCGTTCCACTTAAAATATCCTCTGACAGTTCGACCTTTGCTCCCTTCTTGGTCGTCAGATAATACTGATCTCCGCTCTTGGTGACTTCTCCTGTGATGTTGGTCTGCTTTGCCTTGCCATTTTCCTTTACAAGGACTGTAGATGCATCGAACTTCGTCACGTTCTTAATATCCGCACTTACACTCTCTGAAATTCCTGCTTCTGCCGCACGTCTTGCATCGGTAGACATGGATGCAAGATCACTTTCAGAAACCTGTCCTCTTTTTGCCATCTCGTATGCTCTGGTAGGTGTAACTACATTGTCAAAGTCTGCCTGTGTCGCTCCCTGTGCGACCATTCTAGCCTTTGTATTGTCGATAGCCTGCTGCACTTCTGGAACATCATTCTTCACGCTCTCTGTGGCTCTCACGAGTTCATCCGGGGTCTGTGCGCTCTCGATTGTCTCTACCTCACGCTGCACTCTTGCCTCTGCCCGGTTTGAGTTCTGACTTCCGATAGCCTCTGCCACATTCTGATACAGACTTCTAGCCTCTTTACCGGAAATCTTCTCGCCTGAGTCATCAATCAACTGCTCAATGGCAGCCTGGGCTTTCTGGTAGTCTTCCTCGCTGTCATAATCTGCTCTGTCATCAGAGATATAATTTTCTGAATCCTTGTTCAGTACAATATCATCCCGGATCTGCTCGTTGCCACTCAAATACTGACCGCCTTTTGTATTGGCATAGGCATTGATCGCCGTTGCCGCACCACCCATCAGTCCACCACTGGCCGCACCAAGGAAACCATCTATCGCTGTACTCTTTGCAAAGTCAATATTGGCTTTTTTCTTAGCCTCATCCTCTGAAAGTGGTGCATCCAGTCCATTTTCCTTTGCATACTGATCTGACATATAATACCGGACGGATTGGACGTACTTACTCTTGTCCCCATTGATCAATCCATCCGCAATCTCATTGATAAGATCATTTGCCACTTCCTCGGATCCCTCAAAGAAACTCTGCTTCAATACATTTCCGATCGCAGTCTTTGCAGCAACTTTTCCTTTGCTCTCTAAAATATCCCAGATGCCTTCCAGTGAGATAACCTCGGTCGCCATCTCTGCTCCACCTGCGACAAGTGCAGTCCGGTAAGCGTCCTTTGTATCAAGTCCTCTTTCCTGTGCCTCTTCCAGTGTAGATACATAAGATGACGCGCCAAACTGCGGCAGTGATACCAGATTTGCCACGGCTCTTGCACTCTTTCCGGTCAGCCCCAGCGCACTTGCCGCCTCACTACCGGTCATCATGCTCATTGCACTCTTTCCGGTCGCCATGCCGATTTCGTATGCCCCCTTTGCCGCGGTACGCAGTGCCTTATTATCGATCTTTTCTGCATCGTTTAACACAGCCTCTTCCGTGTTCTCTGAAAAATCTTTCAGTGAAGAATAGACTGTGTGTTTATCCCTTCCCAGTTCCGGGTCTACCTGGTTCTTTCCGGTACCCGCCAATGCTACAAAACCAGTTACCGGAGACGCTAAGACATCTACGGCACTGGCAAGTGCTTTTGTTGCTCCTGATGACTGCTGCAACTTTTTTTTCTGTTTTTCGTTCTCGTCGGCATGGTATGTATATCCATAATTGGCGACCATCTTATTAAAGGTCTTTTCATCAACACCGGTATTTTCCATGAACTGCTTCTTTACCGCGTCCATGGTCTCACTGTCCTTCATCTGCTGTTTCTGCATGACCGGCGAATCCGTATTCATCAGATACATAAACGGAGTGCTCTTACTGGAATCCTGTGCGTCCACATACTTTTTCAAAAGTGCCTGGTTGTCCTCTGATACTCCGGCAAGCACATTACTTGCATGTTTCAGACTTTCTTCCTCTGTGATCTCACTTTTTCCGTCATCGATTTTAGACTTGATATAATTGGATGCCTTATGCAGGATCCCCTTATTCATTTCCTCATTTCCACCGGAGAACAAGCCATAACGCTCTGCGCCGGTTTTTACTCTTCTGCTGTTCTTAGCAATCTCCACTGCCCCTTCATATGCCTGCTTGGAGTATCTGTTGCCCTGATTAAAGGCTTTCGTCATATCCGAAGTCCATTTATCAGATTCCTTTCCACTCAATCTGCGCTCGAGCATGATATCATCATAGGATCTATCATTTACTCCGGTGCTTTCATCCTCACTTGATCCGTAGCGCTCCTGTAAGATTTCGTCAAACGTTTTTCTTTTTGCCATGTTCTTCTCCCTTATTTACCGCTTCTGCGTGCTCGTCCTGCCTGTGTCTTTTGTGTATCTTGCTGCGCCTTGATCCACATGTAATAATCGATATTATCCAGAAGTGCGTTTAACTGGCTTGCATTCAGTTTGCCTTCGTTATATGCTTTGCCTGCCTGTGCCCTGACGGCATCTACACTGTCGCTTCCTTCTGCGGTAGCATTGTTATATGCCGCCTGGGTCAGGAAGTTCAACTGGTCTGTGGATAATGCTTTTCCACCATTGACATAATTAGTCTTTACGCTGCTACTTCCCGATGATCCTGAACTCCGTCCGGATCCCGAACTTCTTGCACTTGCCTGTTGTGCCGCCTGTGACAATGCATATTCTGCCGCCCACTGCTGATCGGACACTGCATCTCTCTGCTTCTGGTAATCAAACTCCGCCTGCCACTGATCGTTTGATACAGAATTGTTATACAGGTCTGTATAGTAATTGCGGTTGTTCTCCCAATCACTGACGGTGTCTCTATACCTGTTATAATTAAAGGTATTGTTCCACTGATCGTTGTTCTGGGAGTTTGCCAGTTGGTTTGCATAATAACTTCTGTCCGCCTGATAGTCACTGACACTGTCTCTATACTTTCCATACTCTCTGTCTTCCTGCGTCCCCAGCATAGAGAACTGATTATACAGATCATCTGATTCCATCTTGTATCGGTTCAGTGCCGCATTATACAATTCCGGAATCACATTGTTTAACTGTGTCAGATACTGCTGATTTGCCTGTGATGCCGCCGTGGCCGCATAGGAATTACCATAGCCCCCTGTCAAGGCAGATACACTTGCTGCTGCATTCTGTGCCGCCTCATTTCCTAATTTTGTGTACTGGTCCTTATAGTTCTGATAGAGTGGATCCGCGTTAAAGTCGTAATTAAAATCTTTCCGATTATTGATCTTATCCATGACCTCACTGATCTTGTCCTGGTACTTGGACTGATAATCAGCCGGCGCATTTCCTTCCAGTGTATTCAATTTCTGCTGATACTGTTTAGTGGCATCCGACGTGACGTTGCCTGTATAATCAGCCGGTCTGTTTGCATTGATATTATTCAGGATATCCTGTAATTCTTTCGTTGTCGCCATTCTAATTGCCCTCGCTTTCTTGTAATTTTGTTTCGATGCTATCCACCTTCGCCGAGATCTCTTCGATCTTTGCCAGATAGATGTTGACGATATCTGCCATTTCAGACAGATAACCCTTTAATATCTGGATGTTCTGCTCGTTTGAATACTTTTCTGTATTTACTCCCGGTGTATCTATTGTCATGATTCATCCCCTCCACTTCCTACTTCTAATGTTTTTGCGATGGAATACAGTCTAAAATAACCTCTGCCGGATATCCTAAGTTTCAGATGATCCGCTCTGGCAACCCGGATCGGTATCTCATAACTGCGCATCCTGGTAGCATAATAATCGGCGATATGCTCCCACGTTCCAGAAGAGTCATATTCTATCTCAAAGGTCACTTTCGACTTTGCTTCCAGTTGCATCCTAACATTCAGACGTTTAAGGTAGGTATGATACGGATTGTCAAGACCGATCTCTCCGGTCGTAATGCTCCATTCAAAGATATCTTCTAACGTTCCGGCAATGTAATTCCCCGGAAATAGTTGACTGTTCGGATACAGGAAAAGATCTCCTTTTCTGTTATCATTCGGATACCACTTTGCTGTAATCGATTCTTCATTGATCGCATACAGTGTATTGGTCGTATCAATAAAGTGTGCTGTATTATTCGCAAAGGTGGCATACACAAAGGTCTTGTCATCTTCTCGGCACCATAGACCCTTGCGCAGATCATATACCAACACATGCGACCGATCATCGTTGTCTTTCATGGATATATAATATTTATCCCTATACCCGATCGCTACCGCCTCTTTATATGGCTCTTTTCCAAGCGCATCCGATACCGTAGTTTCGGATCCGTCATATGTTATGATCGCATCCCTTGCCTTGAAAAACAGGACTTCATCTACAATGGCTATAGACTTAGCACATCCTTTCTGTATGCCCCTGCATGCTTTCCATGTCATTTCATAGTTGGATGGCTTATTTCCATACAATTTATGAAATCCATTCTCCTTAAAGAAATAGACATATCCACCATATGCACAACATCCGGTAAAGTCATCCTGTGATCCCACGGTTGCCGCATAGGAATCTGAATCAAGTCCTGCATAACATTCCCAGTTCGTTGGATCTCCCAATTTACAAGCATAGATCTCATGATTTTGTGACGAGCATCCCCATACACGGTTATCCAGTTCACACACATAATCAAGATCCGGCTGTTTTCTTTCTACCGTCACAACGCTCTCCTGCGTATATAAAAGGTCGATCAGACCTGCTACGATCAGATAATCGTCCCCTGCTTCATATACGATCAACGACTGATTAAAGTCATAGTCGTTGTATCCTTTGATCTTGATGCCATGGAAAGTGACTGCATCATATGCCTTAAATCCTTTTCCGATGCCCTCTGCACTGATCTTGACGTATGTCGTCGCAACCGAAGTCCACATACTATAAGTGCTGGAATACATTTTAAGGACCACGACACTTCCTGACGTATCAAGCCAGTATGGATATTTTTCTGTGTCTCCCGGTGCTTCTGCTCCGATGTGTGTGTTTTGATCCGTAAACTCTGTTCCATCCAACTTGCACATACGCATGGTAACCGTGCCGCTTGTCTCCGTCTTGTTCGATATGTTGGATATTTCTGCCGTATTGGTATTGTAGATGATTCCATCCGGGAACACACACAGCAGGGCACCTACAATAACCATTTTTCTCTCGACATCTTTCTGATCCAGATCACAGATAAACTTATCGTCGTAATATAACTTGCTATCATCTACATAGGCAAGATACTGACCGCCCAGCACTCCCTGCGGCTTTGTCAGTGTCTTCATGATGCCGCGGCTTCGCCTATTTGCCATGACAGGAAAATAATCGTTTGTCATGTTTTTCATGTCCGAAAACTCACCTTCCTGAATGACAAGCCCTTTATTCAGACCGCGAAAGATATTGATCATTGTGGTATTATCCTTGGATGCATTTAATTGTGGTAACATAGTCTTTCTCCTAGAATAGAACCAAAGGTTTTGCCTTCGGCTTATGTGTCCTGTTGTAATAATTGCAAAATGCCTGGTATGCATTGTTGAACATCAGCATAGAATTTTGATACCGCTCTGTCTCCTCGTTGCTGTAGTCCATCATTGCATACAGGTAGTATCTATATATATCTGTATATGGATCCCTTACCAGAAGTTCTTCGCTTACTTCCTCATGGCCATGATATTCCGTGTCCTCATCATCCTCATGTGTGCAGATCACATCGTTATATACCTTTCCGTCCAGTTGTGAAAGCCATTTGATCTTCATGGCTACGTCAAATGTGTTTGGTTTTAAATCATCTACTTCTGCAATAATTTCGCCTACTGTCATTTTTTCTTCTCCTACTAAAAAAGGGATAGCGCGTGGCTATCCCCTCGTCTTAACGTTTTTACATTCCCTCTCCCTTTTTCGCAAGCGCAATGGATCTTTCCAGAGCCACCTGCTTCATGTGCATAGAGTTCTGTAATACTTCATAAACATCGTCGTTTACTTCTACCGTTACCCCGCGCTTGATATATGTGCTTTTGCCATTGATGCATACCCATACATCATCATGCTCCTCCTCGGAGATCGGTAACATGATCTGATTTTTGTGTTCCTTTGTGGTTGCTGCCATCTTGACCCTCCTTTCTAGTTAGCATCTACGTCTGCTGAATACGCTGACAGGGATTCGATACGGACCATATATGGCTCTACCAAAATCTTTGCCGTCTTGATTGCTTTCCAGCCGACCGTTGCTCTCTGGTTCAATGGGTCTTCACCGGATCCCAACTGCTTAATGATGGTCTGTAAGCCGCCACCTTCTACCTTAGTGGTTGCATAGGCATTTAACCCAACGACAAGCGTGCTGAATACTGCCTTTCCTTCCGGGCATGACTCATCTTTCCAGATCTTGGCTTCTGTAGATTCTACAAATCTCACATTGCCAAGTTTTCCAATCTCGCCCTCAAAGATCGGTGTTGCATCCGCGTACTTATGTACCTCGATCCATTCATCCGAGGTACGCAGATCATAAGATGCATACGGATTGATGATCGCTACATAGGATCCATTGATCTTAGGTGTGTTTGCCGCCTTTAACTGGGTTGCCGCTTTTTCAAAAAGAATAGGCTTTAAGGTGTCCTCGTCAGTCAAGGTCTTACGCGAAGTTCTTCCACCTGCATAGATGACATTGGTACCTGAGTTGATCGCATCTCGTGTGATGGAATCCAAGGTACGTCCTGCCTGATCTCCTAAAATCTCTGTTGCTTCTACCACGTTGTTGTCGATCGCCGTCATGATCAGGACGTCTGATAACTCTACATAATCGCCATACTGCTTTACCGTAGAGGTCTTGGTCTTAACGGACAACTTCTTGCCATCCGGTGTTACACCTTCTGTTAATGGCTGGCTTGCCTTTGGCAGTGGATCATACTGTCGAAACTCTACCGTCTTACCGCCATTCTTAGGGATGTCTCTGGTCTGGGCAAACTGGTCATGTACCAGATTTGCCTTCGCCATACGGATCAAGTTCTTGTCGTAAAAGGTTTTCATCTCGGCAGTCATGCCGGAATCTGTTGTTACGTTTGTGTTAGAATTTGCGAACATCTGCAAATTCATAAGTCTTCTGTTCTTATTCATTCTCTAACTCCTTCCGGCGGCACCTAGAAAGAGACTTTCTCTCCATTCTTTACCCGCCTACAAATTTCTGCCAGATCTGCATCTGTCAACTTATTCACATCTGACTTGAAGATACTGTTGTTGTTTTGAGAATCAACACCGTTTTCAGAGACCCTATTGGCTCTTGTGGCAACTCTGCTTGCCAGAGCCTTACTCACATTGTCGGCTGTCTGTGCCATTGCTCCATTCATCATGTCGTCAAAATGGATCGCCTTATATGCCGCCTCAATGCTAATGCCGTTTGCTAACAGTCTGGTAAACTCCGGGTTCTGTGCTTCTGTGGCAAGATCAAAATCCTTGATTCCGTATCTCTGTGCAAAATCATTGGATTCCTGCTCCCACTGTGCATAGATCCTTTGTGACTGTTCCCTCTGTTTGAGTTCATCTTCTGCCGCTTTCAACTGTGCGTTTTCGCGTCTTAACTGCTCACGCTCCCGGTACTGCTCCACTGTCAGTCCTTCGTCAAAAGCCGCTTTCTCATACATGGCGGTATCACTATCCAGTGCTTTCATGATCCCTTCGGCATCATCTGCCTTTAGACCATACTTGCGTGCAAGCGTCTCCATAATTGGTGTGCGACTGTTCAACTGCTCCTGCAACTGCTTTGTCTCTTTAAAACGCTTGTTGATAATGTCCTGTGTACGTTTGGAAAATTCCTTTTCGTACTCGCCGCCCTTTTTGATAAGGTTCTCAAAAGTCTTGGTCTTGTCCTCTGGTGGCTTGGTGGTATCACCCTGTGGATCGGCTACATCCTCAATGGATTTCCCATAAATGACCTTGGATAAATCCTCGCCTTGAGGCTCGGGGCTGCCTCCTTCTACTCCCGTTGTTACAGTTCCACCTGCTTCGCCTCCTGCCGGTGCTCCACCGCCCTCGGCAAATAACTGTAAATCAAATAATTTTTCCATATTCCATCGTCCTTTCCGAAGTGTCACCCATAAAGGGGAAAGATCTTTATGCTTTTATTATAAAATGGCATTACCTGTCATTTCTCCCCCCGCACCAAAATATTTTTAGGAAAATTTAAAGAAATTTCCCAAAGTCCTGTTTTCAGCATCTCATATGCCGGGTCTATCTTGCTTTGATTGCCATATACGACCATACTTGCCATCCCCTCGGATGCTTCATCATCCAATACCTTTATGCCGTCTGTCTTCCTGCAATAAAACGCAAACGACTGTACCAGTGCAGATACTGCTGCACATATGATGTCTGATCCAGCCGGCGCATATCCCGCATGACCTGTGACATCAATACTATAGGTATTTCCTGATCTGAATAAGGTTGCCTCTATCATTTCTACGTCCTCGGTGCCGTTGACTGTCTTGTTGCATTTGCCGCCTGTGCTGACAGACTTCCATTACTTGACTTGGTACTTCCTTTTTGTACCTCCTGCTCTGTTCCTGTTGCTACTGCATCCTGTGGCAATAGTCCTGCCTGTGCAATGATCTGCGTCAGCATCATGACCTGCTGATACAGTTGACCGTTTGCCGCTATGGTGTTCTTCACATCCTCGATGCCGTCAAAGTCCATCATGTTTAGGCATGCAAGCGCAGCGTCTGCATTATTCGGTGCGAAAAAACCCTGTCCGTACAAGGATAATGCGGTCTGGTTCTGTGTTTCCTTGGAGTATGCACTGCGTTTCTGTGGCTTGACCTGGATATCCATAATCGGTAAGCGGTTTCCCAGATCAATGGTATAGTTGTTGCCGTTTGCATCCTGTCCTGTGATGGATCCTTGGCTCTGCGGTTGCAATCCTCTATTGTCAAAGTCCTCATAGGTTGGTTGTCCGTCGTCCCCTATAATGCGAAAACATCTTGTCTCCGTGTAAAACTGACGGATCAACTCTATGATCTGATACACAATCTTACGAAATGACCGATACGACGCATTGGAAGAGTCTCGTGATAATTTACCTGCCGCTTCCTGCAAGGATGCGATACCGGACGCACTGGTAACACTGGATGCCTGTCCCTGTGATGATGCAGTATTCCCGGAGGTATCTTTCATTTCCTGTATTTTTTGTAAATACACGTTTTGATAGATGCTTGCAAGCGGTGTGGTCTGCAACTGTCTGAATGATTCTTCCCCCAGACTGCCAATCGTATGGATGATAGGGTTATCTTCGTTGAGATATTCTTCCTCATTCAACCCGGATTCACTTCTTACCACTGTACGCGGTCTTGCATTTGCGATCGCATTCTCTAAGATTGCCTGCTGCAACTTGTCCGTATAGATCTGATCGTCTGCCACCAGATCTATAAATCCCATTCCAACTAAATTTGCCTTGACCGGATAAAGCGTATCAACAACAAATGGGTACTGACCGTGTGAATACCATCCTGTGTCTGCATACTCCGGGTCGTTCTCGGATGCATAAATGACCTCTCCATTGCAGAACTTACAGTAATGCAAGATGGTCCGCATCTGCGGTATGCCCTGCTCATCCTTAAACTGCATACGCTTCTTGTAGTACCAGTCCACTACCGGTGACATATCGCTGGTATCTACCTGTTCGCCATAATGGTATGCGTCAAGTGCCGTGATGGCATTGGTAGAATGGGCTTCCTTTAGTTCCGGGTATCTCTTGTGGATCTCGTCGTTATCCATCATCTGCACATAAAAGACATTAGGAGAATCCTGTATGTCCTCTATGCCCGATTTCCAATAAAGTCGCATCAGGTCTATCTCCCGGATGTCAATGTCGCCCAGTCCATTGCTTTTGTCATTGTTCCAAAAAATACCGGTACATGAGGATCCATTTTTATTTTTATCCCATGCGCACAGGGAGTAGGTCTCTTCGTAGTCGTTTTGCTCCAGTATGACCGGAATGATCTTTGACAAGGCTTTAGCCGTGTCCTCATCATCCTGACTTCTCGGCAGTATGTTTGGCTCAGGAAAGTTATCCATCGCATCCGCATGTTTATTGATTATGGTATTTACAAGCCATGCAGACTTTGGCTTGATGCGCTTATCATCTTTTTTCTCTTTCTGGCTATACATTACCTTCCAGTGGTTCATCTTCCAAAATTCCTCATTGGTCTTGAGTTTGTTTTCGAGGTTGGTCTTGCTCTCCTTATACTTCTGCAAGACTTCCATAGCCTCTTTTACTTCATCCTCTCCAATGATGCCTAAGTTTTCCTGCGATCCGCCGATCGCATAAGGACTAAACTCTGTATCATGCATCTTGTTTTCTGCTTCCTGCTGCATGACACGCGTCCGCTCGTCGATCTGCTCCACCTGTCGCAGGTTATCAGCAAGGATCTGTGCCTGGTCTCCCTGCGCCTGTGCGATCTGTTGCTGCTGCATGATCTGTTCTTCTGCTTTTGGTTTGCTGCTTTTCTTGTTTGCCATACTCTCTCCTTTACAAGTTGATATAATGCCATTCCGGGTTATTTCTCTGGTTCAATGGATCATCCATATCTACCTTCTGTGCGACATTGGTACGCGGTGCGATCGGATGCTCCATGAATGCGTATCTCTGCTCATCGTAATTATGATCTTCCATATCCGTATCTATATCCTCCGGGTGTCTGTCTGAATAGATCAACAGAGGTACACACCGAATAAAGTCTCTACATGTGTTAAATACCTGGAACATTGGATCGCCATACTTGTCAAATGCCAGCCGGTAATGATACTGCATCTTGCCCGGAAGTCTGGTATTGTCGCCACCAATCCAGTAGACACGCTCGCGCTCCATCATTCTTGCGATCGACTCTCCTCTCGATTCATCAAAGATAGACGGATCCGCGACACAATGTATGATCTTTCTGCCTTTGAGAAATTCATTTGTTGACTCTTTTTCCTTGATGCCCTGTGCTATCTCATACGGATCTAACTTCAATCCGTTGTTTGGTGTACCATCGCATCCATACCACTCTGCGATACGGTACATCCGTCCACGTTGGTCTACGGCATTCCAACCTACCGAGAACGGCTTGGCATATCCAAAGTCAAAACTCCTCATGATCTTCCATGATTCCGGGATATGGAATGGATCTATAACATGCGTCCACTTCTTATCCTGGTAATGGTTTGGATCATTCTTCCATTCAGTGAATACCTGACCAGTAAAGGAATCCCATGATCCATACAGTAGAGCGTTTCGTTCTGCCTCCGGCAATGATGCCAGCGTTGCAAGATAATTTGGATCCGCATCTAACAAGGCTTTGTTATCAAAGACCGTTGATGGAACAAACACTCTGTCTCGTTTCTTTTTGATGGTTTTCCCTTCCGGTGTGCGGATCTCCACTTCCTCCCATATAGTGGTAAGTGGTGGTGCCGGTGTGATAAATCTCTCTTTTACCCAGCCCATACCTTTGCCATCCGGGTTACATGTTGATCTAATGTATTGGATTGTCTTTTTTCCTCCTCTATATCCTGTTGGTCTGTTTCTTGACTTCATGTAATTGTACTGAACCAACGAAAAATGCGTCAGTTCGTCAAATCCGATAAAGTCATATGATTTTCCCTGGTAATTAAATCGGTCCGCGTCTCTTTGCATATATCCGAAAAAAATCTTTGCTCCGCTTTTAAATTTCCAGACCTTTTCATTTGCATTATATTTTGCATCCGGGAACGCCCTGCTATATATCTCCTGTGATCTGGATATCAATGATTCCAACTGTGGCACAGTGTCTCGAAAGATAATGCCTCGGTAATGTGGTATATCTACCTGTCGCAGTGCTTCCACGATCAGCGCATCTGATTTACCTCCGCCTGCTGCACCGCCGTACAATACCTCATATTCGGTTCTTGTCATAAAATCTATTTGTTTTGGCTGTGGCTGCCAGATCACGTTATTTGTCATCTGTTTCATCGCCCCTTGGTGGTATCATAACTACTCCTGTTTGCTTTTCTTCACTACTTTCTGCATCGTCCTCAAACACTCCGGCAAGTTCCAATAATAACTTGGCGGATCCTGTATCACCCTTCATTCCATTCGCCAAAAGCCCTGCCATCAAACCTGCCATTCCATACAGATCTTCTTTTGTATTCAACTCGATTCCATTGCGTTTTAACGCCTGCTTTCCTTTGGTGCTGATAAGCGTCTCATACAGCACTACTTCCGCGGCTTTTTTGGCATCTCTTTTCGCTCTTCGGGCCTCTCCTGACTTAATTCCCCCTTTTCTAGAAATCTCCCTTGCTTCTTCCTTGGTTCGTGATGTCACCGGTTTTAAATTTTTTGTGCCTTGTCTGCTGTTCGGATTTTTTCCCGTTCCAACCCCTTTCGATGCCATAATTTCACCACCTGTCTCATCGTTTCTTTCCGAAGTGTCAGTACATCTGTACTCTTTTATTATAAAATGACAGATGATGCCATTTCTCCCCCCGGCCGGCATATATTTTTTTGCAATAAAAAAAGCACCCTCTCGGATGCTATTTTTTCACAGATAAATTTTTAACTACAAAATCTGGTCAACAATCTTTCTGCATTCTTCACTAACTCTACCTATGGTCCATTCTCCAATATCGTCAAATGCATATCCACACTCAAATCCTATATACCACTTGTCTTTATCGCTTACTAACGGACTAGGTGCAATTTTATTTGCATAAGTAATACCGCCATGGCAGTCTATACTAAATGTATCAACGCCCTTTTCTTCTGGAATTGCCACATAACCGCATCGGTAATGAATACCATTTTCCTTCTTACGCAAGATAACATAGCACTCATAACCCTTGTAAACAAATGTCCCCTCTAATTTTTCAAGCATAACCATCTCTCCTACAACACGAAATTCACTCTATACTCTCCAACTATGTCAAGTTCATTTCACATCCCCTTTGCGTATCTTTTGCATCGCCGACTGGCTTATCAAGTTTTCTTTCAAAATTCTGGTCGAATTATACCCTTTCTCTTTAATCATATCCTTTACGTCAAACTTATATTTTAACATCCAATTAACCTCCCACCATATGTTACCCCTATTATCACGCCATGATAAATCAATTCAATAGAGCGTTATTTTCGTGAAAAACGAGATGTTATCTTTCCTCTCGTTGAAATTTCGTATCATTTGCTATACATATTGTGCATTTATTCGGATATTTTGCACAATATTCTGTGATATGCTTATTTCTCTCCTCTTTGTTCTTGAATTTGGATGTGTAATACCTTGCATATCCATTGCCCTCACATGTGATATAATTTGCTTCTTTTTTTTCGTTTTTGGCGTTTACATAATAAGGACATTTGATATTTCCTGCCTGACTAAAATTTGACATATTATCCCCCCTGCTGCATGATGCTCGCCTGCTGATCGTTACCTTGTACTTTTTTGCCATGTACTTGCCATAGGTCATATCATTGTCTCTAGCATCCATAGCATCCTGCGCAAGGCTTGTGGTCTTTTTCTTCCTTTCCCTTTCTTCTCGCGCCTGCGCTCTTTTCTTTTTCTCTTTCTCGCATCGTTTCTGGCGCAAATCTAATGCTGCTTTCTCTGCGCATGCTTCATTGCAATATTTCTGGCGCATATATGCCTCAAACGCCCCTCCGCATACCGGACACTTTCTGATTGTCATCTTGCTCCTTTCTGCCGCCCCACTTACGAGGCGGCGCCATGGCTTTTCGTGGTATAAGTAAAATCGCTGCTTCTTGAGGTGTTTCAACCATTTTCTACTGATACAGATTGACATCCACAAGCGACCAATTCAGGTCAATGCCTTTGCGCTTATCAAGGATCTCCCATTCTTGGAGCCACTTGATCTTGTGCTGGTCAAAGCGGAACTGCATCTCGTTACTGACTGCAATCAACTTTCCATCTTCGGTCAGGTGAATAGACTGCATTTCTTCGTTATCTCCTCTTGGTAACCCAATACAATTATGTAATCGCGCCGGTACCATGATCGGCTCCAACTGTTTCGTCTGGTAGACGATCTGCATATCACTTTCACTGGATATAATCATCCTTGTTGCATGGACCAGGTTCTTTGCCTTTTCCCACTGTTCATACAGATCTTCGTGCAGAAATTCTAAATCCGTCATCTGTTGCTCGTCGTTCTTCACATAACTAATGGCTTCGCCCTTATTCGGCAGCCCACCGGTCAACTTGACTAACTCTGCTAATACTTCATTATCAATCTGCTCCGCAGGACAGACCAGCATAAAGATATGCCCGCGAATGATATATACGTTATCCTGTGTTAGACCGATATCCAGCGCGTGATCCTCATACGCCTCTTTGAAGATCACCTTTAATTTGTTAGTCCTTGTAAACATGTTCCTCCATCTCCTTCCATTTGTTATAGGTTAAGTTTTCTTCGCTCCATCCAGGATAGATACGCTGGAGATATGCTTTCATTAGCCCCAGCATTTCCGGGCGCAATCCCTTGCTTCCGTTATCCATCAGATTATGATGATATATACAGCCGACTGCTGCATTTTGTTCGATTCCCAATCCACCTTGTGATCTTGGTATGTAGTGCATGATTGAAAAAGTATGTGTTGCAAAATAATCATTCTCCGGCATATGGTAGCCCATCCGGCAGAAGATACAACCCATATCCCTATCTTCTATGCGGCGTCGCATCGTAGGTGTGAAATCATGCGCCCTTGTCTGTTTCTTACGCTTTGCCATCTCTACTCTCCTAACAGATCTATCTTATTTCCTTTGATCTCCAGATTCCATTTATCCGGTGCCGACCACATCACAGCACAGTCCTCTCTCTTTTCGTCGTATAGTGGGCACATCTTGCAGCCATCATGTTTCTCATCTTCTGCTATGCACGATTCCTTTATAACACGCATGGCTTCCAATATGTCCTCTATGCTATGCTCCACGATCTCCGGCTTATCTTCTACGATTTCGCCCTCGATCACTTCCACTGATTCAGGGTTCTCTTCAACTGCTGCAAACCTCTCTTTATAGTCCGCCGTCCCTGTTATTGGACCGCTTATGTATGTCCTCATTCCTCTACCTCTCTAAACATCAGTTTCTTCTACTGTGCGAAAAATAAATCCTCTACAGTATGGCTCTCCATCCTCATAAATCATAAAGGTTTCATGCTCAAATGGTACGTCATATGTCCGTGGAATAGTGACACCATGCTCGTCCTTATCTTCACACCATTTAGCAATAAAACTGCATACATTTGAACGTTCACAGTTGTTGACAATTCCACCACCCGGAATCGCTTTAACAGATATTTTACCACCTTCATAGCAATCTCCTTCGTCATAAATCGCTCCCTCAAGTTCAACAAGATCATCACTTGCGCCAGTGACTATAACAATGTTGTTTTCTTTTGCAATTTTCAATTCCTCGTCAGAGAACTGCGGGTATCCGTTTTCTCTTCCATCTAACATTGCCGCAAAATCTATCAAATTCATAAGTTTTCCCTCCATCTTTCAGTTTATCCATCACTTCTGGATAAATCTTCTTTAATGTATTCTACAAACTGTTCTTCAAATTCGACCAAGGATGTTAGTTCAACAATTTCCTCTCCATCTTCCAAAAATGATAGCAACTCTTCCTTTAATGTCTCTGCATCCAATTTCTCTAAAAATTCCATGTCAGTTCTCCTCTCTATCTTTTAGGTTATTTTTTCGCTATATCCAACTATATCCGTTCCATTAAAGGTCATTGAATACTGACCGGTAATTTTTTCATCTTCCATCCACCAGTCAAATACACCTTGCCCTGTTTTCCAGCCCATAACGTTCTTGTTACCACACTGTTTTCTGTGTTCCAGCATCCTGTCGAAAGTTCTGATATAGGCTTCTTTATATTTTGGATATTGTTCAAATTCTCTGTATCTGTTCTTTCCTGCCATGGGGCATCCGATACAACCAATTCTTGAGCATCCACCTTTATACAAAGGGTTTATTTCTATTCCCTCATGCCGGATGTACCACCACAAATAGTCGTCATCCCACTCCAAAATAGGATTTACCAACGTCTTACTTGTCCGGTAGCACTGCTCTACCATCCTATGTGTGTCAGCGTTTTCGTAGTTTAATACAATGACACCGCCCTTCCTGCTTGCTAAGACATCGCCATTGTCAACACTCCCTTTAATGGTCTTGTTCGGCTTAGGAAAAGTCACAATTCCTTGATTATTCGATCTGCTACGACTTTCTGCCTTTCGCACTCCGGTTATGGTTTTCTTGCCTTTTCCGCTATGCTCTTTCAATTCCGAACAACAATAACGAAAAATCCGTGTAGGTGGTGTTTTATGCTTCACGATCAACTGCCACATAGACATTGACGGATATTCTATTGTCACATCCTTTTTGCTTTTCACATATCTAACAGTCTCTGGGGCATCTACTGTGGTAAGATTATGCACTGCCTTAAATGGCACTTGTGCTTTCTTTGCAAGGTGCAGGATCACATCCGAGTCCTTGCCGCCGCTATATGCTAATTGGTATGGATCATCACTTGCAAATGTCCGCAAGATGTCTATTGCCTGTTTTTCTAAGTCCATCACTTCATCCTCTTTTAGTTTTCTTTGTCAAAATTTGAATTCATATCTAGTAGTCTTTGGTACGCTGCATTCCTCTTTTTCATCACTTCATATTTCTGTAACATTTTTTGGCTTCTCTCACATTCCTGGCTTATATATGATTTCATTGCCTTTTCCCCAGTACAAATTGCACCGCTCAAGGCATATTGGGCTTGGTTTTTGATATTATAGGAATTGCATTTGTCTAATTCCCGATCAAATTTATCTTTGTCTACAATAACAAGATTACTCATAGTTTGCCCCTCTCTGCGGTGGTTCTGGCAACTCCATCCACCAGATATCCTCTGCGTCGGTGTTCTCGAAATAGTCTTCATCATCCGACCATCTGTCGAGTTCTACGCCAATTCCATCCCATGTGAGCACTTCCTGTCTATCCTCTGGTTTTTGATCTTTGAGGTTGTGCCACTGGGAGTTGACCTGTGGATAATCGACATCTTCTGCAAGCATGGCATAGTTCCAATAATTCCACTCGTCTTCACTCTCAACTGTCCAAGATGTCTTTCCGTTTTTCCATCCGCAAACTAGGCCATCCTTAATTCCTGCAAAGTACCTTTTTCTCCACATGGCACTCTTTAAACCTTTAACCCAGATAGGTGTATCGACCGGAACTTTGCTCCAATCAATTTTCTTATCGATCTCAAGCATTTCTTCCACATGGTTCTTCACTTCCCAATAAGCCTTGAGTTTTCCATCCAGTCTTGCCTTTTCCAACTCATCATCACATCCCATAAATGCTTCATGTGCGATGTCTATCCAATTTTCCAAATCATCATTTAAGCGCAATGCCTTTTCACGAATAGCGTTCTTGCCTGCTGCATTATTTGAAGCATCTTTTACCTGCACTTTTCACGCTCCTTCTCCTTATCATTTTCTACGATCTTCCAAAATTCACTTGCCTTGATTTCCTGAAAATCATCCGTTTTTGGGAACTCCCAGTCTATATCAACCCGATAACTGCCATATAATACTCCGTCAACATCAAACATTTTTATATGGAATCCTCCAGATGTGAATCCGATCAAATGTGCCGTCACATAGGTTGGTTTAATTGGTGTTTCCAGACTGTTTTTCTGGCAAATTGCTATCCATTCCTTCGCCATTTTGGAATTTTCCTTGAATATACCACCTGTGTTTTTTCTTATCTGGGATCCAAACTTTTCAAAGTCCGCTTCGGTGGCCACAATGCTCAATTTGTTTGCAGATGGATAATACATATCCGCTTCAATGCCATGATTTTCTGCAAATTCTCTAAAGCACTCATTCATAGCCTGCTGCATCTTCTTGTATTTTTCATACTTTTCGATCAATACTTTGTTTTTGACGATAAAAAATCTTTCCATTCCCTACTCCTTTACATAGGATTCGTCTGTTCCATCCAACAACTGCTGCATCTCATCTGTGATGAAAAATCCATACTTCTTAAAGAAATCTACAACCGCAATCACTCTTTCTGCATACTCTCCTCGGTATTTGCCATCCCATGTGTATAGATCATTGTTCTTTACATCCTTTAGTGATATGATCGCCCGGTCCAGTGTCGTCAGACTGTCACGCCACTTGATATATTTCTCATAGTCCTCTGACCGCTCTATCTCCCACAGACCTTTGCCTGCATAGAGTTGTGCCAAATCACTTTCCGTGGGCTGTGAACCTACCTTGACTATGGCTTCTATGGTTGCTTGATACAATTCCAGATCCGGCTTCAATGGTTGGATCTCCTTAAAAACGAAGATAGCCTTAATAAAATCTGTGATCGTTCTATATAACTTTTTCTGCTTGGCTCTCAGTTCTTTCTTTTTAGCCTCCCTCTTCTGTGCTTCGATCTCAGATTTTGACAACTGCCGTTCTTTCTGCTTGACCTCAACCACAACTGCTGCATTACGATAATCGTAGATGACCCACATGGCATTCTTTCTCTTGATCTCTTTTACAGGTTCCAAGGTATCGTCTTCTAAGTTCCATTCCTGCAAATGATTCCATCTTTTGCTGTACCATCTTTCCTGCTCTGCCTTTTTTGGTGCCTGCTCAAGACCGGCTTCTGCAAACATCTTCTTGATCTCTTTCACATTCCTTTCTCTGTTTGCATTTCTTACCGCCTGCTGCACGCGCCACTGAATATCTCTCCCACCGGACGTTTCTTGTAGGATCCGGTTTCTTTCGTTCATATCCTTGACCTTTTCCAGTTCGATCAGGTCCTTCATGGATAACTGGAAAAATCCCTCATCATCTTTCTTGTCTGCTAAAATCTTCTTGTCTAACTTTGCAATGTTCACACGATGATATACCGTCGCTTTACTAAATCCGGTCTTTTCGCTGATGCTGTCAACCGTCTCGCCCAGGTCAAGCATCATCTGAAAGCCCTCTGCCTGCTCAATGATCGTCAGATCGCTTCTCTGCATGTTTTCCTCTAACATGATCCCGACCTGTTCTTTCTTGCTGATGTTCGATACAATCCTGCACGGTACTTCCTCAAGTCCTGCCTGCAAGCACGCTTCCAGTCGTCGGTTGCCGATCAGTACATAAAAATTACTGCTCGGACTGATCTTATTTGCTCTCAACTGTTTCTCTGGGTCATATTCTGTGCATTCGATCGGAATAACAGTAAGGTTCTGCATGATCCCATTCTTTTTGATGGAGTCGGCCAACTCCGTCACGTCCCCCAGATCCTTCCTTGGATTGTCCGGGTGGTGCTGCAACCTCTGTGTCTCGATCATCACAATTTCACTCTCTGTTTTTTTCATTTCTTTTCCTCCATTCTTTTCATCTCACTCAACATCCAGTTCCGGTATTTGTCTTTCGTTTCATGGTCGAACGAAATCTCGTTCCCATTTAATAAAATCAAGGCTTCCTGCCACATGGCGGCATTGCCTACCGGCTCATTTTTTGCGTTTTTCCAGCCGTTCTTCTTCCACTGATCTATCCATCCCTGCGAAAATGCACTCTCCAGATACCCGAAATCCGCATAAATACTCAATGCAAAAGGCATTTTCTTAAAATGCGACAGAGCGAGATTAAAAATCATTAGTTGAGACTGGTTCTTTGTTGCATTTACTCTATAGAACTGGCTTTTGGTTGCCGATTCTTTCTCGGTGATCGGTACTTCTATCACAAATCCTATAATCCCATCACTCGCCTGGGGCGATTTGATCGTGGATGCTAGGTAAAGGTTGACATCCACGGTGGGTCACCTCTCTTTCTGTCTATTCTCCGCTCTGTGTAATACAGATACGAAAATCCGGTAAAGGGGTTCACGCCCTGTCTAACCGTTGACTTGTCTATGTAATATCCCTCGGATGGTGTCGGACCATCACGAAGGATCCTTGCCATCGTCCAGTGACTATATTCTTTTCTTTCCGTCTTTGGCCGTACAAGGTTCCTGCTGCATGTGTATTTAACAAATTGTTTCTGGATCTCTTCCGGGAACATGCTGATCTGCTCCAGAGCCTTTCTTTTTGGCTCTTTCACAATATACGCGGCAAGTTCCTCGTAATTATCACGGAGGAACTGCAGGTTGACCCCTGCGTTATTATGTGTCTGCTTCCATGCTTCCGATACCAGTTTTCCTGTATCTCCGATCTCATTGACAATGATATGGATATGCGCGCCGCCGAACTTTCCCAGTTCCAACCTCGCGATCATCTTTAACGGTCGCCCTCGTTTCTTATACCGGTACCTTAGCCTGTCCCAGAATTTTCCAAAGTCTCTGACCACTACATCCGGTGGCGGTCTATATCCTTTTTGATACTTTAGGCAGATCCAATAGTCCCCTTCCTTGAAATTAAGGTATATAAGTTGCTTCATATACCTCTCTCGGTTTCTCTGGTTCTGTCTCCGTATCTGTTCCGGGGTCGGTTTTATCTTTTTGTTTCTTTTTTCTCCCTTTGCTCCGTATGCCCCTGCATAGGTGTACCCCACATCTATACATGGACCATATCTCGTCGTCTTCTTTGTGTATGCCATGTTTCCCTCTATCTTTAATATTTTGATAGTGTTTGAAAAACAGCCTACAAACCGCTGTTTTCCTTGACTTTTTGGCACCCATGACATATACTATTTATGGGATTTTTGTATCTGTCATGGATACTTGGCATCGACCTTTTTGGTCGGTGCCATTTTTTATTTTGTGCTGAAATATAGATCCCCCATCTTGGCATATGGTGTGCCGTATGGAAGATAGTCATCCATATCGAAATAGAACAGTCCCGGATAGGATCTGGTCTCCATTTCAAGGCTAATCGCCTCGTATGTACTTATTGACGGCTCCGCCTCATCCATGCGACCATTCCAGTAAGTCGCGAACTCATACGGATCCGCAATGACCTCGCTGATCGTGTCTGGCCAATCCTCATCGTCCACACGATTTAAAATCACGGAGATCACTGCACGTTTGACATCGATACTCTGGTTTCCTGCCTCTGCCTCAACGCACCGGGCAATGACCTCCATTTCGGCAGCGTACTTCTGATTGTTCGCCTCGACATTTGCTCTCATGCGCTCCTGTTCGACTTCCAACTGCTCCAGACGGTACATCTCATCTTCCTGCGCCATCTGCAAGTTGGAAACCTCCAACATGGCTTGTCCAACCTTCCTCCGTAGCAAACTGCATTCATCCTTTGTCACAATCACGCACCCAAGTGCCGTGCCAAACATGGCAGCAGCAACTAATGCCAAGACCTCTTTACTTCTCTTTTTCATCTTTTTCTTTCTCCCATATCAAAATCCTACGGATGTCATTGGCGGCGCGCCGGTATAGTGCGTCCTCGTCATCATCTGACTCAGCGACCAGGCACTTACCCTGGCGCGTCGCCTGCCCGGTTCCGATTACCTCATAGATCTTGATCCAGCCATCGTCATACATTGACAGATGACTATAGGCACGGATTTTCTTTTTCTGCCGGAGCATCCTCAGCAATATGTAGTATCTCTCCTGCTCTGTCATTCCTTTATTTCCTTAGATGCCGTTACCGGCTCTTCATCTTTTCTGGTAACGATCACTTCCGCGGTGATGCCGTTCTGGTCCAGCCACAACTCATAGAGTCGCTTTAATGCAAAACGGCACTGCGCGTCGGTCATTGTAAATCCTGCTTTTTTAGGCTCTTGCATCTCGCTCTTTAGAAGCGAACAAGATGCCCTGCAAGAGCCAGTACAGATGCTCCGCATCAGCCTTACCCAACTGATTGAACAATCCATACAGTTCCTGCGTGTATTTCTTTTCGTTCTCGTTCATCTTCTTTCTCCTTTCTTCCATGCTCGCCCTTTTGGTCTGATCGGCTACCATCATCAGTGCCAGAGCACCACCCCTGACAGACGGAAAGATTTCTTTCCGTTTCGGTTTTCTGCTATAATCTCCTCACAGGACGCTGGCACGTCCAAGTTTTACGAAAGGAGAAAGCACTATGAGTACTAATAATATTGCGGTAAAAACTTACTGCCCTATACGCTTTTGTAATGTGACTTATGGTGTGGCAACTGTAAACGAAAAAGTTTTCATGGGCTGTGGTTGTGAGTTTTATGACCACTTAAATTTCCAATGTGAAAACTGCATAAATAACTTTAATAAGATGTATCACGATCAACATTTTTTACCCAATCAGCCAATCCAACTTCATCCGCAATCATGGATTGATTGATCACTTTCTGTGCTTCATCTGGTAATGCACTGATCAATGGCTTTATGACAAAAAAATGATTTTCTGTCATGGGTTTAAATGTTTCTAGATTTTGCTCTGACACCTTACAATTACGAAGTGTTGATTTGAATTTTCTGTCAATATGTAGTAATGCAATTACCAGAGCATCTTCTAGATCTAACTGCTTGGCTGTCGGAGGAGCAATGGAACGTGATTGACTCGAATATTTAGTTCCCATGCTATCGGTTGGAATGAAATCCTCTTTTTCGTTCCAACCGTACTCTTTCAGCCATTCAACAAGTTCCTCTTCACTTGTGATGAGGATCCCCAGATTTTTCTTTTCTTCCTCGGTAAATGCACTTAGGATGGTATTCATATATTCTAGGTGCATTTGTATCCATCCCATGTGCTCTTTATAGTTTTCCAAGTTCACTTTATGTTCGTGCAAATACACCGTGAACGTCCTATGCATCCATGGGATGGCTAGTATCAATGCATCTTCTTTACTCAAATTCTCCATTGTATTCTCCTTCCTAATACTTTAGAAACTCAAACAGGTAGACCAGCACCGCCGTCGATATCACATCGTTGCGCAGATTGTACTTTATAAATACTTCTCTCATATCTGATAAGATGTCGTCGGCTGTTGCGTCTATCTGTTCTCCATCTTGCAAATACTCGGTGATGAAACGCTCCAGACGCTTCATTTCTTCATCACACATCATCTTTGATGACCACATATCGTAGATTTCTTGTCTCCTTGCCTCAATTACTACCTCCACCGGTGTCGCTGGGTCTAATTTCTTTAATTCATATACCATTGTGTTCTCCTTTCTGTTTGCTCTGTAACTGTAATATAGCATACGCAAGTTGCCGTGTCAACCGTTTTTAGAATTAAATGTTTACAGAGCAACATCCATATGATATATTGATATTAAATTAAACAACGAAAGGAAGTGAGAACTTGAAAGAACGCTTAAAAGAGGTTCGCGCATATTTCGATCTAAATATGGAAGATTTCGCCGGTAGACTTGGAATGTCTAGAAGTTCAATCTCTTTGATAGAATCCGGTCAGCGCAACATGACTAACCAGTTTATATCGGCGGTATGCCGTGAGTATGGAGTAAGTGAGGAATGGCTGCGAAATGGCACTGGAGATATGTTTACCATTAGCGGTCGTGAGGTGGAAGTCGCAAGGATTGCCGATGTGATGCTAAGAGACGTTGAACCTTATCTCAAAACGAAACTGATTAGAATGGTTGCAGATGCACCGGGAGAAGATCTGGAACTTTTCGTTCAAAAGGCACGAGAATTTATCGCTGCTGTGGACGATAAAGAAACTCCTGCCGACTAGAGCAGGAGTTCTTCTTTTACATTCTACGCTTTAAGAATGCGTAAATGAACTTTAAGGTACTTTCATCGCTTGTCTTTTTGACCATGGCGATGATCTGTTTTTTTAACAACTCCATATGATCCTTCTCCTTTCTCATATCTTCGGAGTTAATCGTAACCTTATGTCCGTCTATGTATATATCTGCATACTAGGACGAGTTATTGAAGATTTTTGGAGACTGGTGTCGATATGGGGTAGATTTATAGGAGGAATTGATGCTTAATTTTTTAAAATCATTAGGAATATATATACTAATCGGACTATTGATTGTTATAATCCCGTCCGGAGCAGTAAATCTTTTTTTATCCATAAGTTCAGACGAAAAAAAATTAAGGGCATGTTTTGCCATTGCTTTTATCATTATATATGTGATGATTTATAAATTATTTAAATTTTCCTATACATATAATATAAAAGAAGCTGTTGGAGATGTGTATTATGAGCATGCCAATTACCTTTTACAATATATAATCGATGATGGCGACTTGCCTATTTCACTTACAGAAAATGATATAAAGTTTTTTTATAAATACATTGACGATTATAGAAAATGGCTGTTGCACGAATTCTTTAGGCAACAAAACAATCTAAAAAATTTTAATTATTTCCTATATCGTAAATGCTTACATAAAAGACTTTTCTTTTTATGTACATATTATGAATTCTTAGTCGAAGAAATTTTTGAAAAAAATAACATTGAAAATTCCCATGAAATGACAGATTTGGGTTCTTACTGCTACAAACTCATGTATGCCACGTCAAAATTACTGGTTAGAAAAGATAATCGCATAGATGAATTCCGTGCAGAATGTTTATCACAACTAATATCAGCGAAAAAAGAATAAATACATTCAAGGAGGTTGCTATGAAACGATGTGCTTTATATGTCCGTGTATCGACGGATGAGCAAAAGAAACACGGTCTATCCGTGGATAGTCAGATTGTGGCACTCCGCGACTACTGCAAACAAAACGACTTACAGGAAGTCGGTCTTTACAATGATGCCGGTATCTCTGCCAGAAAATCATATAAAAAACGTCCTGCCCTGCTGCAACTGATCGAAGATTGTGAGCGCGGACTGATAGATGTCATTCTGTTTACCAAATTAGACAGGTGGTTTCGATCTGTGGCAGACTACTACGAAGTACAGACACGGCTTGATGCCTGTCATGTCCCTTGGCGCGCCATCTGGGAAGACTATGAGACCGAGACTTCCTCCGGTGTATTCAAGGTAAATATCATGCTATCCGTGGCACAGTCAGAGGCTGATCGGACAAGTGAACGTATCAAATCGGTATTTGATTACAAGCGCGCACAGGGCGACTATGTAGGAACCCCGCCATATGGTTACAAGCGTGTGGATAAGAAGTTGGTCAAGGACGAGACGGTTGCTCCACTGGTTGAATTGATGTTTAAAACCTACCTGATGACATATTCTTCCACCAGGACCATGGAAGCCCTGCAAGCCGTCGGCTACAATGTAAATATGAACGCGATGCGCAAGCGATTAAAGAACCCCATCTATGCAGGCGATATGAACGGCTTTGCATGTCCGGCATACATTACGGCAGAAGATCATCAGAAGATCATAGACAATATGTCACAATATATACGCACTCCTAAGGGTGGCATAAATTACATTTTTTCTGGACTAATGATCTGCGGTTACTGTGGTAACAGGATGGGCGCAAAATCTTCAACCAACCAGATCAAAACTGGAAAAGTTCGTTGCAAGTATTATGTCTGTGATGGTAAAACTTATGCTACGAAGCACGAAAAAAGGCTCACGATCAGTGAGAGGAAGGTCGAGAAGTATCTGCTCGATCAGATAGCAACCATCATAAGCAAATACAACATCAATTTATCAAACGAAGAAAAGAAGTCCGATGCCAAAGATAAGCGAAAGGCTTTAGAGCAGAAGTTGGAGCGAGTAGGCATACGATTTGAGGTCGGCGATCTGTCAGTTGAGGAATACAAGGAAAAGCGCGAACTTATTCTCCGTGACATATCAGACCTTGACAGAATGATGTCAGACAGGGAACCTATCATACTGGATGACAACTGGAAAGAGACATACATAAAACTTGACGACATACACAAGAGAGCCTTCTGGCGATCCTTTATATCATCTATAGAAGTTCTCCCGGATAAGACCCTGAACATAAAAATAGGACACTAAGCGTGCCCTATTCCTCATCCTCGTATGGATTGCGTCCTGTAATTTGTTCGCATACTGCCTCCGCAACATTAGTTGCATATGCACTATGCTAATATTATTATTTTTCTTTCCTACATCTATTTG
>ERZ832317.940-NODE-940-length-39194-cov-5.764583_pt1 | contig 39194 bp, 43 predicted proteins | sample MGYA00519695_ERZ832317 | MGnify/ENA primary metagenome ERZ832317 (study PRJEB31850, sample SAMEA3708726) | human gut metagenome | biome: human gut; feature: human-associated habitat; material: faeces | place: China | collected 2014 ...
AGGAATTTCTCAGGGAATTGAGCAAGAAAAATTAGAAATAGCTAAAAATATGTTAAAAGAAAAGCTAGATATTGCGACAATTTCTCGTATGACTGGACTTGATACGAATACTTTACAAAAATTATCTAAGGAAATCAATAATTAAAAGGAAAAGCATTTGCTTTTCCTTTTAATATTAATATAATTCATTTCTTAATAACTCAATATTAGAATTCATAATTGTGAAGTAATCATTATTTTCATCTCTATCTTCTTCTTTAATATTATCTAGTCTTCTAAAAGTATAAGTTTCTACATTTGTTTTATCAATTACTTGTTTTACTGCATCAGAGTTATCATTGTTTTCTAATAAGAAAATATGCTTTACTTCACCATTTGTGATACTATCAATTGTACTAGAGATTGTTTTATCACTAACAGCTTCATTTGTACTATCTAAAGAGATAACTTCAAAACCATACTTTTCTAAATATTTTAAACTATCACTATTTACTACTATTTTTTTTCTACTAGCATTTTCAGCAGTTAATTTTAAATTAGCATCTAACTCTGATAGTGTTACTTTTATTTCTTCATATTTTTTATCAATTTCTTTTTCTAAGTAGCTATTCGTCATATATTCTTGTAGACCATTTTTAATATTTTGAGTCATCATAAGTAAGTTAGATGGATTTAACCATAATTCTTCTTCACCATAAGTAATTTCCATTCCATAAGTAGCATCAATAATTAACATATTAGCATTTCTTTTTAAAAATTCAACAGCTATATCTTTATCATTAGTAGCTCTATTATAAATAAATAATTTCTTTTTACTATAATCATTTAATTGTTTTTCACTAAGTTTATAAGTAAAAGTATCTGTTCCATCAGGATAGATAGAATTGACAATAGAATGTTCTCCATATAAATAATTAGTAGCAAATTCAATAGGGTAGGTTGTTGTAATAATTTCTATTCCTTCTAGGTTATCTCGTTTAAAGCAACCAGTTACCATTAAAATAGAAATTAATAAAATGGGTAATAAATATTTAATTTTTTTCATGATTATTTTCTCCTTTTTGATTAAAATTAGGAACAGGATCATAGCCACTAGAACCAAAGTGATTACAACGAAGAATTCTTTTAATTCCAAGATATAGTCCTTTTATAGTACCATATTTGATAATAGCTTGTTTCATATATTCAGAACAAGTAGGCTGATACCTGCATAGATTATGAATCCTTCCTGGAATCATTTGATAAGTTTGAATTATTCCAATTAAGAAGTATTTCATATCATCACCATGTATACATTTTACACTTTTTTTCTTATTATGACAATTATTTGGAGTAATTTTGTTTATCTGTATGTATATATAAAATATATTTATTACCAAGTTATTATTAACTATAGGCAAATATTATCGACAAATTCCGACATAAAGTAACATTTTTGTTGCTTTTTATTTTACTTTGTGTTAATATATGAAGCACTAAAAAGCTTTAGGGGGAGTAGTTGTGAACGGAGTTAGTACGGATTTTCAAGAAGAACAGGTAATAGAAATAACGAAAAGTAAAGTTATATACAATGTTATTAAAAGAGTATTTGATATCATATTATCTTTTATTTCTATTATCTTATTAAGTCCATTATTTTTATTAATAGCTGTACTTATTAAATTAGATTCTAAAGGAAAAGTATTTTATAAGCATAAAAGAATTGGTAAAAATGGAGAATATATTTACTTATATAAGTTTAGAAGTATGTATTCTGATTCTAAAGAAAGATTAGAAGAAATGTTAAAAGATCCAGTTATTAGAAAAGAATGGGAAGAAAATTATAAATTAGATCATGATCCTAGAATTACCAAAGTGGGAAACTTTTTAAGAAAAACATCTTTAGATGAATTACCACAGTTATTAAATATTTTAACTGGAGATATTTCTTTTGTAGGACCAAGACCTATTATTGATGATGAAATTAAAAAGTATGGTATGAATAAGGACAAGCTATTAAGTGTTACACCTGGTTTAACTGGTTGGTGGGCATGTAATGGTAGAAGTTGTACAAGCTATGAAGATAGAATGAAACTAGAGCTTTTTTATGTAGATAATAGAAGTATATTATTAGATATAAAAGTATTTATTAAAACCTTTATATCCGTTATTAAAAGAAATGGAGCAAAGTAAAATGAAGAAAGAAAATATTGTATTAAAAAAAACTGATTGGAATAGTCAAGAAGATAATACTAGTTTATATAGTATGATGAATACTGAAGAAGGTATTAGAGAAATATTTGGTGGTAGAGATGATAGAATAATGACTGCTAAGAGTTCTTGGTTAATAAAAGCAAATGATAATAATATTGGTTTTATTAATTTGGTAACAGAAAAAGCTAATTATAATTTTTTATTCTTAGATATGGGAATTATAAAAGCTTATCGTGGTAAAGGTTATGGTAAGAAATTCTTAGAAGAAGTACAACATATAACTGAAAAAGAAGAAGATTATACATATGTCTTAATGGAAACAAGATGTAATAATGGTAGTGCTAATGGAATTAGCAAAAGTGTTGGATGTTATTTAACTACATTTGGTGATAGAAATGTTTACTTATTACAGAAGTCTAGATTACAAGAATTTATTGATACTAATCAAATGGAAGAATTAGCTAAGCATTATGAAATGGAAAATAGTAAAAAGGCTATCGTAAAACAATAAAAAAGAAAAAAGATAAAAAGAAAAATAAAAAGGGTACCATAAATACAGATAACTATATGCAGATAAAAGAAATGGTATATTGCATATAGTTTTTTTATGAAAGAGGGGGAATAGAGATGGAAAATGAACCTATTAGAGTAGCACAAGTTATTGGAAAATGGCTTGGTGGTGGAGTTGAGTCTGTAGTAATGAATTATTATAGACATATTGATAGAAGTAAAATTCAATTTGACTTTATATGTGATGATGATTCAACGAATATACTTTATGATGAAATAGAAAAATTAGGTGGAAGAATAATATTAGTACCACCTTATCAGAAAGTATTTAAATATCAAAAAGAATTAAAAAGAATATTTAAAGAAAATAAATATAAAATAGTACATTCTCACATTAATACATTAAGTGTTTTTCCTTTATATGCTGCTAAATGTGCTAAGGTTCCTGTAAGAATTGCTCATAGCCATTCAACAACTAATAAAAAAGAATGGAAGAAAAATTTATTAAAACAAGTATTAAGACCATTCAGTAAAGTTTATGCTACAAATTATATGTGTTGTAGTGAATTGGCTGGTAGATGGTTATTCGGTAATAAAGAATATGATAAAGGTAATGTTTATTTATTAAATAATGCAATTGATTTAGATAAATTTAAATATGATGAAAAGATTAGAAAACAAAAAAGAAAAGAGTTAAATATCAATGATAGTACCTTGGTAATTGGACATATTGGAAGATTTGTAGCTCAAAAAAATCATACCTTTTTAATAGATATATTTAATGAAGTGCATAAGCAAAATAATGATTCTCTTTTAATGTTAGTTGGACAAGGTCCATTAATGAATGAAATACAGGAAAAAGTAAATAATCTTGGATTAAAAGATTCAGTAATTTTTTTAGGCCAAAGAAATGATGTTAATGAATTATATCAGACTATGGATATATTTATTTTGCCTAGTTTATATGAAGGATTAGGAATGGTTTTGATTGAAGCACAATGTGCTGGTTTACCATGTATTGCATCAACTGAGGTTCCTGAGATTGTTAAAATTTCTAATAATATAATTTTTGAAAAATTATCCGAAAATGCTTTTCAATGGTCAAAAGATATTTTAGAGTTAGCTAATAATAAAAGAATAGATTGTTCTAATAATGTTCAAAAGTTTAATTATGACATAAAAAAAGAAACTTTAAAATTAGAAAATGAGTATTTTAAGTTGAAATAAATGGGAGGTATATTTAAAATGATAAAAAAGCTGAAAAAAATAGAGCGTAGAGATATAATTGGAATATATAAATTCTTAATTGTATTAATACCTTCTGTTTTTTATAAATTATATTTAAAAATATGTCATAAAGAGTTATGGCTGATATGTGAAAGAGAAAATATGGCACGTGATAACGGTTGTATATTTTATAAATTTTTGAAAGAAAATCATCCTGAAATAAAAAGCTATTATGCAATTGATTTAAGTTGTAATGACTATCAAAAAGTAAAGAAATATGGAAATATAATTGGCTGGGCTAGCTTAAAGCATTATTATATTTATATGTCAGCAACTAGGAATGTTTCATCACATAAGGAGGGAAACCCCAATCATCCTCTTTTTTCGTTTTTACATCTCTATTTACATTTATATAATAACAGAGTTTTTTTACAACACGGTGTTTTGTATCAAAATTTCACTATGTTTTATAAAAAAAATACCAATTTTAAAATTTTTATTACAGGTGCTAAAGATGAATATGATTTCGTAAAAGCCAATTTTGGTTATAAAAATGAAGTTAAATACACAGGGTTGGCTAGATTTGACAATTTATACAATTATAAAAAAGATGATAAAATTATTCTTTTGATACCTACTTGGAGAAGATGGCTAAATACTAAAGATGATTTTGTTGAATCTGAATATTATAAAAAATTATATTCTCTTATTAATAGTAAAAAATTGGAAAAATTATTAGAAAAATATGATAAGTATTTATATTTCTACCCACATCTTTCTACACAAAAATTTATTTCTTGTTATAAGACTAATAGTGGTAGAGTTAAGGTACTATCGGCCAATAACACAAATATTCAAGATCTTTTAAAAAAAGGTTCACTACTAATTACGGATTTTTCAAGTATATTTACAGACTTTGCTTATATGCATAAACCAATTATTTATTATCAATATGATGAAAACGAGTTTCATAAAAAACATTGTGGTAATGAAAAATCCTATTTTAATTTTAAAAAAGACGGTTTTGGTAAAGTAGTAAATACTGAAGATGAGTTGTTGAAACAACTAAATTTTTATATACAAAATGACTATAAAGAAGAGGAAATTTATAAAAAACGAATAGATAATTTTTTTATTTTGCATGATAGAAATAATTGTGAAAGAATTTATAATTCTATAATGGGTGATAAAAGTGAATGATTTAGTATCGATTGTAATACCTGTATATAATGGAGAAAAATTTATTTTAAGATGCATCAACAATATATTAAAACAAACGTATGAAAATATTGAAATTATTGTTATAAATGATGGGAGTACTGATAATACTCAATTTATCTTGTCAACAGTATCAAATAGTAAAGTTAAAATTATTAATATAAACAATAGTGGGGTAAGTAATGCAAGAAATGTGGGAATTAAAAATGCAAGTGGCAAATATATTTTATTTGTGGATGCTGATGATTATATTAATGAAAATACTGTTGAAATATTGTATAATAAAATAATCCAAACAAATGTAGATATTATTAGATATAATGGTTATATTGAAAATAAAAAACATTGTTTTAAAAAGTTAGAATTTCCTATAGATTCTGGTTTAATTTACGATTCTAACATTGATTGTAACAAAATTATTAGTTTATTAAATAATCCTATGAAGTGTATTAGATGTTACAGTCCATTATTATTTATTAAAAATAAAAATATAATTCCTTTCAATACTAAATTGTCATATTTAGAAGACAAATTGTTTTATATGGAAAATTTATTAAATAATAAAAGAATTTTGTTTGTAGATTTTCCTCTTTATTATTATACTTATAATTTTAACAGTAAGACTAAGAATATAGATGCTTTTTTGTACAATTTGGAGGATATTTTAGCTTCCAAGAAATATATAATTGAGGTTGCTAAGAATTATAAATTTGATGATATTAGTGAAATTGATTCATCATATGCTAATTTGATTATGTATAGATTAGATTATTTGGTTGGTAATTCAAAATATAAAACTGTTAAAATTTTATTAAATAAAATCATGTTGAATGATAAGATACTAGAGTCATTGATTTTTGACACGAAGTATATTAGTTTTTATAAAAGAATACAATTGTTTTTATTAAAAAAACAAAAATTTTGCTCTTATTTTATAATTACCAAGACAAAAAATATAATAAAAAAATGATAGGAGTGGTAAAATGATATACGTATTGATGTTTGTAACTAGTTTGTTTTTTTTGAAAATTGCTTGTATTTTTAGAAAAAACAATAAACTTTTATTTTTACTTTTTTCTATTATAGGAATTTTACTTCCATGTTTGTTAGCAGCATTTAGAGATTTAAGTATTGGGACAGATATAAAGGTTTATATACAACCATTATTTAATTCGGCATCTTGGTATAGTGATTTTTATACATATTTTTTACATCCTAATAGTTCTATAAATGATATATTATATTTATTATTAACATTTATTTGCCAGCATTTGTCAAAAAATATTTCTTTTCTCTTTTTTATGATTGAACTTTTAGTAGTAGTTCCTATTTATTTGACACTTTTAAGAAGTAATAAAGAAAGTAATAATATAATACTAGGAATGTTTATATTTTATATGTTTTTTTATAATGCAACATTTAATATGGCAAGACAATCAATAGCTTTAGCTTTCTCTGTGCTGGCAATGACTTATTTGAGAGAAAAAAAAGATTTTAAATTTATTTTATTATCGACAATTGCTTATCTCTTTCATAGCAGTGCCATTGTTATGCTTTTGATTTATATATTTTATAAATACAAAAATAATATAAAAGTGTATTCATTCAAAAAAAGTATAGTTGAATTTTTAATAATAATAGCAATAATGTGTTCTGTATTATTTTTACCAAAAATATTATCGATTTTTATATCGTTAGGATTTGATTCTTTAAAGTTTAATTCAATTTTAACGAAATATTCAATGACACTTGATATTAATTGGGTAAACACACTATTTTACATATATATATGTTTGATTATAAATTTGAATGAAGGTTATTTAAAAAACAAAATGCAGGATTTTGCTTTTTATAAATTTATGTCCTTTATTTGTATCTTTATTCTTCAATTAGGTGCTGTAATTAAATATTCAGATAGAATTGGTTATTATGCGTTCTATCCGGTGCTTTTTATTGTTCTTCCTAAATTAGCACCTGCAAGTTTTAAAAAAATTACTAAACAAGAATTTAGAAATCTAATTTTAATTACTGCAATATTTATTATTTATTGGCTTTTTTGGATAGTTATTCAAAACTATCATGAAACATTTCCTTATGTTTTTTATAATAGTTGATGGAGGTTATAATGAAAAAAATAGGTATTATTACTTTAAATGGAAATAATAATTATGGAAATAGATTGCAAAATTATGCATTGAGAAAAGTATTAACAGATTTGAATATGGATGTTTATACTATTTGGTTTTTGAAAGATAATAAGTTTTTTTTAAAGGATTTTATAAAAAAAATTATGTTTTTCTCTTTAAAATATGCTAGATATAATAATTTTAAGAAGTTTAGTCATAGATATTTGAAAATAAAATACTATACTAACAAAGATATTGAATTACTTTATGATTATTTTGTTGTTGGCAGTGATCAAGTATGGAATTGGACTATTTATAATGATTTTGAAACATATTTATTAACTTTTTCACCAAAAAATAAAAATATTGCTTATGCTGCAAGTTTTGGAGTTTCAAATGTTAAAGATGAATATCAAAAGTTATTTTGCAATGGATTAAAAAACATTAAAGATATTTCGGTTCGTGAAGATAATGGCAAAAATTTGGTGAAGGAAATAAGTGGCTTGGATGCTGAGGTGGTTTTAGATCCTACTATGCTACTTACTGCAAAAGAATGGGACAGAGTATCTAAAAAGCCGAAAATGTTGAAGACAAGAAAATATATTTTAAATTATTTCTTAGGAAATTTATCAGAGACAAATAAAAAGGAAATAAATAGGGTGGCATATGAAAATAATTGTGAAATAATTAACATTTTAGATAAAAATAGTCCTTATTATAAGTGTGGTCCAAGTGAATTTTTATATTTAGAAAAAAATGCGTTTCTAATCTGTACTGATTCTTTTCATTCTTCTGTTTTTGCTATTATATATGATAGACCATTTATAATATTTGAAAGAGAAGATAAAATGGAAAAGATGAATTCAAGGATAGACACACTTATTTCAAAATTTAATTTAAAGGATAGAATATATAATGGGCATGGTATTACTTATGAAAATTTACACCATAATTATTCTGATTCCTATAAGATATTGGAACAAGAAAGAGAAAAAAGTATGATGTTTTTGAAAAATGCTTTAAATATTCAAGATTGTGAGTGATTATATGAGTGATAGTAAGAATAGAAAATTAGGCACTATTTTGTCTTATGTATCTATTATTGTAAGTACTTTAATTCAACTATTATACACACCATTATTAATTAAGATGTTAGGTCAAGATGAATATGGGTTATATTCATTAGTTTCGTCAATTATTGGCTATTTAACAGTTTTGGATTTAGGATTTGGTAATGCCATAATTGTATATACTGCTAAATATAGAGAACAAAAATTATATAAAAAAGAAAAACAACTACATGGAATGTTTTTAGTTATCTTTTGCATTATTGGTATTGTAGCAGGAATATTAGGATTATTGTTATATTTTAATGTTGATTACATATTTGGAAATACTATGAGTAATTATGAATTAAATAAAACAAAAATAATGATGCTTATTTTATCATTTAACCTAATTATAACTTTTCCTTTTAGTATTTATTCATCAATTATTAGTGCATATGAGAAATTTACTTTTCAAAAAATAATGTCAATTATTAATACTCTTTTAAAACCAATAATAATGATTCCATTGTTATTTTTAGGTTTTAAATCTATTACAATGACTGTAGTAATAACAATAGTAAACATAATTGTTATGTTATCAAATTATTTTTACTGTAAAAATAAACTAAATATAAAAATAAAATTTTATGGATTTGACAAAAAAATATTTAAGGAAATTTTTACATATTCAATTTTTATTTTTATTGCGGTTATAGTTGATAAAATTAATTGGAGCGTAGATCAGTTTATTTTGGGTGCTGTTTCTGGGACAATTGCAGTATCATTATATGCAGTTGCAAGTCAACTAAATACATTGTTTATAAATTTGTCAACTGCTATCAGTGGTGTTATGCTACCGAAAATGTCTAAAATGATAGCTAATAATGCAACGAATGATGAAATAACAAACGAATTTATTAAGGTAGGACGATTGCAATATTTTGTTGTATTTTTGATGGTTAGTGGCTTAGTTTTATTTGGAAAAGAATTCATAATAACTTGGGCGGGTAAAGATTTTGAAACATCTTATTACATAGCTATTATCCTCATTATTCCTTTATCTGTTCCATTAATACAGAACTTAGGGTTAAGTATTATGCAGGCTAAAAATATGCATAAATTTAGGAGCATTATGTGTGCTATAATAGCCATAATCAACATAGCTATTAGCATACCTTTGGCTAAATATTATGGCGGTATAGGTAGTGCCATTGGTACTTCTATTTCGTTAATAGTCGGAAATATTATTATAATGAATATATATTATCAAACAAAAGTCGGGATAAATATCATTAAATTTTGGAAGCAAATATTAAGAATGCTATTAATTTCTTTCTTTCCTATTATTATTATTTTAATATTAATGTGTTTTATAAAATTACATGGTTATATTTATCTTATAGTATTTGGCAGTATATATACAGTTATTTATTTTATTACCTCTTATTTTGTTATCATGAATGATTATGAAAAAAATATGATTAATAAAGTAGCAAGAAAATTTTATTTAATAAGAAAGTGATAATTATATGAAATCAATACTTAAAAACATAACTAAAATCACCATCATACTATTATTTCTATTATCTTTTACCATTCTTATCTATTCCATCTTTAAATTAAATATCTTACCAACTAAATATCTAATTATAGGGTTTAGCGTATTAATAATAATTACCATTATCTTATTATTTGGTATCTTTAGTAAGAAACATAAAGTTTTTAGAACACTATCATTTATCATTATGTTATTACTTACTGTATTTTCATGCTTTGCTATTAATTATCTAAATAATACTTATAATTTTATAAATAGTACCCAAAATAAATATGATACTTTAAACTATTCAGTAATTGTACTAAAAGATAGTAATTATACGAATATTGATAGCTTGAAAGATAAAACAGTTTCTTATTTAAATGATAGTTATAATTTAGATATTAAGAATGAACTTAATTCTAAGATAACTTATAGGGAAGAATTAGTAGATGATTTTACTAAAATGGTTAGTTTATTAAATAATAAAGATACAGATGCTATAGTATTAGAAGATAGTTATTTAACTTTAATTGAAGAAGAGGACACAACTTTTTATAATAATATTAAAGTAATTTATACATTTCAAATCAAAGTAAAGACTCATGAAGAATCTGATGATACTATCATTACTCAAGAACCATTTATCTTGTATATTAGTGGAATAGACCAATATGGAAATGTAAATACAGTAAGGGGTAGAAGTGATGTAAATCAGCTTGTTGTTGTGAATCCTAAAACGAATCATATTCTTTTAGTAAATACACCTAGAGATTATTATGTTAGGCTAGCTGGTACAATAGGTCTTAAAGATAAACTAACACATGCTGGTATTTATGGTATTAATAAAAGTATTGATACTCTAGAAGATTTATATGATATTAATATTAACCACTATTTAAGAGTTAACTTTAATACTTTAGTTAAAGTAGTAGATGTAATAGGGGGAATAGATGTTTATTCTGATAAAACATTTAATTCTTTTCATATTAAAGGTTGGACAGTTTCTAAAGGTTTAAATCATTTTGATGGAAAAGAAGCACTTGCTTATTCAAGAGAACGATATGCTTATATTGATGGAGATCATCATAGAGGTAGAAATCAACAAGATGTAATAACAGCTATTATTAATAAAATAACTACTTCTAAAGTATTAATTAGTAAATATAATAGTATATTAAATGTATTAGATGGATCTTTTCAAACAGATATTTCTACTAGTGGTATTACATCATTTATAAAATATCAGTTAGATAAAATGCCATCTTGGAAAGTAGAAAGTATTGCAGTAAGTGGTTATAATAGTTATAATTATACCTATAGTATGGGTTACAATTATAAATTATATGTAATGGAACCAGACTATGATAGTATAGAAACAGCAAAAGAAAAAATAAAAGAAGTTTTAAATGAAAGTTAACAGTGATAGAAAGGCAAAAATATGAAAAGTGATGTAAAAACATCTTTACTATTATTAAAAAATAAATTATTACTTTTATCATTAGTAAGTACACTTGGTGCTACTAGTATAGGGTGTAGTAGTAATTTATTTGATAATGATGAAGTAGAAAGTGTATTAGAAACAACAGAAGAGAAGATAGAAGAAAGTATTACGGTAATACCAGATACTACTTTAGAAGCAGAAGAAAAACTACCAGATAGTAAAGAAGAAGTTATGAATATTATAGATAATGGTTTTATTGAAAGCATCTATTATGTAAAAAATGATACTACTTTAACGATTCCTTCTTTCTTAACAGAAAGTAAAGTAGAAGAACAAGTTACTTTACCTAAATTAGAATGTTTAGAAGTATATGATATATTAGATGATACTTGTCTAGTAAAAACAAATGGATATGTTGGGTTTACTACTTTAGAAAATTTAGAAGAATTAACTGGTACTTTTGTGGTAGTAGATATTAGTAGTCAAGAAGTAAAGTTATACTGTAATAATGAAGTTATCTTAACTACTCCTGTTGTTACAGGAAAACCATCTACACCTAGTGATAAAGGATTATTTGAAATTTATGATATTAGTCATTCTAGATATTTAGTAGGCCCTAATTATAAGTCTTATGTTGATATCATGATGAAATATAATGGTGGAGAAGGATTACATGATGCCCAGTATCATACGCATGAAGATGGCTTTAAGCACGGTTGGCGTGATATTAGTGAGTTTGGTGGAGATACTTATTTAAAACATGGTTCTCATGGTTGTATTAATATGATTCATGATGATGTTATGACTGTTAGTGATTATGTAGATATTGGTACTAAAGTATTAGTAAAGGAATAAAAATAATATTTATTGTAGCTATTTCATTTTTTTGTTTAAGTAACCCAGGAACTTATATAAAGTACCTGGGTATTATCTTATATCGTATGGCATATGATAAAATTATATCTTATTCTTCTAAGCTATATCAAAAATATAATATAGTGATTAGTAATAAGTAAAAAAATAATAGCTATTTACCATAAAAAGTGTTATAATAAGAAACACTTTTAGGGGGAATACTATGAAAAAAATACTTTCTTTTTTAAATAAATACCGTGTATTTATCATTAGCTTTTTATTACTGTTATTAAATGTTTTACTATTTATCTTTATTCATAATCTTAATGTATTTACTACAAAATATTATTTATTATTATTTGGCGTTTTAGTGCTATTAGAAGGAATTACTACTATTTTTCTTTTTATCAATAAAAAAGTATTTACTATATTAGGTTATCTTTTTACTATTTTACTTATTCTTTTTCAAATAGGAGCAATTTATTATGTCAATGTTACGGACTCTTTTTTAAATAAATCATTTAATAATGATAAAAGAGAATATACAAATACTTTTTATGTTGTTAGTAAAAAAACTAGTAACCATACTTTAGAAAATTTATCAGATAGTACCATTGGTTACTATCAAGATACACCTAATATTAGTCAAGCAATTAAAGAATTAAATTATAAATATAAAGTAAAATCTACTTCCTATTCTGATATAACAGATATGTTTTCTAAGTTAGATCATGATATTTCTTATTTTTTAATAGAGAAAAACTTGTATGATTATACTTTTCAAATAGATACCTCTCTAAATAAAGATGATTATACTGTTATCTATCAATATACATTAACATTTCAGGAACAAGTAGAAGATAGTAATACTGTTCAAGAAGATAAAGAAACAAATAATATTAATATTTATATAGGTGGTACTGATTTTACCAATCAATTGTATGATTTTAATATGATAGTATCTATTAACAAAGAAAATCATAAAGTATTACTTACTAGTATTCCAAGAGATTATCATATACCTGTTTATGGTAAAGGTGGTAGAAGTGATAACATGGGTTATCATGGTGCATGGGGTATTACTACTAGTATGAAATCATTAGAGCAGTTATTAAATATTAAAATTGATTATTATGTAAAAGTAAGAACGAATAGTTTAGTAGGGGTAGTAGATACTTTAGGCGGTATTACTTTCTGTTCTGATAAGAGCTTTTATACAACTCATGCTACCATATTAGATAGTTATGATGATTCTACGGGAAATAAATTATATGTAGAAAAAGGGTGTAAGAATTATAATGGTGTTGAAATTTTAACGATTTCTAGAGAAAGACTGGCCTATAGTGGTGGAGATAGACAAAGACAGAAAAACTGTCAAAGCATTTTAATTTCTATATTCAATAAAGTGACTTCTCCAAGTATCATTACAAATTATCAAAGTGTTCTTAATTCTGTTAGTGATTTATATACGACGAATATTAGTAAAGAAATGATTACAGATTATATAAAAGATATTCTCAATAATAAAACTAAATGGACTTTTAATACTCAAAGTTTAGATGGGTATGATGGTAGTGGTTATGTGCATTTAACGAATTATAAAGATTATATAATGATTCCATACCAAAGTTCTATTAACAGTGCTAGTTATCATATAAAACATAATTAAATCTAAACTAGAATGGTAGTGATAATATGAAAAAATATTTTTTGGTAATCTTACTAGTTTTTTGGTTACTAGTCATATTCTTGTTTTCTAATCAAACGGCTAGTAAAAGTCAATCAACTAGTGATAAAGTAGCATCTGATATTGTTGGAGTAGTAGAAACAGTTACTAATAATGAAATCAAAAAAGACAAAAAGGAAAATATCATAGAAAATACTAGATTTTTAGTAAGAAAAACAGCACATTTTACTCTATATTTTATTTTAGGAATTATAGTGTATTTACTTTTTACTAGTTATGGAGTTAAGAAAATATTATTTTATTCTATATTATTTTGTTTTCTATATGCTTGTAGTGATGAAATACATCAATTGTTTCTAGATGGTAGAACTGCTAAAGTGTTAGATATTTGTATTGATACTTGTGGTAGTAGTCTAGCAATTATTAGCATATTTTACTTGCAAAAATTTAATAAAAAGTACCGTGGTAACTAAGATATCATGGTACTTTTGTTCTGCTAGGTACAAAAAATACGATTTTTCTTGCTTTTTAGATAGTTTTGTATTATAATATGTGCCAACAAAAGAAGGGGTGGAAGTATGGAAGAATTTAATATATCAGAATTTATTAAATATTACTTCAGTTTAATTGTTATTGTTATTTTATTTATTATTTTAGGAGCAGTTGGTAGTTGGTATTATACCGATTATATTCAAGTACCAATGTATAAGTCTCAAACTAGTTTAGTATTAACAAGAGCAGGTGATTCTACAGGTAGTATTACGCAAAATGATATTTCTTTAAACAAAAACTTAGTTGCTACTTATCGTGAAATTATTAAGAGTAGAAGAATTTTATCTAATGTTATTAGTAATTTAAATCTTGATATTACTGAAAAAGAATTAAGTGATAAAGTTAGTGTTACTAGTAGTAATGATACAGAATTAATCGTAATTTCTGTAGTAGATAAAGATAGTAAGTTAGCACGTGATATTGCTAATGAAATTGCTAAAGTTTTTAAAGAAGAAATCACAACAATTTATAATATTGAAAATATTAGTATTGTCGATGTTGCTATCAAAGCCAAAGATGCTTATAATGTAAATCCACTTAAGCAATATGTAATCGGTGTTGGTAGTGGTTTCTTAATTGGTAGTTTGATTATTACTGTTATGTTTTATTTTGATGACTCTATTAAAAAGCCAGAAGATATCGAAGAAAAAGTTGGATTAAGTGTGTTATCTACTGTTCCAAAATATAAAGGTAAAAAGAAAAGAAAATAAGGGGTGTTAATATGTATCAAGAATTAGTTTTAAATAATGATCCAAAATCTATTATTAGTGAAACCATTCGTACTTTAAGAACTAATCTACAATTTGCATCTGTTGATAAAAAAATCAAAACTATTTTAATTACTAGTAGTGTACCAGGGGAAGGAAAAAGCTTTATTGCTGCAAATTTAGCATGTGCTTTTGCTCAAAGTGGTTCCCGTGTTTTATTAGTAGACTGTGATATTCGTAAAGGAAGACAACATTATATATTTAATTCTCATAATAAATCTGGTTTATCTAACTTATTACTAGAAAATGTAAAAGAAAAATATATGGATTATATTCAAGAAACAAGAATCAAAAACTTATCTGTAATGTTTCGTGGAGTAACTCCTCCTAATCCATCTGAATTATTAGGATCTAGTAAGAATAAAGAGTTAATTGAAATTTTAAGAAATGAATATGATATCGTAATATTCGATTCTGCCCCTATTAATGGAGGATTAACAGATTCTATTATTATGAGTACCTTAGTAGATGGTGTTGTGATTGTTAGTAGTTGTAAAGAAACTCCAATTAGTTTATTAAATAATACAAAAAAGAGTCTTCAAAATGTAAATGCTAATATTTTAGGTGTTGTATTAAACCGTGCAAGTAGTAAATCAAAGAAATATTATGGACACTATTATGGATAGAAAAATAGATATTCATACTCATATTTTACCTGGTATTGATGATGGTGCAACTAATGTTGAAGAGAGTATGGAAATCATTCATTACCTATATAATCAAGGTATTACTGATATTGTTTTAACTTCACATTATATTGAAAATACTAAGTATAATTATAATCAAGTATCTCGTAATCAAATTCTTACAGTATTACGTAATAATCTAAATAATGATAAAATTCATTTATATTTAGGTAATGAAGTTTATTTATCTGAAAATGTAATTGATTTACTAGAACAACATGAAATTAGTACTATTAATAACACAAAATACATGTTAATAGAATTACCACTAACAGGTTGCTTAAATAATTTTCAAAATATTTTATGTAGCTTAAGTGATTACGGAATTGTTCCTATTATTGCGCACCCAGAACGCTATCAATTTTTACAGAAAAATTTTCATAAAGTAAGTGAGTTATTAGAGTTTAATTGCTTATTACAGTGTAATATTGATAGTATTTATGGAAAATATGGTAAGAAAGCTAAGAAATTAATGAAGTGGTTACTTAAAAATGATTTAGTTCAATTTGTAGCTACAGATACACATTATGTAGAAGATGAAAAAATCTTAGAAAAATCTTATAAAAAACTAAAGAAATTAGTTGGTGAAGAAAAGTACCAAGACTTAGTTTATCGTAATCCTTTGAAAATGTTAAATAATGAAACAGTAGAAAGTAATTTAGAATATTTGATTAATGAAGAAAGAAAATAGTATAGTTCTTTCTTTTTATATAGTCGAAATACCTAAATTATAGAAAAAAGAGAATTTTGTTTTTCTTTTTTCTTTTTCTTGATATAATTAATTTGATTTGAAGGTGATAAAATGAAAGAATTATTTACTAGACTTGAAATTGAGCCTAAAAATATTGATTTATATAAACTTGCTTTTTCTCATTCTTCATATGTAAATGAGAAACATTTGAAAGCAGATTATGAAAGATTAGAGTTTTTAGGAGATGCTGTACTTGACTTAGTTATGAGTGATTATTTATATAATCATTATTCTTTTCACGAAGGAGATATGACTAAGATAAGAGCTAATTATGTATGCGAGAATGCTTGTTTTACTTATGCTAGTGATTTAAACTTTAGTAATTATATTAAAGTAGGACATGGAGAGGAACTAGAAGGTGGAAGATTTAAAAAAGTAATTCTTGCTGATATCTTTGAAGCTTTTATGGGAGCTATTTATATTGATCTTGGTTATGAAACTGTTAGAAAAGTAATTTTAGATGTAATTACACCTTATATTGAAGAAAAAAAAGCTGTCTTTTTCAGTGATTATAAGAGTGCTTTACAGGAATATGTTCAAACTGATCAAAGAAGTGTTCACTATGAGTTAGTAGAAGAAAGCGGACCATCTCATCAGAAAGTATTCAAGATGGCAGTAAAAATAGATAATATTGTTTATGGAACTGGTATTGGAAATAGTAAAAAAGAAGCAGAGCAAGAAGCAGCTAAAAGTGCACTAGAAAAACTAGCTACGCTTGATTAAAACAGTAAAATATAGTATAATACTTAAGTATTTTGGGGTATTGGTATGAATGAAAATAACTTAAATTGGTTTGATAAACTGAAATTTGATGTCGTAAAATTATCTTTCTTTTTAAATTCTATTAATCATGAATTAGTTTTTGTCTTGCATAAAAATAAATGGGCTTTAGAAGATATTAATCTTTGTGAAAGTATTTATCATTTAAGAGATATGTTAACAACTAGTGATAGAGATTTATCTGAATTTGTAGAAAGAATAAATATTTTAGAAAAGGCAAATGCTATTTTTAATAGTAGTGATTTATTAGATGAATTTTCTTATATTCAAGAGAATACAAATCTAGAAGCAAGTTATTTAAATAATATTAAAAATTATATTGAAATCGTTACGAATCCTAGTGTTAATGGTAGTGATATTACTGAGAGACTAGAAAAGTATCAAGATACTGATATTTCCTGTTATAATCAAATGAAAATCAATAATGAACAATTAAAACAATTAAAGAAAGAAAGGAGAGATTGATTTTGAGTAAAATTAAAATATTTGCTTTAGGCGGCTTAAATGAAAATGGTAAAAATATGTATGTAGTGGAAGTAGACCATAATATTTTCATTTTTGATGCCGGTTTAAAGTATGGAACAGATAAAATGTTAGGAGTAGATTATATTATTCCTAGTTATGATTATTTAATTAAAAATAGAAAGAATATTAGAGGCGTATTCTTAAGTCATGGCCATGATTCTAATATGGGAGGAATTTCAGATTTAATTCAAGCAATTCCAGAAATTAATGTTTATGCTACTAAATTTACTATGGAAATTGTGAAAAATGATTTATTAGAAGCAGGAATTACGAAAGCTAATTTAAAAGAAATTAGACCACACTCTAAAATTGAATTTACTAAGGATTTATATATTTTCCCAATTAGTGTAACACACTCTATTCCAGATTCTGTATGTTATGTTTTATATACAAAAGATGGAGCTATTGTATATACCGGAGATTATGTATTTGATTCTACTATGAAAGGTCCTTATAAGACAGATATTGGTAAACTTGCTTATGTTGGAAAACAAGGCGTTTTATGTTTATTGTCAGAGTCTTTTTATGCTGAAAAAAATGGTCATACTTCACCTAATAATCGTATTAGTGACTTTATTAGAGAAGTGCTTCATAAGAATGAAGATCGTATTATAGCTACGATATTACCTGCACATATTTATAGAGTACAAGAAATCTTCGATGAAGTTATGAAAACACATCGTAAGATTGTAGTTATGGGAAAAGGACTACAAGATATGATTAATAAAGCAATTGATATGAATTATTTAATGATAGATAAAGATCGTATCGGTGATTTATCTAATTTAAATGATAAAGGTGTCGTTGTTTTAATATCTGATGAGAAGGAAAAACCTTTTGCTAATTTAGATCGTATTTTAAAAGGCTTTGATAAATATATTAAATTAAAAGAAACAGATACTATCTTTATTACAGAACCATGTTATGATGGAATTGAAAAAAGATATGCCGTTATTTTAGATGATATTGCTAGAAATAATTTAAATGTTGTTTCTTTATCTAACAAAAAGCATTTACTTCATCATGCTTCTCGTGAAGATTTAATGTTAATGATTAACTTAATGAATCCTAAGTATTATTTCCCAGTAAAAGGAGAATATCGTCATCAATACATGAATGCTGAAGTTGCAGAAGAACTTGGTATTCCAAAAGAAAATATCATTTTAAAATTAAATGGTGATGTAGCTGAATTTGTAAATGGAAAATTAACAGATACAAAAGAACATATTGATGTTGATGATGTTTTAATCGATGGTAAAAGTCAAGGAGATATTGGTGAACTTGTTTTAAAAGACAGAGAAATGTTAGGAGAAAATGGTATTGTAATTATTAGTGCTACTGTAGATAGAGCTACTAAAAAATTATTAGCAGGACCTGAAGTTCTAACAAGAGGTTTCATTTATGTAAAAGAAAACCAAGATATAGTAGAAGAAACTAAAAAGATATGCTTAGATATTATTCTTAAAAATATTAGTGAAGAAGAAAAAAAGGTAGATTATACGCAAATTAAAAATGAAGTAAGAGAAACACTTGGTAAGTATTTTTATAAAGAAACAGAAGCTAAGCCTATGATTATTACGGTTATTCAAGAAGTGTAAAAGAGAAGAGATTCTCTTTTTTCTTTTAAAAATTCATTATTTGGGGTATATATATTAATAAGGTAGAGTGATATTATGAAGAAAAAAGTAATAGTTGTAGTAGTTTGTATTTTAATGATTATTGGTTGTGGTATTTTATTTTTGTATTATCAGAATAAAGAGAAAAATACTGTTTTAAAAATAAAAAATAGTTACCATGAAATAGTAAGTACAATAAAACCTAAAAAAATATATATCTATCAAGATAGTAAATATCAGGAAGTTGGAACACTTGAAAAAGATACTATTTTATTTTTAGAAGATAAAAAAGTAAAAAATTCAAAAGATATCTACTATAAAATAAAGAATAGTAATTACTATATTACTTATCAAGATATAGAGAAAAAAGATAACTATCAAGTTGATGATTCTTTTGACAACTATGTGGCAACTATCAAAATAAAAACAAATCCTACTAATCTTTATCAAAATGATAGTGTTCAAATTACTTTAGATCAGGTATTAGATTTTGATGTTTTATTTCATGATGATGATAAGTATTATGTAAAGTTCTTAGATAATATTTATTGGATACAAGACTCTTATCAATTATCAAATCAAGAAACAGATACTTTAAAAGATATTAGTATTTTAAACTTAGATAGTAAAATCACAGTACAGAAGCTTACTACTATTCTAGACTATTTAAAGGAAAATAATTATAAAAGTATTACTGTTTTAGATTTTAAGAGATGGGTAGAAGAAAAAGCTAGTTTAGAAAATAACCAAGTGTTATTACTTTCTCATCAAGAATTAGATACTGAAAAGAAAGATTTATTAGAAAAATATTCTTATAAGGTAAACACTAACTTTGATGATATTTTTGTATCAGGTGATAGTCAAGTAAAAGTAGGAGATAACACTTATTATCAATATGATATCTATAATACAACTTCTATTGATAGAATAAAAGATATGTTAAATGGTATTAAAGAAACACGAATAGAAAACCAACAAATTGCCGTACTAAATTATCACTTTTTCTATGATTCTTCTTTGAAGGAAGAATGTAATGAAATTATTTGTATAGATACTAAGAGTTTTCGTAAACAGCTTGATTACTTAAAAGAAAATAATTATAAAATTCTAACTATGGAAGAGTTTAATGATTGGCTAGATAAAAAGATAACTTTACCTAAAAATAGTGTATTAATTACAGTAGATGATGGTGCGATGGGAACTAGTTTTATTAATGGTAATAAATTGATTCCTATCTTAGAAGAGTATCAAATACCAGCTTCCTTATTTTTAATTACAGGTTGGTGGGATATTAATAATTATCGTTCTAATTATTTAGAGGTTTATTCACATGGAGAAGAACTACACCATAATAATTACTGTAAGAATGGTAAATGTGGATATAAGTCTTTACTTTTGAGTAAGGAAGAAATGATAAATGATTTGGAATTATCGGTAAGTAAAACAAATACTCGTTTAGCATTCTGTTATCCTTTTTATCAAAAGAATGATACAATGGTAGAAGCTTTAAAAGAAAGTGGCTTTTCTGTTGCTTTTGTTGGTGGTAATAAAAAGGCTAAACAAACAGATTCTAAATATAAGGTTCCTAGATATATAATTTATAAAAATACTAGTTTAGAAAGTTTTATCAAAATGGTAAGTAATTGATGAATGATGCGTTTTAATGAAAAGAAATTAAAGAAAGAGTATCAAAAACATAACTATAAAAATCCTACTTAAGTTAGGTGTTAAAATAACGAATACCTTTATTTACAATTGAAATTTAAAATTGAAACACTTTGAAAACACTATTAATTCGATATAATAATTTGACAATTGCGTGTAAATGTGTTAAAATAGCACACAATTAAATGGGGGAAGATTTATTATGGAATTTTTAGTTTTTTGGTTAGGAACAAGTGTTGCAAGTTTTGTTATGGAAATGATAAGTGAATTGAGGATCTATAAAGATGCTGCAGATGCTGGATATAAAATTGATGTAAAAAAGCTATCAGAGTTAGGAAAGCAATTAAATCCAAATGCACCAAAAGTTACACTTCTATCAATGTTAATACCGGTATTTAATATAATGCTCGTATTTCAAAGAGCAGTTCAATACAATAATATTAGACCAATGATATTAGATCAATTAAGTGTTCTTGATATTATAGAAAAAATGTCGGAAATGGAGAGAAGAGAGTATTTAAAAAATCCAACTACATTAAATGCTTTAGCTATACTATCAAAATCAAGATTATCAACACAAATGATATTAAAAATCAAAGAAGGCAATGAATGTGGTGAAATTTACTACAAAGTGGGTAAGTCATTAGATGATATTACTATTATAAGAGCAACTGGTTCTGCATCTAGATTAACAGTTGAAGAGCAAAAGAAAAAAGTTATTGATATTTGGAGAACGATTGTTCAAGAAGGAATAGAAGAATATGGAGATATAGAAACACTAGCTGATGCTTTAGTTAATAATACAACTACAGATTTTAATGATGTTAAAGAAGATAAAAAAGAGGAAAAAACTATTTTATCAAGTCCACAAGAATTAAGCCTTAGTGAGCAAAAACAAGCGTTAAAAAATTTAAAAAGTGAGTTGTTGAAAAAAGAAACAGTAAAATTTACTGAAGATGATAAAGCATCAGCTTTATCAAAAAGAAGAAAGTAACATAATTTTTATGTTTCACTATAAAATATAAAATAAGTAGTAGTAGTAAATGAGGAAGTTGGGTTGTATGAAAGAAAGTAAGATCAGATTAAAAATTAACGGAGAAATGATAGAACAACCAGATAAAAATCATCATTTATGTGGCTATCATTTATGTGGCAAGTACTGTCCAAGTAATGTTATGATGAGTTGCCCTAAGGTGAAAAGTGGTGGACATTTACCGCTTGAAGAGTATCCTTTTATTACAGAAGGAAAACAAGTTCTTGGTGATAAGAAAGTGAGAGTATATTGTTTGAGCGAAGGTAAAATAAGAGAATTACCAGAAGTAGAAAAGTTTACAGTCACAAAATGTAAACGATATGAAGATGCCATCAAAAACAGTCAAAAATAAGTTGCATTTTCCTTTTATTTATGGTAAAATCTTAAATGTTTGAAGCTCCTGTTTCAAACCGCATTGAATAGGTTTTAAACAAATTATTTTGTACCTTAAGAGCGAGTCTAGAAAATTTAAGAAGGAGGTATATTATGAAAGCAGTTATTAAGACAGGTGGAAAACAATATTTAGTTTCTGAAGGAAGCGTAATTTTTGTTGAAAAATTAGCTGGCAACGAAGGAGAAAAAGTTGTTTTTGATGAAGTTTTAATGCTTGATTCTAAAGTAGGAAATCCTTACGTTAGTAAAGCAAGTGTAGAAGGTGAAATCCTTAAACAAGGAAAACAAAAGAAGATTAGAGTGTTTAAGTATAGTCAAAAAGACAGAAGCAATCGTAGAACACATGGTCATAGACAACCTTATACAAAAATTGAAATTAAAAAAATTAATGGGTAATTAAAATGATTAAAGTAAAAACTGAAAGTAATAAAAAACATATTAATAAAATTGAAATCATTGGCCATGCTGATTATGATGAGTATGGAAAAGATATTGTTTGCAGTAGTGTTAGCAGTATTGTTACAACAACTGTAAATGGTATTAGTGATATTAATCCTAATTATCTTACGATAGAAGAAGTAAAAGATGGTATGATAATTACTATTTTAGAAACTGATACTATCTGTGATAAGTTAATTTTAAATATGTTAAATCTACTTTCCCAACTTTCTGATGGTTATCCAGAAAATATTAAAATTAAGTAAGGAGGAACAAAGATGAACAGATTATTTTTAAATATACAATACTTTGCTCACCACAAAGGACAAGGTTCTACATCTAACGGTCGTGATTCAGCTGGTCGTAGATTAGGGGCTAAGGCTAGTGATGGTGAATTTGTTACAGCTGGAAGTATTCTTTACCGTCAAAGAGGAACTAAAATATTCCCAGGTAAGAATGTTCGTCGTGGAAATGATGATACATTATTCTCTACAATTGATGGAATCGTTAAATTTGAAAGATTAGGTAGAGATAAAAAACAAGCTAGTGTTTATGAAGTAGAAGAATAGTTAGACTATTCTTTTCTTTTGCTTTATTTTATAATTATAGTGAGGGTGGTATTATGAAAAGCATTCAATATGAAAAATCTTGTGGTACTGTTACTTTTAAGGAAATGAATCATAAAAGATATTATTTATTAATTCATCATAATAAAGGGCATTGGGGTTTTCCTAAGGGACATATAGAAAACAGTGAAACAGAAGAAGAAACGGCTATTCGTGAGACTAAAGAAGAAACAAATGTTGATTCTGTTATTATTCCAGGATTTAGGAAAGTAATTACTTATAGTCCTAAAGAGAATGTGATGAAAGATGTTGTTTTCTTTTTGGCTAATCCTAAAACTGATAGTTTAATTCCACAAGAAATAGAAGTAAGTGATGTTAGATGGGTAGAAGAAAGTGAAGTTATGAATCTAATTACTTATAAAGATGAAAAAGAAATATTTGAAAAAGTTCTAAGTTACATTCATTAAATTATATGATAAACTAATTTTAGAGAGGATTTATTATGGAAGAACAATTAGGAAAATTTATTTTAGAATTATATCGTAATGGCATTAAAATGGATCATGATAAATTAAATGGTTTATTAGAAGAAGTAAGTCAAATTTTAACTTATGGTAAAGATAAAACTAAAAAAGAAATGGTAGAGGAGTTAATAAAACGATATACTAATGATATTGCTTCTATTTTAAATGATAGGGACCTAATACCTGGTTATAGTGTTGGAGTTCATGTTGGAAATACTACTATACAGATGATGGAAGGTTATACTGATTCTACTAGAAGTAAGAAAATAGATGAAAACACTATGTTTGATATTGCGTCTTGTAGTAAGTTGTTTACTCAAATTATTGCTTATAATTTAATTCATGATGGTATCTTATCATTTGATGATAAGGTTATGGAACTTGACCCTAGATTTACACAATTAGGTAATTTAACGATAGGTGATATTACTAGTTTTAATGTGGAATTTAGAACACCTGGTAGGATAGAAGATGCTGAAAGTAAAAATGATGCTTACCGTATTTTATTTAACACACAAGTAGTAGAAAAGAATAAGTATAATTATAATGATATTGGTTTAATGATTTTAAAAGAAGTAATGGAAGCAACTACTAGTAAAACTTATGAAGAATTATTTAATCAGTATATTGTTTCTAAATTAGGATTAACAGATACTTATGTTAATGTTCCTACTAATAGATATCAAGATTTAACAGCTTCTCCTAATAGTAATATCGGATTAGTAAATGATCCCAAAGCTGTAATCTTAGGTGGTTATAGTGGACATGCAGGAGTATTTGCAAGTAATAACGATTTATTAAAGGTTGGAAGTGGTATTTTAGAAGATAAGTTAATACCACAGGAAATGGTAAAAGATACTTATACACCAGGTACTTATGATAATAGAAGAGGTATTATGGGAAATACTTATGTTTACCATGAGGAGGGATTAGATAAATCTTTTGTTAGTAATAATGAATCCAATGAAAGCTTTAGAGTACAAGGTAGTACCAGAAATGTTTTTGGAGCTAGTAGGTATCATTTATCAAATGGTGTTTATGTAAATAGTAATTCTATTTTATTGAATCCAGCTTCTATGGATTTAGAATATGCTATTACTTTGCAAAAAGAAATTAATTCACGTGCTTTACAGAGATGGATAGCAAAAGATCCAATTCATAATGATAGAACTAATTTTAAAGAAAGTTTATTGATTAAAAATTTTGCTGTCAATAATCAAGAATTTAAGTTAATTGATGTTAGAAGTATGGTACCACTTAGTAAAACGAGTGATCCAATTACAGAATTAACAGCTGAGTTATCTATCAAATTAATGTTTTTAGATTCTGTACTTAAAAACTATGAATCTGAAAAAGATAGGAATGAAGAAATTAATATTAAAATGTAATTATTAAGATATACTTTTGTATGTCTTTTTGTGGTATGAGGCAGTATGCAAGAAGAAGAAAAGAAATTAGTGGAAGTAATAAATGAAAAGACTTCAGCTTTATATTTAGAATTTTTAAAGAGTTTTTCTCATTTTTGTAGTGATGAAGTTTATAGTAATTTAAATCAAAATAAGATTTGCTACGAAGATTTAACTGGGTTACTATATTTAAGATATCGTATTATTGGTTATTATGATTATAACAGAATAAGACAGGTAATTATTGATGAAGCACAGGATTATGGTGAGTTCTTTTATGCTACTCTTAAGAAGATAATGAAAAATGCTACTTTTAGTATTTTTGGAGATTTAGCTCATACTATTTATCGTTATCGTACAATAGAAACTTGGGATAAACTAACTAAATTAGGTTAATGTGATAATTTAAAAATATTATCTAAAAGCTATCGTACTACTATTGAAATTATGGAAGAAGCTAATAAGATTAATGAATATTTAGGATTAACTAGAGCAGAAGCTGTTGTGAGACATGGGAAAAAGATAGCTTATGTTAAGAACGGAAATATATTAGAATTAGTAAATAACTTGTTAGAAACCGGTTATGAAACAATAGCAATTATTAGTAAAAATGAAGAAGATGCTAAAATAATATATGAAGAGTTAAAAAAGGAAATAGATATTACATTAATTACTGATAAAAGTAATGAATATAGAGGTGGAATATGTTCTATTACTAGTAGTTTATCTAAGGGCTTAGAATTTGATAGTATAATTATTAATAAGGTAGATAGTGATATATTTGATATTCATAATCCATATGATATGAAACTATTATATGTATCTATGACTAGAGCACTCCGTGAAGAAATTATAGTTTATCAAAATGAATTAGTAGATGTATTGAAATAGTGAGAATTCAGGTATTCAGATAGATAAGAAGTATGGAGTAATTTTTATTATATTATTTATAAAATGAACTAAGAATCTTAAAACAATTGAAAATGTATAACAGATTTGTTACTATATAGTTAGAGGAGTATATGATGAATAAGATAATTAGTGTAGAAGAATCTAATCAGATTCAAAAATTACAGAGAAAAAAATTAAATTATAAAATTGGTACTTTTTGTGCCGCTATCTTAATTGCTTTTTCAAATACTGGGTGTGGTTTTAATCAAACAGAAAAAGATTTTAGTCAATATGAAGAAGGAGAAAGTACAAATCATTTTAATCTAAAAAATGCTTTATACCAAACATTTGATTTTGATATACTTACATCACCTGATAAAATAAAAGTTTACCATAACTTAAATAATACAGGATATTTGTTAAGTTATGATATCAGCCGTGATATAAGCAGTAATAGTGATGAATGGGAAATATTAGGAACTTTTGAAGATTATGATATTTCTTCTGATTTGTTATCTTTTTATAACCAAACAAATGAAACGGTTAACTGTTATAGGGAATATGTAAGAGAGTATAATGCTAATACGAATCAATATAGTGAATGGCATTCTACAGATAATACTATAGCTATAACTGATACTGTACCACAGATAACTCCAACTAGTGAATGGAGACTTGATGCATTTGATAATACGAATACTTATACTTATCAAGATCTTAATATTTATACTAGTGATTCTTTTGTTGTTCCTACTAGTGGAGAAATTAATGATGCTACAAATACTACATCTAGTATTTATATAGGAATCGATAATCTAGAAAATGATTTAAAAACTGTTAGCCCAGCAAAATGGGAGAACAAAGGGAACCTAGATAACTATGTAAATAGTATGACACATACTGTAGAAAGAGGTAGATAGTTATGAATAGAATAGGTAAGATTATTATGCTTGATGATCGAACGAAATATATGATAATGGATCAAGGTAACTATAATCAGAAATGTTATTTTATGATGAGTAAGTTAGATAATTTTGATAATCTAACAGAAGAATTTTCTATTATGGAAGAAGAAGTAGTAAATGGTGAAAGTTTATTATCAAAAGTAACAGATAACCAATTATTAGAAGCGTTAGCTAAATATTTTAGGGAAAGAGCATTAAAATCAGAAAAAATGCCTTCATTATAAAAAATAAATTAATAATTCAAATACTAGCAGTAAATATTGAAATTGACAAAAAGTAAATTTTATGTTATAATATGCCCAATTTCAAGCGGTATTAGAAATAGAAAGAGGGAAAAATATGAAAAATTTAATAGTGAATGAGGAATTAATTTCTAAAGTTCAAACCGTTTATAAAATAGATAGAAAATCTAGTATCAAGTTTATTCAAACAAAACCATCTTTAATGAAAAAACATATAAAAAATGAAAAAAACATCATGAAAGAATTAGAAAAATTAAATCAAAATCCTGAATATTGCTGGGCTATTGATATGGAAAATCGTAATTTAGAAAGATTAGATGATTGTGCTTTATTTTATCGTGGCAATTCTATTACATATCGTGAATTGTTTAAACAACGCGATAGTTTTGCTAAATCTTTTAAAGCATTAGGCATTGAAAAAGGTGATGAGTTACCAATTTGTATTTCTAATATTCCAGAACTTGTTTCTATGCTTATGGCTATTAATATGATAGGGGCTAAGGCAAATATTTTTGGTGCTGATTTTAGTCATGATTATATTGAAGAAATATTAAATGGCTGCAGTAAAAAAATATTTATTGCATCTGATGATAATTATGAAAAGATAAAAGAAGTTGTTTCAAAAGTTGGAAATACTAAGAAAGTAATTTTCTCTTTGGCAGATTCTTTACCAAATGGTGTTGACCCATATTATGAATATGATAAACCTTTTTATGAATTTAAAAGTAAAGTTGCAGATTTTAAGAAAGATGATAATACTGTTATGTCAAAATCTGACTTTATTGAAGTTGGAAAAAATTATACAGGTTCTATAAAAGAAAAAGTAAACTTGGAAGACGAATTTACTGTTACTTATAGTAGCGGTTCAACTAAAATTGGTAAACCAAAGGCTATTATTCACACTAATCGTAGTTATGTAACCATGGCTAGGTTTCATGATACTGATTTATCAAAGTTACCCGCTATGGAGAATATGATTGGTTTAGCTCATATTCCACCACATTCAAATACGGATTTAATTACTAGTATTTCTGATACATTATCTCAAGGTTGTACGGTCGCTTTAGAACCTATTTATGATAAAGCTTTTTTTGCTAGAAGCTTATATATCAATAAGCCAGATTATGTTCCTGCAACAAGAAGTTTTTGGATTTATGCAATTAAAAACTTTAATTGTGATGAACTTTTAAAAAATACTAATTGGTCATTTTTAAAAATGCCTGTATCGGTTGGAGAAGCTATTTCTCAAAATGAAGAAAAATTTATTAATCAAGGATTTAGAAAATTAAAAGCAGGTAAAGATAAATTACCTCGTCCACTATATCCTTTAACTATTTCAATAGGTGGTGGAGATTGTGAACATGGAGGTATTTTTTACACGATTTTTAAGGCGTTAAGAGAAAAAGTTTCTTTTAGTAAAGATGACTTTGGTTTAGTACCTTTTCAATCAGTTGAGTGTACAGCATTAAGAGAAGATGGTAGTGAATGTAATTATGGTGAATTAGGAAGATTAGTAGCTAATTCTCCTGGAAATATGAAAAAATATAAAAATAATCCTGATGCGACAAATAAGTTTTTTATAAAAGATAATAATGGCAAAGTATGGGCTGACTGTCATGTTTGGGGTTATATCAATCACAGAGGAAATGCTATCATGAAAGGCAGAATGGGGAATGAATTTCATTTATTAGATGGTTCATTGTACCCAACATTCTTGATATCTGATGTTATTTTAAAAGATACTAAAAATATTTTATCTTGTGAAGTTGTAAATATTTTAGATAATAGTGGTGTTGAAATTCCAGTTGTTCATCTTGAACTTCAACCTAATAAAGATAAAAAAATATTTAATATTTTAGATAGTATTAATGCAAGAATTCAAAAATATATACCAACAGAGTTGGCAAATAAAATTGTATTTAGACTACATGGTGGTAATGATTCATTTTCACTTACAGGTTGTGGAAAGAGAAGTGTGTTAGCATTAGAAGATGAAAAATTTGCTTCTAACTGTTTTAAATATAATCAAAATGGTTCTTTAGAGTTTATTGATAACGATTATACTTACTCTTACCAAAAAGAATCAAGTAAAGAAAAATGTAAAAAAGTGCAATAGGCACTTTTTTTCTTTATGTAATTGTTTTATAATGATTACAATAGGAGTTGATGATAGTGAGCAGTGGTTTGTTTTTTCCAATTACTGGTTTATTTTTCAGTATATTATTAAATGTTGTTTATTTTACAAAAAAAAGAATAGATAATTTTGAAAATCATCTATATAAATATATGGTAATTACTAATTTAATTGCATTAATATTTGAATTTTTTTGTACTTATTTTTCGTATAATTATCATTCAATCTTGAGTCCAATTGTCTTAAAAATTTATTTATTGTTATTATTATCTTGGATTACTGTTTTGACTATTTATATGATGTATATAGCTCGTGGTAAAAGTTATTTTAAAGAGATGGGTATTGTGTTTGGTATTTTGTCTGTTTTAGTATGCTTTTTACCAATTCATTTTACAGTTGCGTCTTATGGACCTAGTGTTTATGGAGCATCAGTTAATGTGATTTATTTTATGAGTGCTTTTTTTGGAATTGTCTGGTTAATTAGTGTATTAACTAATATTTCATCTTTGCATAATAAAAAGTGTATTCCAATTATGATTTATTGTATACTTGGATTGACTGTTGCTGTTATTCAATATTTGACACCAGGATTATTATTAATTACACCGATGGAAACTTTTGTAACTTTTCTAATGTATTTCACGATAGAAAACCCTGATGTAAAAATGATAGAACAGCTTAACATAGCCAAAAGTCAAGCAGAACGTGCCAACCAAGCTAAAAGTGATTTTTTAAGTAATATGAGTCATGAAATTAGAACACCACTAAATGCTATTGTTGGCTTTAGTCAAGCATTACAAGAAGAAAACTTACCACCTCAAGCACAAGATGAAGTAAAAGATATTGTAATGGCTAGTGAGACTTTATTAGATATTGTAAATGGTATTTTAGATATCTCTAAGATAGAAGCAAATAAATTAGAAATTGTTAGTACGGAATATAGTTTACAAGCAGTACTTGATGAACTTGTTTCTCTATCAAAAGCAAGACTAGGCGAAAAACCTATTGAGTTTAGATGTGTATTTGATCCATCAATTCCACCTTATTTATATGGTGATAAAGTGCGTGTAAAACAAGTTGTACTAAATATATTAACTAATGCTATTAAATATACAAAACAAGGCTTTATTGAATTTAAAGTATCTTCTATTCAAAAAGATGGAGTATGTCGTCTAATTATCTCAGTGGAAGATTCCGGAATTGGTATTAAACCTGAAAGTATTAATAAACTATTTACTAAGTTTGAACGCCTTGATATTGAAAAAAATAATACTATTGAAGGAACAGGATTAGGACTTGCTATTACTAAGAAATTACTAGAATTAATGGGTGGACAAATAGTAGTTCAAAGTGTTTATGGAAAAGGTTCTAAGTTTACTATTGCTCTTGATCAAAAAATAGTAACGAATCCAACTACTGTAGTAGAAACCAAAACTGTTGTAGCTACTTCTAAACTAGATTTAACTGGTAAGAAGATACTAGTAGTAGATGATAATATGATTAATTTAAAAGTTGCTAGTCGTTTATTAAAAGATTATAACTGTCTTGTTGATACTGCAAATAGTGGCTTTGATTGTATTGATAAAATAAGTAATGGAGCTAGCTATGATTTAATATTAATGGATGATATGATGCCTAAGATGAGTGGAGTAGAAACATTCCATAAATTAAAAGAAAATGAGAATTTTCATATTCCAACCGTAGCTCTAACGGCAAATGCTATTTCTGGTATGAAAGAAAAATATTTGCAAGAGGGATTCCAAGATTATTTAGCTAAACCAATTGAAAAGACAGAATTATACAGAGTATTAGTAAAATTTTTACAACAAAAATAAAAAGTATGATATACTTATTAATGATAAGGAGTGTATAAAGATGAAAGATGTTAATTTATTAATTAGTAATGGAGTAAATATTGAAAAGAGTTTAGAGTTATTTGGTGATATGGAAACTTATAACGATACATTACATGATTTTTTAAACGAAGTAGAAGGAAAATTAGCTAAAATTAAAGCTTATAAAGAAAATGGTGATATGGCTAATTATGCTATTTTAGTTCACTCATTAAAAAGTGATAGTAAGTATTTTGGCTTTGAAAAGTTAGCAGAACTTGCTTATAATCATGAAATGGAAAGTAAAGCAAATAATATGTATTATATTACTGATCACTTTGACGAGTTAATGATGGAAGCAAATAGAATTGTTGCGTTAGTAAAACAGTATATGGGAATTACTACTACTAATAATAGTCAAACGGTAAGACCTTTAGTAATTAAAGATAAAACGATTTTAGTAGTAGATGACTCTAATGTTGTTCGTAATTTTGTATACAAGATTTTTAATAGTGAATATGATGTGTTAATTGCAAATGATGGAAAAGAAGCACTAGATATCATTAGAGCTAATGTAGATGATAAAATTGTAGGTATGTTACTTGATCTTAATATGCCTAATGTAGATGGATTTCAAGTATTAGATTACTTTAAACAAGCTAATCTATTTGCTAGAATTCCAGTAGCTATTATTACTGGAGAAGGAACACAATCTAATATTGAAAGAGCTTATCAATATCCTATTGTAGATATGTTACAGAAACCATTTAATGAAGTAAATGTAAAAAATATTGTTAATAAATTAATTATGGTTCGTAATATGAATATGAATAATAATCAATAAGATAAGAAAGGAAAAATATGAAAAAAATTTTAAGATTTAGTTTTCTCTTTTTAGCATTTTTATTACTTTTAACTGGATGTAATCAAAATAGTTCTTTAGCTAGTGATTCACTTGATAATATTATGTCTAAAATATATAAAGGAATTAGTGAAGATGAATTACCAATGTATTTAGAAAATGAAAAACTAACAAAAGATACAATTGCTAGTTATATAGGTACAAGTGATATTAAATGGAAAGAAGCTATAGCTTCTGAATCTGGAGTTGGTTCTATTGCTCATTCAATTGTTTTAATTCGTATGGATGATAATGCTACTAGTAAAGATATAATAGATGCAAAAAAGAAAATAGAAGAAAATGTTAATCCAGCTAAATGGATTTGTGTAGAAGCAGAAAAAGTCTATGTTGAAAGTAATGATAAATTAATTGTAGTTATTATGACTTTTGAAGATATGGCTGATACCCTTAGAAATAATTTTTTAGAGCTAAAATAGAGACTTAAGTATGTCTCTATTTTAATCTTTAATAGTATTATTTGATATATTATAATGTTTATGTAAATTGGAAATATAATAGATTTTTTAATGTAATTGAAAAATTAATAACTTTATGATATAGTAATATCATTAATTTTAGTACTTATTTTATGAGTAAGTACTTCTTTTTTTGAAAGGAGTGGTTATATGTTTATAGATGAGGTAACTATAGAGGTACATGCTGGTAATGGTGGAGATGGTTGTTGCGCTTTTAGACGTGAAAAATATATTCCAATGGGTGGACCATTTGGTGGTAATGGTGGTAGAGGAAGTAATATTATCTTTAAAGTAGATGAGGGATTACATACTTTACTAGATCTTCGCTATAATCGTATCATCAAAGGTAAAAAAGGAGAAAATGGTACAGGTAAAAACTGTAATGGTAAAAATAGTGAAGATATCATTATTAAAGTACCACAAGGAACAGTTATTACAGATACTGATACAAATTTAATTGTTGCAGATTTAAAAAATAAAAATGATGAAGTTATTGTTGCCTATGGTGGTAGAGGTGGTCGTGGTAATACTGCATTTAAGACACCGTCTAATCCAGCTCCTAACTTTAGTGAAAATGGTGAACCTGGTGAAGTAAAATATTTAAAAGTAGAGCTTAAAATGTTAGCTGATGTTGGTTTAGTTGGACTTCCTAGTGTTGGTAAGAGCACTATTATTTCTATGGTATCTAAAGCAAAACCTAAAATAGCTGCTTATCATTTTACCACTTTAACTCCTAATCTTGGTGTATGCAAAGATAAACTTGGTAGAAGTTTTGTGATGGCTGATTTACCTGGACTTATAGAAGGTGCTAGCCAAGGTGAAGGACTAGGAGACCGTTTCTTACGCCATATTGAAAGAACGAAAGTAATTGCTCATGTTATCGATATGAGTGGGTATGAAGGAAGAAATCCATATGAAGACTATCAAATCATTAATAAAGAACTTGCTGACTTTAGTGAGAAACTTTTAAAAAAACCACAAATTATTATTGCCAACAAGATGGATTTACCAAATGCAAAAGATAATTTAGAACAGTTTAAGAAAAAGGTAAAGTTACCTGTTTATGAAATTAGCGCAATGTCTAATATTGGCTTAGATGAAGTTTTAGTAGCTTTAGGAGATGCACTTGATAAGATAGAAGATACACCATTATTTGAAGAAGATCAATTTGAAGGACACGTTCTTTATAAATTTAAAAAGGAAGAACCTTATACGATTACTAGAGAAGATAATGGTACTTGGGTATTATCAGGAGATGAACTTGAAAAATTATTTAGAATGACAAAGTTTACAACTGAAGAAGGTATTTTAAGGTTTACTAGGCGTCTTCGTAAAATGGGTGTTGATGATAAACTAGAGTCTCTTGGTGCTAAAGAGGGCGATATTGTTCGTATTCTAGATTTTGAATTTGAATACCGCAATTAATTTTAAATGTTGTTTTGATTAAAAATTTACTGAAAAAGTAAATTTTTTTTGATTTTTTGTAAGTATTTTCGAAAGTTTTCTAAATAATATTAGTAGAAGTGATACTAGCAAGCTTTTAAAATTTAGAAAGACTGGAGGATTTATGCCGATAAATACAAAACTAAAAAAAGTAAATGTTATGAATGATGCAGTAGTAAAAGCATTCTTAAGAAGTAAGGTGCAAAAACCGAATGGTTATTAGAAGATATGCAATTAACTGTTAGAAATGAAAGAAATAAATACTTAGTAGAAAAGAAGAAAGTATATAGTCGTAAGAAATAATAAATATAAAAAAAATATCAATATTTTAACTACATTGGTATCTTTTACTATTTAATTTCTAAAATATCATTAACTTTATAAAAATTACTAACTCCTACTGGAAGTTCATAAGTATAGTAAACATTTTTTTGAGGAAGTATAATTCTATTTGATTTTAAATTTTTAAAAATTTTTACAATTTTATTATTCTTATCGGTCATGATAACATCTATTTCTTGTTTCATAAAAAAAGTATGAATGCTATTACATTTTGGAAATCTTTTACCAGCTTTGATCTTATCTTTTTGAAACATAAAACCTATTAATCTACTGGAAAAAGAAAGACAATCGATAATTTCTATTTTCTTTTTATTTACAAATAAATACATTATATCACCTAGTGTTAGTATAACAGACTAAATTTGATTTGACAAACTTCTTATTTTATTTTAAACTTTAGATAGTAGGTGAAGACAATGAATAAAAAAGGTCAAGCGTTAGTAGAATATATCTTAATTATTGCGTTAATGTCTATTATCATTATTAGTTTAGTAAAATATTTTGGAGGCTATTTAAAAGATTCTGTTACTAAAACTTCTTGTAATGTAGCGGGACTAGATTACATTAAAGGTGATAAACCAGGTGAAGGTAGTTGTAAAGATGATATTGATGATACTTTAGAGAAAGAGTAAAACTCTTTTTTTTTCTAAAAAAATATGCTATACTTAATACCATAATAGGGGTGGTAAGTGATGAAGAAAAATAAAGGCCAAGCTCTCATTGAGTTTGTACTAATTCTTCCTATTTTATTTGTATTGTTTACCTTTATTTTTGAAGTTGGTATGATAATAAATGAAAAAAGTGAAGTAGAAAGTAAAGTAACAGATACTATTTATCTTTGGAAGAAGCAAAATCGTCCAATTAATGATTTAAAAGATATGTTAGAAGCAAATCAAATTACTAGTACGATTCAAAGTGATAACTCATTAGCTAGTATAAAAGCATATAAAAAAATATCATTTAAAGGCTTACTTCCTGTTTCCTATAAAATTGAAGTGAAAAGAGTGATTCCTATTGAATAATAAAGGTCAGACATTAGTAGTATTTATTATTTTATTACCATTTGCGTTATTTTTTATCTTTTATGTAATTGATAAAAGCTATTTAACCTATCAAAAGAAAGAATTAGAAAGTGTTGCTGAAGTTATCTGTAATTACGCTTTAGATACAACAAAAACAGAAGAAGAAATTAATTCTTTGGCCCATAAGAATGATTCTAATATTGAAAACATAGAAGTAAATTATACAGTAGATGGTGTAGATATTACTTTAAAAAAACATGAAAATAGTCTTTTTTCTAAGATTCTAAAAAAAGACAAAGACTTAATTCAAGTAAAAGTAAGTTGTATAGAGGAGAATAAGTAAGATGAATGAGAATAAAAAGGGAAAAATTATTACAGTTACTTCAGCAAAAGGTGGAGTAGGAAAAACCATTTTTTTATTAAATTTAGCAGGAATATTTTCTAGAATGAAGCAAAAAGTATTAATTGTTGATTGTGATCTTGTAGGAGGGGCTGTAGCACTAGACTTAAATTTAAATCCTATTAAGAATATTTTTCATATTTCTGATGATATCTTTAATAATCGTTATCAAAATTATACTGATTACCTTACATCATATCAAGATAATATAGATATCGTTGCTTCTTGTAAAGACCCTAAACAAGCTTTAAAAATAGATATGAATTATATTATGATGTTTTTAAAACAAGTAAAAAATGAATACGATATCATACTTGTAGATACTACTCATGGCTTTACTAAAGAAAATATTAATATTTTAGATAAATCAGATATTATTCTTTATATGATGACTAATGATATTATGGATATTAAAAATACGAAATCTTATATGGAAGTAATGAATGATATTGAAATGGATCACATTAAAATTATCTTAAATAATTCTAGAGATATTAATTTAAATTATTTTTCTAAATACGATATTCGCAGTATGATTGGTAGAAATATTGATTATAGTTTAGATAGAAGTTTATATATTAAAAATATTACGAGTTTTTTAATAGAAGGAGAAATTTTTACACTGAATAAAAGTTTAACTTTTAAAGATAAAAATGACTTGAAAAAACTAGAAAATATGGCAAGAGACTTTATAGAAATGTAGGTGTTTTATGAAAAAGAGTTTAATAGAAGAATTTGAATTAGAAGAAAAGAAAAATGTATCTTTTATTCCTGACTATGATGTCTTTAAAGATAAAAAGTTATTAGATGACTTGAGAAAGAAAATTATTTCTCATTTATTAGATCAACCTATCATTGGGGAAGAAAATAAGAAAGAATTTTTAGATTATCAAATTAATAAAGAATTAGAAGGCTATGATCTATCTACTTTAGAAAGAGGTCATATCTATAACTTAATTGAAAATGAACTTTATGGATATGGACCTATTACAGAGTTACTAGATGATAAAAGTGTTACAGAGATTATGGTAAATGGACCAGATGATATTTATGTAGAAGTAGATGGTAAAATTGTGAAAGATGAAACTTTATCATTTATTAATAATAATCATATTTTAAGAACAATAGAAAGAATCATAGAGCCTCTTGGTAAAACATTAGATAGCTCTAATCCTATGGTAGATGCTAGATTAAATGATGGTAGTAGATTAAATGCCATTATTCCACCTTTAAGTGTAAATGGACCAGTTTTAACCATTCGTAAATTTAAAAAAGATATGGATACTATTGATGATATGATAGCAAATGGAACCCTTACTCCATATATGGCTAGATTTTTAGAGTCTTGTGTAAAAGCAAAATTAAATATTGTGGTATGTGGAGGTACTGGTAGTGGTAAGACTACACTTTTAAATGTTTTATCTAGTTTTATTCATAATGATGAAAGAATTATTACGATAGAAGATGCACCAGAACTTAAACTAAATCAAAATCATGTAGTATCTCTTGAAACAAGAAGTGATAATTATCAAAATGGAAAAGAAGTAACGATGCGTGATTTATTAAGAAATTCTCTTCGTATGCGACCTGATAGAATTATTGTTGGAGAAGTCCGTGGAGAAGAAGCGCTTGATATGCTACAAGCTATGAATACTGGTCATGAAGGAAGTTTAACGACCTTACATGCTAATAGTCCAAGAGATGCTATGCATCGTATTGAAACTATGGTTTTAATGAATCAGATATTAATACCAGTACCAGCTATTCGTGAATATATTGAAAGTGCTATTGATATCGTTGTTGAAATTAGAAGATTATCAGATGGTAGAAGAAAAGTAACCAATATCAGTGAAGTAGTTGGCTTTAAAGAAGATGAAATATTCTTACAAAGTATCTTTGCCTTTAGACAAAATGGTATCAATGAAAATAATGATGTAAATGGTGAATTTGTTTTATATAATTATGTACCAAAAGTATATGATAGAATTAAACAAAAAGGTATTACAGATATTGATGATATTTTTGAAAATATAGAAAAAAATGAAAAACCTAAGAAAACATCAAAGAAGAAAAAAGAAGTAAAATAGGAGGGGTAGTATGTTAAGTCATGAACAGTTAACTTTTATTATTCTAGTTACAATTATGATTACTATCTTTCTGATATGGCTTATTGTTACATTGAGATTATTTAAGTTTCAAAAAAGAATTGAAAATTATGTAGTAGTAAAAGAAGATGTTAAGAATTTATCTATCGTTGATAAAATAATAAATGCTTATCAAGTAGAAAGAGAAAAACTAAGTAAGAAATTAAAAAAATATTTACCACAAGCACTATTTTATAATAAAAAGGAAGAAGAAGATATTTTACTTTTTACAGATTCTATCATTAGTAGTTGTTTCTTTGTAGTAATCTATATTTTATTAATTGCTTTTGGTTTTTGCAGGTTTTCTTTTCTTTTCTCTATTCTTATTTTTCTAATTGGATTTGATTTTCCAGAAGTTATTCATCTTATTTATAAAAAGAAAAGAGAAAAACAAATAGAAAAAGATTTATTAAAAGCAATTACTTTAATGAGTCATTCTTTTCAAGCAGGAAAGAGTATGATTCAAGCAGTTCAAGTAGTATCTATGGAATTAGATGGTCCCTTAGCTTTAGAATTTAGTAAAATTTATCAAGATATGATACATGGATTAGGATTTCAAACAGCTTTTAGGAGATTTGAAAAAAGAGTTAATTTAAGTGAAGTAAAATATATTACGGCATCTTTAACGATTTTAGATAAAACAGGTGGAAATATGAAAGATGTATTTTCTTCTATTGAAAAAAATCTTTATACAAGAAGAAGTTTAGATATGGAATTAAAAGCAACTATTGCTAGTAGTAGACTTGTTTTTTATATTCTTTTACTGTTACCAATCTGTTTAGGTATTCTTTTATCAATCACAAGTCCTAACTACTTACAAATATTCTTTACTTCTTCTATGGGTATTTTCTTAT
>ERZ832317.942-NODE-942-length-39176-cov-4.639989_pt1 | contig 39176 bp, 45 predicted proteins | sample MGYA00519695_ERZ832317 | MGnify/ENA primary metagenome ERZ832317 (study PRJEB31850, sample SAMEA3708726) | human gut metagenome | biome: human gut; feature: human-associated habitat; material: faeces | place: China | collected 2014 ...
TCAATTTGGGGAAAATGTAAGGAATAGTGAAGATTACCCTAGAATAGTTAATAAATCGTCATTAGAAAGATTAAGTGGGTATTTAAATGATGGAAAAATTTATTATGGAGGAAATATAGATGAAGATAATTTATATATGGAGCCAACATTAATAATTAAACCAGATTTAAATTCACCTCTTATGAGTGATGAAATATTTGGACCTATATTACCTATATTGGTTTATGAGGATTTGGATAATGTAATTAAGTTTATAAATCATAGAGAAAAGCCTTTAGCATTATATTATTTTTCAGAAAGTAAGAAGAAAATAAAAATATTAGAAATAATCCAATAAATATTTTACAAACAGATTTGATAGAAAAAAATGAATCTATTTTAACCTGTTTTACAAAATGTGTATTTAAAATTATTACTATTATTCTTAGTAAAGAATATACAACACAAAAAAACAATATCACTACCATAAAACAAGGAAAATAATCAATAAATAAATTAAATCCTTTGATTAAAATACTGCCTATCAATAATAAGACAATTCCTTTAATAAATATACTTCTTGAATTCTTACTAAATAAGAATTCAATGATAAACGCGGCAAATAGATTTCCCATAAAACTTTTCCTCATTTCTAATATTAAAAATAAATATCATAATACTCTCTGCAGTTATTTAAAATTCTAATTTAATTTCATTGCACAATACTCGAACAATAATATTTAATTCATTTTTATATCCAAATACTACATCGGCAACATTTATACTTATGCTAAGATAGTTAATTTCTTCTTTTGTGACAATATTATGTGTAATCAAGACATCGTATATTTCTTTTTTTAATTGATCATTACTTAGATTACGATCAAATACAACCATTCCATCGTAAGTAAAAATATCACCATATTGCTTATCTGCTAAAGTAGAAAGTTTTCATGTGCTTGATAAATATTATCAACAATGAATTTGTCTATGTAATCTTGAAAACTCAATTTAGGTAAGTTGTATTCTTTCTTTGCATTCTCATAACATTCTTCAACAGTTCTATCCATGTTGATTTGATATGTTTCATTTTCAAAGTAGTAGCTGTTTGCAATCATTAATGACTCTGTTTGTGTTCCCGTTAGGATTAATTTAAAATCATATCGATTTAAGAAACATCCAAATAAAGATGAAAAATCCTTAAACTTTGTAATTTCATTTATAAAAACAAAATCATATTTTTCTTCATCTGTATTTTTATTGATTTCATCTAGATATTTTAAAATATCATCTATATTTTTGAATTTTTTAAGCCAATCGGTTTCATTACAATTTAAATACAATGATTTTTTATGATATGTATTTTCTAAAGTATTGATCAATTGCATCATTAGTTGATATTTTCCAGAACCCTTTAATCCATTAATTATTGTAATATCATGAGTTTTGATATTCTTTATGTATTCATTTAATTTAATTTGTTCCATATCATTCATACACTAAATACCTATCCTGGATATCTGCTCATAATGTGATCCCATTGTGCTTCAGAAATTTTTCCTTTTGCCATCCAATTTTTGAGGTCAACCCATAACGCATCAATTAAAGTAAAATACATATAATCTTCTCGTAAATCACAATCTTCTATTTGTTTCATTGCATCCTCAATCCATTTTGCAACAGGAAAATCAATTACAACACTATCATCTACCCAATGAAATTTTTTATTATTTTTGTTAGTTTCCATTTTGCAATCTCCTTTTTTTCTTTTATTCTTACCTGTTTGAAAATTTTTTAATGATTTCATTTATTATAAAATCATCAGTATAATCACTATGTTCTTTTACTGATTTTTGCATAGTATCAATTAATTCATCTTCATCTTTATCTGATAATTTCATGATTTCTAAAATAGTTTTTAGTGAATTATCCATAGCTCTAAATAAATGATTTGCAATATTGTTTTCATTTAAATCATCATAATCTGATTGAATATTTATACCAATATCGTACAAAATTTCTGTAGTTTTGAATAATGACAGATATGAATTGATTTCTCTTATTAATAATTTTAGTTTATTCGTATATTTATCCATAAATTTACTTTCCTTTCTATTTTTCATGATAATTTGCACAGAATATATTCACAATACTTATAAATATAATATCACACAAATATAATTAACGTTAAATTATCTTTTGAACAATTTCCTCATTTTTTTATACATTCGTTTAAATTATTAAACTCATGAAAATTCAACAAACTCAATTGAAAGAATATTTTTTATTTTTATTCTTTTATCTACTATTTGAACTTCTTTTTTATTATCTAAATCAATATCTGCAACCATTCCTTTTTTATAAACATAAAAACCACTACCCTTATTATCCTTTTCATAATAAATGATCTCAATCATCATTCCTTGTTTTACTTGATGAATTTTCCAATCCAGTTCGTATAATCGATCATCAGATAAAATAGGCTTTTCAACAATAATACGTTCTTTTTCATGTATTCTTTCCTTGAAACCTTTTAATGCATCATACGAAAGAAATAACTTTGCTCTATTTAATACTCTTTTCTTTTTAGAATTATTATATTGCATTATGTCCACCCACCAATGTATTTCGTTTTTCAGTTGTGGCTTTTTCAAGCTTGTTCATACCCTTTAAAATTGCGTTTTTACCATACTTTTCTTTAATTTGAAGAATTGCTCTCTGTAAGTTCTTTTCTTCTTCTAGCTGCTCTATATTGCTGAATAAGTCATATGATTCATAGTATTCATCCAAAACATTTCCTAAAGAAATAGAAATTTGTCTTATTTTACTGTTTTTTAATACTTTTGAATGATAAAGTTCAACGAATTCTTTCATAATAATCTTTAAAGAACTTGTTCTAACTGTAAGTTTTCTTTGTCCACCACTTCCAGTAACGGGACAATTCTTATCACTTCTTGAATATCCAACATATAGTGATATATTATCAGTTACTAAATGATTTGAAACTAGTCTATTAACTAAAAGATCAACCATTTCTTTTACAATTAATAAAGCATTATTATAATTATAATCTTCAAACAATACTTGCGAATTACTTATTGAATTCGTTTGTGGTGCATATGCTTTGATTTGAGCAATCGTTGTAGGTTCTTTACCATAAGCATGATCTATAATGTATTCAGCATTGATTCCAAATTCTTTATATAAAATATCTTTTTATCAATATCTTTATTATCATTATACTTATCAAAATACTTAGTACTAAAACCACCTTGTATATTATATAAATCATTATATAAATCTACAATTAAAAAGCTATCATCAACATATATTTTATTACCTATATTACCATTAATATCACTATTAATAAGTTCTGACTTAATACCTATTCTAGAACATAAATACATAAGTAATTTAGATATACAAGCACTAGTAGTCTTACCACTAGTAATAGAACCCCAAATATTATTAATAACACTAACACTACTAAAAGATATCTTTTCATTTTTATTATCCATAGTATTAATATCTGCACTAAGTATTTTACCTAATGCTATATATAAATATCTAACCTTCTCTATATTAGATAAATTACTAGGTATATTATTAATAATACCATTAATAATATTCTCACTATTCTTAAACATACTATAAGTAGCATATATAAACCCATTCTTATTATTAATAGTATCAGTATAAGAATATCCTTTTCCATATTCTAAAAAATAATTAATAACATCACTATTAAAAGAATCTATAGATAGATTAATATATTTAGTATTATTATTAATATTACTAATATCATTCATAGTATTAACACTTACAATAACATTTGTATTATTCATACTATCACCATAATAATTGTACTACATAAAAAGAAAAAAAGAAAGTAAATAAACTATATGTTTACTTATTTTCTTTATATTTTATTCACTATAAGCCTTATTCTAAGTCTTATTAGTGTTATTCTTAGCCTAATTCTTAGTCTAAGAATAATGTATCTACATACCTATTATATATAAGCATAGTATATATACTTAGATGTTATATAGATAACTTGTATGGATTACTACTTGAGCCATCTCCTAACTCTATTCCTAGTTCAGAACTTAGATAAAGGACTGGTGCAACCTCATATACAAGTTGTGCACCTAAGTAAAAATTACTAACACTGCCATTCAAGTGAACAAAACTTACATCGTACGAGCCACCAGAATGAGTGGATAATAACCATCCATTACTAGAAACTCCTAAAATAGTTTTCATCCAGTTATTTGATACACAAGCAGTATCTTTGTACTCGTCCACTCTATAATATTTGCATTTATTTAAGTCTACAGCATAGCCATAATCACTTGGATATGCTAAGGCTATTTTTCCCATCCAAGTCGTAGGTCTTCCTGTATATACTGTTGTCCCTCTTTCATATTCATATATTTGATTTGGATATACTGAGGAATTACTCCAACCTCCAATATTCCAAGTTGTCTCGGCAATCATATTTCTTGTGGTATCATTTTTTATTCCTGTACTTGTAAAATCACAATCTACTGTGGCATTATTTTGACCGCTATAACATTTTCCTGATGTACTATTGTAATATAAACTTTGTCCTAAATCATTATCATTAGTATCTACTATATAATAATCACTTGGATTTAGTAATTTCATTAATCTTGCTGTAGTCCAGTCATTTTTACCATAGACAGTTTCTGCTCCTGTACTAGTATCTTTATTATCCCATGAAAATGTACCAATATTTTCATTCTTTATTAATTTTAACTTACCATCAAATACCCCAATTATTCGCCATATTTCACAGTTAGTATCTGGATATGCTTCACAATTAAAATATATATAGTTATTAGGGCTTGCTCCATAATACCTAATATTACCTCCATTTAAATCTTCTGTTGTACCACCTAGTCTATCATTCATAAGTGATACTGTTGGTGCTGTATTATATTTAACACTGTTATTTGTTAATGTTATCTTTTCGGTATTCGTATATAAATTAGTTATATATTCTGCTGCAGTAGGTCCTTTCATTATTGCCCCTTCTCCATCAGCGTGTAATTTAAAGCTAAATGTTTTATTCATCATAGTATTTGGATTAGTATAGTTAGCACCATCTATCCATATGTATAATGTATATGATGTCTTTGATGTAGATATACTTTCATTAGTTAATAATACTATATGATTAGTATTATTTTTAGTACAAGTAACTGTATTACTAGTTAGATAACTATCACTAAAATTACCTTCTTTTACTTTAGTAGTTCCTTTATATAATTCATATCTAAAGCTTTCATCTTTTAATCCTGTATCTATACTAGTTATATCTAAATACATATTAAATACTAATCCTGTAGTATCTCCCTTTACACTTATATTTTTTATTATCCCTTTACTTTTATCTGATACTGGTCTTAGATTAGCATTTATATCACTTCCTCCATCAAAGGTAACTGTAGCTGCTCCTATTCCAGCAACTATTTTTGTAGTATCACTATCACTAGTAGTCCATACATAATAAGCATAAGTTCCACTTACTATTACTGCTATTACTAATACTACTAAACTAGATATCATATATATCTTTGCTTTATTATCTTTCATTACTTATCACCACTTTCTATACTCATACTTATATTTCCTTTATATACACTAGATAATATATCATTAGAATTATCATTATTTACTAAACTACCATCTATCCATATATATACTGTTAACTGTTTTACTTCATTATTTATTTCTATATTATTATATGTAGGTAAATTACCAGTACCATTACTTATAGTATAAGTATCTTTTAAATTAACTTTAATTACTGAAGATAGCTTTCAGTATAAGTACTTGCTAAACTAAAATTAGCAGGATTATTATCACTACCTATATCTTGTCCTTTAACATAATTAATATCAAAACATTCACTAGTACCAGATATATTAACTACTCCAGACCAAGATAACCAAGCATAAGTAATACTTACTGATACTATTATTATTAATAACCTCCTAATAACTACCAGTAATTTGTACTGTATCAGCACTTATTTTAGCAGTAAATCTATTATCATTAAGTGCTGTATTAATTAAATTAGCATCTAACCATATATAAATATCAAATGTCGTATTTGTACTCTTAAGTCCATATTTATCTACTATTGTAATAGGAGTATCTTTAACTGCAGTACTAAAATTACCATTCTTACTATATACAGTAGTACCATTATAAGTACCAACAACTTCCCATTTCAAAGCAGCAATATTAAGTCCTGTAATACTAGTAGGTGTAATATAAATATTAAATGCTGAAGGTACACTACCACTATTTATTTTAGCAGTCGCTACTGAATGAAGTCCTCCAGATTTATCTTCTGATGGCATTAACTGAATACCAGTAATATTTTCTGTTATAGTATAATCAACATCCACCTTACCAGAATTATTATCTACATTCCCCTCATTAGTTCTAGCAACAATATAAGCGTAACTAGCAGCCCCTACTACTATACAAAGTAATAAAACAAATACTATATATAATCCAATCTTTTTCTTCTTATCCATAAAATCACTGCTTTCTCATAATAGTATTTACTTTTAATAATGCTGAAAACTTCTTATCCATAAGTTCATTCTGACTAGTATCAGCCTTATTAGCAATCCATACTCTAAAATAACATTGATAATTAGTATTAATATTAAATGTATTATTAGTAGTACTCATATCACCAATAGAAATATTAGTACCAGTAGTAATTGAAGTACCATCACCACTACCAAGATTACTTTGACTATTATTACCATCTATACAAACAAGACTATACTTAAAATCACTTACTTTTAAAGCATCATCTATTTTAACATTAATTAATGAAATATTAACATAAGCATCATACCCCTCTAAAGTTGTAGCATCAGGCATTATTGAAAAAGTATTAGCCTTAGCATATTCCATAACTTGTTCATCATCTAAAGGAACACCTGTCTTAACATTAACATAATTATTATCAGTAAATACTACTGAAATACCATTATTAATAGTACCAGTAGTAACACTTATATCAGTAGCAGTAGCAGTATAATAAGCATAAGAACTACCCATCATACAAATAAATATAGCACTAGCGGCAATTGTCAAAACAAAAATCATTTTACTAAATTTCATTTTCTATCACCTCTATCTATTAACCTACTATTATATTACCATATTTTAATTTTATTATCAATAATTTTAATAAAATTATCTTTACTTTATTTTAATATCAAATAATATCATAGTAGATATATTTGGCTTATATATAATAGATATGTAGATATATTCTTTTGAGACTATGGGCTCAAAAGAACACTCTAAGACCTTAGGCTTAGAGTGCTAATAATAAATAAATTAAATATCTAAATTATGATATACATTCTGAACATCATCCAAATCATTCAAAGCATCAATCAAATTAATAACCTTCTCAGTACTCTCTTCATCAAGTTCCATATAATTATTCGGTACAAAAGTAACTTCACTAACAATAAACTTATCATAGCCCATATTAGTTAAAGCATCTTTAACCTCTATAAAACTATTAGAATCAGTATAAATAACATAACTATCATCTTCAGTAATAAAATCAAGTATATCTAAAGAAAGAATATCTTCCATAAGTTTATCTTCATCATATACCTTTTCAAGTACTAAAACACCTTTTCTTTCAAACAAATAACTAACAGAACCGTCAGTACCTAAATTACCCCCTCTTTTAGTTAAAGTACTTCTTACAAATCCAGCAGTTCTATTCTTATTATCAGTAAGACAATCAATCATAATAGCCACCCCAGAAGGACCATATCCCTCATATCTAACAGATTCATAATTCTCACCATTACCAGCATTCTTAGCCTTATTAATCGCAGACTCAATATTAGCCTTAGGCATATTCTCACCCTTAGCTTTTTCTATAACCATTCTTAGTCCAGGATTATTTTCAGGATTAGGATCACCACTCTTTGCAGCTACATAAAGTTCTTTAGCAAGTTTCTGAAAAACCTTACTTCTTTCACTATCAATTGCCCCTTTTTTTCTCTTAATCGTAGACCATTTACTATGTCCTGACATAAATATTCCTCCTCATAATTTTCTTTTTATATAATACTATTATTTTCTCTCACAGTCAAGATATATTTAAATATATTAACCAATATAACCAAGTATTACCGGTCCTAATATAATAAGTAATATAAGTGGTATAAAGAAAAATACTGATATAACACTTATCTTAATAGGTACTTTACTAATTTTAGCTTTAACCTCTAATATTCTTCTTTGTCTCAAATAATCAATCTGACTATGCATAGTATCAATAATACTACTACCATACATATTAGACTGAGTAAGAGATAAAATAATATTATTAATACTATCCGAAGGTATAAACTTCTGAATATCATTTAAACTCTCATTCAAACTCTTACCAAATCTAGTTTGTCTTATAGCCTCTTTAAACTCCAAAGACAACTCTCCATCAACACTATTAATAGTAACAGATATAGCCTCATTCAAGTTTCTCCCAGTCTGAAGAGACAAAGTCAAAACCTCAAAGAAATATATAGCTTCACTATTAAGTTTCTCCGTTCTCTTCTTAATTTTTCTATTCAAAAATATCTTCTCAAATAAAATATAATAAATTATCATTACAAATGGTACATAAACATAACCATAGTCAAAAGAAACAAATACAACTATTCCCAAAACTATCATCGTAATTAATCTAATATTCAAAAAAGTCAAAGTACTAACTCTTGAAGATACTCCAAGTAAATTAATCTTTTCATCAATTTTATTAAGTACTTTCTTACTATATAAACTTCTTAAAGAATTATCATTCTTCTTTTTCATTTTCTTCTTCATATTACTCATCCACCTTTAGTGTTCTTAATAAAGTTACCAAATATATAATAAACATAATCACAATAATAGCAATAATAATATATCCAAGAGTAGAACTAAATAAAGGATTAAAGTATGTTGGATTAAGTAAGTAAACAACCCCTATAAATAGTACTGGTACAATACTAAGTATAATAACTACAATCTTAGGAGCAGAACTAATATTCTTCATTTCTTCCTTTAACTTCTTCTTATCAAATAAAGTTCTCTCAATAGAAGAAAATACCTCTACTATATTACCACCAGTCTTATTAAGAACAGTAAGAGATGAAGAAACATAAACAGCCTCCTGTAGTTTAACCCTTCTAGCAAATCTTTCAAAAACAGTATCAACAGATAATCCATATTTCATATCCAAATACATCTTTTTAAACTCATCTCCAAGAGGATAAGGAAGCTCCGCGCTAGCAGTCTGTAATGCCTGAAGTGTACTCTTACCTGCCTTAAAACAATTATTCATAATAATTATTGCCCTAAGTAAATCATTCTCTATATTTCTAGTCTTTCTCTTATAATTCAAAAATAACAATATATCAAGCAAATAATATCCAATAAAATAATTAATAATATATCCAAATAAAGAGAAATAATTAGTAGTAAATATTTGTGATATAGTAGTTAAAATAATAAATACTATCGATATAATAAACTTATTAGTAATAAAATCAACAGTCTGTATTCTATCTCTATCTTTATATTTAATATATCTTTCATACTTCTTACTTCTCTTAGTAAAATAATTACTCTTCTTAACAATTTTCCTAAATCTACCAACAAAAGATATATATCCACTAACAAATTTATCACTAAAAGATAATTCTTCTCTCTTAATAGGCTCCAAAGAATAATACTTAATTCTCGCCGCCTTCTTATCTCCTAGTACATTTCTAAATAAAATAATGATAATTATCAAAAGTATAACAAGTAAAATACCCTGTAAAATAAACATTGTTTCCATAATTATCATCCCTTTCTTCTTTAGTTAAAAATATCTTTAATATCTATACCTTTTCTTGTAATTTTATCATAAACTCTAGGTTTTCTCTTATAAACACCAAACTCTCCCATTACACTTCCATCATTAGCCACTCCAACTTGCTTAAATGAAAATATCTCTTTAAGAACAATCTCTCCATCTTTCATACCATCTATCTCACTAATAGAAGTAATCTTTCTTTTACCATCAGATAATCTATCTATTTGAACAATCAAATCAATAGCATTAGCAATATATCCTCTAACCGCAGACACTGGTATTTCCATCTCATTCATTAAAATCATTGTCTCAAGTCTATTAATTGTATCAATAGAATTATTAGCATGTAATGTAGTAAGAGAGCCCTCATGACCAGTATTCATAGCCTGCATCATATCAAAAGCCTCTTTACCTCTTACTTCACCTACTATAATACGATCTGGTCTCATTCTAAGAGAGTTTCTAACCAAATCTCTAATAGTAACCTCTCCTTCACCCTCATAATTAATAAGCCTTGTTTCTAACGAAATAACATGTTTCTGATGAAGTTTAAGTTCTGCCGCATCCTCAATAGTAATAATTCTCTCATCTTCTCCTAGAAAACCAGATAATATATTAAGAAGTGTCGTTTTACCAGTACCAGTACCACCAGATATAATAATATTAAGTTTAGCTTGAACAGCAGCTTCAAGAAATCTTGCCATATTAACAGTAAGAGAGCCACCTCTTAATAAATCATCAATAGATTCTAATTTCTTATTAAACTTTCTTATTGTAAGAACAGGTCCTTTCAAACTAAGTGGTGGAATAACTGCATTAAGTCTTGAACCATCTCTAAGTCTAGCATCAACCATCGGATTAGCAGCATCAATAGTTCTACCAAGAGGTTGTACTATCCTCTGAATAGTTCTAATAATATGCTTATCATTAATAAACGATACTGTTTCATCCTTAGCTATCTTACCATCTATTTCTACATATATCTCATTAGGAGCATTTACCATTATCTCAGTAATAGCATTATCTTGTAACAAAGGAGTAATAGGACCATATCCCATTATTTCATTCTGAATTAAATTAAAAATATGTCCTCTCTCTAAAGTACCCAAATCATATCCACTTAAAGTATTATCAATCTCATTATTAATATAATCCTCAAGTAAACCATCATCAGGAATATTCTCTTCAATTAAGTTCTGAACTATCTTCGTTCTAAGACTATCAAGTAGTCCCTTATCACCAAATATATCATAATCTTTTAAACCATTTTTAGGAGTTTCTTTAGGCTTAACATCAAAAGCCTCAGTAAGTGTCTTTTTAGCCATTTTACTTTCCCTCCTTAATATGTCTATCATCAATCAAATCAAGTGCCATCTTCTTCATATTAGCAACATCTTTAGGATGAAAAGTATTAATCTTCTTATTCAAAGTAAGTATCTCACCACTCATAACATACTTATCAATATTCTTTATATAATAATTACTAGATATAGTATAATCAATATTACTATCTATCGTAGCCCTAATATCATACATACTCATATAATCCCTACCAGTATCTCTAGAACTATTTAAACAAATTAAATAATTCTTCTTATCAGTATCAATAAAGACACTAAGTAAACTCTTCATATTCTTTAAATCTACTAAATCATTAGTAACAATAAATAAAGACATATAAGAATAATCAAGAATAGTCAAATTAATATCATTAAGTACATGAGAAGTATCCACAAGTACTACATCATATTCCTTTTTAGCAGCATCAAATATAAGAGGAATATACCTACTATCAACTTTCATTGCCTCTCTAGGGTCTCTAGGAGCAGCTAATACATCAATATTAGAATTATAAGAAGTAACATACTTACTAAGTTCCGTAAATCTATTATTAGCCATACTATCCACTAGCATAAATATATCCTTAGTATTCTTAATATCAAGAGATATCGCTATACCACCAGAAAACAAATCCATATCAATAATTAATACTCTTTTACCAAGTTCACAATAAATACCCGCTAGATTAAGAAGTATTGTTGTCTTACCAACTCCACCCTTTACTGAAGATACACTTATTATTTTACCATTCATAGTATCAACCTACCTTCTCTATTCTTTTATTACCATTATCCATATAACCAGTATATTCACTTTTAGCCTCAATTAAATCAAAATTAAATACTTTACCGAAAGTTCCTTTTATAGTTTTAGTAAGAGTTACATTAACCTTACCATTATCTATAAGTACAGACATACTACTAAGATTATTAGTATTTTTATCTATCAAATCAATTAAATCATTCTCATCAACTTTATCCATATTATCAAGAGCATAATCTATTACCATATAACTAACATTAGAAAGTTTATTCTTTTCATACATGGCATTACCAATATCATATACAAGTACAAACATAAGTAATATAATTGGCATAATAACTACAAATAGAACTAAACTTTGACCCTTATTATTAAGTGTTAACATTAGGTATTACCCTTTCTACAATAATCTTATATGGATTACCAAGTATCAAATTAAGTCCTGGAGTTATAACTTTAACATTCTCAGTAATAGTTATATTAGTATATTGATTATCCTCTTTCATAGTTATATCTAAATCAGTATATTTCTTATTAATATCCTCTATAGTAGTACCATTCTTAACAAGTGAAACAATATCCATACTATCATTTTCTAGTTCATTTTTTTTACTTAAAATAGTACCAAAATCAACAATAGCAAACAATATCAATATAAATACTGGTAATATCAAAACAAATTCTACTAAAGCCTGACCCTTTCTATTCATATAGACACTCTCCCTATTATCTATTTCATTATAGCAAAAAAAAGAAAAAAAAGAAAGATATTTCTTTCTTTTTCTTTATTTATTTCTTACTATTATTTTTTGTATTATTTTTCTTATTTTCAGGTTTAACAGTAGGAGCAGCATCATCATCTTTTTTAAAGATAAGATATAGAAGTCCTAATACTACAAGTACTATAAGTATTATAATAACAACCTTTTCAGCAGTGCTACCAGATTCTTCTTCTTCAGTTAAAGTAGTAGTAGTAGTATTCTTTCTATTTACAATTAACTTATACTCTCTAACATCACCATTTTCTGCTTTAACAGAAATAATAACAGTATTTTTACCAGTTTTAAAGTTTTCATTACCAGTAATTTCCACTCTAGATCTAGAGTCTTCTGCAATAGCAGTAATATCTAAAGATTTAACATCATTCTTAACACTTAATTCATACACTAAAGTATCTCTATCAAATTTAATTTCATAACCCTTAGCCTCAAGTGTTTTTAAATAATTATTTGAAGAATAATAGTATACTACTGGTGTAAGAACTACTGGTGGTTTTTCTTTTATTATATATACAGTATAAACCTTAGTACTACCATCTTCAGCAGTTACAGTTATAATCGCGGTAGTCTTATCTTCAGTAAGTTCATATTTAAATAAACCATCCACTGTTGATAAAGTATCCTCTAAAGAACCAGATAATATAACTTCTTTAGTACCATATGGAACAGTTAAAGTATATACAGTAACATCTTTATCAAATGAAGTATCAAATGTACCAACACTAGCATTTAGTGAATATAAATTATTAATTGAACTCTTTCTAGTAATATTAACACTAGTACTAACTTCTTCAAATTCATTAATAATCATATCATTAGCAACACTACCATTTAAAGTAACTGTGCCTTCACCATCATTAATAGCCATAAATTCAAATGTTATAACAGTAGTACCATTTGTAAGCTCAGTACCTGCTCCTACAAATCTACCATCTTCATTATAAGTACCAATTAAATTCTCATTAAATAGTACATTCATTAGTTTAAGATTATCACTATAAGTAACTAAACCATCAATACCATTGATATAGTCTTCTAAATCTGTAGAATTAACAACTAGACTAACTTTGAAAGTATCGCCAACATATAATTCATCAGTATCACTACCAAATACTAGATTTAAATCAGTATTTTCTCTTTCTTTTTCAGAATGATTTAAATATCCATTAATAGTCATAATATCTTCAATAGTAATAGTTCCAAATGGATCTTCCTCATATTCATCTTTTCCTTCAGTCTCATGACTAGTAAGATATAAGTCCATTGTAGGAATCATTTCACCATTAAGGTATCCTTCCATTGTAGGTATCATATCATCAGTATTAAAAATACTATCATCAGTAATATCTCCCATTACATATACTTTATAAATTGCTTCACTTAAACCTTTAGTAAATTTTAAAGTATATCCATTCTTAATAAGAGTTTCACTAACTGGAGTATCCTCACCGGAAATATCTCCCTCTACAGGTGTTTCTCCATTGTTGGAAATTTCTCCTTCTGCAGGTGTTTCTTCTTCTAATGTAACAAGATTATTATCTTTATCAAATACTTCAAGTTTAATACCATTATTTTCATTTAATAAACTATATAAGTATTCCATAGTAGGAACAGTAGGTAATAAAGGCAATTCCTTAGCATTAACTATAAAGTTACCATTTTCAAATACATATTCCTCGTAAAGACCATTTAAAGCCTCATCAAAGCTATTACCTTCTACTTCATAAGTAATTTTAGCCTTATATTCTAAAGTTAAAGCTTCGGTTTCAGTCTCTTCACTAACCTCAGTAATAACAATCTTATCAGTATATTCTATAATAGTATTATATGAATTAGTTAAGTCTATCTCACTACCCTCTATAGTAGCATTCTTAAGTTCCTCGCCAGTCATAACAACACTATCATTATCATTTACTTTGACACTATAACTCTTAGTATCATCTATTTTATCGCCAGATATAGTTAATATCTGTCTATATTTACCAGCGGTAACATTATATTCAAATACACCATCATTTTCAGTTTCATTTATTATAGAATCATCAAATGTATTCATTAAATATCCATTAACCACTAGTTCTTTAGTTTCATCTTTAATTTCAGTATCATTACCAGTTATCTCATCTGCGAATACTTTAGTAACTGATGATAATTGTGAAAATATTAAAGTTAAAACTAAAAATATCTTAGTCATTTTCATTAATTTCTTTTTCATCATATTCATCCTTTCTTGTTTTATTTTATATAATTATTTTGTAAAATTGTAATGAAATTTCCCCCTTAATAAACACCTCCTAATTTAATGATAGCTTTCCCTTTCTATCATCATCATATCAAGTATAGCACACATTTCGACATTTTTTAACTACTTTACACTTTTTTTACACTTTTTAATATCAAATTATAAACAAAACTAGCAAGTTTTCCTTGACTTACCATATCATTAATTATATAATATTATTGCTTAGCAGCGGATACTATCTATTTTAGTAATGTGTCATTTATAAGTAACTAAGGCTGCATAGCGAAAGTATGCTAAAGACACCCTATTAAAATATAGTATGCCTTCTAAGAGAAGGAGGAAAGAAAAATGGCTAGATATACAGGCCCAAATAACAAACAAGCAAGAAGAGTATCATTCTCAATACTTGAAAATGGTAAAGATATTGCAAAGAGACCTTATGGTCCAGGACAACATGGTAAAGACAAAAAAAGAAAACCTTCTAACTATGCTATTCAATTAAATGAAAAACAAAAAGTTAGATTTATGTATGGTATTTCTGAAAAACAATTCAAAAAATTAGTAAATGACTCTGCAAAAATGAAAGGTGTTCATGGTGAAAACTTACTTATCTTACTAGAAAGTAGATTAGACAACCTAGTTTATAGAGCTGGATTTGCTACTACTAGAAGAGGAGCAAGACAATTAGTTAACCATGGTCATATCACTGTAAATGGTAAGAAAGTTGATATTCCATCTTACAGAGTTAAACCAGGAGATGTTATTGCTATAAAAGAAAATTCTGCAGATCACAAAGGAATTGAAATAGCATTAGCTAATAAGATTAAAAGAGTTGACTTTATTAATTATGATGAAGCAAAAAGAACTGCTACATATGTTAGATATCCTGAAAGAAGCGAATTAAACGCTGAAATCAATGAATCACTAATTGTAGAATTCTATAGTAGAGTATAGTTTATATACTCTATTTTTTTATGTTCACTCTAAGTCTATGGTCTTAGAGTGTTATTTTTAGCCTGTAGTCTAAAAATAATGTCTATCATATATAAGCCATAAATATATAATGCAAAGATTACAATCACCAAAATAAATACTCTTTACTTTCTTGTGTATAATGCCATAAGTAAATAGTCAAAAGTTAATAATTTAGCAAAATAAAACAAACTATTATTTAAGTAAAATAATTGACTTTGGTAAAATATTGTATATAATATTGATTAAGGAAGTATGAAATGAATACAGAAGTTAAAGAGAAGAATGAATTAGAAGAATATAAAGATAAAACATTTGAAGAAATTAAACATATTGATGAATTAGGAAATGAATATTGGGAAGCAAGAGAATTAATGAGTGCTTTAGAATATTCAAAATGGGAACACTTTACTAAAGCAAAGCAAAAATAAGCTGTAATTTGAGCGGTTTTAATGTAGAAGAACATTTTCCCGTTAAGGGGAAAACGATCGAAATGCCCAATGGTGCTACTAAAGAAGTAATAGATTATAAATTAAGTAGATACGCTTGTTATTTGATAGTACAAAATGCAAGCCCAGCAAGACATAAGTCTGTCGCGTTGGGTCAAACTTATTTTGCTGTTCAAACAAGAAAAATGGAATTAACACAAGAAGAATATAATAAACTAAACGAAGACGAAAAAAGACTATATACACGAATAAATATTAAAAACAAAAATAAATACTTATTTGATACTGCAAAAAAAGCAGGTGTAAATAATTATGCAAAGTTTAATGACTATGGTTATAAAGGACTATATGGTGGAGAAACAGCAAAAGACATTGCAAAAAGAAAAGGCATTGACCCTGATAAAGAAGAAATACTAGATCATATGGGTAGCAATGAATTAGCAGCAAATTTATTTAGAATTACTCAAACAGATGAAGTAATTAAAAACAATAATATTACTGGAGAAAAAAATGCTTGTAATACTCATCATATGGTAGGGCAAGCAATAAGAAATACTATCATTAAGGTTGGTGGTACCACACCTGAAAAATTACCAACACCTAAAAAATCAATTAAAGAAATTGAAAAAGAAGAATCGAAAAAAATTGAAAGTAAATAATTATTTCAACTTTCAAAGAAATCGAAAGGTTAAATAAAAAAAGACTAGAACTGCTGGAACAGAACATTTTAAAATATAGAAATAAAGGAAGTGAAAGAATGAAAGATAATTTAATTAAAACTGAAATGAATGTTAATAATAATAAAATAAATGTTATGAGAATTGGAAACGAGGAATATATCTCATTAACCGATTTGGCAAGATATGCTGATGAAGATGATCCTAGATATCCAATACAAAACTGGATGAGAAATAAAGATGTTATTTCTTATCTAGGATTATGGGAAAAACTTAATAACGAAAATTTCAAAGGTGTCGAATTCGACACGTTTAAAAATGAAGCTGGTAGTAATAAGTTTAAAATATCTCCACAAAAATGGATTAAAGAAACTAATGCAATTGGTATTATATCAAAATCAGGTAACAATGGTGGCACATGTGCTCACTCTGATATTGCATTAGAGTTTGCAAGTTGGCTAAGTCCCGAGTTTAAATTATATTTAATCAAAGAATTTGAAAGATTAAAAAGAAATGAAGCGTATCAAGAAAAAATTGAGTGGAATGCAAGTAGAGTATTATCTAAGGCAAATTATAGAATACATACAGACGCAATTAAAAATTCAATTATTCCTAATTTAGTTACAGATTTTCAAAAAAAGCTCATATATCCAACCGAAGCAGATTTATTAAATGTTGCCTTATTTGGAATGACTGCTAAAGAATGGAAAGAAAAAAATCCAAACTTAAAAGGTAATCAAAGAGATTATGCCGACATTAGACAATTATTAGTGCTTTGCAATATAGAGAACTTAAATGCTATAATGATTAATGATAATATTCCACAATCTATAAGAATAGAAAAATTAAATAAAGTTGCTATACAACAATTAGAGATTTTGGAAAATAATAAAAATTTAGAAGAATTAAATACTAACTCAATAAAACAAATAGATACAAAACAAAAATAAAAAATCTTATGATATATTTATGGAAGATGGTAGCCCTTACGGCTTCAGTTATAATACACAAAATGAAAGGTCCTTATCTAATATAAAATTAGACTACTAATAAAAGACTAGAATTGCTGGAACCAATCTAATCAAAATACATAAAATAATCAAAAAATCACAACAACGAAAAAATGAGCAATGCTTTATATTATATGGTTTTGCTCATTTTTGCTGTCAAACTAAAGATTCCAATAATAAATGTTCCTTGTCAAATAATAAGTAAAAGCAAAAATAACAAAGAACCTTAAAAATATGTATCTAAAATGTACCTAATTAAATAATAAAAACCCTAACCTATTAAAGTTAGAGTATTAATCGTTACACTGGTGGCTCCAGCGGGAATTGAACCAGCGACACAAGGATTTTCAGTCCTCTGCTCTACCGACTGAGCTATGAAGCCAAAATAAATGGCGGTTCCGACGGGAGTTGAACCCGCGATCTTTTGCGTGACAGGCAAACGTGATAACCACTACACCACGGAACCGTTGGTTGCGGGAGAAGGATTTGAACCTACGACCTCTGGGTTATGAGCCCAGCGAGCTACCGAGCTGCTCCATCCCGCGATAACATAAACAACTATGGCGGAGGAAAAGGGATTCGAACCCCTGCGCCGCTTTCACGACCTCTCGGTTTTCAAGACCGATCCCTTCAACCGGACTTGGGTATTCCTCCAACATATATGGTGCCTGAGGTCGGACTTGAACCGACACGAGGGTTAAATCTCGCAGGATTTTAAGTCCTGTGCGTCTACCTATTCCGCCACTCAGGCATAATTTGCTGTTGACTAGTTAATTATATAACATTTTTACCGGTTTGACAACCATTTTTTATATTTTTTTTAATATTTTTATCAAATTTATTGAAAAAAACATGCTTTTAGTATATAATTTAATATGTCAATGCAAATAATGCGCCCATAGCTCAACTGGATAGAGCGTTTGGCTACGGACCAAAAGGCTGTGGGTTCGACTCCTACTGGGCGCACCATTTATATAAACCATAAAAATACTAATCGTTTTTGATTAGTATTTTTTCTATATAACTAACAATCAGATACATAAGATAAGAAACTATTAACAAAATAACAATACCTGACATAACCAAATTCAAATTAAATACTTGTGAGCCATAAGTAATCAAATAACCAATACCCTCTTTAGATACCAAAAATTCTCCCATTATAACACCAATAAGTGTCATACTAATATTAATCTTAAGACTACTAATTATTGTAGGATAACTACTAGGTAAAATAACATACCTAAATATTTGCCTTTTTGAGGCCTTAAAGGACTTTAGTAGATTAATTCTATTTTGGTCTGTAGAAATAAAGCCATTATATACTGTAATAATCGTAACAATAACAGATATCAAAAGAGCCATAATAATAATAGATTTAATATTAGCGCCAAAATAAATAATAATAATTGGACCAATAGCCACCTTAGGTAGACTATTAATAATAGTTAAATAAGGATCAAATATTCTATAAAGAAAGTTAGAATACCATAATACAATAGCTACAGCTATACCAATCAAAGTACCAATACCAAAGCTAATAAGAGTTTCATATATCGTAGTCCATATATGATTAAACAAATTACCATCATTATATAATTTAATAATTGTATTAACAATCCTACTAGGAGAAGAACTAATAAAAGTATTAATAACCTCATACTTAGCAAGTAATTCCCAAATAACTATAAGACTTACAATAAGTAGTATTTGCACAAGATGTACTAGTATACTTGTAATTTTCTTTTTTCTTATAAATCTTTTATGTTCCTCACTATACATGGAAATCAATATCCTTCCATATCTTATCATAATACTCTTTAAATTCTTCTTTATTTCTATTACCAATAGGAGTACCCTTATTCTTCATTTCAATATTATAAATACTCTTAACCCTTGCTGGTCTATTAGATAACACAACCACCCTATCAGCCATTGAAATAGCCTCCGCCACATCATGCGTTATCATAATTGTAGTCTTCTTCTCTTTTTTAATAATCTTCCAGACATCATCAGATACAGCAAGTCTTGTTTGATAATCCAAAGCACTAAAAGGTTCATCAAGGAGAAGTATATCTGGATTAATAGCAAGTGTTCTAATTAAAGCTACTCTTTGTCTCATACCACCAGATAAATTTCTTGGATACTTATAAGCAAAGTCAGATAAACCATAAGTTTCCAAAAGAGTTTTAACTCTATCAATATTTTCCTTAGTAACTTCTTTCTTAATCTTAACCCCCAGAAGGCAATTATCTAATATATTAAGCCAAGGAAACAAAGTATCATTCTGAAGCATATATCCCATTCTAAGTTCATCTTTAGAATATAATATCTCACCAGAAGACTTATCCTCAAGTCCACACAAGATTGAAAGAAGTGTCGTCTTACCACATCCAGATGGACCTACTATTGCAACAAACTCACCATCCTTAATATTTAAATTCAAATTATCAATTGCAGATATTTCACTTTTATTTGTATGATATACCTTTGATAAATTACTTATCTCCAATATATTATCTGAATTCACTAAAGTATTCATCGTAAATCAGTTTATCATACGAAACATACTCATCAAGTTCTCCAGAAGCCTTCATAATATCTTGAATATGTTTCCATTCATCTTCATCAATAGCAATAGTATCTCTCCATGCATCAGATTCTTTATATCTCTTTACCATTGTAGTTAAATCATCAATTGAAGTATCAGGAAAGAAAGATACAATAGTCTCAGCAACTACCTTAGGTTCATTTTCCTTAACAAACTTTAATCCTTTTTGAATAGCCTTAGAAAAACCTTCAATAAGTTCAGGATTAGCCTTTATAAAACTACTCTTAGCATTATAAGCTGTATAAGGAACAGCACCACCATAAGTACCAACATAGGCAACTACATAACCATAGCCTTGCTTTTCTACTGAAGTAGCATTAGGTTCAAATAAAGTAACAAAGTCGCCAGTACCACCAATAAATGCTCCCTCCATTGCAGGAAAAGCAACTGATGTATCAATGCTTAAATCTTTGGTAGGATCAATATTAACCTCTCTAAGAGCCCATTCAAAAGTCATTTCTGGCATACCACCTTTTCTACCACCAATTACTGTTTTACCTCTCAAATCATCTAAAGTAAAATTATCAATCTTTTCTCTAGACACTAAGAAAGCTCCATCTCTCTTTGTCAAAGCAGCAAATACCTGTAAATAATCCTTTTCACCACCATTATATACATAAATAGTAGCCTCAGTACCAGAAAAACCAATTTGTACATCTCCAGATAGCACAGCGGCCGTAACAGCATCAGCGCCTGGTGTTAAAGTAAGTTCTACATCAATACCCTCTTCTTCAAAATATCCTTTACTAATTGCAGCATATTGCGGAGCATAAAATATACTATGAGCTACTTCTGCTACAGTAACCTTAGTAAGATCTTCTTTTTCATTATTTTTCTTATTTTGAAATATTCCAAATATTACTAAACTAATAACTATTAGAAATAATATCAAACTAACAAATGTTCTTTTCATTTTTTAACCTCCCAGTTTCATATTATTATATTCTTAGTTATAAAAACAGGTATAATTAAATAACACAAAATATATTATTTTCTTATATTCACTTTAAGTCTAGGTCTTAAAGTGTTTATTTGAGTCAAAGTCTCAAATAAATATATCAGCCATATCTATCATATATAAGAGAGAACTATATACCAAATATAAAAATTAATAATTAAATTTAATATAAAGAATATACTATATTAAGTAGTAAAACAAGTACCAGTTTACACATATTGACAAAAATAAAGTTTTATGCTATAATCTTATCAATCTGATGGCACATTATTCTAGTCAATTAAACTTACTATGAAGGTGAACCTAAAAGCTCACTAAAGAGCACATCGATGAAACTTCTGGTGTTTGCTTTATACGCCCAGTTTAGGGTGAATGCTGGAAGGTAAGGATTTTGGGCACTCATAACGGCATATGATTCTGTTCCAACTTCCGTGGAGACCTAACTTTGTGTTAATGCTATTGTGTGCATAATACGAACTAGGATTAAACCTACTATGTGGGGAAACTTACGAGTAGCGTAGCTTGTCTTGAGTGATTATAGGGGATTATTGATCAGTTATATCTTTCCTAGCTAGAAATATATAATATTGCAATATGAAACTATAACTGCAAAAAAGAATTAATAGTAAGAAAGTTGCCCGAGGAAATCTCCTAGAGTGACATCTTATAGGATTACAGTGTGTACTAAGTGGTAATCAAGTCATATATTTGGCGACAATATATTAGTTTCTATAAAGGGAAACCGCTAATTTGGTAACGAGTTAGTAGAAACTAGGGAAATCCTACTTGACCTAAGACATAAAGTTAACTATAAGAATTGCCATAGTATTAAGTAAAAGGCCTACTCTATTGGCCTTTTTTAATAATTAGAAAGGAAATAATATGTCAAAAAATAAAAATAGTAAAATAAAATGGGTAATAACAGTAACATTCTTAGCCTTCTTTATATCATTTATCTTTTCTTTTAGTTCTAATACCATAATGCCAAAAGTAAATCTATTCGTAGGTATTATAATATTATTATTATTTATAGCCATAGGAATAGTATTTGATATGGTTGGAGTAGCAGTTACATCCACTGATGAAGAACCATTACATGCTATGAGTTCTAAAAAAATAAAAGGAGCCAAAAAAGCCGTATCATTCAAAAAGAATGCTGATAAAGTATCATCATTTTGTAATGATGTAATTGGTGATATATGTGGTATTGTATCAGGTTCTGCTGGTGTAACAATATCGACTTCTCTATCAGAAAAATTAAATACTAGTGTATTATATACAGGACTAGTAATTACTGCTTTAACTGCAGCCTTAACAATAGGAGGTAAAGCTTTCTTTAAAAGTATTGCTATCAAAAATAGTAATCAAATAGTTCATATGACTGCAAAAGTATTATCAATATTTGAAAAGAAGAAAAAATAAACTTCTTTTTTTATTTTTAGATAATAAAATTAATTAGGTGATACTGTGAAAAAATATAGTAAAATACTTTTAACAGCAGTAGTAATAATAAGTTTATTTGGAACATTAATGATATATTCATCTTCTTATGTATGGGCAGAGTATAAGTTTAATGATCCATATAAATATTTAAAATCACAAAGTATATTCTTAATACTAGGATATATAGTTATGTTTATTGTAAGTAAATTTCCTTATCAAAACTATAAAAAACTATCTAATATTATTTTCTTTATATGTTTAGGTATGTTAGCACTAGTATTAATTCCAGGTATAGGAACAGTAAGAAATGGTAGTAGAAGTTGGTTTGGTATAGGAGGACTAGGAGTACAACCATCAGAATTTACTAAATTAGGACTAATAATATTTACTTCTAAATATTTAGAAAATAATAATAAAGACTTAAAAGATATAAAAAAAGGAGTTCTTCCTATATTAGGAGTACTCTTTCTAGTATTTGCCCTTATAATGTTAGAACCAGACTTTGGTACAGGAATAGTAATAGTTATGACTATCATAGTATTACTATTTGTAAGTGGTGTTAAAATGAACTTCTTTATCAAACTAGGAGTATTAGGACTACTAGGAGTAGTAGTATTAGTAATAATAGCCCCATACCGAATGGAAAGAATAATATCATTTATTAATCCTTGGTCTGATCCTCTTGGTAGTGGTTTCCAAATAATCCAAAGTTTATATGCAATAGGTCCAGGAGGCCTACTAGGACTAGGATTTGGTAATTCAGTACAAAAACATTTCTATTTACCAGAGCCACAAACAGACTTCATATTTTCAATTATAAGTGAAGAGTTTGGTTTTCTAGGAGTTATAATTGTAGCCACTCTATTCATAACTATAATCTATTCTGGATTTAAAATAGCTATGAACTGTGAAGATAAATTTGGTAAATATCTAGCCTTTGGTATAACCTTTGGTTTAGCCTTTCAAACAATGCTAAATCTTATGGTAGTAGTAGGATTAATTCCCGTAACAGGAGTTACTCTCCCCTTCTTATCTTATGGTGGCAGTAGTCTCCTAATAAGCTTAACCAGTATGGGTATACTACTAAATATAAGCAATTATCATAACTAAAAAAATAACTATATGTTATACTTTTTTTATATTCACTATAAGCCTTATCCCAAGTCTTATTAGTGTTTAATTAAGCCAAGTATACTTGTCTTAATTAAATGTATCCAAGATACCTATCATATATAAGCATAGTATATATACTTAGAAAACAATTTACACTAAATATATACCCATGGCTTATATATAATAGATATGTAGATATATTATTTTGAGACAATATAACATATTGGCTCAAAATAACACTGTAAGACTAAAGACTTACAGTGAACATAAAAAGAATGCATTATTAAAATACACTCTTATTATAACCATACTCCATATATTAAAGCTAACATACAAAGAATAAATCCAACTATCCAGAATAATTTAACAATATCATTCTCTTTCCATCCCAATCTTTCAAAATGATGATGGATAGGAGTCATTAAAAACACTTTTCTTTTTAATAGTACTACAGAAGTTATTTGTATAATAACAGTTAAAGTTTCAATAACGAATACACCACCAATTAATACCAAGGATAATTCATGTGAAGTAAGAATAGCTATCGTAGCCATTGTAGCCCCCAAAGTCAAACTACCAGTATCTCCCATAAATACTTTAGCAGGATTACTATTATATACAAGAAATCCCATAATACTACCTACCAAAATAAAACAGAAAATACCCATATCAGAATTGCCTTCAATCCACCAACTACCCATTGCTATAAGACCAAAAGCCAAAAATGATATTGCAGATAACCCACCAGCAAGTCCATCTAATCCATCAGTTAAATTAACCGCATTAGAAGATCCTACTAGTAAGAATAATATAAATACTCCATAGAACCAACCTAGATTCCAATCAATACCTAAAGCAGATATTCTAAGATAAGAATCACCTGAAGTAAATTGTCTAAATAATACATAAAAGACTAATGCTACAATAAGTTGAAGTAATAGCTTTTGAAATTGTGTAAGTCCTTTATTAGATTTTCTTCTAAGACTAATAAAATCGTCCAAGAAGCCTATTAAAGCATACGAGAAGAAAACAAACAGTACAATCATTAAATTAACCGAGTATTCTATCTTTCCTGTCAAAAGTAAAAATACAGTTATTGCAATAGTAGGAATTATAAATACAAGTCCTCCCATAGTAGGAGTACCAGCCTTACTTCTATGAGCCTCAACATAAATATTAATATTTTGTCCTGCTTTTAATTTCTTCAAAAAAGGAATAGCTATAAGTCCAAATATTGTTGAACTAATAAAACCAAGCATTAAAGCAAATAATGACTTCGTTAAAGTTAGCATTCTATCACTCCATTTCTAATATCACTTCTATTATACCATACATATTTTTAAATAAATAGTATCTTTTTATTACTTTACACCAATTTGTAAACTATTTAATTCTTAATTTTTTTATTTGGATAGGAGTTAAAGTATCAATATAATCACAAGGATTAACATTATCTCTATCATCAAATAGTCTTTCAAAACATCCAATTAATTCTTTATCAATACCTATATCACTCATTTTAGTAAGAAAATCATAAAATTCATTCATACTAACACCATTTATCTTACCATTATATAAATAATTTAAAATAACAATACTATAACAATAAATATCCGTATTTTCATCTACTATATAAGAAGCAAAATAAGGATTACTCATATCAATCTTATATTTAGGAGTATTACACTTTGCAAATAAAGAAACAGGACTTAAATATTTAACTACAGGATTACTATCTTCACTAAACTTACCACCATCCAAATCAATAGTACGAAGAACCCCTGCCTTATCCACAATAAAGTTATCTTCATGAATATCCGCTAAATAAAAATTTTTTAACTCCGTATTTTTTCTAATATTCTCCATTTGTCTAAGTATAGTGCCTATTCTTTTTAAATAGTTTTTCTTTCTTTCTAAAGAAACATTATCATCTTTTAAAACCACACTAAGGTTATTACCATAAACATAATTAATAGCAAAAAACTTAATAATATCATCCACTTTAACTAAGAAATCAGGTATAACAAAATCACTAGGAAGATAATCTCTATATTTATTTAGTAAACTAACTGCATTAAAATGTTTTTGAAAATCATCTTCAGTAAAATCATCAAGTGTTTTTAATAATCTAAGTACATTATTATATCTAAAAAGTAATAAATCTCCCTTTGCATTAAAAAAGTCAAGTGATAATTTTTTTAAATTACCAATATCTTCACTAGTCATATTAATTATTTCCATAATAACCCCCATTAATTGCTGGATATTATATCATAATTAAGTTAAAAATGCAAATTATCCCAAATATTTATTAGTATCACTATATTCTATTACAAAATCCATATTTTTAGAAGTATCATCTTTTAATTTTCATTACTATATATAAAAAGATAAGTATCACTACTTACCATTTAAATAAAAGTCTAACATTTCATTTACTATATCTTCATATAAATCTTGTTCATGTTTAATAGTATCTATCAAAAACAATTTATCATTTTTATAGTTTTTAAGTCCTCTCATATAAAATGATTTATCATTATCAAGTACTATAAATGGCATTATATTATTTCTCAAACATTCTCTAAACATAATCATACGTCCTACTCTGCCATTGCCATCGCCAAAGGGATGAATAAGTTCAAACTTATAATGAAAATCTATAATATCTTCTATAGTAACATTCTTTATTTTTTTATATTCTAATAATAAATTACCAATATCTTTTTCCACATCTTCAGGAGCAGATGTATCAATAACATTTATTAATCCAATTTTATTAGGTATTATTTTAAAACCACCTACATTATATCTTGGATTTTCTTCATCAGTAGTATTACGTTTTAATATTTTATTCATATTTATTATCATTTCTTTAGATAAATCATCATTCAAAGTATCCAAAGCATAATCAAATAATCTAAAATGATTTTTCATTTCTATCAAATCATCTAATTTAATTGTTTCATCACTTTTGGGAATAAATGAATCAGTCTCAAAAATTTCTTCAGTTTCATCTTCACTTAATCTTCCACCTTCAATTTTATTTGAATTATAAGCAAAATTAACCTGAGAATAATGATATATATTCCCCTTAAACTTAGATTTTCTTTGCTGAATAAGTTCTTCTTTTAGTCTAGCTATTTCCATAAATAACTCCCTTCATCAATAACATTACACGTTACTATTGTACCAAATTTCTAAAGAAAAGTCATTATTTAATGCAAATTATCCCAAATATAATCTAATACTAGAACCCTCTATTAATCTAGTACCACCTTCTGGAGACTGATTAATAACATTATCCCCACTACCACTATATTCTATTACAAAATCTTTAAGTTTAGAAGTAGCTTCTTTCTTAGATAATCCAATAACATTCACTACATCATAGTATTTTTTATCATACCATTGATATTTCTTTTCAGTGCCACCATCTTGCTTTTCAATATTTAAGGCCACTATTGCATCCTCCATAATATTCTTAACAATAGGAGCACTAACTGTACCACCATACTGTGTAACTCCTTTAGGATTATCAATAGCCAGGTATACGACTATCTTAGGATCATTTGCTGGTAAAAAGCCAATAAAAGAAACAATATAATTTCCAGACATATATACACCATTATTAACCTTTTGAGCAGTACCTGTTTTACCTCCCACCCTATAACCATCTATATAAGCATTACGACCAGTACCTAAAGAAACAACTGACTCTAAAGTCATTCTTACCTTTTCACTAGTATCCTTAGTAACAATATTCTCTCTAACAGCAGTAGGTTTAATCTCATTAACAATTTGTCCAGTTTCATGTTCCACTACTCTTTTAACTATATATGGTTTATACAAAGTACCGCCATTAATTGCTGCACTAACTGCTGTAACTTGTTGAAGAGCAGTAACACTAACCCCTTGACCAAATGCTGTCGTAGCAAGTTCTACAGGACCAACTTTAGATAAATTAAACAAAATACCAGTACTCTCTCCATTCAAATCAATACCAGTTTTCTTACCATATCCAAATTTATAAATATAATCAAATAATTTTTCTTTACCAAGTCTATTACCAAGTTCAACAAATCCAGGATTACAAGAATTTTGAACAACCTCTAGAAAAGTTTGTGACCCATGTCCTCCATGTTTCCAACACTTAATTCTTGCTCCATCAACATTAACAGAACCACCATCAAAGAAAGTATCCTTAACTAAATCAACCTTCCCCTCATTAACTGCCGCACTAAGTGTCAATATTTTGAAAGTAACCCCCGAAAACGATAACTAAACAAAACAAAAAAAAGACTAGATTACCATATATAATTTATATACGATAACCTAGTCTATATCATAACTTAAATACACATTTATTCTAAAATTATTTCTTTGAAAATCGGCTCTACCTAAATCTAAAGTTTCAACTTCTTTAGTAAATATTGGCGAGTATTTATCATCATCTATATGTCTAGCACCTTTTCCAGTAGGAATTGGTTTTTTCAATAAATTCAGATAAATTTTTAACATTAATTTATGTCTATCATTATCTTCTTTATAAACTATAATTTCTTCTAAAAACTTATCTACAAATTCACTAACATTTTTTTTAGAATCAACCTGTTTTTTTATAGCATCTTCAATAACTTTGATATTGCCAAAACTATCTGACATAATTTTTCTTTCTTGTTCTATTTTGCCAATTCTTATATTTAAAGATGATATATCTTCGTTGTACTTATCATTTCTTTCTTTAAATTCAAGGTTATTAATACTACCATCAATATTTAATTCTAATAACTTTTCTTTTTTTGTTTCAATGGTTTTGATCTCGTTTTTTAATTTTGAAATTTCAAATTGATAATTATTATCTATTTTCAAATTAGAATAGTAACTTAACATTTCTTTTATAATTTCATTTTTATTATCAAATACTTGCTCCATTATAATTGTAAATATATTATTCAAATCCATCTCTGCAATTATCGGACTTTCACAAGCATCCAATCTATATTTTACATAATTACCACAAGCCCATCTTGGCTTTGTCTGTTTTCTTTTATTTGTCATTCTTTGATAAGAAACATTATGATCACTACAAAATATTTTTGTTGTATAACAATATTTTCTTTCAGTTTTTTTGGCATTGCCATTGCTTGCTTTCATTAGTGTACTTCTGCTATCTAATATCTCATTTGCACGATTCCATAATTCTTCACTAACTATGGCTGGTATACTGTCATCTTTATATATTACTTGTTCTTCTACTGGTATATAAACTCTTTGTTTAGTTCTATAATCAATCGTTTCAGTAGTATGTCCACGATAAAAGCCTTTATATTTAGGGTTCTGTATAATTCTTTTTAATGTATCTTTATCATAAATATTTCCTTTATAATTATTTATGCCTTGTCTATGTAATTCCATTGCTAATTTATAAAAACCATACTTCCCGGTAGCATATAACTCAAAAATTTTCCTTATTTTTTTGGCTTCTTCTTCTACAATCACTAATTTAGCATCATCTTTTTTATAGCCAGTGATTGTATTAGAGCCTAAAACTCTACCTTTTTTTATTGCTTCTTTATGTCCCCATTTAACACGAGATGAAAGCCTTTTGACTTCTTCTTGAGCAACACTTCCCATCATATTAAGTATAAATTCAGAGTTAGGATCATAAGTATTTATCCCATTAGACTGAAAATACACTCCAACATCATTAGCAAGTAATTCTTGAGTATATTTAATACTATCAGATAGATTTCTAGAAAATCTAGAAACTTCTTTTGTAACTATTAAATCAAAATAACCAGATTTTGCATCATCAATCATTTGTAAAAATTTTTTTCTCTTTTTAACAGTGCTACCACTAATACCTTCATCTATGTAACCATTAACATAAGTCCAATTTTTATTTGACTTTATAAAATTTTCAAAAAAAGATATTTGATTATCTAAAGAGTTTAATTGTTCATCAGTTTCAGTAGAAACACGGGCATAAAAAGTAACCCTTAAAGGTAGTTCGGCAATGTTTTTGCCTTTTAAGATTTCTTCTCTGACTTTATAGAATCTCATAATCTACCTCCTTAGCAACTTTTTACCTCTTTACTACAACGACTAATTTTCTCATAAATAATTTTACAAACTTCATCATATTGTTGTTCAGTAATTACACCTTGATCATATAATTTTTTATTTATTATCAATTCATATTCAAGGATTGTTATTCTTGGAGTTTTCAATAGAAAAAGCCTCCAAAAATAAGAGAAAAATCATCATTTAATTTTTTTGTTGATTGCATGGTAGCTCTCTTGAAAAGGATTGTCAAATCATTATGAGCATATTTGTAATTTTTTTTATTTTTTTTCAAAAAAACACCTCCAACTAGTAGAAGTGTATGAAAGGTAATTTTATTTAATGAATTAGAAACAAAATTAGACATTTTTATTTCCTTTCATTAAAGTTAAATCTTTCTCTAAAGGATTCTTTAAATGTATTTCAATAGTTGATTTTGTATTATCTCCGTTATCAATTTCTAAATGATAAACTTCTTTGTTTATTTTTCCTTTTAGAAATATTGATTCTTTGGTACTTAATGGTTCTTTTAACTCAAAACTAGCAAATGTACGATTATTATTTTCTTTAAACTCAAATAATTTAATTTTATCTTTCAATAAATCATTAACGACATTAACAATATTATTTAACTTATTAATTTCTTCAGTCTTAAATTTGTCATAAAAAGAAAGTTCTTCCTTATTTATTTCTTTATTATTCCTATTTCTATATAATCTATCATATTTAGTTTCTATATTTTCAACCGTAAAATATGTATAACTCAAGTCTTCAAGTGGAGTTATCTTCCTTTTTAATTCTCCTGCAGAATAACAAGATAATTTTTTATATATAACAGTATCCCTAAAAATTGGATAACCAATATTAGGAAATATAATAGTTTTATAATGTAAGTTTTTCACTTCATCTGGTGTTAATAAATCACGACCAATTAAAGATGTAGATTTATTGCCATTATAATTAGTTAAACTTACTGATTGACTTATAGAAGAAGATTCTAAAGTCGTGCGACCTAAACGCTTGCTTACTGCTTCAGCCGTTTCCATAGTATTCGTTTTTAAATAAGCAAGCCCCGAGTTATCTAAAATTATTTGAGCAACTTCTTTACCATAAACATTGTCTAATTGACTTAAACTTTGAATAAAAAGATGGTATCTAAGTCCTCTTGAACGAGCAACAGAAATTATTGATTCTATACTTGGCTCTACAAGTGGTGGACAATTAGAAAATTCATCACATATCCAATCTATTTCAATAGGACATTTTTTGTTTTCAGTGGAGTTAGCAAGTTTTACTAATTCCTTGTATAGAAGTCCTAGAATAATAGTTACGAGAGTATAATAAATTTTATCTTCATCTGGAACTATGACAAATAAAGCTGATTGTTCTTTACCTAAAATATCAAAATCAAAATCAGATCTACTAGTTACATTAGCAACATTTACATCATCAAATATTGCCATCTTTTCGCTAAAAACACTAGTGATAGATTTATAAGTATTTTCACTAGATGATAGTATTGGTATTAAACTATCTTTAGATTTACTTCCATAAGGCTTTTGCTCTATATAAAATTTAAACTTTTTAGAATTTTTATCTTCCATAGTAGAATTTTGAAACTTACGAATAGATGTCATTGTTATTTGTTCTCTTTTAATTTTTCCGTCTTTATATTCTTCTAAAAAGAAACCAATTAATCCCTCTAATAAATTTTTAGCACTATTATTCCAAAAGGGATCTTTGCCTTGTGTTTTATCATAGGTAATCATTGATGCTAAAGAAGTTATTAATCTATTAGTTTCGGCATAACTAGATATAGATTTATTTCGATTATCAAGTTTTAACTCAGCATTATCGGTTTCATTAACTAGTTTGTCATACTTTATATAATTTTCATATTCACATATAATAGGTTCTAATATATTAATATGATTAGAAAGTTCAGGATGTCTAAAATCTATTGTTAAAATTTTATAACCTTTATCATTCAACATTTTAGAAGTGGTATGATAAATTTCTCCTTTAGGATCGGTTACAAAAATACTTCTTTTAACTTTAGCATTTGCAATAAAACTAATCATAGGAATAACTGCTGTTACACTTTTACCAGAACCACTTGATCCTAAATAAACATAATGAGGAGTTTCTTTATCAAACCAAACATGAGATATATTTTTATCATAATAAACTGGGAAACCAACTTCATTAATATTGCTGATTTTTTCTTTTGTAAAATTCTTATTTATTTCATTAAATGTAGAAAATCTAGCTGAACCATACTCATTATTATTTTTAATTTTATGTTTTGAAATAATTGGTTCTATATAAATAAAACATATTAGAAAAATTATTAGTATAGTAAGTAAGATAATAAGGGATAAACTCATAGTCTATCCCTCACTAAATTACTTCTATAAATCATAATCCTCCATGTCATCTAATTCTTTTTCTGGATCATAATATAAATCTTCAAACATATTAATATCTATTTTAGATAAATCTAAATAAATTTCTTTATTACCATAATATTGTTTTAATTTTAAAATCGAATCATTCTTAAAACTAAATTCTTTAGATGAATTTAGAATTGATTGCAAATCATTAAATTTTTCTTCTATGTTATTCATATTCATAATCAACCTCTGTTTCTTTCTGTAAAACTTCTTTTTTAGCAATTTCTAATCCATGACTTAAAGTAGGACTATTAAAAACTTGCTCCCTAGTTAGTTCTAAGGCATTTAATGTTTCATCTAAATCATGGGTATAACTATACTCATGATTTTCAAGTTCACTTACAAACATATCCTTAATATAACCATCACCAGTTTTATCAGCATTAATTAAATCATTATGTTCTTTTCTTATTTCCGACCACATTTTATTATAGTCATCGATATCTGTCTTTTTTATAAAACAACCCATACCCATATCATAAATTTTATCAGTATCAGTTGATTTTAAGCCTAGTTTTTTCATGCCATCGTATAACTGTTCTTGAGAAAAAGCATACATCATTGGAAAGTTATTTACTCTTTGTTGATGTTTTTCTTTTATTTCATCGTATTTATTTTCCATTAATTATCATCCTCCTTATTTGTTTCTGATATTCTTTTTAATGCAATATCATAATACTTTTTATTAATTTCAAATCCTATAAATTTTCTGTTTTCTAAAATACTTGCAACAGCTGTTGTACCACTTCCAATAAAACAATCTAAAACAACATCATTTTCGTTAGAACTGTTTCTTATTAACTTCCTTATAAGTGGAAGTGGTTTTATTGTAGGATGCCCATATTTTTGCTTATCTTTTATATTAAGAGTAGATAAATAGATTGTTTTGGCATCTTCATAGTTTTTAGGCTGACAAAAACCTTTTTTTCTAAAATATAAACAATATTCTTTATCACCTAAATACTTATTACTATAAAGGGGCATAGGATTAGTTTTACCCCAAATAATAATTTCTAATTTACAATCAAGTTGTTCAATAAAATATTTTATATAAAGTGGTATTTGTCTACCATTGCACCATATATAAATATTTATATTTTTCATAACTCTAATTAACTCGTCAAGAATAGAAATATCAAATCCATCAGTTAAATTATTATCTATTAATTCTTTTTCTAAACTTTTAACTTCTTTAGCAACTCTTGAGTTACCAGTTTTTCCACCTTTAGTACAAATGTCATAAGGTGGATCGATAATTACTAAATCAATGGAGTTATCTGGTATTTTTTTAATACCTAATAGACAATCTTCATTAAATATTTTATTTGTTTGCAATAGAAGATTTCCTTTCATATAAAAAGGTAGGAAATATATCCCACCTTAGCCTAAGTAAGTAATCATAATCCATATTAAATACTTTACTTAATCTATATAAAAAAACACCACTAATATTTTCTAATTTATCATTTTCTATATTACTTAAAGTAGATATAGAAATATTAGTCATATTAGATAGTGTTTCTAAAGTTAAATTGTTTTTTATTCTTTCTTGTTTTAATATTTTTCCTATTTTATTTATAAACATTCCTCCTTTGCTTAATTTATTGTATAAAAAAACAGATCACCATAAATTGATCTGCTCGATTAATTGTAATTTGCATAACTTAGAATAACAATAATAAGCCAAAAAACATTATTGCAATTATTGAAAAAATTGTTGCAATTATTTTGATAATTGTATTTAATCTATTATTATTTTTTATAATTCTGCATAATAGTACATATGCGTATAAACCTACAACAGTTCCAAATGTATTGGTAATTAAATCTGTTATATCAGTAGCTCCGAGTTTAAAAAAATATTGGCTTATTTCAAAAATTAGACTAAGACTAAAACCACTTAAAATGATTCTTTTATTGCTAAGTCCAACCATTTTTAAATATATTCCAAATGGTACAAAAATCAGTAAATTTAAAAATGCTTCAAATAGTGGTATATCTCCTTCATATACATTTTCATAATAAAATGGTATTAGATTAATATCTCTTACTCTATGAATAGATGATATAGAAAAATTCATTCTAAATAGTATTACCCACACTAATATTATAATATAAATTACAAATAACGATTTAACCCATATATTTTTTGATTTTTTCATACATAAATGCCATCCTTTCTACAAATTATAATTTGTCAATTAGTCAATATTAAATTCAACTGCTATATTAAATGTTTCAAAGTTTCCTTCGGATTTTTCATAATCAATATCTTTTATAATTCTATATGTTCCTTTTGCTAATTTACCATAACCATTTTCCCAATTAAGTTCAATTTCTTTTGTTTCCTTTGATTTAAGAACGAAAACAGGTAAATTAAAGTCTAACTCAACATTTATTTTATGCCACTCACCATCTTTTTTAATTTCTATTTCATAAGTATTTCCATATTGAAAATCTTTATCACTATTATTAGTTAAAACTAAAGTAGCACCAGTATTTTTTAATGTTCCATCTTTAATAGATAATGAAACATCATTTTGTGAAATTTGAATATTAGATTTTTTCCCTACATCAAACTCATTTTTTGAATTTCCACATCCTGTAATTCCTAAAACCATAACCCCACATAATAAAATAGTTAATATTGTCTTTTTCATAATCAATCCTCCATTTCAACAAATTACTATAGATCTTTCAAACTACAAAATTGTAATTTGACTAACTATTTTTTATTTTATTACCTATAAAACATCCAATTATTGATAATATAAGATATATAAATATAAATATCAGAACTGAGTCATTATAAAATATAAACATTGTTGGAATAAATAATAAAACTAACAATATTGACACCATTATTTTTAAGCCATACTTTTTACAAAATAGCACTGATATTATCAATGAGTACAACGGATAAACAATCCATAAATCACTCAAAAAAGTATAATTTGTACTTTCGGATACTATTTTGTTAATAATTGGTATTATATTATATATAACTAAGGTTAATAATATAAATTTAATAATATCTTTTTTCATATAATCCTCACTTTCAAATTACTATATATCTACCTATTTGCAAAATTGTAATTTATATGTTTTGAAAATTTATTTTATTGAAAAATAAGCGGTTCAATATTCCAAGCAAACCAAAAAGGATAATATAAGAAAAACATACCCAAAAAGCTTAAAAGTATATACCATATTACATCACTCTTACCTTTTACAGGCTTTTTTAAATGCTCTCCAAAACATAATGAAACTATTTGCCAAATAATATATCCGATTAATGCACCTATTGTATTAGCAATTAAATCATTGACATCAGTTGTACGGTTCGTAATTAATTGAGATATTTCTATCATTAATGAAAAACCTGCCCCTAAAAATAATGTTTTATAAAATTTACGATAGTTCTTCCAAATAAAAGGAACTAAAAATCCAAAAGGAACAAGCATTAAAATATTTAAGTAAAAAGTTTTCTCTATGATGTTAAAAGGGATGAGATTAATATTAGCTTGAATAATTGATGTATTATCTCCACCTTTTGGTGCATAAAATATATTTGTTAAACCTCCTGCACCAGTTAAATCATATACTTTCCAAAGATATAAAACGAAAATTAGCATTGCTAAAATTGATAAATGATACCCTTTCCTTTTTCTTGCTGTAAAGTAAATAGTACACGGTAAAACAGCACATAAAATGCTATATATCACTTCTATAATAATCATCTCCTTTATTTTAACTTACTTTTTCAAATAATCTGATTCATCTATTGTTTTTAAAACATAATTAACATCATCATATCGTGAATAATTAGATTGTGAACCTAAACTACATATCAAAAATTCTTTTCCATGCTTTTTATATAATACTACTAAATTAAAATCATCAGATAAAGAACCTGTTTTTACACCAATTACATTTTTGTTATAATATTCTGATGTAGGATCAAGGAATGTATTTGTATTTTTCCAAGTCTGCATGCTACCATCTGGTAAAGTTGCTGTATATGAAGTTTGAGAAACTATATCCTTAAACCATTCATTCTTTAATAAATCCATTACAACTTCTTTTAAGTCTAATACAGTTGTATGGGCTTCTGTATCAAATCCACTTGGATCATATAAAATAGTATCCTTATAATCATTTTGTTTTAAATATTCATTCAAGTTTTTCATAAAGACTTCTATTCGCTCTTTGCTAGTAGTAGCTTTAGGAGATATAATACCTCCACAATAATCAGCTAATACATAGGCTGCATCATTCCCTGATGGTACTAACATTGCAGCAAATAAATTTTTAACATAATATTTCTTTTCTTTAATGTTTGCAACAGATGAACCTTGTTTTGTTAATGAAATTGCTTCATTTTTTGCCAAAACTACATCATCTAAATCAACGAGTGTTGTTGCATAGTCAATAACAAATAATTTAGCTAAACTTGCAGGAGTTTGTTGTTCATTTGCTCTTTTAGAAACAAAATCGTTATTATTTGAAAGATCAACCGCTATCAATGATTTTGCATTATATGAATCTGGTATAGTATATCTGTTTATAAAACTATTTATTTTATTTTTTGTATCTCTAAAATTTTCTGGTTCAAGCGCCCAAGGTATAAAAATTCTTCCAAGTATTATTATTGCAAAAAAAACTATTACTATATACTTTGCTTTTTTCTTTTTATTACAACCTCTCATTTATAAACTCTCCTTTAGCATATTATACATATATATAAATACAAAAACAATTAATTTTTTATTAAATTTATTTCATTTACTAATATAATTTCTTATACAAATTACTATTTATCTGTTTGTCTTCTTAATTATAACATTCTTTAAGCAAAAAAAATAGTCCTGTACTAGCAACTATTTCAGTTTTTACCAACTACATCTATTCAGAAGTGAAGTGATGACATGGTAAAGTTAAGTGGTTCAATGTGATAAGCTTATTTATCACAACTGTATAATAACATTTTTTGACAACATTTGCAATACCTAACAAATATATCTATGATGAGAAACTTTTACATTAGACTGACTTACCATAGCATAATGCATGGTAGTATCTATTTTGGTATGACCCAAGAGTTTTTGAACTTGTTCAATAGGCATACCTTTATCTATTGCCTTTGTTGCTAAAGTTCTTCTAAACTTATGAGGATGAACTCTTGTTATATTGAGTTTTTTGCCTAGAGTCCTAAGTCTTATTTCAACACCAGATATATTAAGTCTATTATACGGTTTTATTAGTGAAACAAATAAAGCAGAATTATTATCAGTTCTACTTTCAAGATATTTTAGTAAATGAAGTTTTGCTCTTGCATCAAAATATACTTCTCGTTCTTTATTTCCTTTACCTAAAACTACACACGACTGATTTATAAAATCAATATCATCAATATTCAAATTGCGTGTGAAATTTTGTTCAACGTAGTTTTGGATTTCTTTGATATGCTTGTTTTTAGAGGAAGTGTCGTTTACAAGAAATTCTTTTTTAAGAATTTCACTAAGCTTCACGACAAGTTGTGCGGCATATGTGGAAACCATAAAATCAGTATCAGATGTCGGATTTGCCGAGTAATGTTCAACGCCTTTGAAAATATCTCCGAGATTGTATTTATTGAATATTTCGGACGGTATTCTGTTGTTTATTCCGAATTTTCGGGCATTTAAAGTGTCTAAAATATGAGGATTCATTGATGAAACAAAGCTGCTGTGTATCTGCAAAAACTGACGATGATAAACGCTGTTTTTCGGAAAAGTAATAAAGTGAAATTCGTTTGGATTGGTGATTAATAAATCGCCCGAAGAAATTTTGTATTCCGTTCCTTCAACGTTGTAAAGCGCATTGCCTTCAATCAGTCGCAAAAATTCATAATATATGTGCATATGATTGCCGAGAATTGGTCCTTCGGACATACCTGTCCTATAAGTATATGTATAAGATTTGTCATACATAACGCGTCGTATCGTCTTTTCCAATCAAACTCACCTCAAAATAATTTTAGCATAATTTTTGTGTGCGGTCAATTCAAAAATGAGTTGCGTTTGTATGAAAATGTGATATAATAAATGTTAAGCAAGATTTGTAAGATTTAAGCTGAATTAAAGCAAAATATATGTGGCTCAAATTCTGTTTTGAGTATATAATAAGAATATAAAATCCTGAAGCATTCGATACGGCTTATTTAAATTCAACCGACAAATGTTGAACGGGAGACTGTGTCTACTAAAATATAACAGGCCTGTATTTATATAGGAAGTTAAAATTTAGTGGTAGGTCACCCACCTGGGAGTATCTCGGGTATGAATTTATTGAGCCACCGGTGTTTTGGGATTTTTTTAGTGTTGCAAATATTGCAACACTAATTATTTAAAATCC
>ERZ832317.943-NODE-943-length-39143-cov-8.454948_pt1 | contig 39143 bp, 30 predicted proteins | sample MGYA00519695_ERZ832317 | MGnify/ENA primary metagenome ERZ832317 (study PRJEB31850, sample SAMEA3708726) | human gut metagenome | biome: human gut; feature: human-associated habitat; material: faeces | place: China | collected 2014 ...
CCGTAGGTAAATTGCTTTGAAAAACTCTTACAAACTCGATTCGTCTTTCAAAATCGTGAGAAGTATAACACAGATGTGATGCATTGTCAAGAAAAGGGGAGATATTTTTTCACGCTTTTTACAAAAGGGGATAGACTGCTCAGAGCAAAGCCTTCAGCCTTTTTGCAGGGGAGCTGTGCAGGCTGTGTGTCCATCAGTGGCAGCTGTGGTTTCCGCAGCTATGGCTGCCGCAGGTGTGGCTGCCCTCACCGTGCGCTTCATCGTGGTGGGTGCAGCGCACATCGGGGTCATAGCCAAGCTTGCCTGCCAGCAGGGCCAGCACGGCTGCATCGGCAGCGCCGCTGACACCGCCGTAAAGGCGGATGCCGGCCTGCGTCAGGGCGGCCTGCGCGCCGCCGCCGATGCCGCCGCAGATCAGTGTATCAACGCCGTTTTGCTTTAAAAATCCGGCCAGCGCACCGTGGCCGCTGCCGTTGGTATCGATCACAGCTGTGTTGAGGATCATACCGCCGGAAACCTCGTACAGCTTGAACTGTGCGCTGTGGCCAAAGTGCTGGAAGATCTGTCCGTTGTCGTAAGTGACTGCGATTTTCATGGGGGATACTCCTATGTCAGGGTGTGGGTCGGAATAAATGCAACTTCGCTAAATGCGGATATAAAAGGTGGAGGTTACAGATACCGGACCGTCTCGGTCAGCGGCTTGCGGGCGCTGTGGTTCGGCAGCGGTGTGACACCCTCGGCGGCAAAGCCCAGATCAAGGATCATGAGGATCTCCTCGTTTTCTGGCAGTCCAAGTGCCTGTGCCAGCTTGTCGGGGTCAAAAAAGTTCAGCCAGCAGCTGTCCACACCGGCGTTGGCGGCGGCCAGCATCAGGTGCGTTGCTACAATGGATGCATCCTCCACGCCGGAGTCACGCTTGCCGCCGGGATATGTAAAAACATTGCTGCGGTCAAAGGCTACCACAAGGCAGGTCGGTGCGCCGTAACGGCAAGGCGTGGCAGCGTCGATCTTGGCCAGCCCCTGTGCAGACTGGATGACATAAATGCGCTGCTCCTGCAGATTCTTGGCGGTCGGCGCGACCCGACCGGCCGCGAGAATCGCGTCCAGCTGTGCGGGCGCAAGCTGGCGCGCACTAAAATTTTTGCAGGAATAGCGGTTTTCAATGACCTGTGTAAACTCCATCAGAATAACCCTCCTTGTATGGCGGCGGTAAAGAGCTGCCTTTATAGTCTGATTCTACCACCGAACCGCGCAGCTGTCAATTTTAGGCGGTATTGCCTTAACACTTTATTAAAAGTAAGTTTCAAAGTCGTTCAAACGGCTTCTATAGCAAAGTGCGCCGAAAGATACCCTTGCATGTCCGTGGATGTCTCGGTATACTGTTTATAGAAGTAAGGGGCGCGGAGCCCGGCCCCGGAATAGAGCAAGCCAGAAAGAAGGAAGGACTATGAAGTACGATTTTACATCCATCATGGATCGCCACGGCAAGGACGCCATCGCCGTTGACGGTCTCGGCACCGGCTTTGCCCCGGACATGCCCAAGGACGGCTTTGACATCATCCCCATGTGGGTCGCGGACATGAACTTTCCCACTGTGCCCACCATCCCGGAAGCCATTATCGAGAGAGCCAAGCACCCGGCCTTCGGCTACTTTCAGGCAACGGACGAGTATTACGATTCGATCATACAGTGGCAGGCGACCCGCAACGGTGTGACCGGCCTGACCAAAGAAGCAATCGGCTACGAGAACGGTGTTCTGGGCGGCGTTATATCGGCGCTGACCGCGTTTGCGGCCCCCGGTGACGGTGTACTGCTCCACAGCCCCACCTACATCGGCTTTACGATGAGCATCAACAACAACGGCTACAAGATCGTCCACAGCCCTTTGAAAAAGGACGAAAACGGTATCTGGCGGATGGACTATGAGGATATGGACGCCAAGTTGAAGGCTGAGAAAATCCATGTGGCCGTATTCTGCAGCCCGCACAACCCCTGCGGCCGCGTCTGGGAAAGGTGGGAACTGGAAAAGGCGATAGAGGTCTACAAGGCCAACGACTGCATCGTCATCTCTGACGAGATCTGGTCTGACATCATTTTGGAGGGGTATAAGCACATTCCGACACAGTCCGTCTCCGACTGGGCACGCCAGAACACCGTGGCGGTATACGCGCCCAGCAAGACCTTCAATCTGGCCGGTCTGGTAGGCAGCTATCACATTATTTACAATAAGTATCTGCGCGACCGCGTTGTTGCCAAGAGCTCCAAGCCGCATTATAACGATATGAATGTACTGTCGATGCATGCCCTGATTGGCGCCTACAAACCGGAGGGCTATGAATGGGTGGACGAGCTGCGGCAGGTGATCACCGGCAATGTGGACTATGCCTGCGAGTACATCCGCACGCATTTTGAAGGCGTTGAGGTCAGCAGGCCGCAGGGCACCTACATGCTGTTTTTGGATTGCACCCAATGGTGCGATAAGCACGGCAAGACCATCGACGAGCTGGAAAAAGCCGGCTGGGATGTGGGCGTAGCATGGCAGGACGGACGGATGTTCCACGGCCCCTGCGCCATCCGCATGAATCTGGCGCTGCCGCTGAGCCGCGTAAAAGAAGCCTTCGACCGTCTCGACAAATATGTATTCAACGCAGAGTAAAATTGACACAGAGTCTAGATGCGAAAGCCGTATAATGGCCCTATACACCATGAATAGCGAGGAATTTCCATGAAGATGCAAGAAGATGAGAACCGGCGGCTCAATCAGGCGCTTGAGGACGCCGTGCAGGGCCTGCAGCAGGCCCCCACGCAGGAGCAGCTTGCCCACACTTTGACCGTTGTGCGCCGCGCTATGCAGGCCGGTGGGCAGTGGATCGCCGCCGTGGAGACAACGCCCGGCGCGTGCGCCGCGCTGCGCCCCAAAATTGTGCAGACCGCCGACGGCGGGCACTGGTGGTATGCCTTCACCTCGTTTGACGAGCAGATGAAAAGCCCCGATGCCGTGAAATCCACATTCTGGGCTGACATAAACAGCCTGTTTGACGCCGCGCTGGCTGCGGAGGAGATTCAGGGTATCATCCTGAATCCGTGGCATTGTACGCTGCAGCTGGATAAAACGCTGATCCGCATCATCAAGCCGTAAAAACAGGGGAGAGGGTAAGTATGAAAATTTGTTCTGTTGCGATTCTGGGAGCCGGTGCTGTTGGCTCCTATCTGCTGTGGGGGCTGACCGACAAGCCGGGGGTGACGGTCAGCGTTGTGGCCGAGGGTACACGCGCCGACCGGCTGCGCCGCGCAGGGTGTACGATCAACGGCAAGACCTACCGACCGCAGGTCCTGACCGCCGCGCAGGCCCACGGCGCAGACCTGCTCATCGTTGCGCTGAAATACGGTGCCCTGCGCGGGGCGCTGGATGACATCCGCGCGATTGTGGGCGATAATACCACCGTCATGAGCCTGATGAACGGCGTTGACAGTGAGGAGATCATCGGGGCAGCGGTTGGCGACACTCATGTACTGCCCGCGCTTATTAAAGTGGCGTCCCACCGTACAGAGGAGGGTGTCTTTTTTGACCCGGACACAACAATCGGGATCATCTACGGCGAGCCGCAGCCGCCCTTTGTCAGCCCCCGCGTGCAGGCCGTGGCCGATCTGCTTGACGACACGGGGCTGCACTACCAGACCACAGTGCATATCCGCGAGGAGATCTGGAGCAAGTTCCGGCTGAATGTCTGCAACAACCTGCCGCAGGCAATTTTGGGCGCAGGTGTCGGCTGCTACCGTGACAGCGTCCATATGCAGGCCATCAGTGACGGCTTGCGCCGCGAACTGGAGGCCATCGCCGCCGCAAAAGGCATTGACCTGAGTCTGGTGGACAGCGCCGTCAGCTACGGCAGCCTTGTAAAGCCGACTGCGCGGTACTCGACCCTGCAGGATCTGGATGCCCACCGCCATACTGAAATCGAGATGTTCTCCGGTGCGCTCATCCGCATGGGACAGGAACTTGGCATCCCCACGCCGTATAACGAGTACACCTACCACATGATCAAGGCCATGGAAGAAAAGAACGACGGCCTGTTTGACTATGACGAGGGAGAAGCAGCGACAAGAGCGCGGTAAAGCGTAAGTTTGCGGCAGCAATGCAGTAGAATGTAAAAACAGGCGCAGCAGGGCAGACTTGCGGCGCTTGTTTTTTTGTAAGATTTCCGGAGAAATGTTATTGCATCAGGCAGGGGGCGCACATCGTGCGCTGAGGAAAAGACTTTTAATGGGGGCACAGTTGAACACGCAAGGATTTCTACCCGTTGCATTCGTTCCGGTTACCTTTTATAATAAGAGCAAAGACAGTTCTTTCAGGCTTTTTTGATATTGATGGATACAGTAAATATAAAGAGCAAAATATATACACTTCTTCACGATGCGAATATTGAAATCACAATAGAAAAGTGATATTATAACATAAATACAACTTTGAATATACAGAGATTCTGCGGCAGACAGGACGAATGCCGATAGTTATACGCGAGGGGAAAAACGGTTGTGGAAGTATTATTGACAGGCAATACAAGCTGTGTTACAAAGGCGTGGATCGAGGCGGCCTTTCCGCAGGATCATGTCCTGATTGCAGGATATGAAAAGGCGCAGGACCCCCATTTAAAGGCGATTGCGCTGGACAACAAGAGACTGCTGTCGCAGCTGACGGATACCTACGAGTTTGACTGCATCGTGTATTTTTCGCAGTACCTGATCCCTCACAATGAGCAGGCCGGTGAACTGGAGCGGCTGCGCCATGTGCTGCAGATCAACCGTGAGCGCCCGGTTCGCATACTGTATCTGGCCGGGCCGGAAAGTGTCGTTACCCCCGAGACGGGCAAGACCATCATGGCCAAAGCTGCGGAGGAGCTTTGCCGTCACTACGCAATGACCAGTCAGGTGCAGGTCAAAGTGCTGCATATGCCGTATCTCTACGGAACGGACGGTGCGGGCGGCGGACAGGGCTTTGCACCGCTGTTTGAACAGATGGAGGCAGGCAAGCTTTGCTTTGATGAACAGGCACAAAGCCCGCTGTATGCCCTCTGCAGCGAGGATCTGGCAGAGCTGGTGCCCCGTATTTATGACGCTTGGACTCCCGAATGGGAGGAGTTTACCGTGCCCGTGGTGTTCGATGTGAACTACAGCCATCTGGGCGAAAAATTGCAGCAGCTTTGCCCCGGCCTGCAGGTCAGTTATGGGCAGGATTCCCCGATGTATTACCCGGCCGATGATGGCGTGCTGCGCAAGCGTTATGGGTGGTTCCCCCGGTATGCTCTTTTGGATGACATGCCGGAGCTGTACGGACGCTGGAAGGAGGCATGCACCCCGAAACGGGACCTGCTCGGGCGGATATGGAATACCTTGCGCACCCGCCGCAGGCTTTTGGCTGCGGCAGAAATTGCAGCGGCCTGGCTGGTGACGGAACTGCTTGTGCAGATGACCGCTACACAGGCGCAGTTCCGCATGGTCGATTTTCGGCTGGCATTCATCGTGCTGGCGGGCACGATGTACGGCCTTAATGCAGGCGTGTTGGCGGCGCTGCTGGCCTCGCTTTCCCTGATGCTGGGGTACATGCAGCAGGGGGCGATGCCGCTGCTGCTTTTCTACGATCCCGCCAACTGGCTGGCTTTTATCGTCTACTTTATCGCGGGTGCACTGTGCGGCTATGTTCAGATGCAAAACGCAGAATCCATCCGCTTTGTACAGCAGGAAAATGAGCGTCTTAAAGATCGTTTGCGCTTTATGCGCAGGCTGTATCAGGACACGCTGGAGGATAAGCAGATGTTCCGCCGCCAGATTCTGGGCCGCAAGGACAGCTTCGGCAAAATATATGATGTGACCCGCCAGCTTGACGACATGCAGCCGGAAAAGCTGTACTATAAGACCGTCCAGATTATGGAGGATGTTCTGCAGAACAAAAGTCTCGCGGTCTACCATCTGGACGACAACCGCCACTTTGCTCGGATGATGGCTTGCTGCCCCGGCTTTGAGGGGCACATGCCGCGCTCGATCGAGACAGAGCAGTATCTGCCTGTGCTTCGCGCTATCGAGCAGGAGGGACTGTGGGTCAATCGCGAGTTGATCCCCGAGATGCCGATGTACGCTGCGGCGGTGCGCGAAAATGGGCGGGCCGTAGTGCTGGTCGTTCTTTTTGACGCGGTGGATGACCAGCTCACGCTCTATTACCAAAACCTGTTCCGCATCCTGTGCGGTCTTGCAGAGACGGCACTGGTGCGCGCCTTTGAATATGAGAATGCAGTATATAACGAGCAGCATCTGCCCGGAACGCGGGTGCTGCGCCCGGCTGCATTCGCCGCTAAGCTGGATGCTTCCTGCACCCTCAAGGAAGAAAAGATGGCACAGCATCTCTTGCTGCGGGTCACGGATACCTTTGAGAATGAGACCCGTCTGTACGCTGCTTTGGACCATGCTATTCGCAGCAGCGATGCGGCGGGGCGGGGACCGGACGGCAGCTTGTACCTGCTGCTGAATCAGGCTGAAGAAAGCGAACTGCCGATCATCGAACAGCGTCTGCAGAAGCATGGCATCTCAGCGCAGCCGGTCCCGTTTGAGCAGCAGCTTGCGCTGGTCGCAGCCGCAACGCAGGAAGGGGAGCAGAGATGAACCTGACCGCTTTGGCACTGGTGCTGCTATTGCTGCATCTGCTGGTGTGTCTGCTGCTGTGGAGAATGGTACGGAAGGGCTTTTTGGATGCTCAGGGGTACTTTCTTCCGTTTATGCTGCTGATCCCATTTTGGGGACCGATCTGTGTACTGCTGCTGACCACACGCAACGCCCTGACAGACAGGGCTGTCACCCCGCCAGATTTGGAAAAGCTGCGCATCAACGAGGAACTGTTCCGCAGCATTCTGGTTGAGAACCATGAAGCGCGTGAGACCACCGTGCCGCTTGAGGAGGCGCTGATCGTCAACAGTGCCGAGCAACGGCGCAAGCTGATTTTCTCGGTGCTGAACGATGACCCGATGCAGTATTATGATCTGCTGCAGCAGGCGCGTATGAATGAGGACAGCGAGGTCGTACATTATGCTGCGACGGCGATGGCGCAGATCTCCAAGCAGGCCGATCTGACCCTGCAGCGCCATGAGGCAGATTATGCAGCCAAGCCCAATGACCCGGAGGTGCTGGCGGCTTACAGCCGGTATCTCGGCGAATATCTTGATTCCGGCCTGGTGCAGGGACGCGCTGCAGAGATCCAGCAGCGCCAGCTTATCCGGCTGCTGAAGCAGCAGCTTACAGCAGGGTTGGATTTCAGGCTGGGCTGCCGTCTGGCACAGGCGTATCTGGCAATGCAGGAATATGACGAGGCAGAGCGCGTGCTGGAAAAGCTTACCGCACAGTGGCCCCAGCGTGAGGAGCCGTGGCTGCTTCGCCTACGCAGTGCAGCAGACCGCAAAGACGGTGTTGCCCTGCGAAAAACCATACACAATATACAGGAGCAGGATGTCTACCTGAGCGCCAAAGGCCGCGAGACGCTGCGCTTCTGGCAAAACGAAAAAGAAGGAGATGACAGGGTGTGAAGCGTGTACAGGATTGGCTTTTGCGTTTCCGCTGGCAGAAGCTGCTGCTGGTGTGGGGCGTATTTTTGCTGATTGCCGCCGTTCTGTTTGCTGAGCGCAGCGGCGTGCAGTATACCCATACCCGTTTTCGCCTGTCGTATCTGCCGCAGGAACAGGCCATCTCCAAGGCGCAGGCGCTGCAGGAGCAGCCCGCCACCTGCCTGCTGCTCTGTGATACAAGGCAGAGCGGTGTGGACGATGCAAGGGAGCTTTTTACACAGCTTCTGCAGGACATGAAGGTTGCCGCCGATGTGGTCGATCTGGCCGAAGTCTCGGTGAATGATCTGCCCGCACCGGAAAATTATCAAACCGCTGTTGTGCTCATGCCCAATGTTGAACCTTTGGGAGAGGAACTGCTCCGCCTGATGAACTGGGTCGAGGACGGCGGCGGCCTGCTGTTCGGTATGAGTCCTTCCAACGACCGGTATTTTAATGTGGTCTCCGCCAAATTGGGGGTGCTGTCCACCTCCGGCGAGTACAAGCAGGCAGAGAGCATTGTGCCGGCCGAGGGCTTTATGCTGGGCGGCGGGCAGCGCTACGAGCTTTCAGACCCGTTTGACTCCTCACTGGCAGTGGCCCTGCGCGAGGATACTGAGGTATATGCCACAACCGGGGATGAAAAGGTCCCCCTGATCTGGGGCCGCCGTCAGGGCCGTGGGCGCATCGTGGTGGACAACATTGGTATCTATGACAAAGTCATGCGCGGCTTTTATGCGGCATCCTACAGCCTGCTGCAGGATGCCGTGGCTTACCCTGTCATCAACAGCGCTGTCTTTTATCTGGACGACTTTCCCTCCCCTGTGCCGGGAGGGGACGGCACCTATATCCGGCGGGATTACGGTCTGAGCATCAGCGATTTTTATTCGCAGGTCTGGTGGCCCGATCTGACCCAGTTGGCGGAGCGCTACGGCATCCACTATACCGGTGTGATGATCGAAAACTACGAGGACGACACTTTGTCCGCGCCTGAACGGCAGGCCGATACCGAGCAGTTCCGCTACTTTGGCGGTCTTTTGCTTCGTCAGGGCGGCGAGATCGGCTACCATGGCTACAACCATCAGCCGCTCTGTCTGCCGGATACCGATTACGGTGATGCCTACGACTATACTCAATGGCCCGATGCTGATGCCATTGCCGCGGCAATGGACGAGCTGATTGCGTTTCAAAAATCCGTTCTGCCTTATGCCGAAGGTTCGGTCTATGTGCCGCCCTCCAACATTCTTTCTGCAGCGGGACGCGAGATTCTGGGCACCCATGTGCCGGGTATCCGCACCATTGCCAGCACGTATTTTGAGGATGGCTCCGGCCTGCCCTATGTGCAGGAATTTGATGTTGCACCGGACGGCATCGTTGAGCAGCCGCGCATTGTTTCCGGCGGCATGGTAGGGGACAGCTATATGCGGCTGGCAGCTGTCAGTGAGCTGAATATGCATTATGTCAGCACACATTTTATGCACCCGGACGACCTCTTGGATGAGGACCGCGGTGCATCCGAGGGCTGGGAGGTCTACAAGGGCGGACTGGTGGACTATCTGAACTGGCTGGAAAAAGCCGCTCCGCACCTGCGCAAGCAGACAGGAACCGAATGCTCCGGCGCAGTGGAGCGCTTTGCCGCACTGACGGTCACAACCACAGGCACCAACGATGGGTGGGAGCTGACGCTCGGCAATTTTCACGATGAGGCGTGGCTGTTGTTCCGCGCCAATGACGGCGTACCCGGCACAGTCACCGGCGGGCAGCTGACACGATTGACCGGCAACCTGTATCTGCTCAAGGCAGAGCAGCCGACCGTGCAGATCTTGCGGCAGGAGGGGTAAGATGCGAATCTGTCTTGTGCTGGAGGGGTCATACCCATATGTCCACGGCGGTGTTTCAACCTGGATGCACAGCTATATACAGGCTATGCCGGAGCACGAGTTTGTGCTGTGGGTGATCGGTGCCAAGGCTGCGGACCGCAGCCGGTTCGTCTATGATCTGCCGGGCAATGTTGCAGAGGTGCATGAGGTGTTTCTCGACGATGCGCTGCGCCTCTGCGGTGAGCAGCGTCCCGTGCATTTTACCCCGCAGGAGCATGATGCCCTGCGCGAACTGGTGCGCCTTGGGCACCCCGACTGGGAAATTTTATTCCGCCTGTTTCAGGAAAAAAAGGTGCATCCGCTCTCCCTTTTGCAGAGCCGCGAATTCATGAGCCTGTTTACCGAGGTCTGCCAACAGGAGTACCCGTATGTTGCCTACGCCGATGCGTTTCATACCATGCGGTCGATGCTGCTGCCGGTTTTGTATCTGATCAGTGGAGAAGTGCCGAAGGCGCAGGTCTATCACGCCATTTCCACCGGCTACGGCGGTCTGCTTGCCTGCTTGGGCGGCTGTATGCTCCATGCACCGGTTCTTCTGACAGAGCATGGCATCTACACCCGCGAGCGCGAGGAGGAAATCATCCGTGCCGAGTGGGTCGTGCCGTCCTTCAAGAACCGCTGGATACGGTTTTTCTATATGCTGTCGGAGGAAATTTACCGCCGCGCCTACCGCGTCACCAGTCTGTTTACCAATGCGCGGCGCACCCAGATCGAGATGGGCTGCGCAGCTGAAAAGTGCATCGTGATCCCGAATGGCGTGCAGTATGAGCGGTTCTACCAAATTCCCCTGAAGCCAAAGGATGACTGGGTGGACATCGGTGCGGTGGTTCGTTTGGCACCGATCAAAGATGTAAAAACGATGATCTATGCGTTTTTTGAACTGAGCGCCCGGCAAAAAAATGTGCGGCTGCACATTATGGGCGGTGTCGATGATGAAGAATACGCCCGGGAATGCTATGCGCTGGTGGAGCAGCTTGAACTGAAAAACCTGATTTTCACCGGCCGTGTCAATGTAGTGGAGTATATGCAAAAGCTGGATTTCACCATACTGACCAGCATCTCGGAGGGGCAGCCGCTCTCGGTGCTGGAATCGCTGGCCGCCCGGCGTCCCTGCGTCACCACCGAAGTCGGCTGCTGCCGCGAGCTGCTGGAGGGCGCACCCGGAGACACCTTCGGCACGGCAGGGTACTGTGTGCCGCCGATGTACCGCCAGGGACTGGCCGACGCCATGGAGCGCCTCTGTGCCAGCCGCGCCCGGCGTGAGGAAATGGGCGAAATCGGCAGAAAACGCGTGGAGCGCTATTACCGTCATGAGCAGATGCTGGCCAACTACCGCGCCCTGTATGCGGATACAGCCAAGACATATCATCTGACGGAAACACGATAAAGGAAAGGAACCCATGGCAGGTATTGGATTTGAACTGAAAAAGCTGTTCCGGCGCAAGGGGCTGTTTGCCACCCTGCGCGCCTACGGCTATGCGGGTGTCATCTGCACAGGGCCGATGCTGCTGGGCGTACTGCTGCAGGTCGGCATGCTGGTGCTGTGCGGCTGGGCCGGGGCCGCCCGCGCGGATCAGGATCTGCTGGTCTGCATGGTCACCTACACGCTGCTGGCCAGTCTGACCGTCACGAGCTTTTTCTCCATGCCGGTCACGCGCTTTCTGGCAGATATGCTGTATGAGGAGCAGGAGCAGACCATTCTGCCCTCGTTCTGGGGCAGCAATACGCTGCTTTTGGTGGGCGGTTGTGCTGCTTACGGCATTTTTTTGATTTTCTCGGGGGCTACGCTGATGCAGGGGCTGCTCTGTCTCTGGCTGTTTGCCGAGATGATTGTAAACTGGAATGCGATGAGTTATCTGACTGCCGTCAAGGACTATCGCGGTATTCTGTGGGCCTTTGTGGCGGCGATCGGTATCTCGTTCGGGTTGGGATACCTATTGATCTTCCTCCTCGGCGCGCCGGTTTTGGAGGGCTTTCTCTTTGCAATCACGGTTGGCTACGGCTGCATGATGCTGCTGGAAACACTGCTGCTGCACCGCTATTTCCCCCAAAGCAAGGAAAGTCCCTGGACCTTTCTGCGCTGGGTAGACCGTTTTTTGCCGTTGGCGTTTACCGGTCTGTTTACCAATCTGGGCCTGTTCGCCCACCTTGTTATTATCTGGGCAGGGCCAATCGGCATACAGGTCAAGGGGCTGTTTTACGGCGCGCCCTATCATGATGTACCCGCAATGCTGGCATTTTTAAGCATCCTGATCACCACAGTCAACTTTGTGGTTTCTGTGGAGGTCAACTTTTACCCCAAATACCGTGCGTATTACAGCCTGTTTAATGACGGCGGTGTTGTGGGTGATATTGTGACCGCTGAGGAGGAAATGCTGGCGGTGCTTAACCGGGAGCTGTATTATACGGCGCTCAAGCAGCTGTTCGCCACGGCTGCGGTCATCTCGCTGGAAAACACGCTGCTGGAGCTGCTGCCGCTCGGCTTTAATGACCTGATGCACGGCTATTTCCGCACCCTCTGCGTGGGATACGGCCTTTACGCCATCGGCAATACCGTTATGCTGATCCTGCTGTATTTTACCGATTATCTTGGTGCAGTGCTGGCCTCAGGGGTATTTGCAGCTGCGGCAGCGGTGGGAACGGTCATCTCGCTTTTCTTTGACCAGGCGTTTTACGGGTTTGGCTTTCTGGCGGGTGCTGCGGTGTTTTTTCTGTTGGCGCTGCTGCGGCTGGATTATTATACCTCCAGCCTGCCGTACCGCGTGCTGGGGCAGCAGCCAATCGTGGCACAGACAAAATCCGGAAGGTTTACAAAATTAGCATTGTTTTTGGAAAAAGCAGCGGAAAGAGGGGAATCTGATGCAAAGAAGTAATCTATTGGGGCTTCTGGCCGGCACGGCGCTGGCTGTGCTGCTGGCGGGCTGTGGCACGGCGGAGCATACCGCTGCCGAGTCGGAGCCGTCCACGCCGGAATCTGCTGTACAGACGGTGGAGAAAGAACCGGTGCAGGAGATCAACGGCATCCCCCTGCGGGAAAACAAGGATCTCTACTCCGTCTATGATGACAGCGGCATTGTGACGATGTATCTTACGGTCAGCAGCGGCAACGAAGCCGAGGGCACAAACCACACCTGGGCTGAAATCAACCACTATTCGGTCTACGACTATGAAAAGATGGGGGTCGAGCGCTATCAAGTCAACGGTCTGCTGCAGGTAGGGGACGAGAACGGCCCGGTCGTCGGGGAGGTCGGCTACAACGAGATCGCCCCCAACGCCACCGTACAGATCCGCGGACAGACATCCAGCACCAACGACCAAAAGAACTATAAGATCGAACTGAAAAAAGGCAAGGGCACATGGCGTGGGCAGCGTACCATTGCGCTGAACAAGCATATGGGGGAGGGGCTGCGCTTCCGCAATAAGATGGCCTATGACCTGATCGAGGGCATCCCGCAGATGACGGGCCTGCGCACACAGTTTGTACATTTATATGTCAGGGATCTGACCACGGGCAGCGGGGCCGCCTTTGAGGATTACGGGCTGTATACCCAGGTTGAGCAGCTGAACAAGACGGCGCTGAAAACGCATGGCCTTGACCGGAACGGACAACTGTACAAGGTGAACTCCTTTGAATTTCAGCGCTATGAGGATGACCTCAAGCTGACCACTGACCCGGACTATGACGAGAAGAAATTTGAGCAGCACCTTGAAACCAAGGGCAGCAGCGACCATACGAAGCTTCTCGAAATGCTGCAGGTATTGAATGACGATTCCATACCTATGGAGGAAATCCTCGGCCGCTATTTTGATGCAGAAAACATTGCCTACTGGATGGCGTTCCAGCTGCTGACCGGCAATGTGGACACCCAAAACCGCAACTGCTATCTGTACAGCCCGCTGAACTCCGAGACATGGTACATTCTCGATTGGGACAATGACGGTATGCTGCGCCATACCGAGGATTCCCTTTACAACTACAGCGAAGCCGACAGCTGGGAATGGGGCGTCAGCAACTACTGGGGCAACACCCTGTTCCGCCGCTGCCTGCAGACCGAGAGCTTCCGCGCGCGGCTGGATGCCGCCATCGAGGAGCTGCACAGCTATATGAACGCTGAACGGATCGACAGCATGGTAGCACATTACCGCACCATCACTGAGCAGTTTGTCTGGCAGATGCCCGATATTGCCAACGAGCGTCTGACTCCGGCGCAGTATGACACCGTAGCCAACAGTCTGAGCGCCGAGATCGAGGAAAACTACCGGCATTATTACGACAGCTACTACTACCCGATGCCGTTCTACATTGGCGTGCCCGCAGTGCAGGACAATAAGTTGCATCTGGTTTGGGATGCCGCCTACGACTTTGACGCGGAAAACCTTGTGTACACCGTGGAGGTTGCCGCCGATTATACCTTCCAAAATGTTCTTTTCCGGCAGGAAAACCTGATGCTGCCGGAGGCCGAGATGGATCTGCTGCCGGCCGGCCAGTATTTTATGCGGGTGCGTGTCACCAACGAATCGGGCTACACGCAGGATGCGTTTGACTACTATGTCACGGATGCCGGCAAGATCTACGGTGTAAAGTGCTTTTATGTCATGGCTGACGGCAGCATTGCGGAGGATATCTATGTGGAGGGCTGAAAATCTGCCCGGCGTTGTGCAGACCCTGTTGACACCGCCGCCGCGCCCTGCAGCAGAGCGATACCGCCACGAGCTGAAATATCTGATTTCCTATGGGGAAAAGGCTGCACTGGAAACACGGATGCGCCCGATCCTGCAGATGGATCCGCATGCCGGCAGCGGCGGGTACTTTATTCGCAGCCTGTACTTTGACGATTACTGGCACTCCGCCTATGCGGAAAAGGAGGCCGGCGTGCTGCTGCGCAAAAAATACCGCATCCGCATTTATGACAGCAGCGATCGGATAATCAAGATGGAGCGCAAAAAGAAGTTCGGCAGCTGGATCTATAAGGAGGATGCCGTCCTGACCCGCGCGGAATTTGAGAAAATTCTGGCGGGAGAATATGCGTTTCTCTTGCAGTCCGAGCAAAATCTCTGCCGGGAATTCTATTATGAGTGTATCTCGCAGCTTCTGCGTCCCCGCGTAATCGTGGATTATGAGCGCGAACCGTGGATCATGGACGAGGGCACGGTGCGCATCACCTTTGATAAGGATGTGCGTGCAGCCGTGGGCGGGTATGACATCTTTGATAAAACACTGCCCGCCCTGCCGGTGCTGGAACCCGGCAAGCTCATCATGGAAGTGAAGTTTACCGAGTTTCTGCCCGGTATCCTGCGCAGTCTGTTGCCGCCGGCCTCTCAGGAATATACGGCGGTATCCAAATATGTGCTGTGCTGCGACAAAACCGCCTATCAGCATGGCTTTGGCTATTGGCAGGAAACGGGGGCCTCCCCCTACGATACCCCCACTGTAATAAGAGGTGTAACATGAGTACAAAGGATTTTATAAAAAAGTCAGTGCTGGAAAATTTCACCCAGTACAGCACCCCCAAGCTGTGGGTGGCGTTGTTGGCCGCCCTGCTGATGGGAGTAGTCATCTATCTGGTCTACCGCCGTTTCTATACAGGGGTGGTGTTTTCCCGCAGTTTTGCGGTCACGCTGGTGGGAATGTCCGTTTTGACCTGCATGGTAACGCTGGCCATCAGCACCAATGTGGTCATCTCGTTGGGCATGGTGGGTGCGCTGTCTATCGTGCGTTTCCGCACGGCGGTCAAGGACCCAATGGATCTGTTGTACCTGTTCTGGTCCATTACAACAGGCATCACGACCGGCGCAGGCATGTACCTGCTGGCGTTGACGGCGGCTGTGGTCATGATTTTGATGCTGCTGCTGTTCTACCACTGGCAGGAGCGCGGCCGCGTGTACATTGCTGTCATCCACTATACCGGTCAGCAGGCGGGGGATGACATCGTCCGTGCCTTCGGCCGAAACAAGTATATCGTCAAGTCTAAGACAATGCGCGGCGATACAGTTGAGATGGTTGCCGAGGTGTTCTGTAAGGACAAGGAGCTTGAATTTTCAGAGAGACTACGCGCCGTACCCGGCGTTGCCGATGTGACTTTGATCCAATATAACGGCGAATATCACGGTTGACAACACCTTTAATCAAACTGCGCAGACTGCGATGCAGCAGATTAAGGCAATACCGCATAATTCTAAGTGCCGATACGGCGAGCGAGGTGCGGCAGATGCTAAGCCAAAAGCGCAGATAATACTTTGTGTATTATCGAGCATTTTGGCAACGCAGATGCCGTACCGCAGCCGCCGGAGCGGTGCTTAAGCCGGCAGGCGGGAATTGTGCGGTGTTGCCTTAAGAAAAAGAAATATCCGGATTCGTTGCATGGCTATACAGGCAATCTTCTCATGGTAGCTATCAACTATGACAAAAAATCAAAAAAGCATCATTGTATCATTGAAAAAATTATACAATGACAGCATGTGCCGTGGAATGTTTTCCACGGCTTTTTATTTCAGCATTTACGAGTAGCCGGTTGCCGTTCGTTGACACATCAATTACATGGTGTTATACTTTTTGCATGGAAAGAGGTATCTGCCTAAATATACCGTCGAACCGGAAAGGAGCCGTCATGAGCATATTAGAACAACAGTACGAGGCGTTATTTACCCCTTGGAAGGTCGGAAATGTTGAAATTAAAAACCGAATCGTCATGTGCCCTATGGGAGGCACTTCACTGTTTGGCTGGTTTGAACTCACTGGTTGCCACTTTGACAAGGAAGCGGCCAAACTATTCTTAGAAAGAGCGAATAATAACGTAGGGCTGATTATTCCCGGCATTGCCCCGCTGCGGGATACCTTTTGGGGTAAATGGCTCTGGCAAAATCCAAAGATGTTTGAGGATCTTGCCGTTTTCATGGATGAAATTCACAAAACCGGAGCAAAGCTCTTTATTCAACTCACTGCTGGCATGGGTCGATCTTGGGCTATAACTGATTCCATTGTACCGCTGCACAAGAACGCGATAACACGCAAACTCATAAAACCGGTGCTTGACACGTCCCACGAGTTAGCGTCTCCTTCGCCGCAGCCTTCTCGCTGGGCACACGATATCGAATGCCCTGAAATCACAGTAGCTCAAATTCATGAAATCATTGAAGCGTTTGCAAAAACGGCAAAGCTCTGCAAAGATGCTGGTGTGGACGGAGTGGAAGTACACGCGGTTCACGAAGGATACCTTCTTGATCAGTTTGCCATCGAGTTTTTCAACAAGCGCACTGATGAATATGGCGGTAACTTTGAAAATCGATATCGCTTTGCCGCGGAGATTGTTAAAGCCATCAAAGAAGCCTGCGGGAATGATTACCCTGTATCTCTGCGTTATTCCGTAGAGTCCAAGATGAAAGGATTCTGCTACGGCGCCATGCCTGGTGAAGATTATACCGAGGTCGGGCGGAATATGCAGGAGTCCGAGCGGGCAGCAAAGTATCTTCAAGACGCAGGATATGACATGCTCAACGCTGACAATGGCACCTACGATTCTTGGTACTGGTCTCATCCTCCCATGTACATGCCAGAGAACTGTAATCTTACCGATGTTGCACATATCAAGCAGTTTGTGGATATTCCTGTGGTATGCGCCGGGAGAATGAATCCCGAAATCGGTGCCAAGGCCATTGCGGATGGAAAAATAGATGCCATCGGCGTGGCCCGCCAGTTCCTCACTGACCCGGAATGGGTTACGAAGTTGCTGGAGAATCGAACACAGGACATCAAACCCTGCATATGCTGCCACAGCGGCTGCTTTAACTTTTCTTCCTGTAAAGGACACGCCAACACGCAGGATTTGAGTGACACAATGGGGCTTGCACGGTGTGCCCTGAACCCAGAGACTATGCAGTCGAGAAAATATCACCTCGAGCCTGCCAAGAAATTGAAAACGATTGCTATCATCGGTGGCGGTATCGGTGGTATGGAGGCAGCACTCGTATGTGCAAAGCGCGGTCACAAGGTAACATTATATGAAAGAAGCAGTACGCTAGGCGGAGTGTTTATCGCGGCAGCAGCTCCATCCTTTAAAGAAAAGGACCGGGAACTCATCGCGTGGTACATTCGTGAGCTACAAAAATATCCGGTAACTATCAAGCTGAATACAGAAATCAAATCCGTAGCCTCACTTTCTGCGGACGAGGTCATTGTAGCAACCGGTGCAACCGCTCGTAAAATCAATGTTACAGGCGCCGAGACTGCCATCGAGGCCATTGATTACTTGCTTGGCAGTCGCGAGGTCGGCGAAAATGTGGCTGTTATCGGGGGCGGTTTGACAGGATGTGAAATTGCCTATGACCTGTATTTGAAAGGAAAGCACCCAACTATCATCGAAATGCAGGATGACCTGATTACCACGAAAGGCATCTGCCTTGCCAATACAAGTTATCTCCGGGATTTCTTTAAGACAAATAAGGTTCCTGTGTTTTTGGAAACATCCCTTTCTCAAATCAAGTCTGGCAGTGTAGAGTTGATAGACAAAACCGGCAATCAATTTGCCCTTCCCGCAGATTCCGTAATTATGTCGGTAGGGTACACCCCGGCTCCCATTGCCGCCAAGGGCAAGCACATTCATGTGATCGGTGATGCTGCCAAGGTCGGAAACCTGCGCACAGTCATCTGGGGAGCATGGGATGTCTGCATGAAATTGTGATTTTCAACAGAGCAAGGAGAAAATAATGCAGCTAACGAAAGAACAGCAAGCGATCCTCGATGGAGAAAAGGGAGAGACTCTTGCCAAAGTCATGAAAACGCTGGTGATGTACGGCGATGCCTTTGAGGCCGAGAAGCTTGTACCTATCACATCGAAGTATAATCATCTCGTGACATCCTTTGGCCTCAAAGTTATGGCGCCTGTATATGATCTGATGCAAAAGATTTTGGATGCAGGTGTATGCTCCGAGCAGAAATTTTCCGTAGATCCGCGCCCGCTTGACAAAAATGTACCCGCAAATTTCCTGCAGAATCTGGTTTTTAATAAATTTATGTACACCAAGCAGGATTATTATGAGAATCAACTGGAAAGCCTCGGCTTGATGGACAAGGATGCCTTTACATGCACCTGTTACATGGACGAGGTAGGCAACAAGCCGCATAAAGGCGAGGTTCTTTCCTGGGCCGAATCCAGCGCAGTTGTGTATGCCAACTCGGTTTTGGGGGCGCGCTGCAATCGAAATTCCGGGATCCTTGACATTATGGGGTCTATCGTAGGCTATGTCCCGTATTTTGGTCTGCTGACTGACGAAGGCAGAAAAGCCAGCTGGATAATTAAAATCAATACCACGAAGAAGCCGGAAGCTCAGCTCCTCGGTTCAGCCATTGGTATGAAAGTTATGGAAGATGTGCCTTATGTGATAGGACTGGACAAATGGCTCGGAACGGAGCTGAACGATACCACTTGTGCCTACCTTAAGGATTTTGGAGCAGCCACCGCTTCCAATGGCGCAGTCGGACTGTATCACATTGCAAACTTGACGCCGGAGGCTGTCGAACAAGGTGAATCCTTGATTCTTGACGGCGCAAGAGTGTATACTATAGATGATGCGGAACTGGAGCGCGTCAAAAACAGCTACCCGGTCATATGGAAGAACCCGGACGCCGCGCCAAAGCTCTGTTTCGTAGGCTGCCCGCATCTTTCTCTTGAACAACTCAAAGACTGGACCATCAAAATCGAAAACGAACTAAGGGTAAACAACAGAGAAAAGGTGAAAATTCCTACGGTCTTCACTGCTGCCCCCGGTGTTCTGACTGCGTTTGAAAAGACGGACTACGCACCTCGCCTTAAAAAGACTGGCGTTATCACCTCGTATATCTGCCCGCTTATGTACATGAATAACCCTCTGTGCAAATCTATGCCTGTTATCACTTCTTCCAACAAACTGCGCACCTACTCCAGCGCCAGATACTACACTGATGATGAAATTCTGAAAGCTATAACAGGAGGGGACAGAGCATGAAACAATTCAAAGGCCGCGTAGTAACGCCCGGTGAAGTTACCGCTGAAGCTGTTGTTACCAAGAATGGATTCAACACGCTGGCCTCGCTGCAGATGGCACTTCAGTTCGGCGATAAAGCTGTTAAATGTGGCGATCAAAGCAACAAGGATTTGTACGGCAAATCGCTGCTTGGCAAAGCACTATGCCTTCCTCAAACGATTGGTTCCACCACAGGAGGTCTGGTACTGTACTGTGCCTGCTCCATGAGGAAAAACCCTGCCTGCTTACTGTTTGCCAATCACATTGATTCACTCGCTGCAGCGGGAGCAGTCCTTGCTGATGTGTGGGTTGATGGCGTCTCCATGCCTGTAATCGATATGTTGGGGGACGAGTTTCTAAACTACGTTCAAGATGGAATGAAGATTACAATCATGCCTGACGGTATTGTTCAGGTTGAGTAAAATGCGCATAGAAAACATAGCACCCATAAAACGTATTCGTATGTGAGGGGAAATAATTTATGGAACCGAACCCAAAAGTCAAAATCATCTCAGACAGTACCTGCGATCTTTCACAGGAGCTGACGGCAAAGTACGATATCGACATTCTGCCGCTGCATATCCTGCTGGGCGAAAACGAGTTCCGGGACGGCAAGGATATCACACCCGAACGCATTTTCGCGTGGGCGGATGCAAACAAGGCAACGCCGAAAACCTCTGCGCCGTCTCTGGAGGATGCCAAGGCGCTGCTGCAGCCGTATGTCGAGGCCGGCCGTGAGGTGATCTGCTTTTCGATTTCCGGCAGTATGTCCACCTCCGGCAATGTTATGCGCCTTGCCGCCGAGGAATTGGATGCCGCCGCGCAGGTCACGATCATCGACTCCGAAAATCTCTCTACCGGGATCGGGCTTCTTGTCGTGGAGGCAGCCATCATGGCAGAGCAGGGGCATTCGGCGGCAGAGATCACCGCTGCCGTCCGGGAACTCATCCCGAAGGTGCGGGCAAGCTTTGTCGTTGATACGCTGGTATACCTGTGGCGCGGCGGGCGATGCAATGCCGTTGCCGCTTTGGCTGGCAGTGCGCTGCGGCTGCACCCTAAGATCGTGGTGGAAAACGGCGCCATGCACGCAACAAAAAAGTACCGCGGGAAAATCGACAATGCAATCATGTCCTATGTGAAAGACATGGAGGCCGACCTGAAGGCAGCCCGACCGGAGAGGGTCTTTATTACCCACTCCGGCTGCAGCCGTGAGGTAGTGGAGGAAGTGCGCTCTTATCTGAAAGGGCTTACTGTATTCTGTGAGATTCTTGAAACGAGAGCCGGGGGCGTAATTTCCAGCCACTGCGGCCCGGGTACGCTCGGTGTGCTGTTCATTGCGAAGTGACGAAAGAAAAGACGAACGATCTGCTGATATGGTAGGGTAAGCTACCGATTGTTTGCAAAAAGAATGTCTAACATGTGCTGGAGCCAATTTGGCTCCAGCTATATTTTTTCTTGATAGTTGTGATTGAGCTACGGATTATGTACAGAAATTTTTTGCCACTTCTTTACAGGGGATTTCGTAGGTGATATAATAAGGCAGAAAACCGACCGACCGGTCGGTCGGGCACGCCCGTCGACATACATGCCTGCGCAAAAGCGGGCCAAGGGAACAACTATATGCCAAAATTCAGTGTAAAAAAACCATTTACCGTGCTTGTGGCGGTCATATTGGTGGTGGTACTGGGCTTTGTAAGCCTGGCCGGTATGCAGACAGATCTGCTCCCCAATATGAACCTGCCCTACTTGCTGGTCGTTACCACCTACCCCGGTGCAAGCCCGGAGCAGGTGGAAAGCGATGTGACACAGCCGCTGGAGAACAGCCTTTCCACCCTGAACGGTGTGAAAAATGTGACCAGCCAGAGCAACGAAAACTACAGCCTTGTCATTCTGGAATATCAGGACGACACCGATATGGACAGCGCCATGGTCAAGGCCAGCACCGCAGTGAATCAGCTATCGGACAGTCTGCCCGATATGGCCAGCACCCCAACGCTGATGGAGATGAGCCCCGACATGATGGCCACCCAGTACATTGCGGTGGACTATGACGGGATGGACATCTACGAGCTCTCCGACTATGTGGAGGACTCGGTCATACCTCAGTTGGAGCGCGTGGACGGCGTGGCCAGCGTTTCCACGACCGGACTTGTCAAAAAATCGGTCGAGATCACATTAGATCAGGACAAAATTGATGAGGTGAATGACAAGCTGCTGGTCAAGGTGAGTGACCGACTGGCCGAGGCCAAAAAGCAGCTGGACGAAAACGATGCCAAAATCAAAAACGGCCTTACCGAGTTGGACACCGCCCAGAGCCAGCTGGATTCCGGCAAGGCAGAGCTGGACACCCAGAAGCAGAGCCTGACCGAGCAGCTTCGGGACGCGATCAATCAACTGAATGCAGAAATCCCCAAGCTGGAAGCGCAGATTGCGGGGCTGAAGGGCGAACTGGAAACGGCCCAGAGCAAGCTGGGCCAGCTCAAGGCTGACCCGGGCAGTCTGCCGGAGGTGACGCTGCCGATCGATGATGCGCTGTTTGCCTCCTGCAAGGAAATTCTGGCAAAATATGATCCCCATTATGATCCCGGCACGCTGCCCGCCAACTTGGAGGAGGCCAAGAGCGACCTCACCAAGATGACCGCGATGCAGGCTTCTATTGAGCGTGCGCAGCAGGCCCTTGAGGCGGAGGCATCCGCCATGACCGGCGGGCTGAGCATCCGCGAGGCCTGTGCAGCGCTGGACGCGCAGATCATAACCCTGACCGCGCAGGTGCAGCAGAAGGACAACGAGATCATTCAGCTGCAGCAGAAGCTGGAAACGGCGGCTCCGGAGGAACAGGACGCCATCCGTGCAGAAATCGAGAGCAAAAAGGCCGAGCAGGCCGCTTTGCAGGCCCAGCTGGACGCTGCCACCAGCCAGCGCGCAGCGCTGGACGATTACAGGAGCGCCGAAAGCACCCTCTCCACCACCCGGACGGCCCTGCAGAATGCAGCGGTGCTGCTGAAAGCTCGGCAGGAAGCTGAGGCCAGCCTGAACGAGAGCACCGAGGAGCTGCGCAAGACGCTGCAGCAGACAATTAGCACCCTGAACACCCAGATCGACAAGGGCGAAGCGATGCTTGCAGACCTGAACGAGCAGCGTGGCAAGCTGCAGTCGATGCTGGAAGGCCTTGCTGCCAACCCGACAGACCCAAAGCTGGCCGATATGGCCGTGCAGTTGCTGTTCAGCGGTACCGAAGCCCAGCTCGGTCTGGGCGAGTTCCAAATCAGCAGCGGCCGCACCCAGCTGGAGGCTGGCAAGACCCAGCTGGACGCCGCGCGCAAGGAGTACGAATCCGCCCGCGAGGAGGCGCTGAAAAGCGCTAACCTTGACCAGCTTCTGAATATGAATACCCTGAAGCAGCTGATCGCCGCCCAGAACTTCTCGATGCCCGCCGGTTACATTGACGGCGGGGAAGGGGACAGCGACCAGTATATCCTGAAGGTCGGCGATGCGTTTGACAATGTGGACGAGCTGAAAAGCATGGTCCTGTGCAGCATTGACGGTATTGGCGATGTGCGGCTTTCGGATGTGGCGGACATTGAACTGACGGATAACGCCGATGACAGCTATGCCAAGGTGGGCAAAAACCGCGCCGTGCTGCTTTCGATTTATAAGAGCTCGACGGCGTCCACCTCGTCGGTGTCCAACGCAAGCACAGCCGCCATGAAGGACCTGATGGCAGAGAATGACGGCCTGCACCTGACCACCATCATGGATCAGGGCGATTACATCAAGCTGATCGTGAACAGTGTGCTGTCCAACCTGATCGAGGGTGCTGTGCTGGCAATCATCGTGCTGGCGCTCTTCCTCAAGGACATTCGCCCCACGCTGGTGGTGGCCATCAGCATGCCGCTCAGTGTGCTGTTTGCCATTGTGCTGATGTACTTTACCGGTATTACGCTGAACATCCTCAGCCTGTCCGGTCTGGCGCTGGGCGTTGGTATGCTGGTAGATAACTCGGTCGTTGTCATTGAGAACATCTACCGCCTGCGCGGGCGCGGCATTCCTGCCCCGCGTGCAGCGGTGCAGGGTGCGCGTCAGGTGGCGGGGGCTATCATGTCCTCCACTTTGACTACGGTCTGTGTCTTCCTGCCGATGGTTTTTACCACAGGCATGGTGCTGGAGCTGCTCTCCGACATGGCGTGGACCATCACCTTCAGCCTGCTGGCCTCGCTGATCGTGGCCCTTACCGTGGTGCCCTGCGCCGGTTCTACCGTACTGCGCAAACAGAGGGAAATCAAGCACCCCTGGTTTGACCGCTTCCTGAACGGCTACGAAAAGCTGCTGCGTTTCTGCCTGAAGCGCAAGGCGATCCCGCTGACGCTGGCGATTGCGCTGCTGGCCGTATCGGTCTGGCGCATTGCCACCATGGGCGTGGTGCTCATCCCGGATATGGGCTCCAACCAGCTTTCCATCACCGTAACGGTACCGGCCGACACCGAAAAAGAGGAGGCCTTTGCCACTGCGGACGCCGTGATGGATGCCATAACCGGCATTGACGGGGTGGAAACCGTGGGCGCAATGTCCGGCGGCAGCGACAGCACCAGCAATATGCTGATGATGAGCGGCACCGAGGGCACTGCGGACAACACCAGCTTTACCTATTATGTTCTGCTGACCGATGAGGGCGCTGGCAACAGCAAGGCCATCCAGCAGCAGATCGACGAGAACACCGCAGACCTGAATTGTGAAGTGAACATCAGTGCCAGCAGCATGGATATGAGCGCACTGTCCGGCAGCGGTATCGAGGTGGATATTTACGGCCGTGACCTGAATGACCTGACTGCCGCCAGCCAGCAGGTGATGGAGCTGCTGAACAGCGTGGACGGCATCGAAAATGTCTCCAACGGGCAGGAGGCCGGCGATGAGGAGGTGCATATCGTCATCAACAAGGATAAGGCCATGCGCCTTGGCCTGACGGTGGCGCAGGTATACCAGCAGATCGCCGCAAAGCTCAGTACCAACACCACTGCCACTACCTTAAAGGTGGGCAGCGAAACTTACACTGTGACCATTGTGGATAAGACCGATGCACCGAATCTCGATGACCTGTTCCAGATGGAGTTTACCACAACGACCACCGATGATGACGGCAATACCGTGAACGAGACTCACACGCTGGCAGAGTTCGCCTCCCGCACGAACGGCAACGCCTATGCGTCCATTGCGCGTGAGAACGGCTCCCGTAAGATCAGCGTGACCAGTGAGACCGCCGAGGGGTACAACACCACCCTGCTTTCCCGTGAACTGGAGCCTAAGCTGGCGGCGCTGACGCTGCCGGACGGCTGCACGGCCGAAATTGCCGGTGAGACCACGCAGGTGACCGAGATGATCCAACAGATGGTCAAGATGATAGCCCTTGCGCTGCTGTTCGTCTATTTTGTCATGGTGGCGCAGTTCCAGAGCCTGCTTTCCCCGTTCATCGTGCTGTTCACCATTCCGCTGGCCTTTACCGGCGGCATGATCGGCCTGATGATCGGCGGCGAACAACTTTCGGTCATTTCGCTCATGGGCTTCCTTGTCCTGATGGGCGTGGTGGTCAACAACGGCATTGTGTTTGTGGATTACGCCAACCAGCTGCGCATTGGCGGGCTGGAGCGCACCGATGCCCTGGTGGCAACCGGCCGCACCCGTATGCGCCCCATCCTGATGACGACCCTGACCACCGTGCTTGCCATGGTAACGATGATCTTCAGTCAGGATGCCGGCAGTGAGATGGGCAGGGGCATGGCGATTGTCATTGTAGGTGGCCTTTCTTACGCAACCCTGATGACCCTGTTTATTGTGCCGGTGATGTATGACCTGTTCTACCGCAAGCCGCCGGTCAACATTGATGTGGGCGATGACGGCATGGACGACCTGCCTGACGATGCAGCCGAGTTTGCAGCGGAATTTGCTGCCCGGCGCGAAGCCGAAGGCCAGCGTGAGCCGAAACCGGAAACGCCGGGTGCAGAGGAGCACCGCCGCATAAAGCTGCCGGAAAAGCAAAAGCCGGATGAAAACGAGGAGGGAATACCGCAATGAAGCCAGATACCCGCAAGGAGCGTGAGATCGCCCTGTACGAAGCTGCCCTGCGCCTGATTGCCAGAGGGGTAAACCCCGCAGCCATGAAGGTGCAGCAAATCGCGGACGAAGCCGGGATCGGCAAGGGCACCGTCTATGAATACTTTGCCTCCAAGGAAGAAATTCTGCACGGCATGGCGCTGCACTGCTTTGATACGGAAATTGCCCGCTTCGCCGCGTTACTGGAGCCCTGCACCACCCTGCAGGGGCTGGAGGAGGCAGTGCTTGCCTATCTGCAGGATCTTTCCGGCAGCCGGATGGGAACCTATCAGGTGATTGCCTCCAGTGTGGGGCCGCAAAACACCCCCGAGGGCATGAACCTGCGCCTTACGGCCCTGCGCGGCGTGCTGCACAAAACCATTGCTGCTTTGCAACAAAACGGGGAGATAGACTCCAGTCTGCCGGACCATTACTGCGATTTTGCCCTGCTTTCCGCCGCCGCAGGCGGGCTGATGAGCATGTGCTGCCCGGTAAAGCCGGAGGGGGCCAACGCAGCCCTGCTGCAGAACCTGCGAACCCTGATCCACCGGGCGTTGAAGCCGTAAGGGTTCTCTTTCTTGGCCTATTGAATGTGTAGGGGCGACCATTGGTCGCCCGCCAACCTGGCGCAGCAACGCGTTTTCAGGGAAGATGTTTCACAGACAAACAGGCAGGAGCGAGCAATGCTCGCCCCTACAAAAGCTTTTTGACAGTCTGCATAAGTAAAGCGGGGACGCGGCCTTCGGTATATCCGTTGGCTGCGTCCCCGCTTTTTTTTGCTTATGTTTCGTCTATACGGCCGGGCGGTACTAACACCCGCAGAGCATGACTTTGGCTGAGAAGGTGCCATTCTGATAGGTAAAGGTACTGGTCCCGCCGTTTTTCTCTGCAATATGGGTGACGGACTGGATACCGATGCCGTTTTCCCTCCGCTTTGAGGAGCGGAAAACGCCGCTCTTTTCGTTGACTTCGCCGTCAAACGCATTTTCAACCTCGATAAGAAGAATCCGGTCGGCATGTACATAGGCGGTTATCTCGATTTGCCGCCTGCCCGGCGCGGTGCGAAGGCTCGCCTCCAACGCATTTTCCAGCAGGTTGGACAGCACCATGCACATATCGATCTCATCGATCGGCAACGCTTCCGGCAAATCGAGCTTGGCGCGGAAGGGGATATCATCGCGCTTTGCCATGGCACAGTAATAGCCGACAACACTGTCCGCCGCACGGTTTTCACAGAAGCACATATCGAGATTCGGGATACGGGAGACGGTTTTTGCAAGGTAGCCTTTCAGCTCCTCCAGATCACCTGCCTTGGCCAGCGCGGAAATCTGCTGTAACTGGTGGCGCATATCGTGCCGTGCCTGCCGCGCTTCCTCAATGGCGGTCCTGAGGCTCTCATACCGCTGCTGCTGCATCGAAAGAAACTGGTTTTCCTGCTGCAGCTTCGCATTGCGGTTGAGGCTGGTTGCCATCAGCAGGAAAACAGCGTTGAAGCAGAACATAAAGACCAGAAGCGCGCTGCTTAGCACAATATAGCCCTGCAGCACGCGGCCTGTCTGGAGCGTTGATTGATAGCGCGGGATCATGAAAAGGTTCAAAAGGATGAACGCCAGCGGCAGGACCCAGAACACATACCAGGTCTGCGCAAAATTATCGTCCTCGACCATCGCACGCACCGCATGTGTCGCAGGATAATACGCGGCCAGCACGATGACCCAGCAAACGGCGTTATAGAACACGCAGGCACCCAGACAGAGCCACGGTTCGTCCGTTGGCAGCTGCTGATTCCGGATGATTGCGGCGCTGACGGCACGGGACAGGCTGTTCACGCACGCGAACACCGCGCAGACGGACAGCGCAATCGTGCCGGATTTCCAGAGGGAGATGGTAAGCGTTCTGGTATACAGGCAGATCGCAGCCAGCGCGACCCCCGCAAGGGCAAGGAACGTAGAAGCCCCAAGCCGATAGCAGGCAAGCCCGCTGCCGATGCACAGGCACGCCATCAGGGGAAAAAGCCAGGCGGCCAGCCTTCCGGGTGACTGCTTCAGATAGGTTTTTACAGGGAAATATCCAAGCAAAAGGCCGGGGAGTACGACGAGAAGCTCCAAAATCGGACGCAGAATATCCTTCATCTCATACGCTCCCTTTGCAGCAGAAATTCCATAAACGCCTGCCGGGCAGGCTTCAAAAGCTCCTGACTGACATAGACGCCGCTGCCATCCGCCATGCAGAAAGCGCCGTCCCGAAAATCAGCGGCGTGCTCTAAATTGACGATCATGCCTCTGCCGCAGACGAAAAAGCGGGGATCTTTTTTCAGAGGCTCGGTGAACACCTTAAAGCTTTGGCGTGTGACCAGCGTTTTCCGGGCGGTCGTGCGGATATTGATGCAGTGTGCAAAATGCTCTGCCGAGATAATGTCCCGGTAGCAAAGACGGACATCGCTGCCGCTGACCTTCACCGTCAGGACCGGCTCGGGGCGGGGGAGTCTTGCAAGCATCTCGGCAAGCAGGGCGGAAAGCTCCTCCTCGGAAAAGGGCTTCACGAGATAGTGGAGCGCACGGACCTGAAAGCCCTCCAGCGCGTGGTCGGTTGAGGTTGTGGTAAAAACCAGAAGGCAGTCTGCGTCCGTCTTACGCAGCTCCTTTGCAGCGTCCATGCCGCTCATCCCGTGCATGTAAATATCCAGAAACGCGGCGGTAAAGCGCTGCTCTTTTTCTGCGGCGAGAAAGCTCTCGCCGCTTTCAAATTCCAATAGCTCTGCCTCGGCACCGCACAGGCGCAGCTGCCGCGCAAGGCGCGTTTTCAGCTGCGCGCGCTCAGTCTCAAGATCATCCACAATTGCTATTCTCATGCCGGACTGGCTCCTTCCGGAAAGTTTCTATTTAGATTATAGCACAACTTTCCGACTCCGGCACGGCAGAAAAACCCGATTTCGTGCCGGAATTGGGGCTTTCGTGCCAAAAGGCTTGAAAAGCCTGCACCGTTCCGTATACTGAAAGCAGAAACAGTCAACGACGGCAGAAAGGGGGCGGAGCGCTATGTACCACATTGCCGTGCTGACAAAGAGCGAAACGCAGGAGACCTTTTACAGAGAACAGCTTTCACGGTTCTGCGCAGAGCGCGGGGTGTTTCCCAGAGTAGACTGCTACCGCGGGCAGGAGGTATTCTTTGAGGTCGCGCGCAAAAATACGCCGACCAACGCTGTAATTTCCCTTCCGGGCGTGGATGGGCTGAATGCGGTGGAGCACCTGCGGGCGCTTTTCCCGGAAACGCGCATCATCTGGTGCAGCGAGCTGGATTTTTCCCTGCATGCGTTCCGGCTGCGCGTGGACTACTTTCTGCTGGAGCCGATAACGGAAGAAGCGTTCCGGCAAGGGCTTTGTGCATGGGTAGAGAAAAAACAACCGTCTGCTTCGTCCCGAGCGGATTACAACCAACATGGCAAGGAGGATCACTGATGAAAAAGAGAAACCTGATTTATTCTGCAGGCAGCTTCCTGCTGGCAGGAGCATTGACCCTGTCGATGGCAGCCTGCAGCGGAGCACAGGCACCGGCGGAGGCCACGCAGACGCCTTCCGCCACAGCAACACCGGCTGCCACAGCCGCACCTGCTGAGGAAACGACCCCTTCCTCGCCGGTATCCGGCGCACTCCCCGTGAAGGCTTTGCAGCCCAAGCAGGTCGAGGAAAACCCCTACATGGCAAAGAGTGATGCGAACATCCATCATGACGGCTATAACACCGATTCAACCGACGAGATCCTACCGCTTGGCATCTATCCGGAAATCCACGTTTCCTATGAGACGACAAACGCGAATGCATCGCCCGCCATTTACTTTGACAGCTACGGCCATGCAGTCGTTCCGCTGCTCGGCGGCATCGCCATCCGCGATCTGAATGCGGAAGAAACAAAGACGCTCGGCTATTTTTCCCCGAAGCAGCATGACGGCGGCAGCTACCTGATCCAAAGCTCCTATACTTTTCTGGACGCTGAAAACCGCATCGTCTGCCCGACCAGCAACAACCACGTATTGATGCTCCGCGCAACGGACGAGGAGGGCAATGTCCTTCCCGAGTTTGAAAAGGTGCTTGACATCGACATCAAGGCGGCGGCAGAGGCCGCGCTCGGCAAGGAGCTGACGCAGAATCTTCTTTCCGTGGTATTTGACTACGATGGGAACCTCTGGTTCGCCACCGGCGGCTTCCGCATCTATCCCGAGCGCCAGCAGCAGGGCGTTCTCGGCTATATCGCCCACTCGGCAATCGAAGCGATCCTCAACGGTGAGCAGACCGACCTGTCGAAGGCGGTTTTCGTCTACGAGCTGACGCCCGGCGAGGGCGCGGAGAACGGCATCGCCGCCTCCAAGGACGGCGCGGTCATTCTGACCAATAGGAATTGCTATCTGCTGCGCGCCAACAATGCCGTTGAGGCCGTCTGGTGTACGCCGTATGAGAGCGTCGGCGCGAAGGTCAGCGGAGAAGGCGATAAGACCACCGGCGGCGGTCTTGCATGGGGCGGCGGCTGCTCGCCGACGCTGACGCCGAACCTTGTGATGTTCACCGACAATGCAGACCCCGTGAATCTTCTTGCGCTCGACATGAAAACCGGTGAGGTCGTGGCAAAAACGCCGGTGCTTGATGATCTGCCCGATGGTTATCAGGTGGCAATCGAGAACTCTGCGATCGTCTACGATAACGGCGCGGGCACGGTCAGCACAATCGTCTGCAACTGGTTCGGCGCAGGCAACGCAGGCCTTGCCGACCCCAACAACGATTCTTCGATCCAGAGCTACGCCAACATTTATGACCAGAACTGGCTGATGAAGGGCAATGCCATGATTGCCCCCGGCGTCGAGCGCGTGGACACCGTGAAAACCGACAGCGGCTACGAGATGAAGAGTATCTGGACCCGAAATGATCTGAGCGACACCGCGATCATGAAGCTCTCCACCGCAACGGGCTATATCTACGGCTATGTGCAGGATCTGACCACGGGTATGTGGCAGTACATCATTCTCGACTTTGAAACCGGCGAGACTGTCTTTACGATGGATGTATCCAACAAGTACGGCTACAATAATATGGCCATTGGCATGTACACCGGCAATAGCGGAAATGCACTCTACTGCCCGACCGGCTATCTGGAGCTGCTCCGCCTGCAGGACCGCTTTGTCTACCTGCCCGAGCTTCCGTACCGCGAAGTCGATCTCGATCAGGCGGCAAGAAATGTTCTTACACAGGACCAGTTTGCACAGGACGGCGGCGAAGGTACAGTCGCAAGCTGGCGCAATACCGCAACCATCCGCAATGTGCATCCCAACACCACGGTGGCCTTCCGCATGAACAACCTGTCCGGCAGCGCCTCCGATTTGACGCTTTACGCCTATGGTCCAGACGGCAAGCTGGCAAAGGTAGCCTCCGAGCTGTGGTCGATCGCGGACGAAACCGGCGCGGCTGTGACGGAACTGACGGACGGCGTACTCTATGAACTGCGCGTAACCGTCGCCGACGGCGGCGATTTCGACCTGAGCGAGACAGAAAAAGAAATCAAGCTCTCCATTGTGCTTGGGAAATAACTCCGCTTTGAATCCGGCGTTTTGAACGCCGGATTTTTTAGGATGCCAGCCGCAGTCGCTATGGCTAGGGCTTCACAGATTCTTCAAAAGAAGTTTCAAGTTCGTTCAAAACCCTTTTAAACTCTGCACACAAGTCCCCGCTATAATAAATTTGTAATCAAGAAACACAACTGGGAAGCATCCCGTGATTACCCACTGCGCCTTAGACCATGCCAGAGCAGTCGCTCGGTCAAGGCCAGACAACAAACAAGGCTAAAACGCCATTACATATAAAAATGCTGTATCTTCCGGACTTGGAGGGTACAGCATTTCTTTTTGCCGCAAGTTGTCGTATAATAGAGCTATATTACAGAGGTGGCCAAACAGGGCCAAACACACAGACATCTGACAGGGAAAGGGAGGAAAAACGGAATGTTCAGAGAAATCCGCAAAAAGAAGAACGAAATCAACATTCAACTGATTTGTCGGATTGCAAGGAGATGAGACCATGAAACGCAAGGAATTAGAAGCCTTTATCATGGAAACATACAATGCAGTGGCGGATTATCCGTGGCGCAAATCTCCGAATCATGAGGTGTTCCGGCATTGCAGCAATCGGAAGTGGTTCGCTCTCATCATGGATGTGCCCAAAAACAAGCTGGGGTTGCAGGGAGAGGAGCTATTGGATGTGGTCAATCTCAAATGTGACCAGATCCTCATTGGTTCCCTGCGGGGAGAACATGGATTCTTTCCGGCATATCACATGAGCAAGGATAACTGGATCACCGCCGCCTTGGACGGCAGCGCAGCGGATGACAAAATCAAAATGCTGCTCGACATGAGTTATCAGGCTACGGCACCAAAGATGCGCAAGCGGAAAGTCTGACAGACTGTTTTGCCGGTCGCTAAAGGCAGGAATATGCGAAGGAACTATCCATTCGGTACAAAACTAACGCTGAATCCTGCATTCCGGACATGAAATTAAGCCAGCATCTCAAACAGACCTATCATGATGGGCATTGTAACGATGGAGAGCAATGTACTGAGTACATACAGGGCACTCGAATGCGCTGCATCCCGGTTGTGTACAGCTGCGCCATGGATGTAACTGTCGCGCAGGCTGGGGTGATGGCGGACAGAAACACCGTCATGAGAATCGCCTTGCCGTCCGCAATCCAAGTGGATGCGTGGATGACACTGAGAAGAAGCAATACCACCATCGGTACGGCCAGCAGACGAAGTGCAACGGGAAGATAGTTGCGCGGTGTACAGAAGACTTTCTTTAGCGGCACTTCCGCAATCGCCATACCGGCCAGCAGCATACCCATAGGCCCTATCATAGCACCTACGCTGCTGAGTGTACTCACGATAGGTGTAGGCAGCGAGATGTGCAGAAGGTACAAGAGCGCACCGGCGACAATCGCAAGCAGATTGACATTGGTCAGAAGCTTCTTCCATTCGAGTTTTGTGCCCTCTTGCAGGCAGGCGCTTGCGTGCGTCCAGAGAAGAATCAGCTGTACGATGACGAAAGCACAGGAATATACGACATATTCCTCGCCGAGTAAAGCCTGAACCAAAGGGATGACAAGTGCGGCAGCATTGCTGTATATGATGTTGACCTGCTCCACGACATCCAGTTTCAGCGGCTTTTTGAAGATGGCGTTGAGGATCAGAAAAACGATATGCATCCCGACCGCTATGCCCATCGAGTACAAGAGTCCTGCGCGAATCTGCGGCGTATCGTCGATTTGGAATGCATTGAGAACAACGCATGGCATGACAAGATATACGAAGACTACGGACAGAACCCTGCTGTCGGAGGCTTTCAGAAGTCCCGCTTTAACGACTACATAGCCCATCAAGAGGACAATAAACAGCTGGGCTATCTGCTGCATTAGTAATAGACTGATTTCCATGATAATTACTTCCTTTTATTCAAACTAGCGTACTCTTTTCTGGCAAAAGAGTCAATATGCAACATGACGGAAGTTTTTAGAAAATCACGGGAATCAACTGCTGGCATCCAGTTCTGAGGGGCACATATACTGCCCACGGAAAAGCAAAAAAATGCAGCTTGTACGGTTACAATAGGAAACAATGATACATTATTATAAAATGCATTTACACCTATTTGCAAAACTAAAAGCTGCATCTTGCATTAAATCCTGCAAAATTGCGTTAAAAAATGCAAGTGACAGTTAACCATGCAAGACGCCAAAAGCGCAACAACGCCTTCCCTATATTTCGCTAAACATTGATTTAGCGAAATGCTCCCGACATCCAACACCATACCACACGCCCCCCATTTTGTCAAGGCCCTTTTTGTCCCGGGCATCACCACGCGAACAGCGCGCCGCTCCTATGGGCTCCGCCCAGTCGCGGCGGCAACCACAGAACCCCCACAACCGCCCGAAGTCATCAGGCAGCGGAAAGCCCACCCGCGCCGAAAGCGCAGCGGCCCGCGGGCCACCAGCGTGAACGCTGACGGCCCGCCCGAATGACGGCCACGCCGCACGCTGCGCGCAGCGCCGCGGCCTGTAGGGCAACAAGGCCAGCAGGAGCCCACCCCCCGCCCGCCCGTGGGCGGGAGCGCACCTCGAGGGGACGCCCGCAGGCAACACGGATGCAGCAGCAAACGAAAGCCCCAGCCGCCACCAAAAAGTTGTTGACAACAACAGCAAAGTGTGCTATAGTGTAGGAGCACCGACAGGGGAGGCTTTCATAGAGCCTAACCGAGAGAGGGCCAGCCCGAAAGGGCCGGCCCTCTTTCTTTTTGTCCATCACAGCCGAAAGCACCCAACCGCCGAAAGCTCCCCGGCCATCCCGATTTACCCAGCGCCGCCGAAATCGGCCCTGACGCTTTCTCGTCCGCTTCGCTGTCGGAAGCTGTCGGCGGGAAAATGTACCCACCCCCTAACCCCCGCCCTTTTATCGGCGCGCGCCGCTCCGGGTCGGGGCCCCTACCCCAACCACTCCACGTCGCTCACCCCCGGCACTGAAGCGCCGGGGGCTGCGGGCCCTCGGGCTGGTTTGGCGCGCCGCCAGTCGGATGCGGCCCAGCTTGGCCCCCTGTATGATGGTGGGGCCAAACTGGGCCGCCTTTTAAAAAGGGGCCGGGCGCGGCGGGTAGCCCCTGCGGGGCTGTACCCGCCTTTGGGGCGCAAGCGCCCGGCCCCTTGGCTGGCGGCCGGGGGGCCCTGCGGGGCCGGGGGTGCCTGCGGGCACAGGCCCCACCATCAACGGCAGCTCCCCCCTGTTGCCCTGTTGGGAGCCCCATTATAGCACGGCATCAAGGGTCTGCGCGCGGCGTTCACGCCCTGCCACTCACCCAGCGGGGGGCCATATACGCAAGCCCCCCGCTTATTCTCCTGCTGCCGCGCTCCGCCGAGCCGTGCCCTTTATTCTGCGTGGGCCCGGCCCTTGACTGTGCCGTGCTTCCTAGGCACTGCCCAACAGGGCAGAAAGGGGTACAACATATGTATATCACAGGTAACGCAGCAGTAGCCACCGCAGTAGCAAACTACCGCCGTTCCCTCGCACTCGCCCGCATGGCCATGGCAAACTATCAAGTCCTGCTCAACTACGCCAATGACCACAAGCGCCTACCCCCGGAGCGTCTCCGGGCTACATGGCGCGGCTGCATCACACTGCGCAATCAGCTGCAAACCAACGCAGACGCCGCCCTCGCTGTCGGGGGCATCACATGGGAAGAACACAAAGCCGCCTACCGCATATAACAGCAAAGGCGGCCCCCTCCGGGGCCGCCCTGTCTATGTTGATTTTCTCCCGAGAGCGCGGAGCTCGTCCGCGTTGAGCTGGTCGCTCAACGCATATACCAGCGTTGTCGCCATGTGCGCCGGGTCGTGGTTCAACTTGCGCCGCACGTCGTCAAGGGAGCCCGTGCGGTGGTACTCGCTCACGGCGTACACCTTGCGCGCGCTGTGAGGGCTGACCGTCGCACCCTTGGGCACGGAGCCGCCCCGCTGGAAGAACGCCGCACAGCGCACGGTATCCTTCCACACGGCCTGTCGCGTTCTGTGCTTGCGCCAGTCGGTGCGGCCCTCGAATACGTACAGCCGCCCGGCCTGCGCCAACAACTGTAACTGCAACTTTGCCGGAAGGTACACCCGCCGAGTTTTTCCTGTCTTGCTTTCCCGGACGGTGAAGCGCTGCCGCTTCACCTGCTCCGTCGTCAGCTTCAACACGTCCCCGACCCGCAGACCCGTGGCCAACATCACCTCAAATACCAGCCGGTTTGTCGGCTGCAATGCCGCCAGTACAAGCCCTAACGCTGTCGGCTCCACATAGCTGCTACGGCTCATTCGCCACCCCCTTTACATTCCGGTTTTTGTCAACTCGTTCAATCGGCCAGCACTCGAGCGGCTGAAACTCCGGGTCTACCCCCGGCCACTCCCACCGCGGCGACGCCGCGGGGTCGTGGGGGTCTGGGGCCTGCGCGTACTGCGCTACATCGGCCAGAACCCGCGCATACGCCTGGGGGTCGAACTCCACACGGTAACGGCACTTTTCCAACAAACCCGCAAAGCGTGCCCGCTTGCGCCTGCCCAACTCGTTCAACCTGTCAGGCGAGTCCAGCAGCGTGGCAAAAATAAAACGGTCTGTGTCGTTCAGCGCGGCAATTTCGGCATCCCCCTGCACATCGGCCATACGGTAGACGGTGGGCCACAGGGCCGCCACCTGATGGGGCCCCGCCAACCCTTCCACGGTGATTTCCAACCGCGTCAGCGGGCTTGCAAGCCCGCTTTCCATTTGCTTGTTATACAGCTTGCAGCGGCCCGGCTTGTTCCTCTCTCCGAGATACTGCGTTCTGTCGGCCTTGCTTCTCATAACCTCTTCATACAGCCGCGCATCCTTGCGCAGACTGTACCATTCGCGCGGCTCCGGCCAGTCGCAGGCCAAATCCCACTGTTTCACTTCGCAGCCCTCGCGCAGCTTGGCACGGCTCCACAGTTGGCGCAGCAGCCACAGCAATGACCGTTCACCCCCGACCTTGTTTGGGTTGAACTCCAACTTGGCCGCATCGCTCGGCCTGCTCTTGCCGTAAGCTACCATACCAACCCCGAGCCAGTAGCTCAACTTCCCATCGGCCCCACATTTCACGCTGAACTGATTCCGATAGGTGCCAAACTTCCGACTCTCCCAATGGTCATACTCAAACCACCCTTGCCGGGCCATCTGGTCTAGCAGCTCTTGGCCCTCTCCGAACCGCAGGCGGTACACTAGCTGTACCTTGTCACAGCTGTAGACCCCGCCCGCCTTTTCCTCGACTGGCCTTTTGTATTTTATTTTTTCTTGGCTCATTGTGTACAAATGTACACAACATTCGCCCTATTAGATATAGGGCGAATGCCGGTTACTTTACCAGCCCCAGCCGCATCTTGCCATCACGCTCCACAAGGCCGAGCCGCACGACCTCGCCCGCCGCGTGGGGCTTGCTGCTGTAGATATAGCCTATATGGCCCTTGGCATCGGCCATATACAGCCGATACATGGTAGTATCAGGCTGCCCGCCCTTGCCCCCGAAAACTTCTTCTGTCACCGCAATCAACGGCACTTCCACCACGGACACAAACTCCGTTTTTGACATCACAGCGCGCCCCCTTCCCGAATCACGTCGGAGAGGTAGTTTTTCGCATAGATCAACCGCAGCTCCACGGGGTCAAGCCATGTAGCGACAACCTCGCTACCGCACGCCTTGCAATCCCGCACATCGTCCAACGCCAGGATCACAAATTCTAACGCCTTCCCCACGGCCTGCCGCTGACTGCGCGCCCGCTTGGGCAACATCTGCTCGTTGTACTTTTCCATTTTTACCTCTTTCCCAGAGGCACCAAAAAAGGGCCCCCGATGTTACTATCATCGGGAACCCTCACCCGCACTTCGCTAAATTTAAATTGTAGCGAATAACGAGTCTTCGCTAAATTGATTGATTTAGCGAAATATAGGGGACTTCCTCACAGGGAGGCTTCGTCCAGCAGTGCGGTGCGGAAGCTGGCGCTGCCGCGGGCCTGGGCGGCAGCGGCGGTCGCGCAGCATTTCCAGAACGCGGCGGCGTGGCGGGCAGCGGTCAGGGCGTCCGGCTCCACGGCGGCAAACGCACCGCACAGCACGGACAGCATACAGCCCGTGCCGGTGACGCGGCGCATCAGCGGACTGCCGCCGCGCACGGTGTGCAGCGTGCGGCCATCGGTCACTAAGTCCTCCTCGCCGGAAAGCAGCACCACCGCGCCCAGCCGTTCGGCCAGCGCGTTCGCGCAGGCGGCGGCATCCGTGGGCACAGTCAGGCTGTCCACGCCGTGCTCTGCGGCGGAAAGCCCCAGCAGCGCGGCGGCCTCACCGTAGTTGACCCGCACAATGTCGGGGTGCACGCACTGCAAAAGGCCGCGGATCTGCTCCAGCCGCCAATGGCTGGCTCCTACACCCACCGGGTCCAGCACCACGGGCACGCCACGGCGGTTGGCCGTTTCGCCCGCAAGTCGGGCGGCGGTGAACTTGGTTTCATCGGGGGTGCCGGTGTTCAGCACCACGGCGGCGGCCAGGGCGGCAATCTCGGCCATCTCCTGCGGGGCTTGGGCCATGATGGGGCTTGCCCCCACCGCCAGCGCCAGATTGGCGCAGTCATTTGCCGTAACTATGTTGGAAATACAGTGCAGCAGCGGCTGGCGGCTGCGGATGGCAGCGCGTGCCTCCTCACAGGTCATGACATTCTCCTTCAGCGGGCAAGACTTGCCTGCATTTTTTTCAGTGCACCGTTCTTTTCCAGTGCGATGAGCACCACACCGGCAATGATGGAGCCACCCACCGTGGACACCAGAAACGGCACAACGTAAGCGTAAAACGCAATGTCGCCCGCGGCCTTGCCCATCAGGAACACAGCCACCGGCCAAGCCAGCAGACCGCCGATGATGCCGGTGCCAAAGACCTCGCCCGCGAGGGTAGCCAGCAGATTCTTCGTCTTATGGTACACAATGCCGCACAGCAGCGCGCCGCACATGCTGCCGGGGAACGCCATCAGGCTGCCCAAACCCAGCAGATTGCGCAGAAGGCTTGCCACAAAGGCCACGGCCACGCCGTACCAGGGGCCAAGCAGCACGGCGCACAGGACGTTGACCATGTGCTGCACCGGCGCGCACTTACTGCCGAACACCGGGAACGAGAACATGCTGCCCACAACAGCTACGGCGCACAGCACACCGGCAAGGGCGATTTTTTTTGTATTGGTTTTCATTTTGGGTCTCCTTTTTCTTTTGTATATGAACATGAAAAAGCGGAAGAGGCGCCGCCAGACCGCGCACAGCCCCCGCACGGGCCCACTGCGCCCCGAGTTACAGGGGTGCATGGTGGTCGGTCGAAGCTTGCTGGCTTCCTCTCACGCCGGAACACGGCTTCCCATCGCGGTCGCTGCAAAGGCCCAGGGCGCTCCCCCTCGGCCAGCGGATTCTGGTGGCGTATCTCTTCCTTTCCCCAAAAAATAAAAGCAGGGTGCGATGGGCAGCCCTGCAAAAAAAGACGATACTAAGTCCTTCCTACGGTGGCATGATCCACATCAGGTCAAAGGGTCGAAGCGCGGCGCTTCCTCTCAGCCGGGTATCCGGCTCCCCTGTTCTTTACCAGGTATGGTACACCTTTGGCACAGGGTTGTCAAGGGGTGCTTGCTTTTTTGCCGCCGCGGCGGTATAGTGGTAGCAAACAAAGGAGGCCTTTTTTATAACTGCTTTAATAGTCCCATTGTCCGGCCTTTAAGCAACCTGACTCAAAGGGATAACCACAAATACAAATTATAAAAGTACTGCCCCTGTCCGAAAAATACAGGGGCAGTTATATTGGTGCTGGTGACACTATCGGTTTTTTGACCCACTTCCCATTGTTCAGAACGATAATTTTTCTGCACAGAGGGCAGGTTGATAGAGGCATTAAAGGTCAGTGTTCCTACGCCATCAGGACTTTCGGCAGCAGTATCAATATCAGCTAAAGTCAGGCGGCATGTCATCTGTACCGTCTGACGATCGAAATCCTCCCTAC
>ERZ832317.945-NODE-945-length-39083-cov-8.300092_pt1 | contig 39083 bp, 31 predicted proteins | sample MGYA00519695_ERZ832317 | MGnify/ENA primary metagenome ERZ832317 (study PRJEB31850, sample SAMEA3708726) | human gut metagenome | biome: human gut; feature: human-associated habitat; material: faeces | place: China | collected 2014 ...
ACAAACAATGGGGCAAAAACCCTGCCACATTACTCAAAATAAAACAGGCAAGCCGTAGATTAAAACGGCTTGCCTGTTTTAAGTGACGATGGTGACGGTAGTGACGATGTTTATGGGATATGGGTAGGGGTATGCAAGAAAGACCGTCACCATCGTCACCACCGTCACGCTTATAGTGAAATGACGCTTGCAGTTTACTACTGCTCGAAGCAAAAATAATGATATTACGAGAAACACAAAATCAGAATGACGCAGATGACGCTAATGACGCTGAATCTGGGATATGGTATAGGGATATCCTCAAAACAGCGTCATTAGCGTCATCTGCGTCACTATCGTCACACAAGAGCAGCGAGGGGGTCTGGGGTACACCCCAGAAATGCGTTTGTGGATATCCAAACGCTATGCTAGCAAAACAAGTCTACCCCAAAACGATGGAAATCTAACCCGACAAACATACAAATTCGTACATTCCCAAGAGTGAATCACTTCTGATTCATCCAAAAATCTTGACTCGAAAAAGTGAATCAACTCTGATTCACTTTGATATAATCTGCTTAGCGTGAGGAAAGAAGTGACGAATAAAAGCATATGTAAAAAATATATTGTCAATATAAAACAGTACTATAAATGTAATATATAAAACTTTCCTCACAAAACAGCATCGCCCTCACTGTTGGATTCCAACAGCGGGGGCGATGTTATATGAAGGGAAAAGAACACCACTGAAAAGTGTCAACAGAATCAGAGGTTTTCCAGTTCCTCTACGCGGCAGCAACTTACATAGTGACCGGGCAGGACCTCGCGGAGCTCCTGAGGCTGGCTGCATGCTTCACAGGCGTAGGGGCAACGGGTCGCAAAGCGGCAGCCGGGTTTGGGATCAATGGGAGAGACAAGCTCGCCTTTCAGGATAATGCGCTCTTTCTTGTGGTGGATATCCGTGGAGGGAATCGCCGACAGAAGCGCTTTTGTGTACGGGTGCAGCGGTTTGGAGAACAGCTCCTTGGTCGGGCTTGTCTCGACGAGCTGGCCCAGATACATGACGCAGATGTTGTGCGAAATATGACGGACGACCGACATATTATGCGTGATAAACATATAGGTGATGCCCAGCTCATCCTGCAGATCCATCAACAGGTTGAGGATCTGCGCCTGAATGGAGACGTCCAGTGCAGATACCGGCTCATCACAGACGATGAACTTGGGATTCAGTGCCAGTGCGCGGGCAATGCCGACACGCTGACGGCGGCCGCCGTCCATCTCATGCGGGTAGGAAAGGCGCAGCCGACGGTCCAGACCGACAAGGTCCATCAGACGCTCGGTTTCCTTATCAATTTCCGCCTTGCTGAAGCGGCGCGACAGGACAAGCGGCTCACGGATCGTCTGCTCCACGGTCATACGCGGATTCAGGGAGGAATATGGGTCCTGGAAAATAATCTGTACGGAATCCTCGCGCAGCTGCTTCAGCTCCTTGGAGTTGACGCGGGTGATATCCTTGCCCTCGAACAGGATCTTGCCGTCCGTACTCTCATGCAGGTGAATCAGGGTGCGGCCCAGTGTGGACTTGCCGCAGCCGGACTCGCCGACAACGCCCATTGTGGTGCCGCGTTCAATGGTGAAGCTCACATCGTCCACAGCGTGAAGCTGGCCGCGCGCCGTCGGGAAATATTTTTTTAGGTGTTGTACTTCAATCAATGGGGCCATGCTCACACTGCTCCTCTCTTTTGTCTGCCGATATAGCAGCTGCAGTAGTGCTTTTCAGCAATCTGCTCCGACTTCGGCGGCTTGGTCCGGCATTCCTCTGTGGCGTAGGGGCAGCGCGGCGCGAACGAACATCCGGTTGGCAGATTGGACGGGTCCGGTGGAAGTCCCTCAATGTTGGCAAGACGGCGCACATCGGATTCCAGATTCGGTATCGCACCGAAAAGACCGATGGTATACGGGTGACTGGGGTGGTCGTAAATTTCTTCCTTGCTGCCGTACTCGATGATCTCGCCCGCGTAGACGACGGCTACATCATCGCAGGAGGTTGCTACAAGGCCCAAATCATGGGTAATCAAAATAAGCGAGGTTCCCTGCTTTTCAATCAAGTCCTGAATCATCTCCATGACCTGTGCCTGAATCGTCACGTCCAGTGCGGAGGTCGGTTCGTCCGCAATCAGGAGCTGCGGGCTGTTGGCCAGTGCCATGGCGATGACCACGCGCTGCTTCATGCCGCCGGAGAACTGGTGCGGGTAGTTGCCGTACCGCTCGGCCGTGATGCCGACGGTTTCCAGCATTTTCTGGGCTTTCTGCATGGACTCCGCTTTCGTCACCTTGTCATGCAGACGAATGACCTCGGCAATCTGGTCGCCGATGCGCATGGTCGGATTCAGGGCCGTCATGGGGTCCTGGAAAATCATCGAAATCTCTTTGCCGCGGACCTTGCGCATATCGGCTTCGTTCAGCTTCATCAGGTCGCGGCCCTGCAATACCACCTGGCCGCTGCGTACATGGGCCGGTGGGTCCGGCAGGATGCGCATAATGGATTTGGCAATCGTGGTTTTTCCTGCGCCGGTCTCACCGACCAGGGCCAATGCCTTGCCGCGTTCCAAATCGAAGTTGACGCCGTTTACTGCATGGATGACCTTACCGTCTGAGGTGTATTCCACCACCAGATCGCGCACCTGCAAAAAGGTATTTGCATTCTGTGTCATAGTTCAAAGCTCCTCCATGTTATTTCTTCAACTTCGGGTCAAGGGCGTCGCGCAGACCGTCGCCGAACAGGTTCAGGCCCAGGACAGTGATCATGATAAAAATGCCCGGGAACATGATCAGATGCGGATAGCTGCGGATGTACGCGCGGCCAGCCGAAAGCATAGCGCCCCATTCCGGAGTGGGCGGCTGCACACCCAGGCCGACATAGCTCAGGGAGGCCGCTGTCAGGATGGTCTGGGCAACACTCATCGTTGCCTTGACGATAACCGGGGAGAGGGAGTTCGGTAGAACATAGCGCGTGATAATGCGGAACTTGCTGCAGGAGATGGACTCGGCTGCCTCGAGATATTCCTCGTCGCGGACGCTGAACACCTGGGCGCGCAGCAGGCGGACATACTGTGGAATCGATGTGATCGCCAGCGCCAGAATGGTCTTATCAAAGCCGGAGCCCAGAACGGCCGACACGCAGATCGTCAGCAGCAGACCGGGGATGGCCTCCAGAATATCCAGAAAGCGCATGAGGACCGTGTCCAGCGTGCCGCCAAAATAGCCCGTGATGGCACCAATGGCACAGCCGACGACCGCGCCAAACGCGGTTGCCGCCAGGCCGATGCTCAGCGAGTAGCGGCCGCCGTAAATAATGCGTGAGAAGACGTCGCGGCCCAGTTCATCGGTTCCAAACAGATGCTCAAGGCTCGGGCCGGACAGCATGTTGGTGAGATCCATTTCCTCATAGCCGTAGGGGGCAGCCACCGGTGCGAAGATCGCAGCCAGCGCCAGAACGATAAAGATGATCAGGCCGATGACAGCGCCGCGGTTCTGGAACAGACGCTTTACGATTGCCTGGAAGTTGCTGTTCTTTTTTACGGGTGCAGCCGCGTTGGCGGCGGGCATGGTTGCAGATGCAGTCATATTAGTGTCCACCCTTTCCGCCCTCGTACTGGGCCTTGATACGCGGATCAATGTAGGCATAGGCCAGATCCACCAGCAGCATCATGATGCTGAACGTGATTGCCAGGAAGATGACGCAGCCCTCGACCACGGGATAGTCGCGGCTGTTCACGGCCGTGATCATGTAGGTGCCGATGCCGGGAATCGAGAATACCTGCTCAATGATAAGCGAACCGCCGAACATATGGGCCAGATTGCTGCCTGCGACGGTGACGATCGGGATCAGGGCGTTTGGCAGCGCGTGGCCGTAGATGACCTTATGCTCCGAAACACCCTTGGCACGCGCGGTCGTGATGTAGTCGGAACGGATAACCTCTAGCATGGAACTGCGCGCCTGGCGTGCCTGTGTGGCAATACCGCCAAAGGAGTTGGCAATGCAGGGTAGTATGTAATACTGGATGCCGCCGATGCCCATGGCCGGGAGCCAGCCGAGCTTGAGCGCAAACAGGATGACCAGCATCAAAGCAACCCAGAACGTAGGCATGGAGACACCGACCAGCGCAATGAACATGCAGATGTTATCCATCCAGCTGCCCTGATGGACCGCCGCGCTGATGCCCAGCGGCACGCCGACGAGCAGCGCAATAGCGATGGAAATCACACCGAGCAGAAGCGTGCGGGGCAGACGGCCCAGCAGTTCCTGTGTAATAGGGGTGTTGTTGATATAGCTCTTGCCGAAGTTGCCGTGCAGGAAGATATCGGAAAGGTAGGTTCCCAACCGCACCAAGTAGGGCTGATCCAGCCCCAGCTCTGTGCGCTTTGCCGCCAGGTCCGCTTCCGTTGCACTGGTTCCCAAAATGATCTGTGCCGGGTCACCTGGCACAAAATACATGATCGTAAAAATCGTGATGGCAACGCCAATGACAACAGGGATCATCAGCAACAGCCGCTTTCCGATATATTTACCCATCTCGTATACCTCATCCAATGGTAATGGGATGCCGCCCGCCGCCAAAGCCGCTGTGACGGCATCCCATTGCCTGATTTCTTATTTCTTACTGTTGATTAGTTCCAACTGTAGGTGCAGCTTGCCACGCAGGGGAACTGCTTGCCGTCCATCGAGATGGACTTGACGCTGTCACGGCAGACCGTATACATCTGCGCATTGAACAGGCCGACTGCATAGGCGTGGCTGTACAGGCAATCCTGGAACGCATCCATGTTGGCCTTGCTGTTGTCTTTCTCACAGGCTTCCATCAGGCTCTGCAGCTCGTCGTCATACACGCCGTTAATCGTGCCGCCGGTGGAGTATGCGTTGGCGTCGAACTTGCCGCGCCAAATCGTCATCAGGTAGTCAGAGCCGCCGCAGTTGTCCAGCAGGATATCATAAGCGGTCTCGTCGCTCTTGTAGGTGTTGAACAGCGAATCCTCGTAGCTGTTGATCTCGACCGTGATGCCTATCTGTGCCAGGTAGCCCTGCATGATCTGGGCAATGCTCTTGCGGATGGCATTGCCGTTCAGCACGATGCGCAGCGGTGTTGCGGTGTCAAAGCCGGACTCTGCCAGCAGGGTCTTGGCCTTTTCCACATCGTAGGTGTAGTAGGGATTTTCCTCCCACGCGGGGTCGTAGTCAGAGAACATGTTGCCGCCGAATGTGCTGCACACAGTGGCCTGGTCGTTTGCGGCACCGTCCACCAGACCTTGGAAGTCGATGGCGTACAGGATCGCCTGGCGCAGCTTTTCATTGCTGCAGGGGCTGTTGTCAGAACACTGGAAGAACAGCACCTGGCTCAGATTCTGCAGGTTCTCAAACACGGTAAAGCCGTCCGCGTTGGCACCGCCCTCCACAAAGCGCTGGCTCTCGGTGTAGGACAGGCCGTTGACCATATCAACCGTGTTGGATTCCAGTGCGATAGCCAGCTGGGAATCCTCGGGAATGTAGTAGTACTCAATGCGGTCCACGTTGGCGTACTGATAATCGGTGAAGTTATCTTCACTCTGCCAGTAGCTGTCCGTTTTCTCAAACGCGTACTCAGAGCCGGAGATGTAGTCGGTCAGCACGTAAGCGGTCGTGCCGACGGGGGTGGTAGCCATCTGATCGCTGGAGGCCTCATACGCAGCCTTGGTCACGCAGCGGGTAGCCTGCAGCAGCTTCTCAAACTGGCCGATGATGTCGGAGTTCATGACCAGCTCTACTGTGTAGTCGTCGATCTTCGTGCAGGTGTCCATGTAGCGGAAATCAACGAAGTTTCCAGTCTCTTTCATTGAGTTGCAGACGAACACGACGTCATCTGCCGTAAAGTGGTTGCCGGCCGTGTCATAGACATTGTCCCAGATGGTCAAATGGTAGGTCATATCACCGACCTTTTCCCAGCTCTTGGCCACAACGCCCTTGCACTCGCCGCCGACACCCTGATACTCGGCCAGAGGTTCATAGATCGTGCGGAATGTTGCATTCTTGCCGTTGCCGCCCGCCTCAAACGGTCCAAAGGAGGCCGGGTCAGAACCGATGCCTACGCGAATGACGCTCTTGCCGTCTGCGGTGGTGGTTTGTGCGGTTGCCTGGGAGGAAGAGGCCTGCTCCGTTGTACTGTTGCTTGTGGAAGCGCCGCAGCCCGCCAGCATAGTTACTGCCAGTGCAGCAGCAACGACCTTAACTAACTTTTTCATGAGATTTCTCCTTACTGAATGGTTTTGTGTTGATATACAGCTGTTGGTGACGAATCTGCACGAAGCGCGCTGCGCAGGTTGCTGTGAACATTCACTAAAATTGCTTCACCAAATTTCTTTTTTCTATCTACAATATTACGCGTTGCCATTCGCAAAGTCAATTCTGATATATTCTGTGGAATATTCCGCTTTGGAATTTCCTAAAATTCATATTTTTTTGCTTGTGCAGAATATACAAATAGCAGGAAAAACACCTCACAAAAAGGCGTTTTTCCTGCTATTTCAGGTGGTGCGCCCGACATGGGCAACAACTAGGTGGTGAAAGACCACTACGCACTCGGCAGTAGGAAGCGGACGCTGATGTCTTGGGATGAATGGATGCGACACAGATTCCGAATGTACATTTGGAAGCAGTGGAAGAAGCCCAGAACGAAGGTGGCCAATTTGAGAAAGCTGGGCATCCCGGCTGACAAGGCTTACCAGTGGGGTAATTCCAGACTGGGCTATTGGCGTATCGCCGGTAGCTCTGTATTAAAGTGTTCCATTACAAACGAAAGACTCGCAGCAGGAGGATACTTCAGTATCCTCAACTACTACGAGTCCTTGCACTTATGCGGTTGAACCGCCGTGTACCGGTCGGTACGCACGGTGGTGTGAGAGGGCGGCTCTTTGGTTAAGAGAGCCGCCTACTCGATTTAAGAATTACTTGTCTCTTCGAAATTCTCAATCATTTTCACAATGTTTACCACCGGTAAAACGATTGGAGTCGTTCCGGGCTGTGCGGTAAGCAAGGTTAGTTGAGAACGTACATAGGCAAAAAGGATGGCAACAGCATTGCTATTCAATAAAGCATCTTTATTTTCTAGAGATTCGTCAATAGAACAAAAGCCGCTGATTTGAACTTTAGCAACATATTCGTCTTTGCGAGTAGCCGTTACCAAAACAATAACGCGATATTTCCCATCAGACAGTTTTATGACCTGCTTTGTTACATCTAAATTGGTCTGAACATTAGTGCCTTCATTTTCGAACCCTTCTCGATGAAAAGAAAGCTCATCAAAAACGACGGGATTTATTTGCAAAGCACTTGCTACAGGAGTTAAATTATCCGACTGATTCATTGTATACCACCTTGGTTCACATTATCGAATGGAATAAAAGATTATGCAGCAGTGGAAGGGCTGTATTCATTCCGATAAGATATTTCTGTACGAGGTATTTGCTTTACAGGAATATCCAGAGCGGACGGCGCTTCAGATATTTGAACAGCAGAATAGCTAAATGGCGCATTTACTTGAGGTGATGCTAAAAAGCTGAGATCCAAATTGCTAAACTGTACAGTTTCAGAATTTCCATCAGAGGTGGATTGGATTTCAGAATGCAAACGCTGCATAATGGACTCACGCAATACAGCATTTTCATACGAAGGATGACGTAAATGATTCAGTAGGTTTTCCATTGTGTCGCGTGAAATATTATAGACATCTTGCATCATAGGGCGTGCCTCCTTTTCTGAATAGATTATTTACATGCATGTGGCTTCTAAGGATTGTATCTTGTCTAAATCCGAAGAGGAGATTAAATCTGAAAACATAAGATTTGTTTCTGGATTGTCTAGGCTGGGGGCTAAATCTATGAAGGCGTACTTCGAATACCAATTTATGAGATCGTGAAAAGCCTCTAAAGTGACTAGACGAAGAGGACAGCACTTTACAATATTATCGACAGATTGTAGAATATGTTCGAAAATTGATGAGCCAATGTGGTGCTGTTGATATTCTTTCCGAACGGCTATATATTGAATATGAAGAGCGTAAAGATCACTATACAAATCAAGGGAGTGTTCATCCAATGGAGGGTCAAACTTAGAATTGTCAAAACGCTTTAATTCGATACGATAATAGCCAACAATAATCCCGTTATAGGTTACTTCATAAGCGTAACTACGTTTCATTAAGCATAGAAAGTATGAATCTTTTACCATCTTATCAATGCTTTCTATGCCGCACGTGAAAGTGGGATCCGCAGGTTTTTCCATTTTTGTAAAGGTTAGCGAATCCATGGGAGTCATCCTTTCAAAAAAATGAGGTGATGATTTATATAAGATAGTGATTGTAGCAAAAATAAAGGTAATAATCAACCTATTTCTACATAATATACCATATTTTACGAGAAAAGTATAGCTTTTACGAAAAAAATCAAGCGCACTACGGAAAATAATAAAAACAATACGTCCAGTAACCTAATCCGAAACCGTATAGGGCTAGATTGGCGAGATAAATAAATTATACTACTACGGACAGGCATAATGCAATCGTAAGTTGTACTCTCTGGTGTTAAGTTGTACGCATGGCCGCAAAACAATAGTGGGGAAAAATCCGACTTTCTACGTTTTTGAAGATAAGATACGATAGTATCTTAGTATTTTATTTATTTAGTTATTTATTTGTGCAGGATTTGCCTGTACAGGAAAATCCCGTCTAGGTAAATGCCGTTGCGGTAAAAAAATCCCCGGAAAGAGGGAATTTTATGGCTGTATTTGACTGGACGGCTACCGCGCCGATAGGATGCGAACACGCCCAAACAGGGGCGTTTCTCGCGGTTACAGGGGCGGTGTGCGGGAATGTTGCGGGTTGGGTTTGCATACAACTTCTTGCCGGAGAGTAAAACCTATATACTGGTTCATTGGGCTTTTCCTGTGCGAAAACCCTGTGATGTAAGTACCCGCATTTCTCAATGAGACCAAAACTGCGCATTGATTTGATTGGAGTGTGAGAGAATCCGTCTCACGAATTTGCCCCCAAAACTGCCCCCAAAAGGGTTTGGAACGGGTCAGCACCATGCAGCACTCCTTTGTACACATGGGACAAAATCCGTTCTGAGCCTTGGTACGCAATACCACCAAACCCAACAAACAGCACCCTAACGCACAAATTTTGAGTTTCTCATAACCCGGAGGTCGCAGGTTCAAGTCCTGTCTCCGCAACCAACAAAAGCTCGTTGAAACCTATCGTTTCAACGAGCTTTTGTTGGCATGCTTAACAAAAAAGATGTTTGGGAAAATCCTATCAACCACACAAAACCAATGCACATTTTCCAAGGAGAGCGTCTGTTACTTCTGCGTTTTCTGTAAAAGGTCGTTGGTTGTGACTGCAGAATGCTGATAGGCTAAATCAAACAACGAAAGGCAAACATAATATTCATTTTTGCGATTTGCTTTTGCAACCCTCGGTATCGCGTCTTTCGGAAACGAAGCTGCAGCTTAACCACAGCAAAAACATGTTCAACTTTGGCGCGTACAGAGGATTTCTCATGCTCACGGCGTTTGATTTGCGCTTGGGAGCGTGCGGAGTTCTTCTTACTTTGGCTGGGACGGCGATTGATTTTGTAGTGGACAGACTTACCGGCTTTGTTCTTCTTCAGCGCTTCCGGGCGTTTCTCCGCTCCAAGATAGCCGCTGTCTCCATAGACTTCTTTCTCATCTCCGGTAAGAAGTTCCGAGGTCACCGTAACATCATGTTCGTTGGCAGCTGTCACTTTTACCGTATGAACCACACCACTTTCTTTATCTACTCCGATATGGGCTTTATAGCCAAAGTGCCATACATTGCCTTTTTTGCCGAGTGAGCCTCCGGGTCACGTTCCTTTTTCTCGTTCTTGGTAGAGGAAGGAGCCTCGATAAATGTAGAATCCACAATCGCGCCCCGCTTCAAAATCAAACCGCGCTGCATCAGAAGTTCCACTACTTGCGCAAACAGCTCCTGCTGGATTCCGTTTCTCATCAGAATGTTGCGAAATCGCCCCAGCGTATCTCCGTCCGGTACCTGATTGCTGGATTCTACTCCGCAAAAGTCCGAAAAGGCACGGCTGTCGATTACCTCTGCAACCGTTGCCATATCTGAGAGATTATACAGATTTTGTACAAGATAGATTCTCAGCATCCGTTCCAAATCGTAGGGCTTGTTGCCGCGCTCTCCTTTGTAGTAGTACGGCTTGATAATGCTTACCCATTTCTCCCACGGTACGGTGCGCTCAATCTCGTCTAAAAATTCTCGTTTCTTTGTCAGCACATGCGATAATTCGTCGCTCAGGGCGGACAGACTCAGTTGTTTATCCATACCTATATTATGCCACTTTTTGCGACTATTTCCATTATGCGGTATTGCCTTAGACACAAGGAAATGAAAAGGGTGGATTTTGTTCGGTGAACTCTATACAAAGACTGTTTCCGATGGAAACAAGGCCGTTTTTTACGAGGACAGAGGGGCGCTTTTTCAATTCTGCTTCGTTTTCTGGAGACATGTTTCCGAACACCAGACTCACCAATGTGTGGATGCCGGGCTCTAAGCGAGCAGTCAATGTGGGTACAGCGGTAAGATTGTAGAGTACGTTTGTATTGGGAGCAGTGCGCAGCATCTGTGGCCGAACAGGAAAATCTGCAAAGACGGTGAATATACCGACACCTCCCCAGGGTAACACAGTCCACACATCTTGTTCCTGGATATGTTCCTGCCCCGGAATCAGCTTGCCATCAAGTAAGCCAACCTTGGAGACAAAGGGATCTTCTACTGGTATAGCGAATCCGCCATCGGCAATGTCAATGGTTTGCAGGTTGTAGATCCGGTGGATGCGGATATGCCAGTCGCTTGTCAGGGGAACGATCCAACTCGTTACACTAGTTGTAGGAAGTAGACGATAGGAAGTTTTTGTATACTGTTCTCGTACCTCGCAGGCATCAATACCGTAGCGTGTGTAATAAAAATCCCACCCAGCGGGGCTGGCTCCGAAAGTACTATCCATAGCAGCTCCGCCGAGGGTTTGCCCATGGGGAACGCTGAATCCAAAACGGTTAGAATAAACAAATTTTTCATACTTTGCGGAGCAGGCTCCTTTTTCTGCTGAATGCTGTCCTGCTGGATACAGACACACATGGTCGTTAGTATGAGTCACAAGCATACGGGGAACGGACAAAAGCAATTTGTCCGGGTGAGGGAAGCACTCTTCCGGCTTGCTCCAAAAGGGGTGATCCAAGGGCAGCGCCAAAAAAAGGAAAGCTTTAAAGGCCCAATAGGGAGAACCATGGGCATTGTAGAACTCGCTCATGAAAAGGTTGGGATACCCATACCCAACGGTGAGAATGCCGGCCGAATCGGTAATTGGAAATTGCATCCAGTATCGAAGATTCTGGAGTACTGTGTGCCGTACAACACCCCAGGGCAGGGTTTCTGAATTGGAAAAGGCCAGCGCGGAGAAAAAGGCACTGTGAGCAAAGCGATAAGTAAGGCTGCGCCCAAAGGCGACCTCGGCACCATCGTTAGCAAACCAGTGGATAAAATCCTTGGCAAACCGTATACTGCGTTGGCGTAGCGTGTCTTTATAGCTTTGGGTACAGAAGCGCCCAGTTCCGGGTGGTGCGAGTTGGACCCAAAGCAAAGAATAGAAGTGGATGGCGAAGGGAATATAGTAATCCACCTGACCTGCATTGCCATCGAAATACCAACCATCTTGAACATAGCAATGCTCAATTACGCCAAAATCGTCTTCCAAACAATGCGCATCCATAGAAAAGCCAAGCCGACCAAAGGCCATGTTGGTGAGAATACGAAAAAAGCGCCAGTTATTGGAATACAAGCAATGGCTGTTGATTTGGGAGAGCCAAGTGTGCACGTTTTCTTTTTCGGTGTTCGTCAGCGGCTCCCACAAAAGCTGTGGTGCAAGAGACAGGGCAACAGCCACTGCAGCTCCCTCTACGATTTTCTGGTCATAGTCAGAGATTTCTCCCCAGTATCCCGGGCTGGAAGGTGTTGTTCCGCAAATGAGTCCATTTCGATAAAGAGAGGCCCATTGTGAGATTTCTTGCCGCATAGCATCAGGTAGAGCAGAATTATCTCCGGCAAATAAAGGGGCAAGGCCCCATAACACGCGAGCCCAGCCCTCCATGCGTGCCGTTTTTTCGCCATAGTGTGCACCGATGCTGCCTAGGTGCAGTAGGCTGCCCTCTTTGTTATAGTGCTTTTTTAAAGGGCGGCATAGATCTAAAAGCAGTTGTACTGCTTGTTGTCTGTTAGAAATGGGGTTGTCGCGCAGCGATTGCTGGAATGTATCCATTGTTAAAGATCCTCCTTAAGTATGCCGTTTAACTTTAGACTATCATGTGTCTTTTTTGAATGCAATCGCTGTTTTTTGTGAAACATATTTAGTTTTTTCGGTTTTGATCAGTATTTTATGTATATATCAGATGAGTGGATACGAAATATAGTTTTGAATACAAAAGGTATTATTCACCGTTTCGAATTTTATCCAAGTACTGCTTTGGTGTGATGTCATCGCTGTATTTTTTGAAAATGCGGATAAAAGTATTTACGTTTTGTATGCCGACCTGAGAGGCCAGATCTTTTATTTTTATTTCAGGATTTTCCTGCATCAACGACAGGGCCTTCAGGTATCGCTGGTAGGAGAGGTACTCTTTGAAATTGTTGTCCATTTTGTTTTTAAACAGTACACTCATATAACTCAAGGAAATACCAAACTCGTCTGCGATATCGCAAAGAGAAATGTCCTCCGCCAAATGTGTCAGGATATAGTTAGTCAAGCGTTTTTGCAGATCATCTTCCTTTTCTTTAGGAATCTGGTCTGTAGAGGCGTTCTGCTGTGCGAGCAGAACGTCACGGGAAACTGTTTCCAGCCTTCGCTGTAACTCGCTGTTGTGTTCCCGCAGATTCCGGATTTTTACAGCAATTTGTGCCATTTCATCGGTTTGAGTATCAGCGATTTCCTGAGGCGTGAGAACAACCTGTGCCAAAGCTTGAATGGGTTTATATATTTTTTTTGAGGTTCTGACAGAAAGAAAATACAAAAGAAAAAGTAGCGGTCCTAATATTCCTAGCAGACTTAAGACAAGTAGGGGGAGCTTAGACAGGACATTTTGCTCCGATTTTCCCCAGTAGACAACATCGTAGTAATGAGAGCGAAATAGTAACTGTCCGGCTTTGAATTTCGGCGAAAGAGAGATTTCGCCTAAGGGAAGGTCAGACAGATCGGATAGAGTTTGGGTATTGGCAGACCACTCCGGCGGATTACTGCGCAGGTCGATGACAGCATTGCTCTGGCTGTCAAAAGTCACCTGATAGTCTGTGTCGGCAGAGGTATATTCCATGCTGGACAAGGGAATCAAGGAGATGATGTATACATATTGGTCCACATAGTGCTGCGGCTTGATGTAGAACACATGGTAGTCGGTCCATACCACATAGGCGGGCATATTACCGGTACGTATGGTGTCAGCGATGTCCTCGTATTGCTCGTCGGAAACTTTCCATTCGGTAGAAAGCATATAATCTAGGGAGCGCAGGCTGGAGTCGGTTACGACCTTTTCGTCTCCCCCCCGGAGCACTACAATCTGGATGTCATCTTGGTGGTACGGTGCAGAAAGGTGCTTGAGGTCCTGTTGGAAGAAGGTCATATGTTCATAGTATTCTTCCGGTGAGGACAGCACAAAACGGTGCAGGGTGTTCATGGAAGAAATGTGCAGCGCGGCCACAGAAAGGGTGCGGTACAATTTCTCGCAGTCATCCACATATTCCTGAAATAAAAATCGTTCCTCTTCACGCTGCTGCCGAATGCTATCAATTTGCTGCCACATGGCAAAGATGGCGGTGATTAAGATGGTGACTAGGTACAGAGCCGTCAACTGGAAAAAGAAGATTCGTTTGAAGAATCGACCGTACAGCTTGTGTGGAAAAGTTTCATAAAATTTCAAATTCATCAAGCCCCTTTTTGGTCTACTTTATACATTATATAGAGGGAAGGGCGCTTTTGTAAAGCACCATCTCTATTGCTTTGACAAATATGACGCATTTTTTAAACGAAATATATCTGTTTTTAGCGATATTGGATACAAGAAGGCGAAAAAAACATCGCGTTCTATTTACATTTTTTTTTAATTCCGTAAAAAATGGGGATAAAATAGGTAAATATTGCACAATACACAGAAAAAACTATAAAAATGGACAAAAAATATGATGATTGACCTATTGGAGGGGGGCGTGATATCTTAATACCAAAGGGAGGCGCTGCTTTATGGAAATCCAATTAAAAAAACAAAAGAAAAAACCGAACGTCAATGCAGCTAGATGGAGAGATGCTGATCTCTACATTATGCTGGTCCCTATGCTCGTGCTGATTTTCCTTTTCTCTTATAAACCATTAACCGGTCTGGTAATCGCCTTTAAAGATTACAGTCCTTATAAGGGAATATGGGAGAGCAAATGGGTAGGGCTGGAATACTTCCGCGAGTTCTTCAACAGCCCCTTTGCCTGGCGTACTATCCGCAACACGGTGACCATCAGCTTGAGCATGTTGTTGTTCAGTTTTCCGGCGCCCATCCTGTTTGCGCTGCTGCTGAATGAGGTGCGCAGGGAAAAATTCAAAAAGCTGGTTCAGACCGTCAGTTACATCCCCCACTTTATTTCTCTGGTGGTGGTGTGCAGTATGGTTACCAACTTCCTATCACCGACTACTGGAATTGTGAACGTTGTTCTGGAAAGCCTTGGCATGAAGCCGGTATACTTTTTATCGAACCCTAAATACTTTGTTATCATTTATGTGATTGTAAACATCTGGATGACCCTTGGATACAACTCCATCGTGTACATTGCGGCGCTCAACTCTATTTCGGACGATCTGTACGAGGCAGCCAAGGTGGACGGCGCCAGCCGCTTTCAGCAGATACTGCATGTTACCTTGCCAGGCCTTTTGCCTACCATCATGGTCATGCTGTTGGTACAGTTGGGCAGCATCCTGGATGTGGGCTATGAAATGATCATTCTTCTGTATAACCCGGGTATTTATGAGACAGCGGATGTTATCAACACTTATGTGTATCGCACCGGTTTGCTGGAAGGCCGCTACGATTACGCAACAGCTATCGGTCTGCTGAACTCGGTAATCTCCTTTGTATTTGTGGTTGCTGCCAACAAGTTTAGCAAAAAGATGACGGAAACCAGTTTGTGGTGAGAGGGGAGATTAGAACCATGAATAACAAAATAAAGTATACGATGGGCGAGCGTATCTTTCAGGCGGCAAATACCGTTTTTATGCTGCTGATCCTGTTGATTACACTATACCCGTTTTATTACGCAGTGATTGCTTCCATCAGTGATGGCAGTGAACTGGTACGCGGAAACGTTCTTTTCTTGCCAGTGAAGCCTACTCTGGAAGCATACACTCTGATCCCCGGCATCAAAAACTTTTTTCTCGCTTACGGCAACACCATCTTCTACACGGTCGCGGGTGCCATCATCAGCTTGGTGGTGATGAGCATGGGGGCGTATGCCATGTCCCGCGCCCGTCTGAGAGGTCGCCGGCTGGTGGGGTTCCTGGTTTCTTTTACACTGTGGTTTAAGGCAGGTATCATTCCCATTTACCTGAACATGGATTCTATGAACCTCATCGATACCCGCCTGGGCATTCTGCTGGGCTTTGCCTGCAACGCCTTCTATATCGTCATTATGCGCACTTATTTTGAAGGGATTCCGGTGGAACTAGAAGAAGCGGCGCGCATCGACGGCCTAAGCAATTTTGGTATCTTTTTGAAGATCATGGTTCCTCTCTCCAAGCCCATGTTTGCTACGATAGCGCTGTACTGTGCGGTCAACCGTTGGAACGGATATTTCTGGGCCATGATTCTGCTGAAGGACGATCGGAAAGCGCCGCTGCAGGTTTTGCTGAAAAAAATTATCATCGAAAACCAGATGATGTCCTCGCTGGAAGGAGCCTCCGGTTTTGACTTTACCCGCCAGACTCTTATTTATGCCATCATTGTGGTGTCGATCATTCCCATGATCGCTGTATATCCCTTTGTTCAAAGGTATTTTGTAAAAGGCCTCACAGTAGGTGCGGTCAAGGGCTAAGCACAGGAAAAAAGATCTGAGGAGGATCTTTATAAAATTTATAAAATGAAAAAGGAAAGGTGAAAAAACAAATGAAACGAAACAAATGGTTGGCAATTGCCATGGCAGCAGTAATGGGCAGCAGCTTGTTTGGTTGCTCCGGTGACGCGAGCAGCGTGGCCTCCGGTTCTGGCACGGCAAATACCGAACTGGCCGAGGGCGGCAAATACAGCTGCTCCGAAGAGCCGCTCACCCTCACCGCTCATATCCACTGGAACAACGGCATTGTCCTCAACGATGATATGATCATCCCCAAGGAGGCTGCCCGGTTCACCAACATCACCCTCAAGGGCACCGCCTCTCCCATGGAGACTGATTCGGCCCAGGCCTTCAACCTGATGATCACCGGCAAGCATCTGCCCGACATCGTGGGCGGCGACCGCGTGGACATCAACAAATACGGTTTGGAGGGTGCCTTTATGCCTCTGAACGACCTGATTGAGGAATATGCGCCGGACATCCAGGCGGCGCTGGAAAAATACCCCGACGTGAAGGGCGCTATCACAGCAGAGGACGGAAATATCTACCAGATTCCTTTCATCTACCAAAGTCAGACTGCAGAGGCCTGGTTTATCCGTCAGGATTGGCTGGATGCTGTGGGCCGGGAAATGCCCACCACCGTGGATGAACTGCACGACACCCTTGTCGCCTTTATCGAGCAGGATGCCAACGGAAACAACAAAAAGGACGAGATTGGCTACTTTATGCGGCAGTCCAGCTTGGATAACCGTATGACCCCGCTGCTTTCTCTGTTCGGAGTAAGTGATTACTGGCATGTAAACGACGATGGTTCGGTTTCCATCGCCAGCTATTCCCAGGAATATAAAGAAGCTGTGAAGATGGTGAGCCAGTGGTACGCCGAGGGCCTGATCGACCCCGAAATCTTCACCCGCGATGCCAACGTGCGCGAGATGCTCTTTTCCGAGAACAACGGCGGCCTGACCCATGACTGGATTCCCTCCACAAGCGGCTACAACAGATCCACTGCTAAGGTTGTGCCTGGGTTCCATCTGGTGGGTATGGTGCCTCCGGCCGATGTAAATGGCGATGTATGGGAAGTTTCTTCCCGCGACCGTCTCACCGGCTCCGGTTGGGCAATCTCTTCTACCAATGAACATCCCGAGGAAACCATGAAGTATATGAACTTCTGGTTTACCGAAACCGGGCGGCGTATGTCTACCTACGGTGTGGAGGGCGTGACTTATAATATGGTAGATGGCGAACCGGTATATACCGATGATCTGCTCAACTCCGGTGAGCCGGTCAATGGTGCCATCATGAAAATGGGCGGACAGGTGGAAGATATGGCCTATCTGCACGATAATTCTTATGAAAAGTTTGTAATGGACGAGGAAGGTGCCAAGCTGCTGGAGGCATATGAGGAAACCGGTGTTGTGGGTGCAAAATATCCCAAGGTGCCTGCTCTGCCCTTCACTGCGGAGGAAACCGATCTGATCTCTTCCAAATATCCTGCTTGCCGTACCTATATGCTGGAGCAGCTGCAGAAGTGGACCTTTGATGGAAGCAACATCGACGCCGAGTTTGACACTTATATGGAAACTTTGCGTGGAATGGGCATGGATGAGATTCAGGCAGCTTACCAGAACGCATACGATCGCTTGATGGGAAAATAATTCCGCAAGGAGTAAATTATGCTGGCTTTCGATGAAAATGAATTGCAGTGGGCCGAGGATATCTTCCGGAAAATTGACGCCAAAATGGAAAAAACGCTTCCCCGCACGAAATGTGTGATCCCCTATCGTGTGGAAAACGGAAGATTTGAAAACATGGCTGAAAAAAACATCTGCTGGTGGACCAACGGCTTTTGGGAAGGGCTGCTGTGGCTGCTGTACAGTCGCACAGGCAAGCAAGCCTACCGCGAAGCCGCGCAGCAGGGGGAAGCCCTTCTGGATGGAGCTTTCCGGAACTATCCCCGGCTGCACCATGATGTGGGATTTTTGTGGCAGCTGTCCGCAGGACTGGATTACAAGCTGACAGGCAACAATGAATCCCGGCTGCGGGCGCTGTTTGCGGCCTCCATACTTATGAGCCGATTCAACCTGGGAGGTGGCTATATCCGCGCCTGGAACGACTATCCCAACGATGATACATCCGGCTGGTCGATCATCGACACCATGATGAATCTGTCGATTTTGTACTGGGCATCGAAAGAACTGGGTGACGCGCGCTTTGCGCGCGTTGCCCAGGCCCATGCGGATAAGTCGCTGCGCCATCATTTGCGGCCGGACGGAAGCTCCAAACATATTGTTGTGTACGATCCTCAGACAGGGGAAGAATTGGCCGAACGCGCTGGGCAGGGCTATGCCTGTGGAAGCGCTTGGAGCCGCGGACAGGCATGGGCATTGTACGGTTTCGCCATCAGCTACCGGCACACCGGAAAACAGGAGTACCTGGATGCCTCAAAACGTACTGCCAATTTCTTTATTGCCAATGTACAGGAGGATTGGCTTCCCCGCTGTGATTTCCGCAGCCCAGAACAACCGGTCATCTATGATGCATCAGCCGGCGCTATCGCAGCGTGCGGGCTGTTGGAGCTTGCCCAGATGCTTCCTGCGGATGAGGCGCTCTGCTATAAGCGGGCTGCGCTGCATTTGCTGCAGAAAATGGAAGAGCATTTTTGCGATTGGGACCCGAATTCCGATGGCATTCTGCACTATGGCTCGGTCAACTATAAAGAACCTGAAGGCAGAAATCGCTATCTGGTGTACAGTGATTTCTTCTTTACGCAGGCTATCGTAACAATATTGGGGTCTGATCTGGAGATCTGGTAAGGGGGTATATTATGAAAATATTGGTAGCCGTCGGGGATGGACAGGTGAAGGACAGTTTTTTCACCCCCCAGGTAATTGAAAAGTTGGAAAAATTGGGTACAGTCGTATATAACCAAACCGGCCGCCAGCGGTTTACAAAGCAGGAGCTGATGGACAACATCGGAGATGTGGATGTTCTGATCTCGGGCTGGGGCACTCCGGCTGTGGACAGTGAGGTTCTGCAGTGCGCCAAACAGCTCAAGGTGCATGCGCATACAGGTGGGTCTGTTGCCAGCTATGTTTCTAAAGAGGAATATGAGCGTGGGATCAAAGTACTGAGCGGCAACGATGTCTTTGCCAAAAGTGTGGCGGAGGGATGTCTGTGCTATACGCTGATGTCCACGCGGCGGTTTGATGAATTTTTAAATTCCATGCGCAGCGGCGGTTGGAGACTGGAAAACGGCTGGAATCATGGGCTGATCGGCAAAAAAATCGGCATTGTGGGATACGGTGCTATTTCGCGCTATTATATGCGGCTGCTGTCCTGGTTTGAACCTAGGCTGTATATCGCTTCGCAGTATATTACCGATGAGGAAGCGGCTGACTATGGAGCCAGAAAGGCTTCTCTGGAGGAGATATTCTCCACCTGTGATGTGATTTCCCTGCATGCTGCTTGGAACGAAACCACCGAAGGAATGATTGGTGAAAAGCTGCTGAAGATGATTCGTCCGGGGGCTTTGTTTGTGAATACTGCACGGGCGCAGCTGGTGGACGAGAAGGCTTTGTACCAGGAGCTGCGTACGGGGCGTTTTCGTGCCGTGCTGGATGTGTACCATGAGGAGCCTCTGCCTGCCCAGGATGAACTGCGAAGCATGAACAACGTACTGCTGTTCCCCCATACGGCCGGTCCGTCCTTCGATATGCGTGAACAGGTGACCTTGCGGCTGATCGAGGATATAGAGAATATCTTTGCGGGAAAACCCTATAAGGATGAGATCCCCTATGAGTACGCCATCCGTATGAGTGTTCAGTGAGGGATTGTTATGAAACTTGCCATCAGTACGCTGCCGTTTAAAACATGGTCGGCGGAACAAACGGCGCAGTTCTGCCAAGAGTGCGGATACGACGCTCTGGAAATACGCATGGATTTTCATGCTTGGTCGGACAGCATGCTGCCGAATGAGCACTATACCAAGTTGGGGCAGATGCTTCGGGCGCACCAATTGTGTGTATGCGGGCTGGGCAGCGGGATTGTGCTCACGGGATACAACGAGGACGCGCTTGGCATGATGCGCCGCCAGCTGGAGATAGCGGACATTTTGGGCGCGCCGGGTGTCCGCATTATGCTGGGAAACATCCGCAGATGTGTGAGTGATCCGGAAAAGGCAATCCACTGGGAAGGACTTGTACGCTGGCTGAAGGCGGCAGATGCACTGGCTGGCTCCTTCGACAAGCAGGTATGGATAGAAACACACAATGAGTTTGCAACAGGAAAGGCTCTGCACGGTTTGTTTGCTCAGGAACAGTTGCCTCATACAGCCGTTATTTGGGATCTGATGCATCCCCTGGAGCAGGGAGAACCGATTGAAGAAACTCTTGCGCTTTTACAGGGGCGGATCGCCCACATCCATGTAAAAGACGGTCTGCCCTGGAACGAACCCGAAAAGTTGATCTGGAAGTATACGCCGCTGGGAGAAGGGATAGTCCCCATTGGGCAGGCAGTGCGTCTGCTCCGGCAGAACGGATACAATGGGGGCTACTCACTGGAATGGGAGAGTGTCTGGCGCAAAGAGCTTTTGGAATTGGACCGGGACGAAGAGTGCATAAAGGAATTTGTGAGCTTTATGCACTCTGTCAATAAATAAATGAAAGGAGAAAAAATTATGGCTATTGCAATTGTACGCAAGGAAGAAATGAACACGGAACTGGTAAACGGGTTTGGCAAAATGGAGTTGCTGCCTGGCACCTTCCCCGGTGTGAAAAACTACAAATGCTATTTGCAGGCCGGTGCTACGGTGTCCCCCGAAAAATACGCGGACAAGAGCGCGGTGTATTGCTTCACTGGCGGCACCGGCTATGTAACCACTGCCAAATGGGCACGCAATATCACCGAATTGTCCTTCTTTGTACCCGATTTCGACAATTCCGATTTTGCGATCCATGCCATCACTGATATGGAGTTTTTGTGCATTGTGATGGATATGGATGAAAACGATAAGAAGGCGCATGCTGCCTGCCACACCACATTGCCTCTGTTTGCCGCCTTTTCAGAATGCCGTGAGTATACGCAGGACTGCAAGGGGCCTCACACCCGCAGCTGGCAGGTGCTGTATCGAGGCGAGGTCGGGCGCTGCATCATGGGTGTTGTAAAGGCTGTGGGTGAGGGAACTGTGGAAAAGGGCCATCCCGCTGTGGACCAATGGAACTATGGTCTGGACAACGCGGACTTCGTACTGGATGTGGATGGCGAAAAGGTGCCTCACTATATGGGTGACTTCAGCTTTGTGCCCGCCGGCCTGGATCACTCGCTGACGGCACAGCCCGGTAAGGAAGTGGCGTACATTTGGATTGAACGGTTTGTAAAAACGCTGTATACAGAAGAGGACTGAGGCTTCTGTTGCGTTGCACAAGTCGGTATGCACTGCCTGCCCTTGAAAATAGGGCAGGCATATTTTATGCAGATATACTAAAATCGGATTGCTTGTTGAAATTGGCAGATGCAAAAGAGGAAAGTCGATGGTACACAGCCCGGCTAAAAATACCATCGGCGAAGCTTCTTTGCGAAGGAGACTGAAATGGCGCGTTCTTATGATATGACAAAAGGATCGATATGGAAAAACATTCTGTGCTTTTCCATACCAATCATGGTTTCCAATCTGATTCAGTCCACCTATAATGCGGTAGATATGCTTTTTGTTGGGCGTTTTACTGGTACCGAAAGCCTGGCGGCAGTTTCTGTATGTGGGCCTATCATGAATGTGATGATCATCACACTTTCGGGCATGTCGGCCGGCGTACTGGTGGTAATCAGCAGTCTACTGGGAGCTGGGGAGAATACACAGGCGCGGGATGCTGCCCATACCAGTCTGGCACTGTATGCGATCATGGCAGCTGTGCTGACCTTAGTCGGGCTGGCATTTACGCCGCAGCTGCTGCTGGCGGTGCAAACGCCTCTGTCAGCCATGCCCGAGGCAAAGAGATATTTGTATACGGTGTTTGCGGGGATGTCTTTTTCCTTTGGTTATAATCTGATCGGCGCACTGCAGCAGGCCCAGGGCAACGCCACGGCATCCATGTCTTTTGTGCTGATATCCTCGATAGTGAATATTTTGCTGGATGCCGTACTTATTGTGGGTCTGCACATGGGGGCGCTGGGTGCTGCTCTAGGAACCGTACTGGCCCAGTTCGTGGCTTTTTGTGTGGGTGCGGTACAGTTTACCCATGGAAATACAGTGCTGCAAATTTCTCTCGGAGAAGTGCGATTCCATAAAAAGCACCTCAAAAATATCCTTTTGTTTGGGGTTCCCACGGCGGCCAACGAAGTGATGGTGAATTTGGCTATGCTCACTGTCAGCGGCGTTGCCAACAGCTTTGGTCTTGCGTCCAGTGCGGCATATGGAGTGGGATCCCGTATCAACAGTCTGGCGATATTTATGGATGGAGCCATGAACCAGACTTTGTCGGCTTATGCCTCGCAAAATATTGGCGCAAAAAACAAAAAGAGAGCGTTGACTGGACTGTGGAAGGCAATCGCCATTTCGGTCAGCATGGCTCTTGTCAGTTCATTGACAGTGCTGGTGTTTGCGGAGGATTTTGCCGCATGTTTTGATGCCAACCCCGAGGTGGTACGGCAGTCGGCGGCGTTCCTGCGGGTAACCATATGGTCATATCCCCTGTTTGCCGCCGTAGGACCTCTGATTGGGTTCATCCGAGGAACAGGCAATCTGGAAGCTAGTTTGTTGGTGGGCGTACTGGCACAGCTGTGCGGCAGGATACCGGCGTCGTTTCTGTTTGGAGAACGGCTGGGATTTCCCGGTGTGGGGGTTGCGGTGCTGGTGGGGCCCCTGATCAGCGTAACAGTTTATCTGTGGTATATTCTGACCAATCGATGGCACCGCGGACTTCGGCGTATGAGCACTATATCCACATCTGACTTGCCCCTGGGCAGCTGCCGGGTTTAAGACCTAAGAAACTATCGATCATCGCTCCACCTGGGATAAGGTAGCTTACCCGATTTGGCAGCAGCCGCAGCGGTTGTGTACTAACGTTTTTCATAAAATTCTCCTTTTGAAATTTTAGATTGTTCGACAGAGCATTCGTGTGCCAACATGTGACGGAAGACATGCGGCGTTATACCGATTTCTTTTTTAAAACTGTTGGAGAAGGTACTGTCATCGTTAAAGCCACAGGAATATGCAATTTCGGTTACGCATATTTTGGTGGATGCTTTCTACGCCCGCCCGGCGGATGCCGATGAACGCGGCGGTTTCGTAGTTAAGCCCTTTGCCGCGTGCAAAGGCGATGCAATCGAGATTTCCTGCGCCGACGGCCGCACGATTCGTATTGATCTGGAGGGCTGAACCATGCACAAAGCTCTGCTGCGCCGCTGGTGCGACGCGATGCTGAAATATCAGCTGTACGATACAGGCGATACCCGGCTGGACGGCGGGCTGCTCTGCCCTGCCTGTATGCGGGTACATGGTCGCAGTGCCGATGCGATTTTGCCGCTGGTGACCCAGTGGCAGACCGACGGCGACGAGCGCTGCCTGCATGCGGCGGAAAAGCTGTTCGCATGGTCGGCCAATATGCGCCGCCCCGACGGCAGCATGAACAATGACACGAACAGTAATTGGAACGGCATCACGGTATTTTACGCAAATGCCTTGGGGGAAACGCTGCTCTGGTACGGGGACAAGCTGCCCGCTGCCGACCGCGATGCATGGACAGCCCGCTTTTCCGAGATGGCGGAGTATCTCTGCCAAAATATTGAAAGAATTGGCGGCAATGTCAACTATCCCATCACTTGCGCCTACACAATGGCGCTGGCCGCGCGCCTTTTAGGTGGGGAGCCGTTCGCAGCCAAGGCAAAGCAACTGGCGGACTTTGCCGTGACACACATCACGGCGGACGGTCTGCTGTACGGCGAGGGACACCCTATGACAGCCGTAACGCCCAAGAACTGCCGCCCGGTGGACCTTGGGTATAACGCGGAGGAATCACTGCCTGCGCTGATTCTGTACGCTGAACTGACCGGGGATGAGGATGTAGGCCGCGCTGTGCTGCGCACCGCACGGGAGCACCTCAACTTTATGCTGCCCGACGGCGGGTGGGATAATAGCTTCGGTAGCCGCAGTTACAAGTGGTGTTGGTGGGGCAGCCGCACCTCAGATGGATGCCTTGCGGGCTTTGCGGCCCTGAGCCGCCATGACCCGGTGTTTGCCGCCGCTGTGCAGAAAAATCTGGAATTGCTGAAGCAATGCACTCATGACGGTCTTTTGTACGGCGGACCGATGTATAGAACAGCAGGGGAACCCGCTTGCATCCATCACACATTCTGCCACGCCAAGTCCGTGGCGGCGCTTGTGCATGACGGCTGTCAGTTCCAGGCGGCATTACCCCGGCTGCCCTCTGAAACAGCGGCCGGCACGCGGTATTATCCTACCATCGATACGGTTCGCATCGCGCAAGGCAATTGGCGCGCGACTGTGACGGGGTATGACTATGAATACCTGCCCGGCGGTCACCCCACGGGCGGTATGGTGTCCCTGCTGTGGCACGCCGCCCGCGGTCCGGTGCTGGCGGGCAGTATGGACCCTTATCGCCAGAACGAACCGAACAATATGCAGATGCCGCGCTGGCAGTTTGACATTTGCACCACGCCGCGCATCGAACTGCGCCGCGATGGTAAAACCTATTGCAGCAGCAACGATTTGACTGCCGCCTTGACTGTGGGCAAAAATGAGACGAGCGCGGGCGGCAGACTGCGCACTGCGGCCCAAGACGCCGCCGGATGCTACGATTTTGCCGTTTCCGTAATGCCGGGAAAAGTTACCGTGACGGGTCACAGTGAGGACGCGGACGCAAGGTTTATCCTGCCCATCATCTCGCCGGAGGGGAAAATGTTGCGTGGCAGGATGCCAACACCGTGCGCATCGGCAGCGGTCCCGCTGCCCTGACCGTGCAGGCAGACCGCCCGCTGACCCTGCCGCCGGAGTACGGCACACCCGTCCGCTTCCGCCGCCTGTTCAACCCTGTGGGTGGTTTTCAATCGGTAGTGCTGACCCTGTCCGCCGAGCATCCATTCACTGTCACTCTGAGAATTGGAGAGAAAGAATGAACGATATATTGCTTAAAATCACAAACGGCGACACAACACTGGCGCAAGCCTGCAACCACCTTGTCTACCCGGCAGCCTACGCACCCGGCGATAGTATTACCATGACCGTGCCGGAACCGGGGTACTATGTCATCCGGCTGGACGATGCCATGAATGAGGAATTTGTCTACATGAAAGAAACTTCTTTCACGTTGGAAATCCCTTTTGCGGAGGCGCGAATCAGTTACAGCCCGCGAGCTTTTTCCGGACCGATGCACTATTTGTCGGCACGGTCTGCGCAGGTCGAGGAGATCGCCGCACCGCGCAATCTGGCCCGCAACGGTTATGACTGCCACGGCAATACGTCCTGCTACCCCCACACATGGGCCAATGTGGAAACGCGGAGGGAAGCCGTTTTTGCCGCCCGCAATGCCATTGATGGCATCATCTGCCCAGAAAGCCACGGTGCCTACCCTTACCAAAGCTGGGGCATCAACCGTGATCCGGAAGCGTGCTTGACGCTGGAATTCGGCCGCCCGGTCAGAGCAGATACATTGGTGCTGACGACCCGCGCGGACTTTCCCCACGATGCGTGGTGGAAAAGCGCGAGAGTCACGCTTTCAAACGGAAATACACGGATCCTTACGTTGAAAAAATCCCCCGAGGGCAAGGGACAGAGCTTTGATTTGGGCGGATTCGTCATCACAAGTCTGATGCTGGACAACCTGAAAAAGGCCGACGACCCCAGCCCATTCCCGGCGCTGACACAACTGGAAGTATGGGGAACGAATGTATGCGATTAGAACGTGTGACCTCTGCCGCACACCCGATGTATACGCAGACGATGGCACTGTATAAAAAAGCTCCCCGCCCTATGAGCAGCGCGAAACGCCGTCCCAGGAGTGTATTTTAGGAGAGAAATTTTACAACTTTACGCCGGTGTACAGCGGCAAACGATTTGTCGGACTGGTGCTGTATTGGGAAACCGCAGAGTATTTGTATATCGAGCATCTTTGCATTTTGCCGGCTTTGCGAAATCATCATTATGGGCAGCGGACGTTGGAACTACTGGCGGAATTCGGCAAGACTTTGATTTTGGAAATCGATCCGCCGATGGATGCGATCGCCTGCCACCGCAAAATGTTTTATGAGCGCTGCGGCTTTGCCGAGAATCCTTTCCCACATATACACCCGCCCTACCACGCTGAAAATCGCGGTCATGCCCTTGTCGTTATGACGATTTTCCTACCGATTCCGCAGGAAAAATACAACGACTTTTACCGTTATCTAACTGAAAAAGTCTTGAAGAACGTCTTTTGACGAAGTGGACAAATAAATTATATCGCATGATAGCAACTGTGTGCAATCGTAAGTTGTACTCGCTGGTGTTAAGTTGTACGCATCCCTGCAAGATTACAGCGGAAAAATCCGGATTTTCATGTTTTTCAGATAAGATAGGATTCGTATTTGCTTTTTTAGTATTTTATTTATTTAGTATTTATTAGTGCAGGCTTTTCCTGTACAGGTGAAACCCGTCCGAGCAAAGCCTGCGCAGGAAAAGCCTTTCTTGGAAAAAAAGCCCCAAAGGCAGGGAATTTGGGGCAATATTTGGCTGGGAGGGCACCGCTCCGACGCGGTGCGAACGCGCCCAAACAGGGGCGTTTCTCGCGGCGACAGGGGCGGTGTGCGGGGATTGCGTGGAGTTGGCTTGCGTACAACTTCTTGCTAGAGAGTAAAATTTCATCACTAGTTCGTTGGGCTTTTCACTTGCGTGAACCCTGTGATATGAGTATCCACTTTTCTCAATGGAACCAAAGCTGCGCATTTATTTGAGCGGCGCAAGTCAGAATTCGTCTTGCAGATTTGCCCCCAAAACTGCCCCCAAAAGGGTTTGGAACAGGTCAGCACGATGCAGCACTCCTTTGTACACATGGGACAAAATCTATTTCGAGCCTTGGTACGCAACACCACCAAACCCAACAAAATAACATCCCAACGCATAAACTTTGAATTTCTCATAACCCGGAGGTCGCAGGTTCAAGTCCTGTCTCCGCAACCAACAAAAGCTCGTTGAAACGACAAGTTTCAACGAGCTTTTTTCTACATTATGGCAAAAGTGGTAACAAGCTGGTAACTTTGACCCCAAAATGACCCCAAAACGGCAAAATGACTGCGCCCGGACGACTGAAATTTTCAACCGCCCGGGCGCTTTTTGTGGATAAATTTTGCGGAGTTGGCAGGTAAATATAGGTGCGGTGTGGCTGTCCTACCTTGCTTTCACCAGTACCAACACACTGTTGTCCGGTACGACAATTTGTTCTTGTTTTGTGGGAATGGGCGGGTTCTTGTACTGGCGCAGGGCTTTTTGGATTTGCTGCTTGGCCTCGAGCAGGGCAGCGTCCAGCGTGGGGGCTTGTGCGGTAACTTTGGGGAAGTCAGGAACATGGGCGGTGCAGCCGTCCGGGGATAAGGTGCAGAGTACAGGGTAGGGCCGGTTCTCCACAGAGATGCTGTACTGCATCAACGCAAATTCAAAATAAGCTCGCAGTGCAAAGCGAGTCGATTAAAGTGAAGGCTAAAGATGCGGCACCTATCCGTAAGCCATTTGGCGCAGGGAACAAATCTTAGCGGAACCGGAAGAAATGTTCCCCACATTATAGCATGAAAATCAGGAATCTTTTTATCCACGTCATGGATTCGATAAAAAAGGGGGCGTTTTTGTATCCTTTCGCAGCGGTTTCCTGTATGCTTAGTACAGAATTGCTGAAAAGTCTGCCCTTTACTTAAAAAAACCGGGCAAGACAACAAAACACGCATACGAAGGAGAAACGCTTATGAAGAGAATAAACTACAGCTCCCGGCGAATACACACTGCCCCGGCAGGAAGAGGACACAGACAATGATGATGCAGAATGGTTCTGACAGAAGAAAGGCGGCAACGGATATGCAGTATGGTTATTTTGACGACAAAGAGCGGGAATACGTCATTACCTGCCCGGACACCCCGGCCCCGTGGGTCAACTATCTTGGCAGCCCGGAGTACGGTGCGATCATTTCAAACAATGCCGGCGGCTACAGCTTTGCAAAGAGCGGTGCAAACGGGCGCATTCTGCGGTATGTATTCAACCAATTCGACGAACCGGGTCGGTATATCTATATCCGCGATAATCTCTCCAAGGACTACTGGTCAGCCTCGTGGCAGCCGGTCGGCAAGAATCTGACCCGCTACAAAAGCGAATGCCGACACGGCATGGCCTACACAAAAATGCGCGCCCTCTACGCGGGGATATCCTCGGAAGTGCTCTACTATGTGCCGCTGGATGCCGCCCATGAGGTCTGGGCCGTGGCTGTACGCAACGACTCGGACGTTGTGCGGGAACTGACTGTGACCGGCTATGCCGAATTTACGAATAATCCGAACTATGAGCAGGATCAGGTCAATCTGCAGTATTCCCAGTTCATTACACGCACCGAGTTTGAGAATGACCACATTCTGCAGCTCATCCACGGCAATCTGGATGCGGTTTCCGCAGACGGCAAAGAGGTAGACAACAAGGATGTAGGCTACCGTCTGTTTGGTCTGGCGGGTCAGCGCGTTTCCGGGTATTGCGGCAACAAGGAGAACTTTCTTGGCCGCTATCACGGCTACGGTGACCCCCAGGGCGTGACCACCGGCAAGCTGGACGGCAGCATGAACTACAACGAAAACGCCTGCGGCGCACTGTCCGCCGTACTGGTGCTTAACCCTGGAGAAACGGCACATCTGGCGTTTATCGTGGGTGCCAAAAATCGTGAGGAATCCCGCGCGCTCATGGCACGCTATGCAGACCCTGCTGCGGTCTGCCCGGAGGAGCTGGCTGCGCTGAAGGCACACTGGCACACCAAACTGGAAAATTTCCAAATCCATACCCCCAGCGCAGAAATGAACAGCATGATCAACACATGGAATGCCTACAACTGCTTCATGACCTTTACATGGTCGCGCGCAGCGTCCTTGGTTTACTGCGGTCTGCGCAACGGCTACGGTTACCGCGATACCGTACAGGACATCCAGGGTGTGATTCATCTTGCCCCGGAACAGGCGGCGGAAAAGATTCGTTTTATGCTCTCCGCACAGGTGGACAACGGCGGAGGTCTGCCGTTGGTCAAGTTTACACACAATCCCGGTCATGAGGACACCCCCGATGACCCCAGCTATGTGCAGGAAACAGGTCACCCCGCCTACCGCGCCGATGATGCACTTTGGCTGTTCCCGACTGTCTACAAGTATCTGGCACAAACGGGAAATCTCGCCTTTCTGGACGAAGTGATCCCCTACGCCAACAAGGGCACGGCCACAGTCTATGAGCATCTGCAGCGGGCCATCGACTTTTCGCTGGAACACCTCGGTCCTCACGGGATGCCTGCCGGACTGTATGCCGACTGGAACGACTGCCTGCGTCTGGGTGCTGAGGGCGAATCCAGCTTTGTGGCATTCCAGCTTGTGCTGGCGCTGCGCATCCAGAAACAGCTGGCCGAGGAAAAGGGCGATGCCGCCGCAGCTGAAAAACTCGCAAAGCAGTTGGCGGATTTCTCGGCACTGGTGGAAAAACTCTGCTGGAATGAGGACCGTTATATCCGCGGCTTTACCGAGAAGGGCGAGGTCATCGGACGGCGCACCGACCCCGAGGCCAATCTTTGGCTGAATCCCCAGAGCTGGGCTGTCATCAGCGGACTGGCTGACAGCGAAAAAGCCGAAACGATCCTGCACACCGTGCATGAGGGACTGAACACGGAGTACGGCGTTATGTTGATGCAGCCGCCTTACCATGCACACGCATTTGACGGTGCGCTGGCGGTCATTTATAACGCCGGGGTGAAGGAAAACGCAGGGATCTTCTCGCAAAGTCAGGGGTGGATCATTCTGGCCGAGGCTCTTTGCGGTCACGGAAACCGGGCATTTTCCTATTATAAAGCGAACTCCCCTGCGGAGCAGAACGACCGCGCAGAGATCCGCAAGCTGGAACCCTACTGCTATGGGCAGTTCACCGAGGGAAAAGACAGCCCCCACTTTGGGCGCAGCCATGTGCATTGGCTGACCGGTACAGCCTCCACCATGATGGTGGGTGCCGTCGAGGGCATCCTTGGCGTGCGCCCCGACCTGCACGGTCTGCGGCTGTCACCGTCCATTCCCGCCGCATGGGACGGATTCACGATGGAGAAGAGCTTCCGCGGCAAAAAGCTGCATATAACCGTGCAGAATCCAGCCCATAAAGAGAGCGGGTTCACCAGTCTTATGCTGAACGGCGCGGCAATGCCGGATAACTATATTCCCGCCGACAAGCTGGCAGCGGAAAACGAGATCGTTCTGACAATGTAAGGAGTGTCTGCCATGACCAACATCGGGTTTGCCGGGCGTGACGGTATATTCACGCTGGAAAATGCTGAGAACATCACCGGGCTGTATCTGCCTTTGGCAGGCGAACGGGGGCTGAAAAGCGCCGTGACGCCCAATCTGGGCGGGGACAGCAAAATCGACCAGAACACATTTTTGCTGGAACCCGTCAGTATAGAAAATCTGCACAGCAACCGCGGCACCCGCAACTTTTGGTGCCGTATGGCGGACGGCGCGATCTGGTCTGTCTGCGGTGCGTCCGCTGCGCAGGAGGCCGAGAAATTCGGTCCAAAGCAGGAAAAAAGCCGCGTTACAGGCGGGTTTCTTTGGCAGGCATTGGAGCGGGAGGGCGCGCAGGGGTTGTACGCTAAGACAGAGAGCTTCGTGACAGTGCGCGGTGAACAGGAAGTTATGCTTGTCACGCTGGTAAACCGCGCCGCCGCGCCGCTGACCTTTACCCCGGTGGCGGCCGTGCCACTGTACGGGCGCAGTGCGGATAATCTGCGCGATCACCGCCATGTGACGTCCCTTCTGCACCGTATCCGTGTGACCTCCAACGGCGTGATCGTAAAGCCGAGCCTCTCTTTTGATGAGCGTGGTCACCGCGAAAACGAGATGCTCTATTTTGCTGCCGCCAACGGACCGGACGGCGCACTGCCCATAGCCATCTATCCGACAGCGGAGATGTTTTTGGGCGAGGGCGGCACCTTCCTGAACCCGGAGGCCGTGCGCTCCGATAAGCCCGGAACCCCGGCGGGAACGCTGATCGAAGGGCGGGAGGCGATGGGGGCAATGGCGTTTGATGCCGTCACGCTGGCTCCCGGCGAAAGCACACAGTATGTTGTTCGCTTTGGTCTGACACAGGAGGCGGGTACCCTGCCCGCTCTGATGAACGTGTTGGACACTCCGGTCAAGGCGGCAGCCGCACTGGAGGAGGTCCGGCAGCACTGGCAGAAGCTCGTCAATGTGGAGTTCGCTACCGGCGACAGCGTCAGGGACAACTATCTGAAGTGGGTCTGCTTCCAGCCGATTCTGCGTCGCATCTTCGGCTGCTCGTTCCTGCCGTACCACGACTACGGCAAGGGCGGGCGCGGCTGGCGCGACCTGTGGCAGGACTGTCTGGCGCTGCTCATCATGGACCCCGGCGATGTGCGCGGTATGATCGTGGACAACTACGGCGGTGTCCGGATGGACGGCACGAATGCGACCATCATCGGGGAAAAGCAGGGCGAATTCGTTGCAGACCGCAACAACATTACCCGCGTCTGGATGGATCATGCGTTCTGGCCGCTCGTCACGACAGAGTTCTATCTGAACCAGACCGGTGATTTCTCGGTGCTGTTGGAAAAAGCGCCGTACTTCAAGGATCGTCAGATCCGCCGGGGCATGGCTCACGATGACATGTGGCAGCCCGCGGACGGCAGCCGTCAGCGTACCGCCGACGGAACCGTCTATGAGGGTACGGTGCTGGAACACATTCTGCTGGAAAACCTGTGCGCTTTCTACGATGTGGGTGCGCACAATGAGCTTCGCCTGCATAACGCCGACTGGAATGACGCGCTGGATATGGCTGCCGACAAAGGCGAGAGTGTGGCATTCACAAACGCCTACGCAGGCAATCTGCATGGGCTGGTCAAGATCCTGCAAAAGCTCGGTGCGGAGAAGATCACAGTGGCGCAGGAACTTACCGCACTGCTGGGACACGAGGATATCTTTGACGATCCTACAGCTAAAAATGACATCCTGAGCCGGTACGAGGCGACCTGTGCGCACGCAAACAGCGGACGCACAGTGGAATTGGACACGGCAGCGCTGATGACCGATCTGACCGCCAAAGCCAACTGGATGCAGTGCCATATCCGCGAAACCGAGTGGGTCACGGACGGCAAAAGCGGCTGGCTCAACGGCTACTACGACAATCACGGTCAACCGGTGGAGGGTGTTGTCAACGATTTACCGCGCATGATGCTGCCCAGTCAGGTATTCGGCATCATGTACGGCACAACGACCGCCGAGCAGACTGCGGAGATCTGCCGGAGTGCAGACCGCTATCTCTTTGAAGAAAAAATCGGCGGTTACCGCCTGAATACGAACTTTAAAGAAAAAAAGCTCGACCTGGGTCGTATGTTTGGTTTTGCCTATGGCGAAAAGGAAAACGGTGCCGTGTTCAGCCATATGACGGTTATGTACGCTAACGCGCTGTATCAGCGCGGCTTTGCCAAAGAGGGTGCCAAGGCACTGGATACGCTGCTGAACACAGCGATGGACTTTGCCGTCAGCAAAATGTACCCGGGTCTGCCGGAGTATTTCAATAACGACGGACGCGGCCTGTATCCCTACCTGACCGGGGCGGCGAGCTGGTATATGCTGACGGAGATTTGCTGGGTCTACGGTGTGCGGGGCGAATGGGGAGATTTGGTCATTGCCCCTGCCCTGCAAAAGACGCAGTTCGGCGGCGGCAGCGTGTCGGTCACGCTGCCCTTTGCGGGGCGCACGCTGCGGGTATGCATAGAAAACGCTGATGGTATCGAGCAGAAAGACTACCGTGTGTACAGTGCAGCACTGGACGGCACAGCACTGCCCGTGGCGGAGGGCATCCTTCGGATCCCCCGCGCAGAAATCGAGGCATTGACGGCCGATGCGATACACGAGATCACGGTGATACTCCACGCGTAAACCAGAACAACAGCCGGGCGGCAGTTTTTCACTGCCGCCCGGCTGCCTGTTTACCAGATGGATTTATAAAATTTATCCCGGTATTTCTTCGGTGTGATGCCTACCAGCTCCTCAAACACCTGAATAAAGTGGCTTTGGGAGGAAAACGCCAGATAATTCGCAATGTCTATCAGACTTGCATCGGAGTAGCGCAGAAGCGCCTGCGCCTTTTCGATTTTCTTTTCCCTCACATAGTCACTCACGGATACGCCGAGATTCTGCTTGAACACGCGGGAAAGGTAGCTGACCGACAGCCCCGTATAGCCGGAGAGTGTCTGTACGGTGATGCGCTCGTTGATATGGTCATAGATGTAATCCACACACTGTGACACCGGTTTGGAGATGACATCCGTCTTCTTTTTCAGGCGCATTTTGCCGGTGAAGTCCTGCACCATAGCGTGATGCAACTCCACCACCGCGTTGATGTCGGTGCAGGCATCCGCGCGGTTAATGTAAAAGTCACTTAAACGGTAGCCCTGTTCAGCCGCCATACCGCCGGTAATGCAGTACCGCGTCACAAGGGCCGCTGTGATAACAAAATGATATTTTAGATTTTGCAGCGGATCTTTGGCCAAGACCCCCATGCCGGTGGGGCTGCTGAACACTTCGGCAGCACAGTTTTTCTGCACATATTCCATGTCACCGTCCCGCACGGCGCAGTAAAAAGCGTATTCTTCATCAGGGGGACGATGGTTTTCCAGTGCTTCACTGTGTTTCAGCTCGTTTTCGACCCACTCTTTTGTAAGTTTCATACAAAATCTCCTGCACTTTCGGAATTCTTTTATTATTATGGCATGGATTTGGTATTTTTGCAATGGTTCTTATATAAGATTCGCCTTTTTATCTGTATAATTGAGCCATCAACTCCGAAAACGATTACGGAGTTAAAATTTGAAGGAGGAAATAAACATGAAAAAGAACAAAGTCCTCTGTGCTGCGATGGCAAGCGCAATGAGCCTCAGCCTTCTGGCAGGCTGCGGTGGAAACAGTGCCTCTACCGCTGCTTCCGCCAGCGCTGCAGCAGGCAGCAGCGATACGACCGCCGCCGCTGATGCAGACACCGAGGAGGGCAAAGTCTTGAATATCTGGTGCTGGAACGATGAGTTCCAATCCCGTTTCAACGACTACTATCCGGGAGTCAAGGAAGTGGCCGCCGACAAGTCCACCACCACGCTGAACAACGGTATTACCGTAAAGTGGACCATCAACCCCACCACGGATAACAACTATCAGAACAAGCTGGACGAGGCGCTGCTCAAGCAGGACAGCGCCGCTGCGGATGACAAGATCGACATCTTCCTGGTCGAGGCTGACTACGCACTGAAATATGTGGACTCCGACTACACCTTGGATGTCAAGAACGATGTAGGTCTGACGGACGATGATCTGAAGGATCAGTATCAGTACACCAAGGACATCGTTTCGGTGGACGGCGTCCAGAAAGGCACCAGCTGGCAGGCAACCCCCGGTCTGTTTGCGTACCGCCGCAGTATTGCCAAGGATGTGCTGGGCACGGATGACCCCGCCGAGGTGCAGAGCGCTTTAAGCGATTGGGACAAGTTCAATACCGTGGCCGAGGAAGCCGCCGCCAAGGGCTACAAGATGCTCTCCGGCTACGATGACTCCTTCCGCGTGTTCTCCAACAATGTTTCTGAGCCGTGGGTCGACGGCACGACCGTCAAGGTAGACCCCAACATTATGGCTTGGGTCGAGCAGACCAAGGATTACACCGACAAGGGCTATAACAACAAGTCTACCCTGTGGAGCGACCAGTGGGCCTCCGATCAGGGTCCGAGCGGTAATGTTTTCGGCTTCTTCTACTCCACTTGGGGCATCAACTTCACCCTGCTGGGCAACTCTCTGGCAACACCTACCGCAGAGGGCGGCAAGGAAGAAGTAGGCAACGGCATCTATGGTGATTACGCTGTCTGCCAGGGTCCTCAGCCCTACTACTGGGGCGGCAGCTGGATCTGCGCCGCAGCCGGCACCGATAATATCCCGACCGTCCGCGATGTCATGCAGCAGCTGACCTGCGATGCCGACATTGCCCTCCAGATCACCAAGGATACGCAGGATTATACCAACTGCCAGTCTGCCATGCAGTCTTTGGCCACGGACCCCACCTACGGCTCCGATTTCCTGGGCGGTCAGAACCACATTGCTCTGTTCTCTGAAGTCGCACCCACCATTGATATGTCCAATGCCGGTCCGTACGATCAGGGCTGCAACGAGACCATCCAGAACTGCTTCCACGATTACTTCAACGGTTCCATTGATTTCGATACGGCCAAGGCAAACTTTGAGGCGCAGATCAAGGTCAAGTATCCCGAGCTGACCAGTGTTGAGTGGCCCCAGTAACGAATAAGCATCGGAAAGGAAGCCCCTGCCATGAAGAAAAAGAAAAGCGGCGTTGATTATTCCCGATGGGGATATATCTTCCTGGCCCCCTTCTTTATTACCTTTGCGGTGTTTTCGCTGTACCCGCTGGCAACAACCGTCTATTACAGTTTCTTTGAGTATTACCGCAGCGGTCTGAAGGTCATCGGTCCCAATTTTGCAGGTCTAAAAAATTACGCCGCGATGCTCACGGAGCTGCCGCAGTTTTTCGGCAACACCATCATCATGTGGATCATGGGCTTTATCCCCCAGATTGTCATTGCACTGCTGCTTGCGGCATGGATGACAGACCTGCGGCTGCGCCTGAAATTTCAGGGCTTTTTCAAGACGGTCATCTATATGCCCAACCTCATCATGGCATCGGCTTTTGCCATGCTGTTCTTTACGCTGTTCAGCGACAGCGCCACGGGTCCCGTCAACAGCATCTTGCTTACGCTGGGGGTCATCAAAGAGCCGATTCGCTGGCTGACCTATGTCTGGGGAGCCCGTGGTCTGGTTGCACTGATGAACTTTCTGATGTGGTTCGGCAACACGACCATCATCCTGATGTCCGCCATCATGGGCGTTGACCCCGGTCTGTACGAGGCTGCGCAGCTGGACGGCTGCACCTCCGGTCAGATGTTCTGGAAAATCACAATGCCGCTGATCCGCCCGCTGCTGATTTATACGCTGATCACCAGCGTGGTCGGCGGTCTGCAGATGTTTGATGTGCCGCAGATCCTGTCCAACGGTCAAGGCAGCCCGAACAAGAGCACCACCACGATCATCATGTACCTGAACCAGCATCTGTTCAGCAAGAACTACGGCACCGCCGGCGCACTGTCCGTGCTGCTGTTCTTGGTCTGCGGTGTCCTCTGCGTGATGATCTACAAGCTGCAGAGCAAGGGGGACTGAGCCATGAAACCGCAAAAAAAATATGTGGATCACAAGCTCCATCTGTACCGTGCAGTGGCGTATATCGTTATGTTCCTGCTGAGCTTTCTGTGCTTGTTTTTCTTCTATATTCTGATCGACAACGCAACCCACAACAACTTTGATATTCAAAAGGGCTTTCAGCTGCTGCCCGGCGGCAGTTTTCTGACCAACCTGAAGAATACCATGAATGATGCCAACGTGCCGGTTCTGAGCGGTCTGCGCAACAGCCTGATTGTGGCAGGATGTTCTGCAGCACTCTCCTGCTACTTCAGTGCGCTGACGGCATACGCAATCTACGCCTACGACTTCAAGTTCAAGAATGCAGCATTTACCATCATCCTGCTCATTATGACGATGCCTATGCAGGTATCGGCGCTGGGTTTCCTTCGCCTGATGGACAATATGCACCTGACCAATACGCTGTGGCCGCTGATTTTGCCCAGCATTGCAGCACCGACTGTGTTCTTTTTCATGAAGCAATACATGGATTCCAGCCTGCCGAAGGAACTGATTGAGACAGCTCGCATTGATGGCTCCGGCGAGTTCCACACCTTCAATGTGATCATCCTGCCGATCCTGAAGCCCGCTGTCGCGGTGCAGGCCATCTTTTCCTTTGTGGGATCGTGGAACAACTATTTCACCCCGGCGCTGATTATCAGTGATGCCAAGTGGAAAACCGTTCCGATTCTGATTGCCCAGCTGCGCGGTGCGGACTTCCTGAAGTTTGATATGGGCAAGGTCTATATGATGATCGCGCTTGCGATACTTCCGGTCATCATAGTCTATCTGATCCTTTCCAAGTACATTGTCCGCGGTATTGCGCTCGGCAGCGTGAAAGGGTAAAATAACACTTACGGAGGTGCAGTGCGCTTGCGCTGCACCTTTTTTGGTGTTTATGCAAAAAAAGCAAACGACAAAATACGGAGGAATATACGATGTCATTTCCGGAAAATTTCGTCTGGGGCGCGGCAACCGCAGCCTATCAGGTCGAGGGCGCAGTGCAGGAGGATGGCAGGGGACTGTCCATCTGGGATACCTTCAGCCATACGCCGGGCAAAACAAGGAACGGTGATACAGGGGACATCGCCTGCGACAGCTACCACCGCTGGGCAGAGGATATTGCACTGCTGAAAGAGATGCACCTGAAGGCGTACCGGTTCTCGATTGCCTGGCCGCGCATCTTCCCGCAGGGCACGGGACCAGTCAATCCGGCAGGTCTTGCCTGGTATGACCGGCTGGTCGATGCGCTGCTTGCGGCAGGGATCGAGCCTTATGTCACGCTCTACCACTGGGATCTGCCGCAAGCCCTGCAGGACAAGGGCGGCTGGCTGAATGATGATACGGCAAAAGCCTTCGCCGGGTATGCCGCCGCGGTGGCCGCGCACTTTAAGGGGCGGGTGCGGTACTATTTTACCCTCAATGAGCCGCAGTGCAGCGTGGGGCTGGGCTACAGCAGCGGTGTACACGCACCCGGTTTCCGTCTGGATGACGGCTCGGTGTTTACAGCGTGGCACAACACGATCTACGCCCACTGCCTTGCGGCCGATGCGATCCGCAGGGCTGACCCCGATGCCCGGGTCGGCATGGCCCCGACCGGGCGCATCTGCACCCCGGCAACAGACGACCCTGCCGATATTGCGGCGGCCCGCGAGGCAACCTTTGCGCTGGCGGACGGAGACTGGACCTTCACCTATGCCCCGGCACTTGATCCGCTGTGCGGGCGCGGCTGGCCTGTGATCGCGGGCGGTCAGGCCCAGCGTGTGGTGGATGCCATCCCGCAGGAGCAGCTGGACGCTCTGCCGCTGGGCAGGCTGGATTTCATCGGGATGAACATCTACAACTCCGTCATGGTGCGCGCCGGGGCAAACGGCAAGCCGGAATTCTGCCCCCGGGCCGCAGGACATCCGCGCACAGCCATCGGCTGGCCCATCACCCCGGAGTCGATGGAGTGGGGGACACGCTTTATCTGGGAGCGGTACGGTCTGCCCATCTACATCACCGAGAACGGCCTTTCCTGCACCGACAGCATCCATCTGGACGGCAAGGTGCATGACCCTGCGCGCATTGACTTCACCCACCGCTATCTTCTGGCGCTGCGCCGCGCGATTGACAGTGGCGTGGATGTGCGCGGCTATTTCCACTGGTCACTGCTGGATAATTTTGAGTGGAGCGAGGGCTATAACGAGCGCTTTGGTCTGATCTATCTCGATTACGCAACCGGCAAACGAACCCCCAAAGATAGTGCTGCCTGGTACGCCAAGGTGGCCGAAACGAACGGAAAAAATCTGTGAAAAGGCACGGTATGGCCCTTCGCTATGTGTTTGTTTCCTCTAAGAGATGCCCTCTGCGCGCTGATGGTCGTGCTTGCGATCGATGCAGAGAAATGC
>ERZ832317.947-NODE-947-length-39045-cov-6.097589_pt1 | contig 39045 bp, 32 predicted proteins | sample MGYA00519695_ERZ832317 | MGnify/ENA primary metagenome ERZ832317 (study PRJEB31850, sample SAMEA3708726) | human gut metagenome | biome: human gut; feature: human-associated habitat; material: faeces | place: China | collected 2014 ...
ACGGATTTGTTTCCCAAGCCCTTCCGCTGCCTCAAAATTACTTTGTCTACAGTCTGAGATACAAGAGAAAATCTTGTATCTTTTTTTATGCCCTGCGACAGACGGGTTTTTACAGATTTATGAATTGGAAAAAATCAATAGGGATGATTGGAGACCAGCCCATTTACAATACGAAGGATACTATCAAGCTGGGCAGCATCAAGGCGTTTGAGCTGCTCTGTGAGGGTGCGGATTTTTTCGGGATGCGCCGACTCCAGATCGAAAAATTCCATTGGGGTGATATTCAGATAGTCACAGATTTCAAAAAAATTGGACATGGAAGGGAATGTCTTATTGTTTTCAATGCTGTTGATGTAGCCGGGGTTCTGCCCGAGGGAAAGACTCATATCCCTTGCGGAAACGCCCTTTGCCATACGCAGCTGTACCAATCTTTTGGAAAATGCCTCTTTACACATGCTTGTATCACCTCCATGTATCATATTATATCTAATAAAAAACTTGAAACATTCTATATAATAAGTTATTTTTGACTAGATATCGGTTTGTACCTAATAAACGGATGGAAAATAGAAGAAGAAAACAAATGTAACAAAAAATTGTCATTTTTTTTGAAAATGTTTGAAAATTGCTCTCAAAAATGTCCGGATATTGACATAGGTCATTGAAAGGGTTTGATTTTTATGTTATGTTGTAGGAAACAGCAAAAATTCATGAAGCATGCTGAACCTTATATGGAATAAGGAAGAAGATGTATTGGCAGAAAGACAAGGCTTATAGGTTTGGGGATATCGTATGTGTATGAAAGACAGAATGAGACGGTTTCTGGTGGATGTTCTGGACATCCATAATAAAGATGTAATCGAAGAAGTTATTGGTATTTCCAGCATCAGGCACTGCCCGAAGGGACGGACACTGTACAGTCAAGGGGAAACGGTGGATACCTGCTGCTTCCTGATGGAAGGCGTGACGGGTGCATTTCTCTACACGAAGGGCGGAAAGCAGATTTCAGATGATTTTTCTTTTGTATCCGGCGAGATGATTACGCCGTTTATGAACTGGCAGAGAAAAGCGCTGACCTCTGTGGTTGCGATGTCGAATGTAGATGCTTTTGTGATTGCCAATATGGATGTAATCACGCTGTTTAGAACCTATCCGGAATTTCAAACAATCCTTTTTGAATGGCTGATGCAGGCGTACCACAAGCAATGGGCGCTCAAAAGTGCGCGGTATCAGATGGCGGCGAAGGAGCGGTATCTTTTCTTTTTAAAGGAATATGCGGGGCTGGAGGATGTGGTCAGCGACCGTTTTTTAGCTTCATTTTTAGATATGTCGCCGGAGACGCTGAGCCGACAGAAGCGGTGCCTGTGGGAGGAAAAGCCCGATTGAAGCAACGGAAGGAAGGCATCTTTCACATTTTTCTCAAAGGAGGATGTGCGAATATAAGAAGCGGAGAGGCGAAGGGGGGAGATGCAGCGAGAAAGAAGGCTGTTTGAAATAGAAAAAAGGGTTTTCAAAGGAACGGAAAAATAAAGAAAGGTTGAAGGAAAAATGAAAAAGAAAAAATATCTTGCGATTTTCATGGCAATGAGCATGGCAACTGCAACTGCACCTGTGACAGCATTGGCTGACGATGCAACAACAGGTACAGAAAGCGGTGCAGAGACAGGCGAAAGCGGCAGTGGTGAAACTGGCAGTACAGGTGAAACTGGCAGTGAAAATGGCGGCACAGAAGGCGGTAGCACAACAGCACCTGATACACCTGCCGAAAACGAAGGTGTTAAGACTATTGATGAGTTAAATGCCGCAATTACTGCCGCAGGGGAAACAGAAACTACTATTAAACTTGCTGCTGATATCACAGGGGATGTTGTAGTACCTGAAAAGGCAAATATTACAATCGACCTGAATGGTAAGAAGATTACAAACAGTGTTGGGCACACAATTATGAATAACGGCACCTTGACTATTAAGGGTGAAGGTACAGTTGATAATATTACTCACGGGAAAGCAGCTCTCTATAATAAGGGGACGGTTACTTTAAACGGAGGTACTTTTGACCGTACTCAAGAAAATGGTAAAAGTGATAGTTCTTCTGGCGGTAACTCCTATTACACCATCAAGAATGTTGGTAATATGACCATTAACGAAGGCGTAAACGTGCTGACAGCGGAGGGGAATGGCGAGTTGGGCAGATTCTCCAGCCTTGTTGCGAATGGTTACTACAATGGTACTACATACGACAACGACAAGGGAGAGGAAAAACCTACGTTGACTATCAATAATGGTACCTTCTCGGGAGGTCTGAATACGATTAAAAATGATGACCGCGCAGAGTTGACTATTAACAACGGTACATTTAAGAATTTCTATCAGGCAACTGTTCAGAATCATAATATTGCAACAATCAACGGTGGTACCTACAAAGCTGCAAGTGATGCAAGCAGTACAGGAAAAGAAACCTACGGTGTTTATAACTGTGGTTGTGGTGCTAATATTGACCTTGGTACATTGACTGTAACCGGCGGTATCTTTGAAGGTGCGGATTATGCGATTGCTGATGTCAGCAGTCAGACTGCTGTTGTGAATATTTCCGGGGGTAGCTTTAGTGGTGCTAAAGGTGCAGTTAAAGGTACAAACTCTAATGCTATAATCTCTATTTCCGGCGGTGTATTTGATTCTGACGTGCAGGCATACGCAGCAGACGGCTATAAAGCAATTCAGGTTACAGGTGACAAATACGTTGCAACTAACAAGATTGCTCTGGACAAAACAAGCACAAGAATCCGCAGAGGTTACACAGATACACTGAAAGCAATCGTAGAAGCAAACGGCAAAACATACGATGTAGCAGCCCCTATAACATGGGCAAGTGATAAAGAAAGCGTTGCAACTGTAAAAGATGGCGTTGTTACAGGTGTGGACTATGGTACTGCAACTATCACAGCAACACTGGGCACTACAACAGAAACACCTGATACAACAGAAACACCTGCAACGCAGGCAGAAGATGATACAGCAACAGGCGGCGATGCAGTTACAGACGGTGACAACACAACTACATCTTCTAACACACTGAAAGCAAGCTGCACTGTAGATGTATATAAGAAATCTTCTTCCGGTTCCTCCTCCGGCGGTGGCGGCGGCAGCAGTGCAGCAAAACACGGTGTGACCATCTCTGACAGCAAAAACGGTGCTGTAACCGCAAGTGCGGCAAAGGCAGAAACAGGTGACAAGGTTATTCTGACACCAAAGGCTGACGAGGGCTATGAGCTGGATAAGATTACTGCAAAGGACAAGGACGGCAAGGAAGTTAAGCTGAAAGCAGAAAAGGACGGCACATACTCCTTCACCATGCCGAAGGGCGGCGTAACCGTTGACACAACCTTCAAGCAGGCAGAGGGTGCAACCAACACAGACAAGCCCGCAGCAGCTGCAAAGACAATCATTTTGCAGATTGGCAGCACAGCAGTGCTTGTGGACGATCAGGCAATCATCAACGATGTTGCACCCGTAATCCACAACGACAGAACTCTGGTTCCCATCAGAGTCATCACAGAAGCACTGGGCGGTCAGGTTGCTTGGAACGAAGCCGCAAAAGAGGTTGCCCTGACTGTTAACGGCAAGGAAATCAAAATGACTATCGGCAAAGTTCTGGAAAAATACGGCGTTGCTCCCGTTATCATCGGCGGACGCACCTTTGTACCCGTTCGCTTTGTAGCGGATGAGCTGGGCGCAGTGACCACATGGGACGATGCAACAAAGACTGTAGCAATTCAGGCAGTAAAATAAATTTTTCTGAAAAATCTTAGTTGAAAACAATAAAAATGGCGTTCATCCGCAAGGATGGGCGCTGTTTTCTGCTTTCAGGGAAGAAGTGGGGCGAAAAATACGACCCTCGAAAAAAAACACTTTCCACTGCACCGTTTTCGTGATATAATTCTAATGTTATAGGGCGAAATATAGAGAAAAACGACTACTTTTTGGGGAACGGCGGCTTTTTCGCCTGTTCAGAGATATAGATTGTCCTTTGGAATTGATTGGAAGGATGAATGTTTTTATGGATAAATTAGTTGTAAGGGGCCGAAAAAGATTGACCGGGGAGGTTACCATCAGCGGTGCGAAAAACGCGGCGGTAGCTGTTATTCCGGCGGCGGTAATGGCAACCGGAGTGAGTGTACTGGAGAATCTTCCCAGTATTGAGGACGTTAGAAATATCTGTCATACCATTCAGGAAATGGGCGGCAAATGCAGATTTGTAGATAAACATACTTTGGAAATTGACTGTAACGAGGGTGTCAGCTATCAGGCGACCTTTGAGGGCGTGCAGAAAATGCGCGCGTCCTATTATCTCATCGGTGCGCTTCTGGCACGCTATAAAAAGGCAGAGGTGGCAATGCCCGGCGGCTGCAACTTTGGCAAACGCCCCATTGACCTGCACCTGAAGGGCTTCCGTGCGCTTGGTGCAACCGTCATTGAGGAGGACGGCATGGTGAAGGCTTATGCCGAAAAGCTGATTGGTACTTCCATCTACATGGATCAGGTGAGCGTTGGTGCGACCATCAATGTCATGCTTGCGGCAACCATGGCGGAAGGCACCACAACGATTGAAAACGCGGCAAAGGAGCCGCATGTGGTAGATACTGCAAACTATCTGAACATGATGGGTGCAAATATCAAGGGTGCAGGGACAGATGTGATTCGTATTAAGGGCGTTTCTGAGCTGAAGGGCGCGCAGTATACCATCATTCCCGACCAGATTGAGGCAGGCACATACATGATTGCGGCGGCGATTACGGGCGGCGATGTGCTGGTGAAGAATATCATTCCCAAGCACATGGATTCCCTGACGGCAAAGCTGGAGGAAATGAATGTGAAGGTGGCAGAATGGGAGGATTCCATTCGCGTGATGGCGGATGAGCCCTTGCGTGCGGTAAATGTAAAGACCATGAGTTACCCCGGCTTCCCGACGGATTTACAGCCCCAGATTGCAACGCTTCTGGCGGTCTGCAACGGGACAAGCGTGCTGACGGAAAATGTCTGGGAAAACAGATATCAGTACATGGGTGAGCTGCGCAAGCTGGGCGCAGATGTGGAGATTAACGGCAGAGTGGCAACCATCCACGGCATTAAGCATTTCAGCGGCGCGGAGGTTTCCGCAACAGACCTGAGAGCAGGCGCGGCAATGATTCTGGCGGCACTGGCGGCAGAGGGTGAAACCATCATTGACGGCGTGCGTTATATCGACAGAGGCTATGAGGATGTCGAGGAAAAATTCAGAGCCATGGGCGCGGATATCGACCGTATCCCCGGCGAGCAGTAAAAAGAGAACAAGAGAGCCTCGGAGCAGTTCCGAGGCTTATTTTATGGAAAAACACGAAGGAAAAGAGGTGAACTGGCTTGCGGATGGAATTTTGCACCATCGCCAGTGGCAGCAGCGGCAACTGCACCTACATCGGGACGGATTACACGAAAATATTGATTGATGCAGGCATCAGCGGCAAGAAAATCGAGGAAGGGCTTGCAAATTTGAAGCTGACGGGCGACAAAATAGATGCGCTGTTTATCACCCATGAGCATGTTGACCATATCAAGGGGGCAGGCATTCTTTCCCGTAGGTTTGATATCCCTATTTTTGCTACGCCGGATACCTGGGCGGCGATGGAGGAAGGCCTTGGGCGGATTGCGCCGAGCAACAAGCGGATTGTGTATGCGGACGAGGTCTGCGCGGTGAATGACCTTTGCGTGAAGCCGTTTCGGATTCCGCATGACGCGGCAGAGCCTGTGGGCTACAACGTCTTTTCGGGCGAGAAAAAAATCACACTGGCAACGGACATCGGCCATGTGACGGATACGATTCGGGAAAGCATAGAGGACAGTGATGTGCTGCTTTTAGAGGCAAATCATGATGTGGAAATGCTGAAAAAGGGCGGCTATCCATGGTCGCTGAAGCAGCGAATTCTGGGCGAAAACGGACATCTTTCCAACCATACGGCAGGAAGGCTTCTGGCAGAGGTGATGACGGGAAGGATGAAATATGTTTTTTTGGGACACCTCAGCGAGGAAAACAATAACCCCCATCTGGCGTATGAAACGGTAGAGGAAATCCTGCGGAACAACCGCATTGAGGTTGGCACGCATGTAAAAATGGATATGGCGAGCCGTTTTCAGAATGGCGTGAAGGTGGAGCTGTAACGGAGGATGGGCATGAAGGTTACGGTCGTTTGCGTAGGCAAATTGAAGGAAAAATACTGGCGCGATGCTATTGCGGAATACAGCAAGCGGCTGAGCCGTTATATGAAGCTGGAGATTATCGAGCTGGCGGATGAAAAAGCACCCGAAAACATGAGCGATGCACAGGCGGCGGAGGTCAAGGAAAGGGAAGGACAGCGGATTCTGAAAAACGTGAAGGACGATGCCTTTGCGGTGGCGCTGGCGGTGGAAGGGAAGATGCTTTCCTCCGAGGAGCTGGCAGAATTCATGACGAAAAAGAGCGTTGGCGGCGTGAGTCATATTGTGTTCATCATCGGCGGCTCTCTGGGGCTTTCCCCTGCGGTGATGCGGCGTGCGGATTATGCACTTAGCTTTTCCAAAATGACATTTCCGCACCAGATGATGCGCGTGGTTTTATTGGAGCAGATTTACCGCTCGGAGCGGATTCAGCGCAACGAGCCATATCATAAATAAAGAAATTGCGAGGAAGGGAAGATTGCAATGAAAAAAGGCATGAAAATTGTGCGGTTTATCGGGATTGTGTGCTGGTTTCTGGCACTGTTCATTCTGATTAACGGGCATCAGGAGAAGAAAAAAGCGGCAGAGGAGGCGGCAAAGCAGCCTGCCATTGTAACGGAAACAAACGAAACGAATGACGGAGATACACCAAGCACCGTGATTTTCCCCGAATAAAAAAGAAAGCGTTCTCGAATGGAATATCCTAAAGAGAACGCTTTTTTATGTTTTCGACTTAATTTTCTAAAAACGCTTCGCCGATTTTGAACACATCCCCTGCGCCGACCGTCAGAAGTAAATCCCCTGCCTTGCAGTTTTTCTCCAGATAGGAGCGGATGGCATTAAAATCTCCGACATATCTTGCGGATTTGCCTGTTTTCGCGATTCTGTCTGCAAGCATGGCGGCGGAAATGGTGCCGTCATCGGATTCCCTTGCGGCATAGATATCCGCGATGATGACTTCATCTGCATCGGTGAATGCTTCGCCGAATGCATCAAAGAGGAACTTTGTTCTGGAATAGGTGTGCGGTTGGAATACGCACCAGGTTGTACGGTGCTGCACCTTTTTTGCCGCCGCCAGTGCCGCCTTGATTTCTGTGGGGTGGTGCGCATAATCATCAATGACAACAACGCCGTTTTTTTCGCCTTTTTTCTGGAAACGGCGTTCTGTACCCGTAAAATGCAGAAGCCCCTTTTGGCAGTCCGCGGGACAGACACCTACAAAATGTGCCGCTGCAATGGATGCCAGCGCATTTGCGATATTATGATCTCCGGGTACATTCAGATGGAAATTCCCGAACAATTCGCCTTTATAATATACATCAAAGGTATTCTTGCCGTCCGGCTCATGGATGATATTTTTCGCCTGCCAGTCCGCGCCATCCGCCAGTCCGAAGGTTTCTACGGTGCAGTCCAGTCCCTGTGTCAGCTCTGCCACGTTTTCAATCGCCTGATTGATAACCAATGCACCCTTCGCAGGGATACGCTCTGCAAAGGCATGGAAGGAGCGGCGGATATTCGCAAGGTTTTTGAAATAATCCAGATGGTCGCTTTCCACATTCAGAATCACGCCGACGAAGGGCTTGAACTGCAAAAAGCTGTCGAAATATTCGCATGCCTCGGCAACGAAATACGGAGAGTGACCGATTTTCAGGTTACTGCTGATGGTAGGCAGGATGCCGCCAACCGTAATGGTGGGGTCTGTCCCTGCGGCAAGCAGGATTTCGGAAACCATGGATGTGGTTGTAGTCTTGCCATGTGTGCCTGCAACGGCAATGGAATCCTCATATTCCGCCATGATTTCGCCCAGCAGTCTGGCTCTGTCCATCAGGGGGATATGCTTTGCCTGCGCCGCCTGATATTCGGGGTTATCGGGATGGATTGCCGCGGTATAGACCACTAAATCTACATCATCCGTGATGTTTTCCGCCTTGTGTCCGAAGTTGATATGAATCCCCAAATTCTGCAGGTGCTTTGTCACAGGGGTTTCCTTGATATCCGTACCGGAAACGATACAGCCCTTATCTGCCAGAATTTCTGCCAGACCGGACATGCTGATGCCGCCGATGCCGATGAAATAAATGTGTTGTCCTTTTTGAAATGTTGTCATATTCTATCGCCTCAAAATCTATTAAATGGGTTCAAATTTTTCTGAAATTTAACAAAATCATCATATAGTTTAACCTTCATTATAGTATACTGGCATGGGAAAGGCAATCTTTTCTCTGCGTTTTCTTTTTCTGTGTTCTATATTTTATACAGAAAGTGCCGAAAATAAACCCACACGGGCGCAGGAGCAACGTGCAAATTTTCTCAATCGGAAAAAAGGAAAGAGAAAAAGCCAATCGAAATAAGGCGAAATTTCGGCACAGATGCCGTAGATAATCTTTGCAAGTTTATTTTCCTATGCTATAATAATCAAAACAGAGCCTATGACTTTGTTACATATATACAACCTGAAAAGATAGGGGTGGGTAATATGCGTAAAAAAGAAATGATAGCAATGCTTCTGGCGGGTGGACAGGGCAGTCGTCTGGGCGTGTTAACAAGAAAGGTAGCAAAGCCTGCCGTTGCATACGGTGGGAGATATCGTATCATCGATTTTCCGCTGAGCAACTGCATTAACTCCGGTGTGGATACCGTCGGCGTGCTGACACAGTATCAGCCGCTGCGCTTGAATCAGCATATCGGGATTGGGATTCCATGGGATTTGGATAAGAAAAACGGCGGTGTGACGATTCTTGCGCCGCATGTGAAAACAGGGGATTCCGGCGAATGGTTCAACGGGACGGCAAACGCCATTTATCAGAATATTGATTTTATCGACAGCAATAATCCGGAATATGTGCTGATTCTTTCCGGTGACCACATTTATAAAATGGATTATTCCAAGATGCTTGCCTTCCATAAGGCGCACAACGCAGCGGCAACGATTGCCGTTATGGAGGTGCCGATGGAGGAAGCAAACCGCTTCGGCATTATGAATACCGAGGACGGCGATAAGATTTACGAATTTGAGGAAAAGCCGGAAAGCCCCAAGAGCAATCTTGCTTCCATGGGGATTTACATATTTACATGGGACAGACTGCGTGATGCATTGATTGAGGATAATTCCATCCATCCGGACAGCGATTTCGGCAAGCACATCATCCCTAAAATGCTGGATGAGGGACAGCCCATGTATGCATGGCGCTTCGATGGATACTGGAAGGATGTCGGTACCATTCAGTCCTATTGGGAGTCCAATATGGACTTAATCCGCACCCTGCCCGAATTCAACCTCTACGAGGATTTCTGGAAGATTTATACCAACAGCGACCATCAGCCGCCGCAGTATACGGCACCCGGCTCAAAGACAGAGGAAGCACTGCTTTCTGACGGCTGTGAGATTTACGGTACGGTCTGTCGCTCCATCATCGGCCCCGGTGTTGTGGTGGAAAAGGGGGCAGTGGTGAAGGATTCTATCATCATGGCAGACACGATTATCGGCGAAAATGCTTTGATTGACCATTGCGTCATTGATGAAAAATGCAGCATCGGCAAAAATGTGCAGATGGGTGTCGGGGAAAATATTCCTAATGAGGCAAAGCCTAATATTTATAATACAGGCATCACCGTTCTGGGAATGAACAGCAGTGTTCCCGATGGGATTGTGATGGGGAAAAACTGCGTGATTTACGGCAGAACCTCCCCTGAGGATTATCCCGACGGCAGATTGGAAAGCGGTAAGGCCGTTGTACGGGAGGTGTAACAGATGAAAGCAATCGGTATTATTCTGGCAGGCGGCAATAACGACGGCAGACTGGGCGTTCTGACCGACCATAGAGCGGCGGCGGCATTGCCCATCGGCAGCTGCTATCGTGCCATTGATTTTACATTGAGCAATATGTCCAACAGCGGCATTGGGAAGGTGGCTGTGCTGACGCAGTATAACTCTCGTTCCCTGCGCGACCATCTGATGTCATCCAAATGGTGGGACTTCGGCAGAAAGCAGGGCGGCTTGTTCGTATTCACGCCGTATACCAGCAATGCAGGCTCTACATGGTTCCGCGGCACGGCGGATTCCATTTATCAGAATATGACCTTCCTCAAGCGCAGCAATGAGGAATACGTTGTGATTACCTCCGGTGATTCCATCTATAAAATGGATTACCGTAAGGTGCTGGAATATCATAAGGAAAAAAATGCGGACATTACTGTGGTTTATCAGAAAATGACGGGAAAGGATTTATCCAAATTCGGCATTTTGCAGATGGATGCGGACAATAAGCTGGAGGGCTTCGAGGAAAAGCCGGAGCAGCCGAAATCCGATGCGGCCTCCCTGGGGATTTATGTTATCTCCAGAACGCTGCTTATCAATCTGCTGAATCAGATTATCCCCGAAGGCAGATACAGTCTGGTAAAGGATATTATCATCCGCTTTATCCATACGCTGAAAATCTACGGCTATGAATATGACGGCTACTGGAATGCCATCGGCACAGGCATTGCGGCTTATTTTGAGACGAACATGGATTTTCTGAAAAAGGATATCCGCGATCATTTCATCAACGAATATCCCTATATTGAAACAAAGCCGAAGGATGAACCCCCTGCAAAATACAACAGGGGTGCGGATGTGACGGATTCCATCGTCGGCAGCGGTGCGATTTTTGACGGGAAGGTGGAGCATTCCGTTGTGTTCCGTAGGGTGCGTGTTGGCAAGGGCGCAGTTGTAAGAAATTCCATCCTGATGGAGGGCTGCCAGATTGGCGAAAACTGCGTGGTGGAAAATGCCATCTTCGATAAGGAGGTTGTCCTTTCCGCAGGACAAAGAGTCATCGGCGTTTCCTCTGAGGAGCCTGCAGTGCTGAAAAAGGGCACAAAATTATAACTCTATATTTATGAACAGAAGGACAGTCACAAAATCAGGAGGTGGCTGTCCTTTTTTGATAAGCTGAAATTTTTGCAGGCGCACCGCGCCGCCTTTCTCTCTGCCGTTTCCGGCACTGTGGGGAAGGGATTGGAAAGGGAAACTTTGTTGCCCTTTCCTCGTCTGCGGGGGTTCGGGACCCATTACGAAACGGGTCCCGAGTTTTTGTTACTTTTTAGCATAAAAAGTAAGGAAGAATGCTTTTGTTTTGCCAAGAAAGTTCTAAACGGGCGAATTTCTTATCTTCACCAAGCTGTAATTTTTGCGCGACTGCGCCTTTTTTATTTCCATAGAATCATTTTTTAGTAAAAGAGTATATTGAATTTTATAGGGAAAAATGCGATACTAAAATGTATGTATACAATATCTTGAAAAATATTTCGCCCTTTGGCGTAGGAGGAAAAATAAATGAGACAGTTGAAAGCAATCATTCTGGCTGCCGGCGAAGGCTCCCGTATGAAATCCAAGAAACCTAAGGTACTTCATGAAATTTTGAACAAGAGCATGGTGGATTATGTGATTGAAACCGCAAAAAGCTGTGGCGCAGAGGAGGTCTGCGTTGTGGTGGGGCATAAGGCGGAGGAGGTTAAGGCAGGCATTCGTGCGGAAGGCATCTCCTTTGCTTTGCAGGCAGAGCAGAAGGGCACAGGGCATGCTGTTATGATGGCAGGCGATTTTATTGATGAAAGCAGTGATATGCTGATTCTCTACGGGGATACGCCGCTGATTACAGGCGAAACCCTGACAAAGCTGGTTGAGGTACACCGTACAGAGGGACACAGCGTAACTGTGGTTTCCTCTAAAATAGAGGACCCTACCGGCTACGGACGCATCATGCGCGATGACCACGGCGGCTTTGAACGCATTGTGGAGCATAAGGATGCAACAGATACACAGAGAATGATTAACGAAATCAACACAGGGATTTATATTTTCAACGGCAGGGAATTGAAGGAATCTCTGGGCAAGCTGAATAACAATAACGCGCAGGGGGAATATTACCTGACAGATTGTCTGGAGCTGATTTTGAAGGCAGGCGGCAAGGTGGAGGCTGTTGTGGCAAAGGATGCCGATGAATTTTTCGGTGTAAACAGCCGTGTACAGCTTGCGGAGGCTGCAAAAATCATGAAGCACCGCATCAACCGTAAGCACATGGAAAGCGGTGTTACCCTCGTTGATCCCGAAAATACCTATATCGGCAGTGATGTTAAAATCGGTATGGATACGGTGATTTTGCCCGGCTGTGTGCTGGAGGGCAATACGGAAATCGGGGAGGACTGCGAAATCGGCCCCAATTCCAGACTGACAGATACCAAGCTTGGCAATGGCGTGAAATTCCAGACCTCTACGGCAATCGAATCCGAAATCGGCAACGAAACCACCGTTGGGCCTTTCGCGTATATCCGCCCCAACTGCCACATCGGAAATAAGGTAAAGGTCGGCGATTTTGTGGAGGTGAAAAATTCCACCATTGGCGACGGCACAAAAATCCCGCACCTTTCTTATGTCGGGGATACCGATGCAGGCGAAAAAATCAACTTCGGCTGCGGCAGCATTATGGTAAACTATGATGGCAAGAAAAAGCATCGCACCACCATTGAGGATAATGTTTTTGTCGGCTGCAATGTAAATCTGGTTGCACCTGTAACCGTGAAGAAGGGTTCCTACATTGCCGCAGGCTCCACCATCACAAAGGATGTGCCTGAGGACGTTTTGGCGGTTGCCAGAGCAAGACAGCAGGTCATCGAAGGCTGGACAAAAAAGAGAATTGAAAGATAATTTGAAAAAATTGTCGAATAGCGGTTGAAATTGATTGTTTTTCGGTGTAACATAATATTGTATGTGCTTATATAACCTAAAATTATTTTTTATAGGGGGACAGATAAATGCTTAATTCCGGCATCAGCAACATTAAAGTTTTTGCCTGCAATTCCAACAAAACGCTGGCAAATGCAATCGCAGATAAGCTTGGTCTGAAACTGGGCGACTGTGAAGTAGAAAAGTTCAGCGACGGTGAGATTTCCGTAAAGATCAATGAAACCATTCGTGGCGCAGATGTATTCATCATCCAGTCCACATCCTATCCCGTAAACGATAACCTGATGGAGCTGCTTATCATGATTGACGCAATGAAGCGTGCATCCGCAGCAAGAATCACAGCCGTTATGCCCTATTACGGATATGCTCGTCAGGACAGAAAAGCAAGAGCGAGAGATCCCATCAGTGCAAAGCTGGTTGCAAATATTCTGACAAGCGCAGGCGCAAGCCGTGTGTTGACAATGGATCTGCACTGTGCGCAGATTCAGGGCTTCTTCGATATTCCCGTAGATAATCTGGTTGGCAGCCCTCTCTTGACAGACTTCTACATCAAAAAATTCGGCGATTCTCTGGAAAGAGATTTTGTTGCGGTTTCTCCCGATTTGGGCAGCGTAACAAGAGTCAGAAAATTTGCGGAAAAGCTGAATATTCCCATTGCAATTATTGATAAACGCAGACCGAAGGCAAATGTCAGCGAGGTTATGAATATCATTGGTGACATCAAGGGCAAAAAGGTTATCCTGCTGGATGATATGATTGATACTGCGGGCACCATTACAAATGCAGCCAATGCGCTGATTGAAAGAGGTGCAATCGAGGTAGATGCCTGCTGTACACATGGCGTTCTGAGCGGTCCTGCTATCGAAAGAATCGAAAAATCCGCAATCAAGGAGCTGTTGGTTCTGGATACCATCGAGCTGCCTGAGGAAAAGAAAATCGACAAGATTACAATGGTTTCCGTTGCAGATATTTTCGCAAATGCAATCAACTGCATCCATAATGGCGTTTCTATTTCTCAGCTGTTTGACTGATTCGCATTGCGCCGAAAAATTCACAAAATCATGACAGAAAAAACTCCCAAACACAAAAATGGGAGTTTTTCTTTTTATTTACTGAAAAATAGTGCAGTGAGAGGAGATATTTTTAGCAGTTATGGGTAAAAAAAATAATATCCAAAAAGCGGTAGCCAAACCTCGACGGAAACTGGTGTTTTTTTAGCGTTTTGGGAAAAATGGGTTTGGCAAAACTGCCAATTTTACAGAAACTCGGTTGACAAGAAGGGTAAAATAGATTATATTGTTAAAAGTAAAACAAACAGAGTGAGACATATTTCCTATTCGCAGTGTGGGAATGGCTCTGTTTGCTATAAAATTTTACTATCCACTTATCAAATTTTTAAATTTTTAGGAGGAAGATATCGATGAAAATTGCATTCTTTGACACAAAGTCTTACTGGGTAGACGCTTTTAAACCCGTAGCAGCAAAATATGGCTATGAAATCACTTTCTTCAACGAAAGACTGACACCCGCTACAGCTCATCTGGCAGCAGGTCATGACGCTACTTGCTCTTTCGTTAATGACGAAGTTCCCGCAGAAGTTATCCGTGAACTGAAAAATCTGGGTATCAAGGTTCTGCTGCTGCGTTGCGCAGGTTTCGACAGCGTTGATCTGGATGTTGCAAAAGAATGTGGTCTGCCCGTACTGAGAGTACCCGCTTACTCTCCTCAGTCCGTAGCAGAACAGGGCGCAGCGCTTCTGATGGCTGTTAACAGAAAGCCTCATCTGTCCTATGAAAGAACAACAAAATTCAACTTCGATATCGCTGGTCTGACAGGTATCGCTCTGTACGGCAAAACAGCAGGTATCATCGGTACAGGTAAAATCGGTCAGTGCATGATTAACATTCTGAAAGGCTTCGGCATGGATATCGTGGCTTACGATGCATTCCCTAACCCCAATCTGGGTCTGGAATATGTAACTCTGGATGAACTGTATGCTCGTGCTGATGTTATCTCCATCCACTGCCCTCTGATGCCCGCAACAAGACACATGATCGACAAGGATGCTATCGCTAAGATGAAAGACGGCGTTATCTTCATCAACGTTGCTCGTGGCGGTCTGGTTGACTCCGAAGCTCTGGCTGACGCAGTTGAAGCCGGCAAATTCCGTGGCGTAGGTATGGACGTTTGCGAAAAAGAACATGAATACTTCTTTGAAGACAGAAGCAACCTGAAAGAACATGACAAGACTCTGTCCAGACTGCTGGCAAGCGATAAGGTTGTTATCTCCGGTCACCAGGCATTCCTGACAGAAGAAGCTCTGGAGCAGATGGCTCTGATTACAATGGATAATGCAAAGGCATTTCTGGAAGGCGCTGAACTGGTTAACGAAGTAAAATAATTTCATCTGATACATAGATAGAAATATTAAAGTGAGCACTGAAAAGTGCTCACTTTTTTATTGTTTTCCGCCGCTTTTTTATGCTATAATGACTCTGAAAAATGAACAGAATAAAGGTGCGCCCGGATAAGAAACCTTGCATTCTGAAATGCTGAAAGTTTTCTTATTGGGACACACCTTAGAACAGCAGCTCTAATTTTTTAATTAGGGCATTTCGTTGTGTTTACGGACAGGAGGAAAGGCACATGGGTCTTTTTGACAGATTTAAAAATCAGGAAGCGAGAGGGCAGGAGTTTTACTGCATCGTGGGTCTTGGCAACCCCGGCAGAGAATACGCCGAAACAAAGCATAATGTCGGCTTCTGTGTAATTGATAAGCTGGCGGAAAAATATGAGATTAAGGTGGAAAAATACAAAAACAAAGCATTGATTGGGGATGGCATGATTCGCGATAAGCGGGTGCTTCTCGTAAAGCCGCAGACCTTTATGAACCTCAGCGGCGAAAGTGTGCGTGAAATCGTGAATTTCTATAAAATTCCGCAGGAACGCTTTGTTGTCATTTTCGATGATACGAGCCTGCCCTGCGGCAGTGTGCGGATTCGCGAAAAGGGCAGCCATGGCGGACATAACGGCATCCGCAACATCATCGACCAGATGGGGACGGATGTGTTCAACCGCATTAAGGTCGGCATTGGCGAAAAGCCAAAGGGCTGGGATTTGGCGGATTATGTGCTTGCGAAATTCAGCCCTGATGATTTGCCTGCCATGGAAGAAGGCATGGAAAAGGCGGTCAAGGGCGTGGAGCTGATTCTCTCTCGCGGTGTGGCGGAGGCGGCAAACCGCGTGAACCAGAAGCCGAAAAGCATGAAAAAACAGAAGGCCTTGCAGGAGCAGGCAGAAAAAGCCGAAAAAGAAACGGAAAAGACTACTGACGGGGTGAATAAAGAATGAAAGCCTTAACCGCACCGCTGACCGAATTGGGCAGTTTTCAACAGATTTTGGAAGGAATTGCAAAGGGAAATACGCCTGTTTTTGCGACAGGTGTCATTGATGCGGCAAAAAATCATCTGGCGTACAGCCTGCAGGCGGAAACAAAGCGTCCGCTTTTCCTTCTGACCTACAGTGAGCTGCGCGCGAAGGAAATTCTGGAGGATTTGACCTTTTTTACGAAGGACTGTGCATATTATCCTGCGAAGGATATCCTTTTCTACAGCGCGGATGTGCATAGCATGGAAATGAACCGCCAGCGGTTTCTGGTATTGGAGCGTCTGCTCAAGGGCGAAACGCCCATCATTGTAGCATCTGCCGAAGCGCTGCTAGATAAATATCCCCCGAAGGAAATTTTTGCCTCCTTTCGGCTGACCCTGCGGACCGGTGAAATCGTTGAAATCGCAGAGCTGACACGCAAGCTGGTACGCATGGGCTATGAGCGGACGGAGTTGGTGGAAAGCCCCGGGCAGTTCAGCCTGCGCGGCGGTATTTTGGATATCTGGTCGCTGACGGCGGAGGATGCCGTGCGTATCGAATTCTGGGATGATGAAATTGATTCTATCCGCAGCATGGATGCGCAAAGCCAGCGCTCCGTAGAAAAGCTGGAGGAGGCGAGCATCTTCCCCATGCGGGAAATGGTTTATACCGAGGAGCAGGCAGTTTCTGCGGCGGAGCGCATCGAGCAGGAATATCGGAAGGTACTGAAAAATCTGGAGCAGAAGGGCGAAGCGGAAAATGCAGAGCGTCTGCGGGAGCATATCGGCGAGGATGCGGAACGCCTGCGTGCGGAAAAAACATTGCCTGCACTCGGGGCGTATGCCGATTATTTTTATGAAAATCCCGTCAGCCTGCTTTCCTATTTGCGGGAGGACACCCTGCTTGTGTTCGATGAGCCTGAGCGCATCCGCGAGCACATGGATATTCTGACGGAGGAATACCACGAGAGCGTGAAGGGGCGTATCGCGCAGGGCTATTTATTGCCCGGGCAGAGCAATATGCTCTATGATTATACGGAAATTTTGCGGCAGGCGGAGGACTTTGCGGAGCTTCTGCTTGCAGGGCTGAATCAGAAGACGGTGGATTTCCACCCGAAAACCATGGTGAATCTTTCGGTGCGCTCTACGCCTTCCTTCCAGCAGCGCGCGGACCTTTTCTGCGAGGAGCTGGAATATCTGAAAAAGAACCATTTCCGCACGCTGATTCTTGCCGGCAGCGGTACAAGGGCACAGCGTATGGCAAAGGAATTGCAGGAAATGGGTCTGGAAGCCGTTTATATCGATTCTCTGGAAAAGGAGGTGCCGAAGGGTGCCGTCTGGGTGGCACGCGGTACGCTTTCTAAGGGCTTTCGGTATGATTATATTGATTTTGCCGTATTCTGCGACAGCGAATTATTCGGCGGCAAGGAAAAGAAAAAACGAAAGAAGCGCAGGAAAAACGGCGCGGCAATCGAAAGCTTTACCGATTTGCATATCGGGGATTATGTTGTACATGATAACCACGGGATTGGTGTATTTCGCGGTCTGGAAAAAATCTCTGTCGAGGGCGTGCAGAAGGATTATATGAAGATTTCCTATCGCGATGGCGGCAGTCTCTTTGTACCTGTCAACCAGATGGATATGGTGCAGAAATATATCGGTACAGGCTCTGCCGCACCCAAGCTGAATAAGCTTGGCGGACAGGACTGGGCAAAGGCAAAGGCGAAGGCGCGAAAGGCTGTGCAGATTATGGCGGAGGATCTGGTTGCGCTTTATGCAAAGCGTGCGGCGGCGCAGGGCTTTGTCTATGGTGCGGATACCGTCTGGCAGCAGGAATTTGAGGAAAGCTTCCCCTATGAGGAAACGGATGACCAGCTGAACGCCATTGAGGATGTCAAAAAGGATATGGAAAGCAGCAAGGTTATGGACAGACTGATTTGCGGTGACGTTGGCTACGGCAAGACGGAGGTTGCCATTCGTGCGGCATTCAAGGCGGCACAGGAAGGCAAGCAGGTCGCATTCTTAGTCCCGACTACCATTCTGGCACAGCAGCATTACAATACCTTTACCCAGAGAATGACGGGCTACCCTGTGCATATCGAGCTGCTCTCCCGTTTCCGTACGCCGAAGCAGCAGAAGGAGAGCCTGCAGAATATCGAAAAGGGCTATTCCGAAATTTTGATTGGGACACATCGGATTCTCTCCAAGGATGTCAAGTTCAAGAATTTGGGGCTGATTATCGTGGATGAGGAGCAGCGCTTCGGCGTGGCGCATAAGGAAAAGCTGAAGGCACTCAAAGAAAACGTGGATGTGCTGACGCTTTCCGCAACCCCTATTCCCAGAACGCTTCACATGAGCCTTGCGGGGATTCGTGATATGAGCCTTTTGGAGGAGCCGCCGCAGGAAAGGCATCCCGTTCAGACCTATGTGATGGAAAATAACCCCGAATTTATTCGTGAAGCCATTCACAGGGAAATCAGCCGCGGCGGACAGGTTTATTATCTCTATAATCGTGTAGAATCCATCAGCGAGGAGGCCTTCCGTGTGCAGAGGCTTGTGCCGGATGCAAATGTGACCTACGCGCATGGGCAGATGTCGGAGCGAGAGCTGGAACGCATTATGGGTGATTTCATCAGCGGCGAGATTGATGTTCTGGTCTGCACAACGATTATCGAAACGGGGATGGATATTTCCAATGCGAATACCATCATCATTCAGGATGCCGACCGCATGGGGCTTTCTCAGCTGTATCAGCTGCGCGGACGCGTGGGCAGAAGCAATCGCATTGCGTATGCGTATCTGATGTATAAGCGGGATAAAATGCTGCGCGAGGCGGCGGAAAAACGTTTGCAGACCATTCGGGAATTTACCGAATTCGGCTCCGGCTTTAAGATTGCCATGCGTGATTTGGAAATCCGCGGTGCAGGCAATCTTCTTGGTGCGGAGCAGCATGGACACATGGAGGCAGTCGGGTATGATATGTATTGCCGCCTGCTTGAGGAGGAGGTGCAGAACCTCAAGGGAGATGCACCGAAGGAGGAAAAATTTGAAACCTCGATTGATTTGAATATCAGTGCCTTTATCCCTGATTTTTATATTAAGAATCAGGAGCAGCGGATGGAGCTGTATAAAAAAATCGCAGGCATCCGCACCATGGAGGAATATTACGACATGCAGGAGGAGCTTGAAGACCGCTATGGCGATTTGCCAAAGAGCGTACAGCTTCTGCTGGAGGTGGTTCTTGTGAAGGCAGAGGCACATGAGATGGGGATTCGCGCCATCAGCCAGAAGCATGGGAATCTTCTTCTGGAATTTCAGCCGCAGCCTAATATTGACCCACAGAAGCTGATGCAGCTGCTCGCAAAGGAAAAGGGCAAATATCTCTTTACCGCGGGCGCAAATCCATACCTTACCATTAAGCCGGCAAGGGGAGAGGGAGAAAAACCGCTCGAACTGATTAAAAAATGCTTTGAGGCATTGAAAGACTGAGAGAATATCTGTATAATAAAAAAACCAATATCTATGCGGAGAGAGGGTGCAGAATGAAAAAGAGAAGAAAAGGTCTGCTTGGGCTTCTGCTGGCAGGGGTGCTTGCGCTGACAGCCTGTGGCAGCGGCGGAACAGCGGATACGGTTGTGCTGAAAATTGACAATCACGATATTACGAAATATGAATATATGGTTTACCTTTATACCACAACGCAGAGCTTTGTTTCTGCGGCGGGAGAGGATGTCTGGAATCTGGATTTTGATGGGCAGACGGCGGATGAGCTGGTGGAGGAGCGCACCATCAGCACATTGCAGAGTGTGCTTGCGGCGGAGGAATATGCCGCGGCGCATGAGATTGCGCTGACGGATGACCAGAAGGAGGAAGCGGCAGCGGCGGCAAAGCAGTTCCTTTCCACAGTGGATGCGGATGCGCTGAAGAAGATGGAGGTAGATGAGGAAAAGCTTGTGCCTTTGATGGAGGCCTCTTATTTGTATTCCTTGGTGTATGATTCCATTGCATCGGAATGTGCGGTGGATGAAACGGATATGGCGGATTACTACGCAGAGCAAAAGGATCAGATTCGTTCCGATTATACGGAACTGAAGGTAGCAACCATTTTGGTCGATGATGAGGAAACGGCAAATGAGGTCGCAAAGCGTGCTAAGGATGGAGAGGATTTTGCATCCTTGTTCCGGAAATATGACGTTGACCCTAAGGCGCAGAGTGGCGATGAAAACGGCGAAACCACGATGTATCAAAGCTATATGCTTTCCAATTTCGGGCTGACAGAAGCACCTGAGGTCGGCAAGGTGGTCGGTCCTATTAAGATGGACGAGAGTAAATATTTCATTATTAAAACACTGGAGAAAACCGTTCCGACAGAGGAAGAAGTGAAGGAAAAGGCGGAAACCGGCTATAAGGATAAGATTCAGACGGAATATGCCGAAGCGCGCATCGGTGAAATGGTGAAGGCGCAGAAGGTGGAAAAGGTCAAGAATGTATGGGATACTCTGGAAAAATTCCACTGAAAATCACAAAAAACGAGAAAGGATGTCTTGCGAGAACAAGGCATCTTTTTTTGTACAGAGGACGTAAAGCTGTTGTCGAAAAAAGGAAACTATGCTATGCTGAAAACAGAGGATTATCGCTTGGCGGTTCAGTCACTCTCTGTAAAGGGGGTGATGCTATGAATTGTGTTACATATTCTGATTTCATTCAGATTGGTATACTTGTAGTAGCTCTTATCTCCCTGTATCAAAACAGGGGATAAATAAAAAACAACCGCCTAACTTGGGGAAGTTAGACGGTTTCACCATTAAACCGGACTGACCGCTACACCAAAAGCGGTAATCCTTTCTTACTGTCATCATAGCACAGAGGAATAAAAAAAGCAATCAAATCCGTATTTTTTTGCATAGCAGTGAGGATATGGCAGGAGAAAGCTGTAATACAGTTGAAAAAAGGGCATTTCTAAGGTATGATGAACAAAAGAGATATTTTGTTTTTCGGGTGAAGGAGGAAAATGAGAGATGGAGTTGAAAAGAGTATGGGCGATGTATTTCAGCCCGACAGGCGGAACGGAAAAGGCAGTGAAAACAACGGCGCAGGCATTGGCGGCAAAGCTGGGCTTGCCCTTGGAAAGCTATGATTTTACATTGCCGCAGGGCAGAGAAAAGGATGCGGTTTTCGGTGAAGGGGATTTGGTTGTCTGCGGCACACCTGTCATTGCAGGGCGTGTGCCGAATGTATTGCTCCCCTATCTGACGGAGCAGGTAAAGGGCAACGGTGCGTATGCGGTGCCTGTGGTTTCCTTTGGCAACCGCAATTATGATGATGCGCTGATTGAGCTGAGAAATATTCTGGAGCAGGATGGCTTTCAGACGGTTGCAGGCGGTGCTTTTGTGAGCGAGCATTCCTTTTCCAAAACCCTTGCGGCAGGCAGACCCGATGCAAAGGATTTGGCAAGCATGCAGGAATTTGGCGCAAAAATCGCGGAAAAGCTGACAAGCGGCTGGGAATATACGGCTCCTGCGTCTGTGAAGGGGTGCGACCCCATTCGTCCCTATTTCAAGCCACAGGACAGACATGGTGCGCATATTGATATTCGCAAGGTAAAGCCGAAGGTAAGTGATGCCTGCGTTGGCTGTGGGCATTGTGCGGAGGTTTGCCCCATGGGCTCCATCAGCAGAGAAAACATCAAGGAATATATCGGCATTTGCATCAAATGCTGTGCCTGCGTGAAGAAATGTCCCGTTGGGGCGAGATATTTTGATGACCCCGGTTATATCTACCATAAGGAAGAGCTGGAGGAACTTTATGAAAGACGCGCAGAGCCGGAATGGTTCGTGTAACGGCGAAGCCATAAGTTAAAACCGAATTTTGACTTGGGAGGACAGAGTCTGCTTTTTAAAAAGGCAGGCTCTTTTTTTACTGCCCTAATGGTTTTCTAATCTTTCTTTTACAGGGTTTTAACAAAGGGCTAAGTACTGCCTAATTTCTATTCCGTATACTAAAATACGAATGAGAGAGAGGTGTATTTTTATGGAAGAAAAATGGAGAAAGGAATTGAAATATACCGTGACAGAGGGCGAAAGCATGGTAACGGCAAGAAGGCTCTCCTCCTTTATGCAACGAGACAGAAACCTGAAGGGAGCAAGAGAATATCTGATTCGCTCGCTTTATTTTGATAATCTGTATGAAAAGGTGCTGAAGGAAAAGCTTTCGGGGACGGCTGTCCGTGATAAATTTCGGATTCGCTATTATGATTTTGATACGGCATTTATCCGTTTGGAGAAGAAAAGCAAACGCTATGCCGTTGGGCATAAGTATCAATGTCGGCTGACGGCGGCGGAGGTGCAGAAAATCATTGACGGCGACCTTGCTTGGATGGAGGCGGATGAACGGCCTTTGGTGTGGGAGCTGTTTTTGAAAATGAAGCTAGAGCTGTTTCGCCCCTCTGTGATTGTGGATTATTGCAGAGAGCCGTTTACCTATGCGCCGGGGAATGTGCGGATTACCTTCGACAGGGATATTTGCTCCTGCAAGGATGTGAAGGCGTTTTTCCGCAAGGATGCGCCGACGGTTCCTGTGCTGCGGGACGGCAGGTGTATTATGGAGGTAAAATATGACGATTTTCTGCCGGATGTGGTAAGCAGAACGATTTTGACAACAAAAAACAGAGAGCAGGCGTTTTCTAAATTTGCCGCTTGCAGTCTGAACGGATAAGAGAAAGGATGAAGGAAATGACATTTAACGACGTTTTTAAGAGCAGCTTTTTGGATAGCTTCAGCAGCTTTTCCCTTTTGGATACAGCGCTTTCCCTCGGGGCAGCATTCGTGATTGGGCTGTTTATCTTTTATGTATATCAGAAAACCTACAGCGGTGTGCTTTACAGCCGCAGCTTTAATGTTTCCTTAGTGGCAATTTTATTGGTAACCACATTGGTAATTAGCGGTGTGACAAGCAATGTGGTGCTGTCCTTGGGCATGGTGGGCGCGCTGTCTATCGTGCGTTTCCGTACAGCCGTGAAGGACCCGATGGATTTGGTGTTTTTGTTCTGGGCGATTGCGGAGGGGATTCTCTGCGGCGCAAGCCTGCTGCCCTTGGCACTTTTGGGCTGTCCCATTTTGGGCGTTTTCCTGCTTCTTTTTGCAAACCATCAGCAGAAGGATAACCCCTATCTGATTATTGTGCGCCTGATGGATGGGGAGCTGGAACAGAAGATAGAAGGCTATATCAGGGGCGAGGTAAAGAAAATGCAGCTCAAATCCAAGACTGTGACAGGCGGGGCAGGCTCGGAGGTTATTTATGAAATTCGCCCCAAGGATAACGATAGTGCCTTTGTGAATGTTTTGAGCAATATGAAGGGTGTGGAATCCGCAGTCATGGTAAGCTATGACGGGAATTATGCGGCATAATGGAAGGAGGAACTCCTTTGCATGTATTGAAAAAATATAAGATGATTTTGCTTTCCGGGCTTTTGGTGGTGGTGTTTTGCGTGGCGGCATATTTTTTGGTGGAGCGTGCGGATTCTGCGGCGGATACCCACGCGGCGCACATCTTTCAAGAGGATACGGTAAACGAAATCAACATTGAAATTGACGAGGCGGACTGGCAGGATATGTTGGAAAACCCGTTGGAGGAGGAATACCATAAGGCGAATATTACGATTAACGGCGAAACGGTCGGGAATGTGGCAATTCGCACGAAGGGCAACAACAGCTTGACCTCTGTGGCCAATTCCGATTCCGACCGTTACAGCTTTAAGCTGGATTTTGATTATTATGACAATAACGGCAATTATTACGGCTTGAAAAAGCTTTGCCTGAACAATAATTATTCTGACAACAGCAGTATGCGCGAATATATTTCCTATCAGATTATGGGCGAGATGGGATTGGATGTGCCGGAATGTGCGTATAGCCATATTACCGTCAACGGCGAGGAATGGGGCTTATATCTGGCAGTAGAGCCTGTGGATGAGGTTTTTCTTGCAGAGCATTTTGCGGATGCCACGGGCGATTTATATAAGCCAGAGGGCGTGGGCGGCACCGGTGCGGATTTGGTCTATAACGGGGATGACATCTCCGCTTACACAGGGCTGAACCTGAAAACCAATCTGAACAGCTCCGATGGAAAGGAAATCCTTGCGCTGATGCAGGCGCTGGAGGATGGCGAAGGCTTAGAGGAGGTGTTGGATGTGAAAAAGGCATTGAAATATATTGCGGCAAATGTGGCGTTGGCGAACTTTGACAGCTATTTGGGCAACACCACGCATAACTTTTATCTTTATGAGGAAAACGGTCGCTTCACAATCATTCCTTGGGATATGAACCTTGCCTTTGGCGGCTTTGGCGGCGGCGAGGTGGATATTTATGAGCCAACCAAGCAGGGCATGGGCGGCTTCGGCGGCGGAGATAAGAGGAAGGATACGCAGGATAATAATGCCGTAACCAATGCCGCAGAAAACACCGAAGCGCAGGCGGATGCAAATAATCAGCCACAGCCACCCGATAACGCCGATATGCGGGGCATGCCCTCCATGGACAGCGGCGAGAAGCCCTTGGTGACAACCCTTCTGGAAAATGAAACCTATCGTTCCATGTACGAGGGCTATCTGAAGGAGATTGCGGAGAAATATTTCACGCAGGAATACATGACTGAGCTGGTAACGAAAATACATGACCTGATTGCGCCCTATGTGCAGAATGACCCGACTGCCTTCTGCACCTATGCGGAATTCGAGCAGGTCTGCTCCACCGACCCGACCGATCAATATTCTCTGGTTTACTATGCGGTGAATATGGCGGAAAGCATTGAAAATCAGCTAAACGGCGGCGAGCCAACCTTCAACACAAGCAGCATGCAGGGTGGCGGCTTTGGTGGTGAGAAACAGTCTGATTTTAATGGCGAAAAGCCCGATATGCCAAGCCGAACGGAGCAGACAACGGATGCACAGCAGAATGACCGCCCGACACCCCCTGACCAAAACGGTGGACAGCAGGGTGGACAGATGGACGAAAATGAGCGGACTGGACAGGCAGATGGACAGCAGAGTGGACAGCGGACCGGACAGCAGGGCAGTCCACCCGATTTCGGCGGCGGCGAAAAGAATCCTCCCGGTATGCCCGGACAGGATAATAAAAGCGTGCGCCTTTCGGATTGCCTGCCGACGATTGCCGTCTGCGGCGGCGTGTTTGTGGTCGGTGTGGTGGTTCTGATTTTGTTCAAGCGGAAAAAAGACCTGAAGCCGCCAAAAGAAAATAAAACAGAATAAGCTTTTTGCAGAGATTTTGTATAAAAATTGGGAACGGTTGTTCCCTTTTTTTATTTATTATGATATACTCTTAGCAGACGAAAAAACGGAAAGGAGGGAGAAGCATGGAGGATTTGAAAATTACCGGCGAGGTGGAGGATATCATTTACCGGAATAAGGATAACGGCTATACGGTTTTTTCGCTGACAACAGAGGATGATGAGGTGACCTGCGTGGGCGTTGTGCCGCAGATTCACAGCGGCGAAGCACTGGAAATTCACGGAAGCTGGGCCATGCACCCCCTTTACGGCAGGCAGGTGCAGGTGCAGTATTACGAAAAATCCATGCCGACCACCACGGCAGGGATGGAGAAATATCTTTCCTCCGGAATGATTAAGGGCATTGGGGCGAAAACGGCAAAGCGGATTGTGGAGCGTTTCGGTGAGGCAACGTTTTATGTGATTGAGGAAAAGCCTGATCTTCTGACGGAAATCAAGGGCATCAGCTACGATAAGGCACAGAAGATTTCCGAGGTCTTCTGTGAACAGCATGAGCTGCGCAGAGCGATGATGTTTTTGCAGGGATACGATATTTCGCCTGCATACGCCATGAAGATTTATAAGAAATACAAGGCACGCACCTTTGAAATCGTGAAGAATAACCCCTATCGTCTGGCAGACGAGGTGCTGGGAATCGGGTTTAAGATGGCAGATAAGATGGCGGCGGGGGCAGGCATTGCGGCGGATGACCCCAACCGTGTGAAGGCGGCGGTGAAATATGTGCTGAATACAGCGGCGGCAAACGGCGACTGCTATCTGCCGAAGGAAAGGCTGATTGCACAGGCGGTGGATTTATTGCAGCTGCATCCGCTTGCGATTGAAAATGCCATTCGGGATTTGCAGGTAAACAGCCAGCTTTTGCAGGAAAAGCTGAACGGCGAGGATTGCGTGTATCTGAATTATTATTTTTATGCCGAAATGTCTGTTGCGAAGCGGCTGCTGGAGCTTTCCGCAGACTATGATGCGCCGAATATGGAATATGTTGCAACGGAGATTGCAAGGGTGGAAAAGGAAACGGGCGTGGTGCTGGCGGAGGAGCAGCGTGCGGCGGTGGCAGAGGCATTAAGCTGCGGCGTGCTTATCATCACAGGCGGCCCGGGAACGGGGAAAACCACAACCATCAACACCATTTTGCGGATTCTGAAAAAAGAGGATATGGATGTGGTGCTTGCGGCACCGACAGGGCGCGCGGCGAAGCGCATGACCGAGGCAACGGGCATGGAGGCGCAGACGATTCACCGCCTTCTGGGCATCAGCTTTATCGGCGAGGACAGCCGCAGGCAGACCTTTGACAAAAACGAGGAGGACCCGATTGAGGCAGATGTAATCATCATTGACGAAAGCTCGATGGTGGATATCGTGCTGATGCAGGCACTCCTGCGTGCGGTGAAAAGCGGCTCACGCATTATTTTTGTGGGGGATGTTGACCAGCTGCCCTCTGTTGGGGCAGGCAATGTGCTGAAGGACATGATCCGCAGCGAACGGCTGAAGGTGGTGCGTTTGCAGCATGTGTTCCGACAGGCGCAGGAAAGCGCAATCATCATGAATGCACACCGCATTAACCAAGGGGAGGAGCCTGTGCTGAATGAGGAGGGGACAGACTTTTTCTTCATGCGAAGGGCATACGCGGACGAGGTTGCCGGAACGATTCGGGAGCTTGTGACGAAGCGTCTGCCTCGCTTTACGGGGTGCGACGGCTTGCAGGATATGCAGATTCTGACCCCGATGCGTAAGGGGACGCTTGGCGTGCAGAATCTAAATCAAGTTTTACAGCAGACGCTGAACCCTGCCGCGCCCGATAAGCGAGAGGTGCAGTTTCGCCAGATTACCTTCCGCGAGGGAGATAAGGTGATGCAGATCAAGAATAATTACAACATCGTCTGGCGGATGTTCAACAGCCTTGGCAAGCGTGAGGACGAGGGTCTGGGTGTGTATAACGGAGATGCAGGCGTTATTCTTTCGATTGACAGCCATGCGGAGCAGCTAAGGGTGGCGTTTGATGATGGCAAGGTGGTCGATTATGATTTCAGCCAGCTGGAGGAATTGGAGTTGGCGTATGCCATTACGATTCATAAATCACAGGGGAGCGAATATCCTGTGGTGATTCTGCCTGTTTACAGCGGCCCGCCGATGCTGATGACGCGCAACCTGCTTTATACGGCGGTGACACGCGCAAAACAGCTTGTGGTTCTGGTGGGACTGCGGGAGACGGTTTCCGCTATGATTTGTAACGACAGAGAGATTGGCAGATATACGGGATTGGCACAGCGGATTCGGAATTTGTACGATTTTATGCATGGGGGTGATATCGTATGAAGGAGCAGCTTCTGGAATTGATTTTTCCGCCGCGGTGCGCGGTCTGCACAGAGGTGCTTGATATGGAGGAGAGAAGGGGGATTCTCTGCCACGACTGCGCGGAGCAGCTGCCATACGTGCCGAAGGGGATTTGTCCGCATTGCGGCGGCGTGACGGAAACGGCAGGATTCTGTGATTTCTGCCTGAAGGAGTTTGCATTTGAAAGTGCCTGCGCCGCTTTTCCGTACGAAACGGTACGAAGGGCAATTCATTTGTTCAAATACGACGGCGGAAAGAAAATTGGCGAGGGCTTAGGGCAGCTGTTAGCGGATTACATGGGAAAATACCATGAAGCAATATTGGCAAAGACGGATTTTGTGCTTTCCGTTCCCCTGCACCCGAAGAAGGAAAAGAAACGCGGCTTCAACCAGACTCACATCCTCTGCGAACAGCTTTCGGCGCGAACAGGACTTCCGTTTCGGAGGGATATTCCGGTGCGAAAGCGGGAAACGGCGGCGCAGAGTACGCTGGATTCCTCCAAGCAGCGGCGGCAGAACCTGAAAAATGCCTTTGCGGTGCCGGAGGATCTGACAGGAAAGCAGGTGCTTTTGGTGGATGATATTTTCACAACGGGAACAACCTGCAACGAATGTGCGAAGGAATTATACCGCGCAGGGGCGCAGAAGGTATTTGTTTGCTGCCTTTCAGCGGCAGGGAGAAGGGCGGAGCCTTAAGCTGAAAGCAGGGAAACGATATAAGGGAAATTTATCAAAGGGATACGATGGAATGATGACTGTCGTATCTTTTTTTGTGGAAAAACACAGAGGGATACGCCACATTGTATGCAGAAAAACTGTATACACAATGGTTAAATTGCATAATTATACGTTATATACAGAAATTCATACATATTTTTTTGTGCGAAGTGTAAAAAATGCGAAAAAAATGAGTGCGGTTTTATTGAAAATGACGCATTTAAACGGAAAAAGCTCAGCTTTTGAGAACGAAAAGAAAAATAGCAGGTGTTTCTATGCAGAAAATGGCGGCGTTGTCAAACAACTTTGGGGATGGAGCGCCGAAAAATGACGTTTTTTTACAGGGGAAACGTTTTTTTGGAAGAAAAAAATACAAATGCGCCTATTGACTTTCTTGTCAAAAACGAGTAAATTTTTACAAAAGTTCAATTTTGTACGGAAAAAAGTACAAAAAGAGCTTTCGCAATGATACAGATGAAAAAGCTGTTCCGAGTATCTTTTAAGGGATGGCGAAGGTACAAAAGAAACTCATTATTTTTCAGCATTTATTTTTATAATGAGTGGGCTTTACACAAAAGAAAAGAGGGGAATTTTATGGAAAAGAAAAAAGGCTTTTTTGAAGGCAGCTTCGGGAAATTTGTTTTGCCCGGCATTATCCTTCAGTCCGTAATGATCGGCGGCGGCTATGCAACCGGTCGTGAAATCGTAGAATACGGTGCGAAATACGGCGCACTGGGCTGGCTGTCCGGTCTGGGGACATTCTTAGGGTTTGCGGTCATCGCAGCACTGACTTATGAGCTGATTCGACTGACAAAGGCATACGATTTCAAAACATTTATGAAAACCATCGGCGGCCCCCTGTGGATTGTATTCGATATCGTTTATCTGCTGTTTATGGTTGTTATCATTGCTGTTATGGCATCTGCAACCGGCAATATCGTAGAACAAACGCTGGGATTGAACTACTGGGTCGGCGTTGTTGCCATTACGGTGGTTGTTGCGATTTTGAACTTCTACGGCTCCAGATTGATTGAACGCTTTGAAACACTGGGTACGGTTGCCCTGTATGCAGGCTACATCATCTTCTCCGTACTGGTTATCGGTACATTCGGCAAGAACATTTCTACTGTATTTGCAAACCATGACACAAGCTTTATCGAAGGCTCTGTATCCGCAGGCAAGGCTCTTTGGAGCGGCGTTCTTTACTGCGCATACAATCTGGTTGTAATGCCTGCAACCTTCTTTACAATCGAAAGACAGACCAGAAGAGTAGAATCCGTTGTTTCCGGTATTATCGGCGGCGTGCTGGCTACGATTCCTTGGTTCCTGACATACTTTGCGGTTATGTGCTTCTATCCGAATCCTGATGTTCTCGGTGCAAGCGTACCCTGGCTGGCAATGATGCAGGGAACCGCAGGCCCTGTTGTTATCGCAATCTTTGGTATTGTAATGGGCTGGACACTGATCGAAACCTCCACAGGCATCATTCATGCGGCGCTGGAGCGTGTAAACAATGGCTTGAAGGAAGCGCATAAGCCTCCTATGACAGGCAAACAGCAGGCAATCCTGACCATTATCGTTCTGGTTGGCTCTATGGTTCTGTCCAAGGTTGGTATCATCGACCTGATCGCAACGGTTTACAACGCATTGTCCTACGCTTTCCTTGCAATCTATGTACTGCCTCTGATTACAGTCGGCGTATACAAAATCTGCAAGCTGCGTAAGGCAGAAAAGGAAGAACAGAAGAAGCATGTAGTTTCCGCAACACAGAAGCATGCAGTCTGATGCGCCGAAGGAATTTTTAACACAGGTAAGAATTTACATCCATATATACATCCAAACAAAATACATCCAAAAGAGAGGAGATACCTTAGGGTATCTCTTTTCTTTTAGGGGTTGAAATAAAGGTATAGAATGGCGGTTGCTTATAACAGGTATTTTATATTTTGATGGACGGAGGTTATTTTTTGCTAAGTTTTGTTTGTAAATAGCATGAAAAAGGGTTATAATTTTCTGTGTTATAGATGTTGACGAAGGAAATATCGGGGAGAGTTAATTATGTTACGTTTAGGATTTGATAATGAAAAATATCTGCAAATGCAATCAAAGCGAATCAAAGAGCGTATCAGCCAGTTCGGCGGAAAGCTCTATCTGGAATTCGGCGGAAAACTGTTTGATGATTACCATGCATCGCGTGTTCTGCCCGGCTTTAAACCGGACAGCAAAATCAATATGCTGGTGCAGCTGAAGGACGAGGCGGAAATTGTGCTTGTTATCAGTGCAGGTGATATTGAGAAGAACAAGGTCAGAGGAGACCTTGGCATTACCTATGATGCGGATGTGCTGCGGCTGATTGATGCGTTCCGTGGCTATGGGCTGTATGTAGGCAGCGTTGTGCTGACGCAGTTTGGCGGACAGGCAAGCGCGGTTGCGTATGAAAAGAAGCTGGAGGGTCTTGGGATTCGGGTATACAAGCACTACCCCATCGAGGGCTACCCTGCCAATATTCCCCATATTGTGAGCGAGGACGGCTTCGGGAAGAATGATTATATTGAGACAGAGCGTTCTCTGGTGGTGATCACTGCACCCGGCCCCGGCAGCGGTAAGATGGCAACCTGCCTTTCTCAGCTTTACCATGAAAACAAGCGCGGCGTGAAGGCGGGCTATGCGAAATTTGAAACCTTCCCCATTTGGAATATTCCCCTGCGCCACCCGGTTAATCTGGCATACGAGGCGGCAACGGCGGATTTGAATGACGTGAATATGATTGACCCCTTCCATCTGGAGGCGTATGGAGAAACGACCATCAACTACAACCGTGATGTAGAGGTATTCCCTGTGCTGAACGCAATGTTTGAGCAGATTTACGGGGAATCCCCCTATAAATCCCCTACGGATATGGGCGTAAACATGGTCGGGAACTGTATTTTTGACGATGAAGCGGTTTGTCAGGCGGCAAGAACGGAAATCGTCAGAAGATATTACAAGGCACTCTGCGACCACAGAAAGGGACTCTTGGCGGATGATGTGATTTATAAGCTGGAGCTTCTGATGAAGCAGGCGGGCACAAGCATTGCCGACAGAACGGTTGCGACAGCGGCAAACAAGAGAGCGGAAGAAACGGGCGAGCCTGCTGTGGCAATCGAGCTGCCGGACGGGACAATCGTGACGGGCAAAACAAGCGCACTTCTGGGGGCGTCCTCCGCAATGCTTTTGAATGCACTGAAAAAGCTGGCAGGAATTGCAAAGGAAGTGAAGCTCATTGCACCTGAAATTATCGAACCGATTCAGAAGCTGAAGGTTGGACATCTGGGCAACAGAAATCCGCGCCTGCATACGGATGAGGTGCTGATTGCGCTGAGTATTTGTGCGGTGAATGAGCCAAAGGCGGCATTGGCACTCAAGCAGCTAGAAAAGCTGAAATGCTGCGAGGTACATTCGACGGTAATCCTATCCTCTGTGGATGAAAATGTATTCAAGAAGCTGGGCATCAACCTGACCTGTGAGGCAAGATACGAAACAAAGAAGCTCTTCCATAGAAATTAAATATAAGGTCGAAGGCAGGACTTGACACCCTAAGTCGAAATCAGGATTTCGACTTGCTAAGACAGAGGAATAAACAGACGAGTTCCATCAGCTTAAAAGCCTCGAAACTCGCTGTTTTCCTCGTCGGAAATGAATTCCGACTGCGGATTCTATTTGGGAAACGGATTTGTTTCCCGAACCCTTCAGCGTTTTGCAAAAAAATCAAGCAGGAGGTTTCCTGCTTTTTTTGTTTCTTTGGCAGAAAAACGGAAAAGCATTGATTTTATTGCGTGCATGACGTAAAATAAAATCAGCATATTATGTGCGTTCGGCAGGGTGCCGGATGAAATGGATACTGATAAAAAAGATAAGATAAAAAAGGAGACAAGCATCATGAAAATGTTCATTGACACAGCCAATGTTGACCACATCAGAGAGGCAAACGATCTGGGCGTAATCTGCGGCGTTACCACAAACCCTTCCCTGATTGCAAAGGAAGGCAGAGATTTCGTTGAGGTGGTAAAGGAAATCACAACCATCGTAGACGGTCCCATCAGCGCAGAGGTCATCAGCCTTGACCACGAGGGCATGGTAAAGGAAGCAAGAGAGCTGGTGAAAATTCATAAGAATATCGTTATCAAAATCCCTATGACACTGGAGGGCTTGAAGGCGGTTAAGATTCTGGCGGCAGAGGGCGTAAAGACAAACGTGACACTGATTTTCTCCGCTACACAGGCACTGATGGCGGCAAGAGCAGGCGCAACCTATGTTAGCCCCTTCTTGGGCAGAGTAGACGATATCGGCTCTGTCGGGATGACACTGATCGAAGAAATCGTTGATATTTTTGATATCCACGGCATTGAAACAGAAATCATTGCGGCATCCATCCGCAACCCCCTGCATGTAATCGATGCGGCAAGAGCAGGCTGCCATATCGCAACGATTCCCTACAATGTACTGATTCAGATGGCAAAGCACCCTCTGACAGATATCGGTATCGAAAGATTTTTGAAGGACTGGGAATCCGTACCCAAGAAATAAGATGGCTTTAAAACAGCAAAGAAGAAATTGAAACCTTTGGAGGAAAACCAAATGAATAACATGGACAACCTGACAATCAATACCCTGCGTTTTCTGGCGGCAGAGGCTATCCAGAAGGCAAAAAGCGGTCACCCCGGTCTGCCCCTTGGTGCGGCACCTGCGGCATATACCCTGTGGGCAAAGGAGCTGAAAGCAAACCCTGCAAACCCCAACTGGGATGACAGAGACAGATTTATTCTTTCCGCAGGACACGGCTCTGCACTGCTGTATTCCCTGCTGCATGTGTTCGGCTACGGGCTGACGATTGAGGATCTGAAAAACTTCCGTCAGAGAAATTCCCTGACACCCGGTCACCCTGAATATAAGCATACAACAGGGGTTGAGGTAACCACAGGCCCTCTGGGGCAGGGCATTGCCAATGCGGTTGGTATGGCGTTGGCAGAAAGCCATTTGGCTGCAAAATTCAACACACCCGAATTCAAGGTGGTAGACCATTACACATACGCACTTTGCGGTGATGGCTGCTTGCAGGAGGGCGTTGCCTCCGAGGCGGCTTCTCTGGCAGGGACAATGGGTCTGAATAAGATTATCGTACTGTATGACAGCAACCACATTACCATTGAAGGCGACACAGCAACCGCATTCTCCGAGGATGTGCTGAAGCGCTTTGAGGCTTACGGCTGGGACACACAGGAGGTTGCGGACGGCAATGATGTGGATACCATTCAGGCAGCGATTGCGGCAGCAAAGAAATCCGACAAGCCCTCCATCATCAAGATTGAAACAAAAATCGGCTACGGCGCACCCAATAAGCAGGGCAAGGCTTCTGCACACGGCGAGCCTTTGGGCGAGGAGGAAATTAAGCTGACAAAGGAAAATCTGGGCTGGCCTTATGCCGATAAGGAATTCTTTGTTCCCGAAGAGGTGAAGGCACACGTTGCGGCAATCACGGCAGAGGGCGCAAAGGCGGAAGCAGAATGGAACGAAATGTTCCGCGCGTATGCGGAAAAATATCCCGAGTTGGCGAAGGAATATGCACAGTGGCACAGTGATGAGCTGGCGGCTGATTTGCTCAATGACGAGGATTTCTGGAAGAACGAGGGCGACCTTGCAACCAGAGCGGCATCCGAGAAGGTGCTGCAGAAGGTGGCAAAGGTAGTGCCGAACCTGTTTGGCGGCTCTGCTGACCTTGCACCCTCCAATAAATCCCAGATGAAGGACAGAGAATATTACAGCAAGGAAAACCCCGCAGGCTCTAATGTGCATTTCGGTATCCGCGAATTTGCGATGACAGCAATCGCAAACGGGATGTCTGTGCATGGGGGTGTAAGACCTTATATTGCAGGCTTCTTTGTATTCGCAGACTACATGAAGGCAGGGCTGAGAATGGAAGCACTGATGGGCTTGCCCGTAATCAGTATTCTGACACATGACAGCATCGGCGTTGGCGAGGATGGCCCTACCCATCAGCCCATCGAGCATCTGGCAATGCTGCGCAGCCTGCCCAACTACAATGTATTCCGTCCCTGCGACACAAGAGAAACCGCAGCGGCTTGGTATACTGCACTGCACAGCAAAGCAACACCTACCGCACTGATTCTTTCCAGACAGAATCTGCCTGCACTGGAAGGCACAGGCAAGGATGCACTGAAGGGTGCGTATGTGCTGAAGGATTGCGCGGGTACGCCTGACGTTCTGCTGATGGCATCCGGTTCCGAGGTGGAGCTGATTTACAAGGCGGCAGACGAGCTGGCGGCAAAGGGCGTAAAGGCAAGAGTCATCTCCATGCCCTGCTGGGAGGTATTCGAAGCACAGGATGCGGCGTATAAGGAAAGCGTACTGCCCAAGAATGTGCGCGCAAGACTGGCTGTGGAAGCGGCGGCTGATTTCGGTTGGCAGAAATATATCGGCTTGGACGGCGACATGATTTGCATGAACGGCTTCGGAGCATCCGCACCCGCAGGCTTATTGTTCAAGGACTTTGGCTTTACGGTAGAAAACGTTGTAGAGAAGGCGTTGGCACTGGTAAAATAATAGCATTTTAATAATAGTATTTTAAGGAAGGAAAAGGCTCTGTGCAGTCCTGCGAGATAAGGCTGTGCAGAGCTTTTCTTGAGAAAAGGAGGTGGATACGCTTGCGTACATTTATTGCGATTGAACTGGAGGTGGAAACCAAAGCACAGCTGGCAGAGGTGCAGGCAGAAGCAGAGAAGCTTTGCCGCAGGGGGAATTATACACCGAAGGAGAACTTTCATCTGACGCTGCATTTTCTGGGAGAGGTGCAGGAGGAGGATCTGGATTATCTGCATGAGGCAATTTACGAAACGGCACGCCGCAATCGTCCCTTTACGATGACGATAGATAAAATCGGCTTTTTTCCGAGAGGGAACAAGGGGATTTTATGGGCAGGGATTGAAAGAAGCAATCATCTGCAAAGATTGTTCAGCACGCTGGAAAAATCTCTGGAGCAGCAGGGCTTTGCGAGGGAGAGAAAGGGACTCAGCCCGCATATCACCCTTGGCAGAGAGGTGGAGCCGCAACGGAATTTTACTGATGTGCAGAGAGGCGTTCGGGTGGAGCCGATGCGTGTTTCTGTGAGAAGCATTTCGCTGATGGAAAGTGTCAGAAGGGGTGCAAGGTTGATGTATGTGCCTGTTTTCAGACAGAATTTAATCGGAAAATGAGACAGAAAAATTTCATTTTGCAGGATGTAATAAAAAAAATACCAGTCTTTTCGTGGGATTGGTATTTTTTATTTGTGCAAAGTGTGGGAGGTAGAGGGGAATCCTTCGTATAGAAGTAATTTAAAAAAATTAAACATAAGGTTTGATTTTGTGAAATTAGCAACAAAAATGAACAAATTTTCAGCAAAAAAAGGAAGAAAAAGGCATATTTTCTTGTTCATTGTTCCAAAGATGATTTGTTGTTTGCGAAATTGATTGAAAAATAAAGGGTTTTTACATATACTTTATTTGTATAACAACGGAATGTATTTCCGCTGTGTACAAAGAGGAGCCTGCTTGACAGGTATGAAAAGTTTTTGTTCAAAATAATGAGGAAGTTTTTGAGAATTTAAATTTTTTAGGAGGAATGTAATTATGGCAAACAATACTGTATTTTTCCCCGGCTATTCCGCAGGTGAAAATGCTTACAAGGAAATCGACAAGGTATGCTCTCCCTATGGTACAAAGGCTGTTGTCATCAGTGATGAAATTTCTATCAACGCAACAAAGAAATATCTGGATGAAGCAACACAGGACGGTATTGTAAAGATTGATTATATCCTGTTCCCCGGTGAAGCATCCTTCGAGGCTGTAGATGAACTGGAACAGAATGAAATCGTGAAAAATGCAGATATGATTTTCTGTCTGGGCGGCGGCAAGGCAATCGACACAGGCAAGCTGCTGGCACACAGAATGAATAAGCCTTACTTCACATTCCCCACCATTGCATCTACATGCGCTTGTAACTCTGCGCTGGGGATTTACTACTACCCCAACCATGAGTTCCGCACCTTCTTCCGCGTGGACAGACCCCCCGTACATATCTTCATCTCTACAAAGGTTATCGCAGAAGCACCCGCTGCATTCCTGTGGGCAGGTATCGGCGATGGCATGAGTAAGGAAACAGAGGTAAGATTCTCCGCAAGAGGCAGAGATCATGAGCTGACACTGGAGGAACAGGCAGGCGTTGCACTGGCAGCATGCTGCACAGAGCCTCTGCTGAAATATGGCGTACAGGCAATGGAGGACTGCAGAAACAACCGTGCATCCAAGGCAATCGAAGAGGTTGCACTGAACATCTTCATCAACACAGGTATGGTTTCCAACATGGTTGACTCTGCAAAATACAACACATCCTTGGCACACGCTTTCTTCAACGCAAGCACAACACTGCCTCAGATTGAAGCAAGACACAAACACGGCGAGGTTGTTTCCTACGGCACACTGCTGCTGCTGACACTGGATAAGCAGTATGACAAGCTGGAAAGATTCTTCGACTTCTACAAAGGCATGGAGCTGCCTACAAAGCTGGCTGACCTGGAAATCGAGGTTGACGAGCTGGATCCCGTACTGGAGCTGGCAGTACAGAGATATGACCTGGATGTGGTTCCTTACGAAATCACACCTGCTATGATTAAGGATGCAATTCTGGAATTAGAAGAATATAACAAAAAAAGAGCATAATTAGGGGAATTCAGGGGGGGCTTTATTGTCAATTTTGTTGATATGCAGAGCCCCCTGAAAATTGTTTAGTTTTTTTAAAAAAACACTCTGGTAAAACGGAAAAAAGTACATTATACTAGGATAGTGTGAAAAAATCGAAAAAATCGAGGATTTCATCTATATAAACCGTGAGACTTGTCTCACAAGAGCAAAAGACGATGCGTCTAAAGACACAAGCAAATGTTTAAAGGAGGAAACAAATTTATGGAATTCGGATATTCTAAGGAGCAGGTACTGCTGAGAGAAATGTACAAGAAATTCGCTGAAACGGAAATCAAACCTCTGGCAGAAGAACTTGACGAAGAAGAAAGATTCCCCGTAGAAAGCATTCCCAAACTTGCTAGATACGGTTTTATGGGCATTCCCTTCCCTAAGGAATACGGCGGCGCAGGCGGCAACTATCTGACATACGCAATGGCAGTTGAAGAACTGGGTAAGGTATGCGCAACTACAGCAGTTATCGTTTCCGCTCACACATCTCTGTGTGCAGGTCCTATCTATTACTTCGGTACAGAAGAACAGAAACAGAAATATCTGGTACCCCTGGCAAAGGGCGAAAAAATCGGTGCATTCGGTCTGACAGAGCCCAGTGCGGGTACAGACTCCTCCATGCAGCAGACAACAGCTGTTCTGGATGGTGACGAATATGTTCTGAACGGTACAAAGGTATTTATCACAAACGCAGGCTACGCTGATATTTATGTAGTTATCGCTATGACAGATAAATCTAAAGGCAATAAGGGCATTTCTGCTTTCATCGTAGAAAAAGGCACACCCGGCTTCTCCGTTGGTAAGAAGGAAAGAAAAATGGGTATTCGCGGTTCCGCAACCTGCGATCTGATTTTTGAAAACTGCAGAATCCCCAAGGAAAACATCCTGGGCAAAGAAGGTCAGGGCTTCAAGATTGCAATGCAGACACTGGACGGCGGCCGTATCGGTATCGCTTCTCAGGCTCTGGGTATCATGCAGGGTGCAATCGATGAATGTGTGAAATATGTAATGGAAAGAAGACAGTTCGGCAAGAAGATTGGTCAGTTCCAGAATACACAGTTCGAGCTGGCAGATATGGCTACAAAGGCAGAGGCTGCAAAGCTGCTGGTTTATGAAGCAGCGGCAACAAAGGATGCAGGCAAGCCTTACAGCCATCTGTCTGCAATGTGCAAATACTTTGCCGGCTCTACAGCAAGCGATATCACAAGAAGATGTCTGCAGCTGTTCGGTGGCTATGGTTATACAAGAGACTACCCCGTAGAAAGAATGATGCGTGACGCAAAGATCACAGAAATCTACGAAGGTACATCTGAAGTTCAGAAGATGGTTATCTCCAGCTGGATGAAACTGAAATAATTTGACATAAGAGAACGGAAGGAGAAAAAAATCCATGAAGATTTTAGTTTGTATCAAACAGGTTCCCGATACAGTTGAAGTAAAGATTGACCCCAAAACAGGCACACTGATTCGTGACGGTGTACCCTCTATCATCAACCATGACGACAAGACAGGTATCGAAGCTGCACTGAGAATCAAAGAACAGCTGGGCGGCACAGTAACAGTTGTTTCCATGGGCCCCCCTCAGGCAG
>ERZ832317.948-NODE-948-length-39042-cov-3.737836_pt1 | contig 39042 bp, 19 predicted proteins | sample MGYA00519695_ERZ832317 | MGnify/ENA primary metagenome ERZ832317 (study PRJEB31850, sample SAMEA3708726) | human gut metagenome | biome: human gut; feature: human-associated habitat; material: faeces | place: China | collected 2014 ...
GGCTCCCACGGGGTATGAAGCGGCACAGCTCCCGGCCATGACCGTGACGGCCACGAATTCCGACAAGGAACTGACCTATACCGAAACCACCGCCGCCGGAGCGACCTCCGTCACCTTCGAGGTGTCGTCGGGCCAGTACCAGATCACCGCGACAGGACGCTACTCCAACACGATCTCCTTCACCGGAGCCGTGACAGCCGACGTTTTCGGAGACAAAACCGCTGCGGTGGCACTGTCCGAGGTCAACAAATCACCGCTCGTATTCAAGGAGGTGTATTCGACATCCGTCAACTGGAAACTGAACGACACCTATATGGAGATCGTCAACAACTCGGACGAGGTGCAGTATCTCGACGGACTGATCGTCGCAACGATTAATCCGCCCTATCCGGCGAACGTCAACCCGTGGGAATCGGTATATCCCCTCTATCCGGTCTATGGCGTTGCGGCGGCATTCCCCGGCACGGGCAAGGAACATCCCTTGCAGCCCGGCAAAAGCGTGGTCATAGCCAATGATGCCAAAGACTGGACAAGCAACGGGGGCACCGACCTCTCCGGTGCCGATTGGGAAGTCTATATCCAGAACGTTACGATCCCCTCTGCGGATGTAAATTATGACGCTCCGGACCTCACGATACTTTTCAATGAAAATACTCAGCGAAACCTCAATCCGGGATACTCGAAAGGCTGTTTCCTGCTTGCCAAATTGCCCGACGGGATAACCCCCGAAGCATACGTCAGCAACTCGGACAACTTCATGATAGAGCCCAATTCCACGAAGACCCAGCGAAATCTGATGATCCCCAGCGACTATCTGCTGGACGCCGTGGAAATCTGGGATGCCACGGAATCGCAACAGCTCCATCTGCTGCTGTCCAAGGACGATTCGGGACAGGCCGCCGTAACCGGATTCGCAGGCAAGAGCATCCGCCGCAAGGTGACCAAAGTCGAGAACGGCCGCGCCTACTATCAGGACACCAACAACTCGACGAACGATTTCCTGACGGGCCAGCCGCTCACCCCCGGCGTACACCCCACGCAGGCGGACTAAGGCCGGAACCCGATTCCGAGATCACGACCGAAACGGTGCCGTCGAAAAGCGCCGTTTCGGTCTTACGACACCACACCTAACGCATTTCTTACGATGAAAAGATACCCGGGTACCGCATTGTGCGCATTGCTGCTCTTCGGCGGCGGAACGCTTCGTGCCCAGCAGAAAGCGCAGCTTCCCGTCTACCGGGAGGTAGAGCGCTCCGGAAACCTCTATTCCCGGAGCCACAACCCCTCGGCGCTGTGGTTCTCGCCCGTCGGGAACCTGCTCGACTTCCATGCGGACTACGACATCCGCCGGGGCGACCTGCACGATGTGGACGAATCCTCGAAAATCAACGCCTTCGGAGTCGGAATCTCCGGACAGCAGCGGTTCGACAAGGTGATCTGCTCCGGCAGCATCGCCTACAACGACGGCAAGGAGTATGCCCGGCGCTGGAACTCGACGCTTCAGATCGCTGACGACAATCCTTTCATCCTCGGCGATTCAATCCCGTCGGATTTCAACATCCAGCGCTTCAACCTGTGCGGGACAGTGGCCTACAAACCGCTGGAACGGCTGATTCTCGCCTTGAGACTCGACTACGACACTGGCAGTTCGGCCGACCAGACCGACCCGCGGCCCAAGACCGACGGCATGCACTTCGTCATCACGCCCGGCGTCCAGTACCTGATGGGCGGCGGATTCTCACTGGGGCTTTCGGGCGGATTCGACTTGATGAGCGAGTCGATCTCGCACGAGGTCATCGACCCGCGCGAATCCTACGTCTATTTCCGTTTCAACGGGCTGGGCGATTACAGCACGATTTCGACCGGCACGTCGCTCTCCTACCCGCGCAACTACACCGGCACGGAATACACCGGAGCCCTGCAATTCGCCTGGGACGGCGGCCGGGGCGTCGCCAACCTGCTCGAAGCGACCTATGCGTCGAGCACGCAGGAGGCCCGCGACGGCGGCGCCGTATTCACGTTCCTCGGCGGCGACTATTCGCGCACGGGTTTCGGCGTCAGCGACCGCCTGCGTTTCGGCAACTCCCGGCGCACGCACAACGTCATCGTCGGATGGGACCACAAGCGCGTGGAGGGCATCTGGTACGAACAGACGGCCTACATCGACCCCGACAAGAACAACCAGATCTCGTACAAGGTGCAGGCTTCGGGGCTGAAAAACAAGGAGACCGTCTCGGTCTTCCGGGCCGACTACCGTTTCGACAAGCTCCGCGACGGGCTTCCGACCTTCGCGCTGCACGCCGCAGGGCGGTATGAGGATTCGGAAACGATCCACTACGAGGGCGACGGATACAACCGCAGCTACACCCGCATCCTCGGGTCGGTCGAGGCGTCGAAATTCTTCTCGTTCGGCCGCAACCGGATCACGGCGACGCTCGGCGTGCGGGGAGCCGCTCCGATCACCTCCTCACAGCATGTGCAGGAGCGCATCAAGCAAGCCTACACCGACCTGGCATTCGAATACATCACCGCGACCTGGATCGGCGGCAACGCGGCAGTACGCTACCGCCGCCTCTTCGGGAAACTGTGGGCCGGACTCTACGCCGAGGCTTCGCTGAAACGCTACATCGGCGAGGGGAACTACACCGACCTGCTCGAAGGCACCGACAGCCGCAGGTTCACGTTCGGCGCCGAAATTCTTTTCTGACACACAAAACAGCCTATCCACATATGCAGACATTCAAGAAAATACTCCTCGCGGCAGCAGTGGCGACAATCGCTTCCGCGCAACTTTTCGCAGCCTCGCCCCGCCGCGGCTTCGCCGTGGTGATCGACGCCCGAAGCTACGAGGAAGCCCGCCGGCAGGTCGATGACTACGCCGCCGAAATCGGGAAAAGCGGTCTGGAAGTACACTTCGTCATCGACCGCACGGGCCAGCCCGACTCGCTCCGGCAGGTGCTCCGCCAACTCTGGGAGCAGCCGAAAGCCCCGATCGAAGGCGCCGTGCTCATCGGCGACATCCCGGTAGTGATGGTGCGCGACGCCCAGCACCTCACGAGCGCATTCAAAATGGACCAGACGGCGTTCGACCGCTGGGAGTCGTCGGTCCCCTCCGACCGGTTCTACGACGATTTCAGCCTCGAATTCGCCCCGCTGGGACGCGACAGCATCCATCCCGGATGTTTCTACTATTCGCTGACCGCCGAATCGGCCCAGCGGACCCGTCCCGACATCTATTCGGGACGCATCCGCCCCACCGATTGCAACGGAACCTCGCGTTATGAGAAACTGCGCGGCTATCTGGAAAAGGCCGTGGAGGCGAAACGCAATCCCGAACCGGTCGATCAGATTCTCTTTTTCAGCGGCAACGGCTTCATCTCGGAATCGATGGTGGCCCGCATCGACGAGAAAGCGACGCTGTTCGAACACTTCCCGTGGCTCGAACGGCAGCGCAACGGCATCAGCTACATCGACCACAAGCGCGATGCGCACATCAAGCCGCGGCTGATGAACGAGATGCAGCGCCGCGACCTCGACTTCGCCGTCCTGCACCACCACGGCGACTGGGACACGGAGTATCTGAACAACCTGCCGATGACCAACGACACCAAGCAGCAGATCGCGCAGATCAAAATGTACCTGCGGGAGTCGATGCGTCACGCCATCTCGCACGACATCCCGGCCGACAGCGCCCGGGCGCGCATCACGCGCCGCTACGGAGAGTTTCCCGACGCATGGTTCGAGGGCGCCGACGATCCGGAGACCCGGGCGGCGGACTCCCTCTACCTCTGGGATCTGGATCTCTACCTCTCGGATTTCGGCCGTTACACGCCCGAATGCCGCGTCGTGTCGCTCGACGCCTGCTTCAACGGCTCGTTCCACCGCGACAGCAGCATCGCCAACGCCTACATTTTCAGCCCGGGACGCACCGTCGCCGTGCTGGCCAACTCGGTGAACGTATTGCAGGACAAATGGGTGGACCGCTACGTGGGCCTCACGGGACTGGGCATGAGCGTCGGCAACCTGGCCAAATACGCCCCCTATCTGGAACAGCACCTGATCGGCGACCCGACCTTCCGCTTCGCGTCGGCAGACAAGCGGATCGACGTGGACGAACTGCTCCGGCAGGACAGCCCCGCGACGTGGAAACGGCTCCTTTCGGACAACCGCTACCCCGCCCTGCAAGCACTGGCCGTCGAAAAGCTCTTCCGCCGCGGCGACCTCTCGTCGGCGGACCTGCTGCGCATCTTCCGCGAAAGCGACAGCCACCAGCTGCGCATGCAGGCGTTCGTCAACCTCACGGAGTGCCGCGACGACAACTTCATCGAAGCCATCGCACTCGGCATGTCCGACAACTATGAAATGGTCGAGCGTTTCGCCGCCAACATGCTGGCCAAGAGCGGCGACGAACGGCTCATTCCGGCGATGATCGCCTCCGCGATCCGCAACAACACCTCCGAACGCGTGGAGTTCTCGCTCAAACAGGCGATGCCGATGTTCGACGGGGAAAAACTGATCGCCGAATTCGAACGGCAGTTCCCCGAGACCAACTACATCGACTCCGAAACGGTGCACAGGCTGATCCGCCACTCCATCGAAGTCAATGCAAAGCGCTGGACCGCCACGATGAAGTCGGTCATGGCCCCCGAACGGACGAAAAAGGGCCGCATGCAGGACATCCGTGCGATGCGCAACTACCACGTGCATTTCATGGTCCCCGAACTGCTGGATTACATGCGCCGAAGCGACGATCCGGAGGTTCAGCAGGCCATGCTGGAGGCTTTCGGCTGGTTCACGCTCTCGGTGCGCCGCGACGAGATCGCCCGAACGGCCCTCGACATGAGCCGCGACGAATCGCTCGCCCCCGCGGTGCGCAGCGAAGCGCTGAAAACCTATAACCGTCTGAAATGATGAAACGGATCTTATTCCTGCTTCTGTTCGCTGCTGCGGGGCTTCCGGCGACGGCGCAGCCCACCCGGACTTACGAGGTTCCGAAGCTGACCGACGAAGTGCGGGCCATCCGTGCGGCTGCCGCCGCGTGGACGCCGTCGAAACCCCTCGAAGGCACCCTGCCCGCGAGCGTGGACAACTCGAAGCTCAAATACTTCCCGAAAATATTCGATCAGAAAGGCGGCTCCTGCGCCCAGTCGTCGGGCATCCGCTACCTGTTCACCTACGAGATGAACCGCCTGCTGGACCGCGACGCCCAAGCCTCGGACGCCAATACATTCAGCTATTTCTACACCTGGAATTTCCTGAACGACGGCATCGACCAGGGCGGATTCGCCGAGCAGGGGCTCAACATCGCCCGGCAGCAGGGGGCCATGTCGCTGGCCGACTTCCCCGACCCTTCGAGCTACTTCTCGTTCAAATGGGCGAGCGGCTACGACAAGTACACCCGGGCGATGCAGAACCGCGTAAAGGAAATCATCTCGTTCGAGGTGACCTCGCAGGAGGGTGTCGACCTCGCCCGCCGCTACCTTTACGATGCCGGCGACGGCAGCGCCTACGGCGGCATCCTCTCCTACTCGGCGCTGGCTACCGGATGGTCCTTCGACTCGAATTATTCGGGGCCTTCGGAAACGGGCTACACCTACATGCTGACGAAGCTCGCCACGGACGGTGCCCACGCCATGACCATCGTCGGATACGACGACACGGTGGAGTTCTCCAAAGACGGCCAGATCCACAAAGGAGCCTTCATCGTGGTGAACTCCTACGGAACGTGGTGGGGCGACGACGGCCGCTACTACCTGCCCTACTATTTCTTTTTGCAGGACCGCCCGTCGCAGACCCTGAGCCACGACGTTACGGGATGCAGCTGCACGGTGCACTCCCCGCAGGTAGTATTCCGCGTAAAAGTGACCTACGACTCGCGCAACGACCTCGCCTTCACGATGGGCGTGGCCGACAAACCCTACGCCACGACGCCGACCGTCACGCTCAAATCGGCCATCGCGGCCAATCAGGGCGGCGACCACCCCATGCAGGGAGAGTACAGCGACGACAACAGCATCGAACTCGCGTTCGACTTCACGGAAGCGGTGCCCAAATACGCCTCCTACACCGAACCGAAATACTTCCTGACGGTCACCCGCTCGGAGATCGGCAAGGCCGGCAGCGGCGTGATCAACGCCTTCTCGGTGATCGACTACCGGGATGCCGCCGGCCCGAAGGAGTATGTCTGCGACCTTCCGCAGCCAGTCGTGCTGGAAAAGGGCGCGAATCTCTTCGCGGCCGCCACGACCGCCCTCAAAACCACCTCGGCGTCGGCCATACAATGGCTCGACAACCTCTGGGCCCCCTACACGGCGCCTTACGTGCTGCGTACCGCAAGCGACAAATACGCCAAGTTCGAAATCACGGACTACGACCGGGGTGCGGGCCGGGTGACGATCAAGTATCTCTATCAGGGCGACGGCAGCCGCAACCTGAACAGTTTAACGGATTGACGACGATGAAAACGATGAAACACAGCATATTGCTGCTCGCCATGACGGGATGTGCGATACTGGCGGGATGCGCGTCGGACGGCTCCGGCGACAAAGGCCCGGCACCGGAACCGGCGCAGGTGAAAACGCTCTCGGTGGAGGGTCTCAGCGACGACCGATGGGTCTACATCTCGCTCGAGACCGGCAATAAGGTCGGAACGAGTCCGCTCGGCGACGCCGCGCAGGACGCCGCATGGAAAGCTCGCACGGACTGGGACATCGCCCTTTGCGGCGAACTGGTCCGGACCAACGGCGGTACGTCGGGCAATGGCCAGGGAGCCATCCAGCAGATTCCGAACAAGAGTTTCAATGCGCTCGACCAGGCGCCCGCCGACGGTTACACGACCGACACGGACGACATAGTCATCCGGCGGTAAAACGCCCGTATCCCATGAAAAAAGCTGCATTCCCAAACGGAGAATGCAGCTTTTTGTTTTCGGGACGAAGGATCAGTACTGCTCCTTCTCGTTGGGGAAATCGCACTCCTTCACGTCGCGGACATACTGCTCCACAGCAGCGGTCATCTTGGCCCCAGAGCCGTTTTGTGGATGTCACGGCTGAGCGGAGTGGCGGTGATGCCGCACAGGACGATCCGCTCCACGGCGAAAGCGTCGCCCGTGCGGAAAAAGGCCCCGACGTTCTGGGCCGAACGAACGTTGTCCAGCACCACCGTGACAGGCATCTTTTCCATCGCGGCGAACTCCTCGGCCGAAGGCCTGCCGAGTTCTTCGTTGGTGATTTTGCGCATAATGGGTTCGGAACGATTGATTTCGGGGGCAAAAGTATTAATCCAATCTAATCATCTGATAAACAATGCAAGATAAAAGTCGAGGTAATGATTTGTCAATTATAAGGCCAGTATCTTTTGCATTCCATTTAACAAGTCAAAGACTCTCTTGCAAAGATACGCAATATCCAGGATATCGGCAAAAAAAATTTAGAGCGAGAAATTTACAGTAAGACAATAACAAATAAGTATTTTTTATCAAGATCAGGTCCTGTCCTGTAATCATCCTCCGATAGACAGCGTTCTATTTTTTAATTATTTACATAACATGTTGTATTCGAAATCTTTTAGCAAAGCAGAGATATTTTCACCCAAATTTAAGTGTTTCGTGCCTGCAAGGCATGAATTTGAATTTTTGCGTAAATACTGTGTTTTATGTCAAGATTTGTTTTTCACAACAAGCAGACGTTTGTATATGTAACGATAAGGAATGTCTTATGTCGTAGCGTGTCTACGATAAGAGCCATCGTTCTTCATAAGTGCATGGCAATAGTTTTGTCCTCCAGTCTATAAAAATGAGGTTTGTTTATTTTACCCGATTATTGGGTGATGCCGATCATGCGATTTTACTCACTCCGGAGAAAGGCTGAACAGTATCGCTTTTATCCTCTGTGGAACTGCGGCTGACCGATTGATGAGATTAGGAGATAAGGTTATGAAGCATGTCGATGTAATCTTCATAGGCAGAATCGAGAGTCGTCTGCTTCGGGGACAGTCATCGTCGGTTGAGCGATGTTTCGAGCATTCCGACAAACGGCACCTTTTCCGTTTTTTTCATCATACGGATCATAGAGTTATTAGGGTTGTTTTTCTAAGATAAAGATGGAAATTCCTTGAATACAGAACTGTATACCCAGATATAAGAAATCGAAAAAACACACATATCTTCCTTATTTTAAGGGATAAAGCAATGCCTCGGTAAATTTTGTGCGATCCGTCTTGCGTTTCAGAACACGGCGTTTGACATCGGTCGGATCGCCGAGTCTGACATTTTACCGAAATATAGCGATTATTTCGCCCATTGTGCACAAAAATTCCTCGAAGCCGAATAAAACTCTTCTATTAGAAAATCCATTATTCGGAGCGTTTTGTATTCGATTCAAGATCACTATCTTCATTTTCTCCACTGTTCTGGTCTGTAAGATACTATGCAAACAGCCTGTCCGAAATCCTATGCGGACTCGATCGAATGATACCGTTCCCTTTCGTCCTGGCAGATGGTTCGGCTACTCCGTCCAATTTGGTTGTTCGGGTTTTCGAGGAAACATAAAACGTCTTCTACCTTCAACTTCCGGAACAACTTTAACTGTACATGTGTATAATTCAAGATCCGGATAATGGTTTGATTCGGGCTCGAAGTACAAAGTTTGGCTACTATGAAAGTAAATTCATCGAAAGACTGCAAAAATTCTTCAATAGTGAAAACTGTTTCCTACACAACTTAATTAAGAATTGAAAGAATCGCGTTGTTGTCAAAATGCGCATCGTTTTATATTTAGAGAATTTCGAAATAAAAAAGCCCGCATCAAAAGTGCGGGCTTTTAGCATATGAGTCCTAATTTTTCCGGATAGGTTCGAATGTCACCAAAACGCCCTTATGATCCGTCGGCCATATGCCAAGCGGTTCGATGAACGTATCGTTGCCGACTTCCTGTATCCGTTCGCTTCGCACGATCGACGATGACGGTCCTACGACCTTTGCTTCCTTTGGAGCAAACGCCCCGTCCGGCATATAATAGATGAAATCGATCCCGTTCATCTGCTTCGGGCGCCCATGTCAGGTCTTTGATCTCTTTCTCCGAATTATCAGACGGATAGGTAAAGCCCGGACATATCGTCGGTTCGGGATGAACAACCCTGTATACATCGCGAAAACCGGCCTCGTAGAGCTGCATGGAGCAATCCCAGGGTACGACACATCCGTTGTGATCCCATTTCTCGCGTGTCGCCTCGTTCCAATCCAAATGCGACGGTTCATTGAAATCCCCGGTCAGCAGAATCAGATCCGCCTGTTCCGTTTTTGCATCGTCAAGGAATGCCGCGATAGCCTCGTCGCGCGTAGATTCCCGATTCATCTTCAGCACGGTAGCAGGTTCGGTTTCCGAATCCGAAAGTCGCTGCCATGTAATGCCGTCATAGCCTCGCGGCAGATAACAAGCATAATGCGTATAATCCAGATGGGCCGGATAAAGCAGTACGTCATATCCTTTGACATCAATGCGCACTTTCATGTCGACGCCCCCCATGATCGTGGATAATCCCGTTGTAATCTCCTCGATCGGATATTTCGACAACACACAGACATCGGTTCCCTGAACCCCGTTACAGCGTCCCGAGGCGCCATGCCACGTCTGCCCGCGCCGTTTCAGCGCTTCAACCAACCGTTCGGAAGTCACGCCGTCACGGTTGTTGACTTCGCACAGGGCGACGATATGCACATCGAGACGTGCGATTTCGTCGACCAAGGCCTCGAAAGCTCCCGGGACAACCGTGGCATCACACCAAATATTAAGTTGAAGAATCCGTAATTCACGGAGTTTTCCGTCATTGCATCCCAGACAAGAAAGGACAACCAAGAAGAAAACAATTATATTTCGACGCATATTTGTGCTTACTCTCGTAATACGAATCGACCGGTAACCAGATCTGTCTTTTATAGCCGGCGCGAACCGTCGGAAATAACCACGTCGTAAACCTTGGGCTCGTGGCCGTACTTGGCGTTGAACTTCTCCTTGGCCGTGGCGATGAAGTTGTCGTAAAGCTCGTCCTTCACCAGGTTGATCGTGCAGCCGCCGAAGCCGCCGCCCATGATGCGTGAACCCGTCACACCGCACTCCTTGGCCACCGTAGCCAGGAAATCCAACTCCTCGCACGACACCTCGTAGTCCTTCGACATGCCCCAGTGGGTCTCGTACATCCGCTCGCCGACAGTCTCGTAGTCGCCCTTTTCGAGCGCCTCGCAGACATCTAACACGCGCTTCTCCTCGCCGATCACATAGCGGGCACGCTTGTAATCCTCCTCCGAGATCTTATCCTTGATGGCGTCGAGCTGCTCCATCGTGGCGCCGCGCAGGAACTCCTGTCCCAGCATCTTGGCCACACGCTCGCACGAAGCGCGGCGGTCGTTGTAGGGCGATCCCACCAATTCGTGCTTCACGCGCGAGTCGAGCAGAACGAGTTTGTAACCTTTCGGATCGAACGGGAAATAGGCGTACTCCAGCGAACGGCAGTCCAGACGGATCAGGTTGCCCTTCTTGCCGAACACCGACGCGAACTGGTCCATGATGCCGCAGTTCACGCCGCAGTAGTTGTGCTCGGTGGACTGGCCGATCTTCGCCAGTTCGAACTTGTCGATGCCGCAGCCGTAAAGATCGTTCAGCGCAAACGCGTAGGTAGACTCCAGCGCCGCCGACGACGACATGCCGGCGCCCAGGGGCACGTCGCCCGCGAACACCGTGTCGAAACCGCCGATCTTGCCGCCGCGCTTCTGAATCTCGCGGCAGACGCCGAAGATATAGCACGCCCAGCTCTGGGCCGGTTTGTCGGCCTCGTCGAGTCCGAACTCCGAGCTCTCGCCCAAGTCGAGCGCATAGGCGCGCACCTTGTCCGTGCCGTTGAGCCTGATGGCTGCGACGATGCCCTTGTCCACAGCCCCCGGGAAGACGAATCCTCCGTTGTAATCCGTGTGCTCGCCGATCAGGTTGATACGACCCGGAGAAGCGAACAGAATGGCGCCTTCACCGTACAGTTCCGAAAATTTTTTACTGACTTGTATTTTCATAATCGAGTTGTTTAAAATTTTATCGCATTTCAACTTTACTTCGTAATTCCGGACCACTCGTCGGTTCGGAACGGTGAGGCCAGCAGTCCCGAAGCGTCCGTAAGATCGTCGTCACAGGGATTGTTCGCCCAGCCGTAACGGACGGCTACCGGTTCCGATACCTCGTCGCTGAAAACCACAACCGTTTTTTCGTCTCTGACATATGCTTTGGCCCATACGAATTTTCGGTCGGCACCGGCAATCGTAAAGCCATGCAGATAACCGTAACGATTGCCGTCGGTCGGTTTCAGGGCATCTGTGGCGTCGAACGTCAGCACGATACGATTGCCGTCACGTTTCATCGATCTGTAAACCGGTCCTCCAGCCGCGATGTCAGTGCAGCCATAGGCCACATTCAGCGCCGCGCGGCTTAGGCGGTAGCCTACGTCGCGCTTGTTGCGCGGATGAATGTCATTCGCCTCTCCGATATCGGTGATGACGGCCTGCCCCGTCGCCGGCAACGCGAGCGACCTATTCTGCGCTTCGCGCAACTCGGCCCACGCGCTTTCGCCCGGCTGTGGCTCCACAGCCATGAAGTTGGCCAGTTGCACCCAGAAGAAGGGGAAGTCGTATCCCCAAAGCGCACGCCAGTCGCGGATCATCGCGGGGAATAACTCCCGGTAGCTCCGGGCCCGGTCAGCGTTGTTCTCGCCCTGATACCAAATGGCACCCTTGATACCGTATCCTGCGAGCGGTGCGATCATGCCGTTGTAAAGCAGCGAAGCGAAACTGTTGGGATTGCTATACGTTCCGCGGCCGGCAAGACCGTACATCGTCGTTGTGACCGAAGGTCTGTATTCCCATTCCCCGGCAAGGTCGTACCGTTTACCGTCAACCTCCAAATACAACTCTTTCGCATCGCCCCAAATGCCACCTTCGCCGCCCGTATCCTCGACGCGGATTACAATGAGATTCTCGCCTTCGTGCAACGTCGCCGCAGGGATTTCATAGTGTCTCGGGCTATTATAACTGGCATGTGTTTCGCCGATCTTGTAACCGTTCATGTAGGAAACATCGCTGTCGTCGACTGCCGGAAGATGCAGCACACCCGCCTTTCCGGCCACCGAGGCTGGCAGCGTCACGCTCTTCCGGAACCAGATATGGCCGTCGACATGGCCCAATACGTTTTCCCAAATCTGAGGCAGTTCCATCTTCTGCCACTCTTTCAACCAGGTTTTGCTCGTCGGGGCATACCACCGTTCGCGATCCCCGCGGTCATTCTTCAAAGCGGCCTGATAGGCACGATAATTTTTCATTCCCGCGCCGCTCGCCTCGAGGGGCGAACGGGCGTCCGCGTATTGTGCATAATCCTTCGTCGTGCGCATTATGTTCCAGCTCGTCCATGTTTCGATGTCGGTTCCACCCCACGAACTGTCGATCAGCCCCACCGGAACGCCCGTTTCGGCATGGATGAACTTGCCGAAATAGTATCCCACGGCCGAGAATACGCGCGAGGTTTCAGGCTTACATTCCACCCATTGTCCGGAATCGATATCCTCTTGCTCCTCGAAAGCGATTTTGTCGCCGACAGAAAGCAGCCGGATATCCGGGTTGGCCGACGATACGATTTCAGTTTCGCAGCCGGTCGTTGGATCGAGCCGCCACTCCATATTCGACTGTCCGCTGCAAAGCCACACGTCGCCCACTACGACGTTTGTGAAACGCAGTTCATTGTCGCGTCCCGCAACGGTCATTTCACGCGGGGTCGTATCGGCACTCATGGCCGGAAGCACCGCTTCCCAGCGTCCCGTACGATCGGCCTTCGCCGAAACTTCAGCTTCGGCGAAACGCACTGTGACCAGTTCGTTTTTTGAAGCATGCCCCCATACGCGGATCGGCCGTTCGCGCTGCAACACCATATTGTCGCTGAAAAATTTCGGCATCTGTACCTCGGCTTGTGCCGATATGGAAATGGCCAATGCCGTTGTCAATACTAAAAGTCGTTTCATCGTCTATTCGATTTTCAGAATCTGTTTGCCTGCTCGCAGAGCAAAGGTTCTGCCCTGCCATACGAATTCGCCCGTCATGCCTATGGGCAGGGCGATTTTCGCCGTAAGACGGCCTTTGCTGTCGGTGCGGCAATCGACAGCAATCTCGCCTGCAGGATGCGGTATTGCGCCCGACACATGCTTCAGCCCGCCGAGTGACGGCGCAATACGCACCTGTCGGAATCCCGGAGCGGCGCTTTCGATCCCCAGCATCATACGGAAAAGTTCCACATTAGGGCTTGCGCTCCACGCATGGCAGTCCGAGCGTGTCGGATCGGGCGTTTCGGCCCAAGTGGTCAACCCGGCGGCGAGTTGGTCGTACCACGGCTGCAACTCCTCGAACAGACGGTCGCCCAATCCTGTCGCGGCCATTGCCCGATAAACATAAAATTTGAAATAAAGCGTCGCCTGAATCAAATCCGGTTCGTCCACTACGCGCATCATCACGTTGCGGGCTTCGTCGTCCGTTGCGATTCCGGCCAGTATCGCAAGGGAATTCACATGTTGCGAGAAGACCCTCCGTTCATGCGTATCGGCGAAAAGTCCCCGCCGCACATCCCAATATGCACTGCGAAAAGCCTTCCTAAGCGCACTGCCAATCTCCTCGTACTTCGCGGCTATTGCTGTGTTGCCGAATGTTCGTTCCATCTGTGCGGCATAACCCAGTCCCAACAGATAGACCGCATCCTGATAGGCTGAGGTGCCGTCTGCCGAGCGGCGCGGCTGTCCGAAATCGAATTCTTCGGGCCAGTCGATGAAGAACCAGTAGGGCACGTCGTGCAACAGGCCGTCCGCGCCCCGATACCTCTCGAACCAGCCGAGTACCTGCTGGAAAGCCGGCAATAATGTCTGCAGATACGCCTCGTCACCCCGCATCATCCAGTAATCGTACGCCGTGCCGAGCCACCACACCGCAAAGGGCGGAATGACCTGCGGCAGGTCGGAAGGATAGCGGCTCTGCGGAATTCCCTCGGGCAACATCGACTGCCGGCACAGATCCAACAATTGTCGCACCATGCAGGTGTCGCGTGTGTTGTAGAGCGTGATGAGCGCCTGAATACGCGCATCGCCGAAATACTGCATCTGCTCATAATAGGGGCAGTCCATGTAGGTTTCGTTGGCGCACAGACGCGCCGTGCGCCAACCAACGTTGAGCATGCGTTCCAGTTCGGGCCGTTCCGGAGCCGAGAAACGGCTCACAAGACGAAATGGATACGCCGAAAAGACCCCGCTCACGTCATCCAGTGACAACGGTTCATCCTGCGTTTCGACAGTCAGCCGCACGTAGCGCCAAGTCCGCCACCATAGCGGCTCGAACGTCCGTCCGGAACCACCATCGGCGACGATACGGTCTTCGTAACCCAGAAACAACTTGCCTGTGGGATCGTTGCGATCCCCCTTGTCATACCCCTCGGCACCCGTATAAAGCGCCTCGGCATATCCCGCGGCAATTACAGCACCGTGTCCGCCGCTGAACGAAAGTCGCAGATAGCCCGTCGTTTCCTCGCCTTGGTCGAGCAGAAGCACGGCGCGGGTGTGCGCCGGAACAACCAAGACGGCAGACTTCGCCGGAAACTCCTTCGGAAGCTTCACGCCCTCGGCCCAGACGACTTGGGCGAAACGCATTGGAATCCGCTCTGACATCGGAACCGGCGATGGCACAAGCTGCCGTTCGCCCGAACGGGCTGCGCCTTTCGGCCTGCCAAGTGCACCGCACGAGGCAGTATGCCAGTTGCTGTCGTCGAAATCCGGCTCTGTCCAGCCCCACGGATAGCGCGCGGCGGTCAACATTTCGCCCGGTCCCGCGACGTAATAACCGCGAAGTCCCGTGACGGCGAGTGGTGTATAGGCGTCGTTCTTGATACATCGCCACGAAGAATCGGTATCGACAATCCGTTCGCGCTCCGTCGCCCCCTGCATCAGAAACCCCGTTCCGCCCAGCGTTATTTGTGCCGCAGGTTTCAAGTCGGCATAGTTCCATACTACGGCGGTCACCGCATTCCGCCCGGCACGCAGCCACGGCGCCAGATCCACCGTCTCGTAGTTCCAATGCGCTCCGTCGCATCGCGAGGGCCCCTGCGCCGCGAGCACGCCGTTTACATAAAGTTTATAGCGGTTGTCTGCCGAAACATGCACCGCAAAGTGCCGCGGACATTTTGCCAGTTCGAATACCTTGCGAAAATGGTAGACGCCATAGGCATCCGGGGACGCACCGGGCACCGAGATCCACCGTGCGGACCATGGAGCCGCCATCAACTCCGGTGCGACCGACGACTGCCGATAGCCCGGCAGCACCGGTTGTCCGATCGTAATCTGCATGGCAAATACGAGTGCCATACCCAGCAATAGAAAACGTTTCATCGGCTATTTGCTGTCAGCGTTTTTTCATTCCTCCTGTTTTCTCAGGCTTGAGTTTCATCGCGAACCCGCCTCCGGGCGCAAGATGCACGGTCAGGGGTTTCGAGGTGTCGATGCGGATGCTCTCGCGCCTGTAATCCGAGGCCTTGCGGTCGGCGTTCGCGCCGTCGCGGAAGATCGTCGCCTCGACCGTAGCGTCGATGCCCAGCGGCGTAAGGTCGATCTCCACGTCGCGCGGCGTCCAGTCTGTAATGCCGCCGACGTACCACGTCGAACCCTTGCGACGTGCTGTGACGATATATTCGCCCAGGCGTCCGCCGAGGATGCGCGTCTCGTCCCACACGGTCGGAATCGCGGCGATGAACTCCGTGCATTCCGCCTCGCGCAGGTAGTTCGTCGGCGAGTCGCACAGCATGTTCAGCGGCGAGTCGAGCACGACATAGAGCGCCAGCTGGCGGCAACGCGTACCCTGACTCATCGGCTCTGAATCGCATGGATAATAATTTTGCTTCGAAGCGTTGCGCATCGCGCCCTGCGTGTAGTCCATCGGCCCGGCAACCTGACGTATGAAAGGGATTTGCACATCGTATTTTACCTGATCGACAGTCGCAGGGCTCCACTTCATCTGCTCAAGTCCATGCACGCCCTCGAAATTCAATACATTGGGCCACGTACGGTTCAGCCCCGCGGGTTTGTGCGTGCCGTGCAGGTCGAGAATCAGCTTGTATTTGGCCGCCATCTCCGCCGCACGGTAGTTAAAGTCGGTCATCTGCTGGTCGTCGCGATCCATGAAATCGACTTTGAAACCTTTGACACCCATCTCCGAATAATGTTTGCAGACGGTTTCCATATCACGGTCGAAGGCCCAGTAGCCCGCCCAGAGGATGATCCCCACGCCTTTTGCTTTACCGTAGTCGACGATCTGCTGCAAATCGATCTCCGGTACCACCTGCATCAGATCAGCTTGGAGATTTACGGCCCACCCTTCGTCAAGAATCACATATTCGATTCCTTTCGATGCAGCGAAGTCGATATAGTATTTATAAGTTTCGGTATTGATTCCCGCACGGAAGTCCACACCCGAGATGTTCCATGCATTCCACCAGTCCCAAGCGACCTTGCCGGGTTTGATCCACGACGTGTCGGCGAGCTTCGAGGGGGCGGCCAACAAGAAACTCAGGTCGCTGGCGGCGATCTGGGTGTCCGTGCCGACGATCGCCACGCGCCATGGGAATGAACGGGCTTTACCGATTCGGGCAATGAATGGTTCGCGTTCTTCGACGATCATCTGCAGATTGTTGTAACCGCCCTGTTCCACGCGCTTGGGATAAGGCGCGAAGCGTGCAGTCAGGTGCTGCCCGCCGTCGCCGTTCCAGAGATACATACCCGGATAGTCGTTCAGATCGGTTTCCGTAAAACAGATGTTTACTCCGTCGGCTACATGCACGATTGCCGGAAGGAAAATCAGACGTCCGGCATCCAGCCTCGAGAGTGTCGTTTCGGTATAGGTATTTTCGAAGGAGTTGCGCCATTGCAGGTCGATGTTGCCGGCATGGTCGCGCACGTAGGGAACCGTCACAGGACGCTCCTCTGAGAACCGGTATTCCGCCTGTTCGTTCATAATCTCAAAAGGTTCTTTCGATGTCGTGGCGAAACGGTAGGCCACACCGTCGTCATAGACCCGAAACTCCACGGACCAACCACCTCTCATGCGTAGCGTCAGAGCGTTGTAACGGTCGCGGATCTCGCTCGCCCGGTAAAACGGTGCAGAAACAGTTTCATCGACAGTCGCACGCAGTGCCTTCTGGATGTGTGCCGCAGGCCCCCACTTACGGCCATCGGAGAGAATCAGCGAAATCGGCGAGGGCATCATCAATGTCTTCCCGTCACGAACGATATCGTAAGTCAGTGTTTCTCCTGCGGTGATGGCTGTTGCCAAATGGCCGTTCGGTGAAGTCAGCGTATAGCTCCTCTGTGCCTGTACTGCAAAGATACAGGCAAAAAGGAAGGGTAGAATCAGTAGTTTTTTCATCGGTTCTATTCGTTCAGCGAGTTACATATTTTTTCGTTGAGCTTCCGAATACGCGCTTCGTCCACCTTCACCGCTTTACGGTCGTAGGTCATCAGGCCGTTGACCTCGATCTCCACGTCCGTGGTCTGCGTATAGACTGCTGCCGAGAAGCCCCTTCTGATCAGTTCGCCGAGTTTTGTGGTGTACTTCTCGTATTCATCGGTCACCTCTTTCGGAGAATTGAAACTGATATAGCCCCAGTTGCGGTCGGGCTCCCAGAGGTGCTCCTTCATCACGAGGCCGATACCGCCGAACTCACCCAGCACCGTGGCGCGGTTTGCGTCGTAAAGATACAACGAAGGTTCGGGATAATTGTGCAGATCCAGCATGTCTCCCGTCAGATAGTGGTTGCCCCCGCTGGCCGGATTCACCAGCCGCGTAGGATCGTAAGCCTTCGTCCATTCGGCGATCTCCACGGTTTTGAATTGCCCCCACGCCTCGTTGAACGGAACCCACACCCCGATCGAAACGAATCCGCGTAGCGCGTCGATAATCTCGCGCCACTCCTTTCGGTAGCAAGTTTCCGAAACTGCCGAACGATGTTTTTCCTCGCCCGTGAAGTAGTTTTTGTCCTGCCACTGCGGTTTGCGGTCGGCTTGATCGCCGCTCGGCATGTCCTGCCAGACGATCATTCCCAGGCGGTCGCAGTGCCAGTACCAGCGCGCCGGCTCGACTTTGATGTGCTTGCGGATCATGTTGAAACCCCACTCTTTGGTCTTCTCGATGTCGTAGGCCAGTGCCTCGTCCGTCGGAGCCGTATAGAGTCCGTCGGGCCACCATCCCTGATCCAGCGGCCCGAATTGGAATAACGGTTCATTATTCAGGCACAGACGGACGATGCCCTGCGTATCCCGTACGGTAGAGAACTTGCGCATCGCCGTATAGCTCGTCACGCGATCCACGACCTTGCCATTGCGAACCAGCGCAACTTCCATATCGTAAAGATGCGGCGAAGAAGGACTCCACAGTTTCGGAGAGGCGACATACAACTCGGCATCAGCGCCGCACAGGGCCGCAGCCGAAGCGACCTTCTCACCGCCGTCGATCAGCGTAACCTCCGCCCAGTCCCCAGGCTGCGCTCCGCAGGTCTCGACAGCGACACGGAACGTTCTGCGATCCAGATCGGGAGTAGCAACGACGTTGCGAATATACTGCTGCGGAACGGCTTCGAGCCATACCGTCTGCCAGATGCCCGTTACGGGCGTATACCAAATGACCTCAGGGTTGTTCACCTGCTTCCCGCGCGGTTGGCAGCCGGCATCCGTGGGATCCCAGACACGCACGCGGAGCGTGTTGTCGCCTTTTTTCAAAACAGATGTGACATCGAATTCAAAAGGCGTATAACCGCCCTCGTGGCGGCCCAGGCTCACGCCGTTCACCCACACGTCGGCGCGCCAGTCTACGGCTCCGAAGTGCAGCAGTACCCGGCGCCCGCTCCATTTCGCAGGAATCGTGAACGTCCGTTCGTACCACAACTCCTGCTCCGCGCCCACGCGGCGCCCTACGCCCGAGAGCGATGATTCGGCGGCGAACGGCACGAGGATTTCACCGTCCCACGTCCCCGGCAACTCCCCGGCAGGGCGTATGGCATAGTTCCACAGTCCGTTCAGGTTTTGCCACTCCGCACGAACCATCTGAGGCCGTGGGTATTCCGCAAGGACATTTTTGGTGTCGAGCGTTTCGCCCCAAGAGGTTTTGATTCGGTTTCCGGCGGGGCGCCATTGGGCCGTGCACGGAAGAGTCAGCGCAAATGCTGCAAATAAAATCAGTAGTCGTTTCATTCCCTGTTTAGTGTTTGATGCATATCGTATCTTTCAATCGGATATCACGCGACGAAGCGCCCACTGAAATCGTAAATTCACCCGGTTCCAGCCGTAAATCGTGACGATTCATATCGTAATAGGCGAAGGCGTCGCTATCGAGTGCGATTTCCACACGTTTACGTTCTCCCGGTGCCAGAGTAATACGCTCATAGCCTTTCAACTCCTTTTCAGGACGCGGCACGCTCGCCGCGCAGTCGCCGACATAAACCTGCGGCGTTTCCGTACCGGCACGTTTCCCCGTATTCTTTACGGAAAAAGAGACTCTCCAGCCGTCGCCCGCAGGGGTCAATTCGAGGTCGCCATACTCGAACGTCGTATAGCTCAGTCCGTAGCCGAAAGGATACATCAGTTCGGTACCGTTGCGGTCATGGCCGCGGTAGCCTACGAAAACGCCCTCGTCGTAACTGATACGCCGAAGCGGACTGTCCTGAAACAGGAAAACATTCGGGTAGTAGCTTCCGAAAGCCGGATTCTCCTCCACACGCCGCTCGATGCTGATAGGCAGACGACCGCTCGGGTTCGTGCGGCCCGTGAGGATGTCCGCCAGGGCCCGGCCGCCTTCCTGACCCGGATACCACGCCAGCAGCACGGCACGCACACGGTCGGCGAACGGCGTGAAATCCACCCCGCCGCCCGCGTTGACCACGACCGCCACATTCGGATTGAGCGATGCCACAGAGGCGATCTCGTCAGCCTGTCCCGCAGGCAGTGCGAACGTGCGGTCGGAATTCTCGCTCTCTGAAGTCTGGTCGAAGCCCGCGCAGTAGACCACGGCATCCGCCGAGGCGATCGTCTTTGCATGCTCGGCGGGCGAATAGCCCGCATATTGCAGTTTCACCTCCGCCGTGCGGATGTTGTCGTAGAACTCCAGACGGATCGCATAGCGCCGGCCAGCCTCGACGTCCAGCGTCGCCGTCTTGGTCGAGACGCCGTGATCCGACCAGTGTTCCAGCACCTCGCGGCCGTCGACGAAGAGACGGTAGCCGTCGTCGCCGCTCACAGTGAAGATCGCCCGCTCCGAACGCACGGGGCGGAACTCACCCGTCCAGCGCGCCGAGAAATGATCCGCGGGAAGGCCCTCGGCAGGGGCGCCCTCCCAGAAAAAGTCCACTTCGGGATGCGTCGTCGTCACGACCGAAGGGCCTTGCAGGTCGCGGTTGGCGTAGAACTCGCAACGAAGGCCCGGTTCGCCGTCCGGCGTGAAGAACCGGCCCGAAGCGGCCAGAGCTGTCGTCCCCCGCGGCGTAAGGCACTCCACACGCAGCCCCTTTTCCGCTGCCAGCCCTTCGGTGACGGAGATGTATTCGAACGGAGAGCCCTCGCCCGAACCGCCGCCCATCGGCAGTTTAACGGCATTGGGGCCCAGCACCACCACCCGGCGCGTCCGGCGCCCGAACGGAAGCAGTCCGTCGTTCTTCAAAAGCACCATCGAATTGCGGGCCACCTCCAACGCCGTAGCATTCGACTCCGGATTGCGCTCCGGAATCGACGGGTCTTTCTGCTCCCGATCCAAAAAATTGAAAGCGATGAGCGTTTGCAAAATATGCTGACATTTCTCATCGATCGTTTCCTCGGTGATGACACCCGTTGCAAGGAGTTTTTTCAGATTCGCCGGATTCGAGTATCGTGCGCCCGGCATTTCGAGATCCAGACCGTTGTTCACAGGGCCGGCGACCGAATAGGTCGCGTCCCAGTCCGACATGAAGATGCCTTCGAAGCCCCACTGTTCACGCAAAACCCCGATGGACAGATTCCGATTTTCGGTCATGTGCTGTCCGTTCACGAGGTTGTAGCTCGACATCACAGCGCCGACCTCGGCATCTTCGACCGCCTTGCGGAACGCCGGGAGATAAATTTCATGCAGCGTCCGCTCGTCGATGTCCGACGATACATGGTGCCGGTCGTATTCCTGATTGTTGCCGCAGAAATGTTTGATCGTAGCCATAACACCCTCGCCCTGCACACCTCTTATATATTCGGCAGCCGTTTCCGATGCCAGATACGGATCTTCACCGTAATACTCGAAATTGCGGCCGCACAGCGGTGAGCGGTAGATGTTCACGCCCGGCCCCAATACAATATGTACTCCGCGGGCCCGGCAGTCACGCCCTAATGAGCGGCCGTAGGCACGTGCAAGATTCCGATCCCACGTAGAAGCCAAGGCGATACCGCACGGATAGAGTGTACTGTGCGTGTCGTTTCGTACGCACTGCGGGCCGTCAGCCATCCGAATCGCGGGAATACCCAATCGGGGAACAGCCCGGATATAAAAACCGTCGTAACCGCCAATGTATTCCAGCTTTTCATCCAAAGTCATTTGTGAAACCAAAGACGCGGCCCGTTCTTTCGCTTCCGGGGTAATGACTTGCCCGAAAAGAGAGAAACGACATCCGAAAACAACAATCAAAAATAAGCAAAAATGGTTCATATGGACAATTGTTCGATCTGGAAACAAAAATACAGGTAATATTCGATCCTCACTTTAAGAAATAATGCAAAACAATTAAGAAATCTTGCAAGAATCGCTTGTTGCATTATCGGAAAATGAATGACAACGAAGATGAAACATGCGGGGCAAGCCATTCAAAAAAATCCAAAGTCGGGATTAGTGATCCCTTTACAGTCCGCGATTCATCTGTAATTTTGCAGGATTTCTTTATCATCTTGCAAGATTTTTTAAAGTAGGCTATAACACAAAATCCTAATTTTGTATCATTAAAAATCGAAATGACCTAAACTTATCTTATGCCTATGATGAATCGAAGAAAATGAATCGCCGGAAAATTCAATTATCTACATCAACTCAAACTTTCTTTCTATGAATCTTAAAAATTTACTATTTGCTGGTCTGATATGCGCATTGAGCGGCATATTCACGGCTGCATCTGCCAATTCTGTGAGGGGGGATAAGAATGACGCCCTACCGTCGGAGAACCGTACCGTAACGGGAACCGTCGTTGACGCGACTACCGGTGAACCGATCATCGGAGCCACGATCATTGAAAAAGGATCGACTACCAACGGTACGACATCGGATTATACGGGTGCATTCAGCATAACACTGCCCCGTGGTGCGCAACTTGACGTTTCTTATGTAGGTTATAAAACCCGCACGGTCGATGTAGGAACCTTGGGTGTCGTCGATGTGAAACTCGATCCCGACGATGCTCTCGAAGCCGTAATCGTAGTCGGTGCCGGCACCCAGAAAAAAATCTCCGTGACAGGTTCCGTTGCTGCGATCGCCGGAGAAGATCTGCACTTTCCGTCATCATCGCTCACGTCGGGACTTGCGGGCAAACTGGCTGGCGTGATTTCGATGGCTAAGTCCGGTGCTCCGGGCGAAACCGCAGATTTCTACATCCGCGGCGTGGGAACTTTCGGAGGTCGCGCTACACCACTCATCCTTTTGGACGATATCGAAATATCGGCTTCTGATCTGAACAAGATTCCCGCTGAAACGATCGAAAACTTCACGATTCTCAAAGATGCATCCGCAACGGCCATCTACGGCGTGCGCGGTGCCAACGGCGTGATGATCGTCACGACGAAAAAAGGTCAGGAGAACACCCGTGCCAAGATCGGTGTGACCATCGAAAATTCGTTCGTCCAGCCCACCCACATGATCGAATATGCCGATGGAGCTACTTGGATGGACATCTATAACAAAGCCTATATGGCCCGCGGCGGCATAACGCCAATCTATTCTGCAGAGGTTATCGAATATACGCGCAGCGGCAAATATCCTTACGCTTATCCCGACGTCGACTGGCAGGATCTGTTGTTCAAGAATTTCAACATGAACCAGCGTGCCAACGTCAACATCCAAGGCGGCGGCAATCGGGCGACTTATTACATGAGTCTGAATGTCAGCCACGATTCAGGAATTATCGATGCTCCGAAAGACTACATTTTCAACAATAACCTGAGTCGTTTCGACTACAACTTCCAGAATAACATTTCCTATAAACTCTCAAAGTCGACAACGCTCGATCTACGTCTGAACGCTCAGATTAACGAGATCTCGGGTGTAGGAGAAAATGTCAACGACCTGTTCTCGTATGCAATTCAGGCCAATCCCGTTACTTACCCGGCATTTTACCCTTCGCAGGAAGGAGATGACCACATCCGTTTCGGCAACGCTATCAAAACGGGAAAGACCATGTATGTGAATCCTTATGCCGCAATGCTTGACGATCACAGCATCGTCAAGGAGAACAAGCTCAACGTTTCGCTGAATCTGGATCAGCAGCTCGACTTCATTACCAAAGGCCTGTCGGTTAAAGGACTTGTAAACTGGAGCACCTACTCATGGACGAAATTCTCCCAGTATATGACTCCCTATTATTATACACTGGACAAACAGTCGTACGACACGGCCTATCCGGATTTCTACAATTTGCAACAATTGCAAACCGGGGATGAATACATTCAGGAAAGCTATTCCGAGCCGTGGACCGAACAGACTTTTTATTTCGATGCACGTCTTATGTACAACCGTCGTTTCGGGCACCACAACGTCTCAGGACTGCTGATGTACATGATGCGCGATTATCGCCCTCAAAAATCGCTTTCGCAGCGTAATCAGGGACTTTCGGGTCGTGTGACATATGACTTCGATCAGCGTTATTTCGCGGAATTCAATTTCGGCTACAACGGAACGGAGCGTCTGGCCGCCGAAGACCGTTTCGAGTTCTTCCCCGCCATGTCGCTGGGCTGGGCAGTCAGCAGTGAAAAATTCTGGGAGCCGATCCGCAAATATGTCGACTTCTTCAAAATCCGCGGCTCCTACGGTCTTGTCGGCAGCGATGGATTCAACGACGATGAAGGACGCCGGCACTTCCTCTATCTGAATTCCATCAACCTGTATGACGGTAATGCCCAATCTTCATTCGGGCAATCTACCAGCCGTCCCAATGATTATTACGGGCCTACCATTACTGTTTATGCGACACCCGACGCATCATGGGAACGGGTGAAAAAACTCGATATCGGCGTAGACATTTCACTTTTCCGTCAGCTGAATATTACCTTCGATTATTTCCGGGACAAGCGCGACAGAATCTTCATGGCCCGGGGATCGTGGCCAGATATTATGGGTTATCAAAACGTAGCGCCGTGGGGGCAGGTCGGACGTGCCGAGAATGAAGGTTACGAGTTGAGTGTCAACTGGAACAAACAGATCGGAAAAGATTGGACCGTAGACATGCGTTTCAATTTCTCCTACAACCGAAACAAATACACCAACTATGACGACCCCGACTATGCTTATACGTGGCAGAGCCATGCCGGTCGTCCGTTGGACGGCTACTGCTGGTATGGCTACGTTGCCGACGGACTCTTCTCATCGCAGGAGGAGATCGATAACCATGCCACGCAGCTCGTGGGCGGAGCCCCTATGGTCGGCGATATCAAATATCGGGATCTTAACGGCGATGGGGTCATCAACCCCGATGACCAATGTCTTATTTCGGACTATGGTACGACTCCCCGCATCCAATACGGTGTCGGGCTGAACCTGCGCTGGCGCAAATGGGATCTCGGTCTCTTCTTTAATGGTTCGGGCATGCGCACGCAGATGCTCAATCGATATTCTGCAATGGATCCCTTCGGCGCAGACCTGCACAACCTCACGCAGTTCGTGGCCGACAATTATTGGTCGGAGGAAAATCCGAATCCCCATGCGAAATATCCGCGTTTGGGCACCAATGCGAACGATATCTCGAACAATACGGGAGCCTGGAGTACATATTGGATGCGCAATGCCCGGTTTCTGCGTTTCAAAACCTTGGAGGTGGGTTATACGTTCAAATACGGCCGCATCTATGTCAATGGCGACAACCTCGCCGTCTGGAGCCCTTGGGACTTCTGCGACCCGGAGTTGGCGGAGTGGGTGAAATATCCTTTCCAGCGAACTTTCACACTCGGCTTACAACTTAAATTCTAACTTGCTTAAATTGAAATAATAACATGAGAACCTCGAATATAATCGGTATTGCGGCATCGGCTCTGCTTCTGGCGAGCTGCGAGTTCCTCGATGTCGTGCCGGCCAAGCGTGCCGACTTCGAAGACGCGATGAAAAACAAGTATGCAGTGGAAAACTGGATCTACGGTCGCGGCTATCATGAAATCCAGTGGCAGAATCCCTTTTACTACTGGACGATTGAACAAACTACCGACGACTTCGTTTTGCCGGAAGGACAAGCCCAGGATGAAGCCCGCGAAAAAAATTACCTTATGTCGCATGGTATGATAACGAGTGGCAATGTTCCGGATACATGGTGGGCTTTGTATGGAGCAATCGGTTATATCAACCTCTTTGAGCAGCAACTCGAGGAGCAGAATCCCTCCTTCCTCACCGAGGCGGACAAATCGCTCTACCGGGCGCACGCCAAATTTCTGAAAGCCTATTATTATCTCCGTGTTTTGCAAAAATTCGGTCCGATGGCTATTGTTGAGAGTTATGTCGATCCATCGACCGATAAGAGTTCTTTCCCCGGACGTTCGCATTTCGACTACTGCGTGGAATATATCTGCCGACTGCTCGACGACGCTTGCGCGGACGGCGGTCTGCCCGTTGCGAATTACAATGAACAGGTGGATTACGGAAAGGGCAATCAGGTGATTTGCGCTGCGTTGAAATCGCGTCTGCGGTTGCTGGCAGCTTCACCCTTGTGGAACGGATCATTTCCTTTTTCACAGTGGCAGAACACGAATTTCGAAACTCCAGGCTACGGCAAGGAGTTGGTAAGCTACTCATTCGACATCGAGAAATGGCGTAAGGCCAAGACTGCGGCGAGAGATGCCATCGATATCGCCGAAGCCAACGGACGCCACCTGGTAACCATGAGCGAAATGGAAACAATGGCCGCAAATCATAAGATTTCGACGACCGATGCCGCCTATTGGATTCCGGGCCTCGACACTTCGACTCCCGAAGGCGTAGAGTTCTACAAACGCGTACTGCTGATGCGCTACGCCATGGCTTCGGACGAAACCATGGGCAACCATGAACTGATCTGGACCGTTTTAGGCAGAGGCGAATGGTATCTGACGACCAAGTCGCATATCTGGGGCTCGCTGCCGCGCCGCATCATCAAGAAAACCGATGGGAACTGGCAGTATTGCTATTCGCATATCAACCCGACTCTGGAAACCGTCGAGGCCTTCTATACTAAAAACGGCAAACTACCCAAAGACGACCCTGACTTTACACCTCAGTCCGACTGGCTGAAATCCGCCAATCTGGAGGGGCGTCCCGAGGTTATCAACCTCAATGTGAATCGCGAACCGCGCTTCTATGCATGGATCAATTTCGACGGCTGCGACATCGGTCCTCATCTGGTAGCCGGGGAACCTCTGCGGCTCGACTTGCGCAGCTACGAAGCCTGCGGATATTCGCCCGACTATAATCAGGGCGACCTTCCGCAGACGGGCTACCTGAACAACAAGTTCATCTCCCCGGCCGAGCGTTACGATTCTAACGGCTCCTATACCGACTACGACTATCCCACGCCGCTCATTCGTCTCAACGAAATGTATCTCAACCTGGCCGAGGCGTGTGCCGAACTCTATATGAACGGGGATGGTAGTGAACTTCAGAACGCTCTCGACGCCGTGAACGTTATTCGTGAACGCGCCGGCATTCCCCTGCTGACTGCTGCCGACTGCGGCGACGGAGAGGGCCAGATGTCGATCCGCGATTGGGTTCGCAACGAACGCCGCATCGAACTCTATGCCGAAGGATACCGTTATTACGATCTGCGCCGCTGGTGTATCGCAGCGAAACACCTCTCGGCTGGTTGTCGTACGGGACTCGACTGTTTCGTATCGAAGCGTGTTAATCCTACGATCGAGGAGTTCAATACCCGGGTAAAGGTTGACGGCAACTACCAATGGTTTGACCGTATGTATTTGCTTCCGCTCGCGGCGGACGAGGTTTATTCCAATCCACAAATGGTACAGGCTCCGGGATATTAACCGATAAACAGAGAATTATATCATGAAACGACATATCAAACAGTTCTGCCTGCCGGTGCTCGCGGTGCTGGCGGCCGCCTGCTCGGATTTCGACTTGCAGGATCAGTTCGACGCCGAATTCCATAAGGTGGTCGGCGTTGCCGAAAACGTTTTTCAGTCCGATGACGTGCAGTCGTTCTACAACCTCGGCGTTGACGCCAATGTGCGTTTTCACATCAGCCGTGGCGGCAGCGATCCTTCGCTGACGGCCATGGTGTCGCTGACACCCATGACCGCAGAGGAGATTGCCGAATACACCACCTATTACACGGCGTTGCCGGCCGAATACTTCACCCTGCCCGAATCGGTCACCTTCGCCCCGGGCGAAGAGCGAAAAGCCGTTGACGTGAACTTGACAGGCGATCAGATCGCAGCGCTCAAAAGTGCCCTTGACGAGCGCGAGCCCGATGCGCTGCCTTATGCGCTGGCTGTCAAACTCTCCTCTGAAGACGGCACGACGGTCAAAAGCGACAAAGCGTATTTCATACGTCCCGTTATCGTGAACGACACACCCGATCTCACCATAGGCCCGGAGGATCATACATATGAAGCCACCGACGAGGAAACGATTCTCTTCTTCAAACGAGGTGAAACGGAATTGACTGTTGACATGGCTCTTGCGGCGGCACTTCCTATGGATGTGAAAGCCACGGTGGAGATCGACGCGACGCTGCTCGAAGCCTTCAACGCTGCCCATGGCATCCACTCCGAGGCCATCGTGGAAATGGAGCGAACCGAGCTTGAATACCCGGCTGGCACGACCTCGGTCGGTGTGAAACTCACGGCCGACGACAGCCGCTTCGACCGTAAAGAGGACGTGGTCGTTCCGCTGCTCGTAAAACTCGACTACCTGAATATCGAACGGAAGGTCTTCGTCGTTTTCGGTAACGCTGTGCCGCTGAACAAAGAAATGATCCGGTTCGCCGACAACATTTCCGCCGATTACTCGATGGGGACTTTCCCTGATAATCTGATCGATGGTGACAAAGAAACGTCGATTACCACGGGCGGCGGTAATGGCCAGTGGTGGTATAATCATGACAACGACTACTATGGCCACAGTATCATTATCGATTTGGGAGAAACTGCGATTTCGGAACTGTGCCTGCGCTACCAAACCCGCACCTCACTTGAGACCTTACCGGGAGGCACATCGGACGACTACCCGACGGTCACACAGAACGGGAAAGCCCGTCCGCACGAGGTCGGTCTGGGCGTCGGTTCCGACGACAGCAACTGGACATTCCTCGGCAAAACGATTGTGTCGGAGGAGATGACTGCCCCCGACGACTGGACTTCCGGGATATACGCACTGGACGAAGCCGCCCGTTACGTCCGCTTCGGCATCGTCCGCACGTGGGAGCCCGACCCGAACAACACGCAGCAGTTGGTCTATTTCGCCAATGGCGGCTGGTGGAGCGAGCTGAGCGAGCTTTACATCTACGACGGGAAACGCAAATTCTTCGAATAGTTCATTCGGTGCGCCGGAACGGCCGCAAGTTCGTCCGGCGCACCTCTCCGCTGAATAATTATGTCCCACAGAAAGCATCTTGCGATTTTCACGTTTCTTGCGCTTTGCTTCGACCTTTTCCCTGCTTGTTCGCAAGGCAACCGCAGTTGGTCGCCTTCGGATAACGACACGGCAAAGAGCTATACGAATCCCGTCATTGGCCAGGACGGTCCCGACCCTACGGTACTGCGCGATGCGGACGGCACGTTCTGGTTATACAGCACGGCCGATCTGCTCTCGATCTGGCATTCGGACGATCTGGTGACGTGGCAGCGCATAGGCTCGGCGTTCAACGAGCAGACGCGTCCCGCGGAATCGCGTTACGGCTACGGCAAGGCCGCTCTCTGGGCTCCCGAGATCCGCATCATCCGGGACAAATACGTCCTCTTCTTCTCGATGTGGTGGGGCGATGTGGATACCTACGACGGACATTCCGTAGCATACGCTGTCGCAGATGCTCCGAGCGGCCCTTTCGCATTCCGCGGACAGATCATAAACAGCGATCCGGACTATCCTCCGTTCTATGGTACACACCACTCCATCGACCAGTTCTATGTCGAAGATAACGGCAAGCCCTACCTCTTCTGGGGCAGCTTTCGGGGGCTTTACGCCGCCGAACTCGATATTGACGATGAGCTGAACATCGCCGTGAAGAAAGAGACGCTCGTACAGGTCGCAGGCAATGTTTACGAAGGATCGTGCGTTTACAGGCGCGGAGCGTATTACTACCTCTTCGCCTCGGTGGGCGACTGGACCGGAGGCATGTCGAGCACGTACCGTACCGTCGTGGGACGGTCGAAGAATCTCTTCGGTCCTTACGTCGACCGGCAGGGCGGACGGATGCTCGACAACCGTTACGAGGAGTTTATCTCGGGCGACGACCGCTTCGCCGGCACGGGGCACAACTCCAACATCATCGAGGACGACAAGGGACAGACATGGATGTTCTACCATGCCTACGATTCTTCTGCGCCCGACAAAGGACGCCAGACGATGCTCGACCGCGTGCATTGGGACGACGAAGGATGGCCGGTCGTTTATAACGGTCATCCCTCCGAAGTGTTCGGAGTACCAACGATTGAATAAACAAAATCACAGAAAACAAGACCATGAAGAAATATCTATTGCTAATCAGCACAGCCATTCTGGCCTCCTGTTCGCAGGGCAACCGCGACTGGGAACCCGACCGAAGCAATTCGTGCCAGATCATTATTTCCGGCGATCCTACCATCTTCGAATGTGCCGTCGCCGTGCCTTATCGGATCACGAACGAAGCCGCAAGCAAGATGAGCGATCACGGTTTATGCTGGAATACCTCGGGGAATCCGACGCTCGACGACAATTTCGCTTCGGGCCCCAATATGCCTGAAAACGGAGATGACATCCGGCAATATATCTCCGGAGCCGATCTCGACAACGGTCAAACTTATTATTTTCGTGCTTATATAACTGCAAACGGCAACACGCAGTATTCGCAGGAGGTTTCGGCGCAGTTAAGTGGTTCGACACTCGCTTCCATCGAACTGGAATGGGTGCGCCGGTCTGAAACCGCGCTGCCCACCGGTATCGAGGTGTACGAAACTACCTCGCAGCTCGATGGGCATGAGTTCCGAGCTTGGTATGCCATCGCCGACTGTACGGGCAATATCGAATTGCGCGTGCAGAAACCTGACGGCGGAGCGCAGCGGCTTGCAGATCAATTCACCGATGACTGCTACGTCCTGCTCAACGGCGGCTATTTCAATTTCGGCACATCGGCTCACGATGGAATTTTCATTGCCGACGGAATCTCTACCGGCACTATCTCCGCACAAAGCGGCGATTGGGGCGGTGGTCCTGCCAAAGATTACCGGTACAACGTAACGCGCAGTATCTTCGGAGTAGATGCCGACGGTCACCCTGCATTCTACTGGGCTGGAACAGCCGAAACGGGACAAAACCATTTCTATGCTCGTCCTATGACTTCTGTCCGCTACGAGGCGCAATATCCCGCACCCAACGAACACTGCCCCTCGGCACCTGTGGCATGGACGCCCCGTTATGCCTTGAGCTGCGGTCCGATGCTGCTCAAACACGGTCGGTTAATGGTCGGTTCCGATCTGGACAAGGATCAGTACCCCGTCACGGATTGGGAGATGTGGGACTGGGCACTCGCATCGGCCGATTACTGCCGTGCGCAGAGTGCCGTAGGCTGCATGGCTGACGGACGGATCGTACTCTTCACCTGCGGACTGAACGGCGAGTACGGAACTGCCAGTGGCGGTGCGACGCTCAAACAGGTTGCGGCGATTCTGAAAGGGCTGGGCTGTATCGATGCCATGAAACTCGACGGCGGCGGATCGTCCGGCATGCGTCTTTCGGACGGAACCGACTCTTCGGTTTCGACACGCGCTGTCGTTTCGACACTCGGTTTCTTTAGCAGTTCCAGACAATAAAACTTCGTAACACATTTCGAACCCGTCTTCGGGAGACTCCCGGAGACGGGTTTTTCTTTCCAACGGCCGGCAATATGCAGTCTACTCCGTATTGTCGAAGTCTCTTAATCCTATCCTGCAAGATTTTTTAACCATTTCGCAAGATTTTTTAAGGTCTTCTACGGTACAAAAAACTATTTTTGTATCATCGGGGGTTCATAAATACAGGAACGACAAACAGAATTACTAAAAAACAATATCTTCCAATAAGAATACACATGAAATTCCGAATACTCGTCCTGCTGTCTGTATTGCTGCCGTTCTTGGTTTCAGCCGAAGAGAAACAGTCTGCTTTCCGGTCTCTGAATGCTGATGACGGACTGACGCACAATGCGGTTCTGGCGATTCTGCAAGATCGTATGGGATTCATGTGGTTCGGGACGAAGGATGGACTGAATCGTTACGACGGCACCGAAATACGTATCATAGCCGTGGAGGATGCCATTCCGGGTAACAATTACATCACGACATTGTGTGAAGACGGCGACGGGTGCATCTGGATGGGAACCGATGCCGGAGTTTGTATCTATGACCCCGGTACAGAACGCGCGCATCGCTTTCTTGAACGAAGCGATGACGGCAGCACGATTTCAGGTAACATTGCGAACATCGTCATGGCTCCCGACAGCACAATATGGATCTGCGGTGGGAATCAGGGTTTCTTCCGCTATGATCCCGCAATACGGAAATTGACACATATTATAACGGATAAAACCGGGACACGGACTTATACGGCCCGCAACATCTGTTTCACGCCACAGGGAATAGCCTGCATTGCCCTCGACGACGGAAACATCTACCTTTCGGAAGACGGGCTCGAAAGCGTGGCGCCGCTTTTCTCCGGAGATGCAACGGAAGCCTTTCGCGATCTCTTCATCAACCGGCTCGTATCGGGCACTTTCAACCGGATTTATGTCTGCTCCTCACGGGGATTGTTCGAGGTAAATCTGGCACAAAGACAATTCAGAAAAATCACCCTGCCGCATAGCAACGATTACGTGCGCGATATACACGTCGTAGGGCAAAACGAAATTTGGGTCGCCACAGAATCCTGTCTTGAAATTCTCGATGGGAACATGCAGGAGTCGGCATCATTCCAAGCCGATTATAACATTCCCTATGCTTTGCAAAGCAATGCGCTCTACTGCCTGTGCAAAGACAATGAGGGCGGTATGTGGGTTGGAACCTATTTTACCGGGGTAGCCTACTCACGAGCTGGAAATTCCACGTCTGTGCGGCGCTATTATGCAAGTTCCGAAGAACGCAAATTAGGACGTTACATCCGTGAAATCGTTACGGACGAAGACGGTAATCTGTGGATAGGTACCGAATCGAGAGGGCTTTTCCGCTTTCATCCATCGAGCGAAGAGATCGAACCGATTCCCGGCAGGGAACTCTACGAGAATGGCCTTTACAGCAACGTGCATGGCCTTTGTTGCGATGGCGACTACATCTGGGTGGGGACGTATGAGCAGGCCCGAACCTTGGTACGTATCCATCGCAGAACCCTCGCTTCGAAAAGTTACCCCAGTGCCGGTAAAGAGATCTACACGATCTGCAAAACCGCAGACAGGAATTTATGGCTTGGCACGACTTCCGGACTGAAACGTTATGATCCAGCAACGGATTGTTTTATCGCTGATACGGCTATTCGGAGTCATATCCATCATCTCAAAGAGGATTCTGCCGGGAACCTTTGGGCCGCGACCTATTCCGACGGGCTCTACAAATACGATGCACTGAAAGACAGTTGGCAACATTTCGTTTACAATGAACAGGATACGACCTCTTTGGCCGCTAATAAGGTCTTAAGTGTTTTCGAAGACAGCCGCATGCAACTTTGGATTACGACTGAAGGCGGAGGTCTTTGCCGCTATGTTCCCGAACACAATGTATTCGTCCGTTACAAAAGGTTCCTGCCATTCGATACCTGTTACCGCATCGAAGAAGATGCGCAGGGGGTGCTTTGGATCACATCTAACAAGGGTTTGATACGTTTTGATGCTGTGAACCGCAGTTATTTTGTTTTCACCACCGACGACGGACTGTTAAACAATCAATTCAATTATTCGTCGCTCTGTAAGAGCTCAGAGGGCCGTATTTATGCCGGTAGCAACGATGGATTCATATCTTTCGCTCCTGCGGAGTTGAAACCCCACGACAGGGCCTTTCCCATTGTGCTGACGGACTTCATGCTCTACAACCAGAGTGTCGGTGTAGACAACGACTCCTCGCCGCTGAAAAAGAGCATCACGCAACTCGACCGTCTTCTTCTTGCTCCGGATGAGAATTCTTTTTCGCTGCGCGTAACAGCCATCAACTATCAGTCGCCTCACGAAGTACGCATGCGTTATCGGCTCGAAGGATTCGACACGGAATGGAATCGGGTACTTAACAATACGATCACTTATTCCAACTTGCCTTATCGCACCTACCGGCTTATCGTTGAAGGGCTTCGTGGCAACGGGGAACCGAACGGCGCAGTGCGCACGCTTGAAATCCGTATACGCCCACCGTTTTATCTATCGCGCTTTGCACGAATATGCTACATTTTATTCGCACTCGCAGTGGTCATATGCTTATATAAAATTGCAGTACGTCGCTCTTTGCGCGAACGTGAAAAGGCGATCGAAAAGATCGAACGTCAAAAAGAACGTGAACTTTATGTTTCGAAGTTCGATTTTTTCACGAATGTGGCCCATGAAATACGTACGCCGTTGTCGTTGATACGAGGGCCTTTGGAAGATCTCGCAGAACGTACGAAAGACAGACTCGACCCTGAAGCCAAGGAGAATATCGACACGATGATCCGCAATACCGACCGCTTGGCGACACTCATCAATCAGCTGCTCGATTTCCGCAAAGCTGAACGGCAGGGATTCAAACTTCATCCCGTCGAATGCGACGTTCGGGAAGTGATTGAGAATATTTGCATACGGTTCGTAATCATGGCCCGGCAAAAACATATTGCCCTGACTTTCGACCTCCCGGAAGAAACGCAGTATGCCGCAGTAGACAGAGAGGCGCTTACGAAAATCGTCAGCAACCTGCTTTCTAACGCCTTGAAATACGCACAGACATACGCACGGCTGGAGATGACCATAACCGAAGAGCAGGAAGTCTTGCGGATCGCAGTAACCAACGACGGGACAGTCGTGCCGGAACCAATGCGAGAACAAATATTTCTGCCGTTCATGCAATACCGGGACGGCAAGCATCTGATAGCGGGAACCGGTATCGGTCTGACACTCGCACGGGCTTTGGCAACACAGCACGGCGGGACATTACGCATGGACGACGATTTATCCGTAAACCGTTTTGTCCTTATGATTCCCATAGAGCACATATCCTCCGACGCACAGTCCGAAGCTTCCGTACTCCCGACTATTACGGATAACGCCGAAGAAGAGGAGATGCAGCAGAATGACGTTGCGGCAAAGCCTTCGGTTCTGATTGTCGAGGATGACCCGGAAATGCAGACTTTCATTGCACGGCATTTATCCGCAATTTATGAAACCGTTACCGCAGATAATGGCTGTCTGGCATTGGAGAAACTCACAAAAAAATCGTTCGACCTGATTCTGAGCGATGTGATGATGCCTGAAATGGACGGATTCGAGTTATGTCGCCGTATCAAGTCCGATTTGCAGTTCAGCCATATTCCCTTACTGCTGCTGACTGCGAAAACAGACATGACATCGAAGGTCGAAGGACTGGGTGCCGGAGCGGATGCCTACATCGAAAAGCCATTCTCGCTGGAATATCTGCGAGCCAGTATTGCCACACTGCTCTCCAACCGGGAATTGGTACGCCGTCATTTCCTCGAATCTCCGCTGGTCAAATCCGAAACATTGACTTATTCGAAAACCGACGAGGACTTCATGCGTAAGTTGGATGAATACATCATGCACAATATGGAACAGGCGGATCTCTCGGTCGACGACATGGCAGACGAAATGTGCATGAGCAGTTCGAATCTGTTCCGGAAACTCAAGGGCATCATCGGAAAGAATCCCAACGAATACTTGCGGATCAAACGTCTGAAAAGAGCTGCGGAGTTGCTTCAGCAGGATAAGTACAGCATTACGGATATCAGTCTGTTGGTAGGTTTTCGCTCTCCGACCTATTTTTCCTCGTGTTTCAAGAAACAATTCGGAATCACCCCTACGGAATTTCTGGAGGGGGGGGGAGATTGACGGCACAACCCGATAACGGGTAATGTTCTTGGTATTGCGAGTGTCAATTTGCAGGATTTTTATAGCTTCTTGCAGGATTTTTTAAAGCCCGAAAAAGTGAAATGGGGTAACTTTGGGCAGAAATTCAAATTCATTCAAAATGCCGAAACTACTTTTCTCTTTGCTGGGCATCGGATTTCTGTCTATGACCTCCGCCCAAACCTTTACCGAATGGCAGGATGCCGACATCAATGCCGTAAACCGCTTGCCGATGCGTGCCACCAAGTTCGCCTATGAATCCGTTGCAACGGCTGCCGTCGGCGATAAAAACGCTTCCGGGCGCTTCCTTATGCTCGACGGCATATGGAGATTCTGCTGGACACGTCACGCTGACCAGCGTCCTGCGGATTTCTTCTGCACGGACTACAACGACAGAACATGGAGCACGATGCCCGTACCGGGCCTGTGGGAGTTGAACGGTTATGGCGACCCTCAATACGTCAATGTCGGCTATCCGTGGCGTGAGCAGTTCGCGAACAATCCGCCCGAGGTGCCTTTGGTCGAGAATCATGTAGGCTCCTACCGCCGATGGATCGATATTCCGGCCGAGTGGTCGGGACGACAAATCGTCGCTCACTTCGGATCGGCCACGTCGAATTTATACCTGTGGGTCAACGGACGCTTCGTCGGATATAGCGAAGACTCGAAACTGGAGTGCGAATTCGACATCACGAGATTCGTGCAGCCCGGAAAAAACCTCTTTGCCATGCAGGTTTTCCGCTGGTCGGACGGCACCTACCTTGAAGATCAGGATTTCTTTCGACTCTCGGGGCTGTCACGCGAATCGTATCTTTACGCACGCGACAAACGCCACATCGAGGACGTAAGATTAACTCCCGGCCTCTCGGAAAACTACACTCGAGGCACGCTCGACGTGGAGCTGGCTTTTCCCATGGCCGCCAAAGGATGTACGGCCGAGGTAAGGCTGACAGCGCCGGACGGAGCGCCTGCATTCAATACCGTGCAAAGAACGAAGATCACGGGTCCGACGGCACATTTGTCATTTGACGCCGGGCAAATAGCGCTTTGGTCTGCCGAAACGCCGGTACTTTATACCGTAACCGTGACATTGCAGGATTCCGCCGGAGATACTATCGAGGTCATCCCGTTGCATACGGGTTTTCGCGAGGTGAAGGTCGAAGACGGTCAGCTGCTCGTCAACGGAAAACCCGTCTTGCTCAAAGGCGCCAATCGTCACGAAATGGATCCCGACGGCGGATATGTTGTATCGTTGGAGCGCATGATCGAGGACATTCGCATTCTGAAAGAGAACAATTTCAACGCCGTGCGCACATGCCATTACCCGGACGATCCGCGCTGGTACGACCTCTGCGACCGCTACGGCATTTACCTCGTGGCCGAAGCGAACATCGAATCGCACGGCATGGGTTACGACGAAAAGACGCTGGCCAAAGATCCGGCTTACGCCAAGGCACATCTGGAGCGCAACGAGCGCAATGTCAAACGCAATATCAATCATCCCTCCGTCATCGTGTGGTCTTTGGGCAATGAGGCGGGCGATGGCGCGAATTTCGACGCATGCTATGATTGGGTAAAGGCTTACGATCCCACGCGCCCTGTCCAATACGAACGTTCTGAGGGCGGTCGCAATACTGATATTGTCTGCCCGATGTATTGGACTTATGACCAATGTAACACTTATCTCGAAGATCATGTTTACAAAGGTTGGAAGTCCGGCGATACCTCGTTTGGAGAACGACTGACCAAACCGCTGATACAATGCGAATATGCACATGCAATGGGAAACTCGATGGGCGGTTTCGGCATCTACTGGCAGATGATTCGTAAATACCCCCATTATCAGGGAGGATTCATCTGGGATTTCGTGGATCAGTCCCTGCGTAAAACGGGCAGAAACGGGGCTATGATCTACGGTTACGGCGGTGATTGGAATCCCTACGATGCTTCGGATTTGAATTTCTGCGACAATGGTCTGATCTCCCCCGACCGCGTACCTAATCCCCATATGTATGAGGTGCGCTACTGGCAGCAGCCGCTGTGGACGGAACTTGCTGGAGACAACCGCACGCTCTCGGTGTTCAATGAAAATTTCTTCCGCACCGCAGATAACTGCTACCTACGCTGGACAGTGTTGTGCGATGGGGAAGCGGTGCGTAGCGGCATTGTCGCAGACTTGAAAATCGCTCCGCAGCAGAGTATGACCGTTGCACTGCCATTCGACGTTACAACACTGCCTGCCGACGGGGAACTGCTGTTCAATGTGGAATATCGCCTTAAGGATTCCGAGCCGCTCCTCGAACCCGATCACCGCATCGCATACGAACAATTCGTGCTGCGCGAAAGCGCCCCGGCAGACCTCTCCGTACAGGAACGCATGGCCGACCGCTGCAACTCGCTCGGCACGCTTACGGTCCGTGACAATGACCGCAACTATCTCATCGTCGAAAGTCCCGCAATGCGTATCGACTTCCGCAAATCGGACGGCTTGATGACCCGCTACGAAGTCAATGGCAAAGCGTTGTTGAATGAAGGGGCCGCATTGGAACCCGACTTCTGGCGCGCACCCACCGACAATGATTTCGGGGCGAAGCTCAATGAGGAGAACCGCGTATGGGAACATCCGGGACTGCGACTCTTGAAACTGGAACATGGGGTCGAAAAAGGCATAGCCGTTGTCACGGCACGATACGACATGGAGAAAATCGATGCTGTCCTGACACTTGAATACCGTCTGAACAACGCCGGAGAAATCACCGTCCGTGAGCAACTGACCGCCGGTGAGCGAACGGATGTTCCCGACATGATGCGTTTCGGCATGCGTATGCGTATGCCTGCCGCATACGACCGTATCGACTATTATGGACGCGGACCGTGGGAAAATTATGCCGATCGCAAGGACGCAGCCTTGCTGGGACGTTACCGCCAAACCGTCGACGAACAGTTTTATCCCTACATCCGTCCGCAGGAGACCGGAACGAAATCCGACGTGCGCTGCTGGCGGCAATCGGACATTACGGGGCGGGGTATCGAGGTCGTCGCCTCGGAGCCGTTCTCCGCTTCGGCGCTCAACTATTCGCGGGAGGCACTGGATGAAGGACTGACAAAAAAACAAGGGCACTCGCAGGAGATAGAACCTGACCGTGCGGTATGGCTCACGATAGACAAAAAACAGTGTGGGTTGGGCTGCATCGACTCTTGGGGACAACATACGCAGCCAGAACACCGGCTTCCGTACAAAGATTATACATTCGAATTCAAAATCACTCCGTGCATACGATGAAACGATACCTTCTTTTAGCACTCTTTCTTGCAGTCATCCAGTACAGTCAAGGCCAATCGTCCAAAAAGAGTTATACCAATCCGATATGTACCGAAGACGGAAAGGCTTTGCACGTCGCCGATCCGTTCATCTATGAACATGAAGGTACGTATTACCTCACGGGAACCACCGACGTCAACATGGGATTCGATTACTACACCTCGCACG
>ERZ832317.956-NODE-956-length-38822-cov-4.400753_pt1 | contig 38822 bp, 36 predicted proteins | sample MGYA00519695_ERZ832317 | MGnify/ENA primary metagenome ERZ832317 (study PRJEB31850, sample SAMEA3708726) | human gut metagenome | biome: human gut; feature: human-associated habitat; material: faeces | place: China | collected 2014 ...
CGATACGATGGCCTATTCGGCCTCGGCGCTCAGCTTCATGATCGAGAATCTGGGCAAGCCGGTCGTCTTCACGGGCAGTCAGATTCCGATCGGCGTGCTGCGGACCGACGGGCGGGAGAATCTGATCACCGCGATCGAGATCGCCGCTGCGAAAGAGAGAGGGCGCGCCGTCGTTCCGGAAGTCTGCATCTATTTTCAGAACAAGCTGTTCCGTGCGAACCGCACGACGAAGCACAGCGCCGAGCTGCTCAACGCTTTCCGTTCGGACAACTATCCGGCGCTGGCCGACGTCGGGGTGAATATCCATTATAACGAGCCCTTTATCCGCCGGGCGGAGAAAGACCCTGCCCCGCTGCATGTCGCCGCCGGTCTGGAGACGGGGATCGAGATCGTCAAGATTTTTCCCGGCATGCGTCCCGAAACGCTCGGGGCAATGCTCCGCATTCCCGGCGTTCGCGGCGTCGTGCTGGAGACCTACGGGTCGGGAAACGCGCCGACGGCCGACTGGTTCGTGCACGCAATCGGCGAGGCGGTCGAGCGGGGAACGGTCGTGCTGAACGTGACGCAGTGTCATGGCGGCAGCGTGTCGATGGATATGTACGAGACCGGCAAGCGCTTGCAGGAGTGCGGCGTAGTCAGCGGCCGGGACATCACAACCGAAAGCGCCGTCACGAAGCTGATGTATCTGCTGGGACAGAACTGGGACGGCGAGCGGGTCCGCGACATGCTGGGCCGCTCGATCCGGGGCGAGATCACGGTCTGACGGCAGCCGTTTCCGGTTCGGACCTCGGCCCGGCGCCATCGTGCGGAAGGGGACGTGGCGGTTTGTCAGCACCGTTTCTGGCTTGCGACTCCGTCCTACGGGTCCGGCGCTTATTTCGTTCTTTCGGGCGCTTGGCCGTGCGGCTGTTTGCCCGGGACGGTCATCCCGGTCGGGGGATGCCGGAAAGCGGCTTGTTCATGCTTTTCGGACGTTTTTGTACGGGATTCCGATAATATGCGGCGGAAATGTCCGGTTTTCGTCCGTGCGAAGCGGAGCGTTATCCCGTGTCTTGGCGGCAGGCAGGCCGAGCCTCGGTGTGGCCGTTGCAACGGAAACGACCGGAAAAGCGTCTTTATCATACGGCAGTGCGCAGCATCTGGCACGATTTTGCAGCGTTCGGACCGGACGGTTTTGCGGTTCGGACAGATTCGCCGGCGGTCGGCGGGGCGGCAGGAACGGTAGCGACCGGATTTTCGTACCGCGAGCGGATAATTTGCACGCCGCGCAGTCGTTATATTTTAAAAGTCAATCGGCTATGAAAAAGATTTTATTGATGGTCGCGCTCGCATCGCTCTGCGCGAGCGTCTCGGCCCAGAAGTCCGCGGACCGCAAGGCGGCCCGCGCCGGTAATACTCTTTCTGGCCCGCGCGGCCCAGAAAGAGTATTACCGGGCATTGGATGCCCGCATGCACGACTCGGCCATGAAGGCGCTGCAGGACAGCATGTTCATTCTGAAGGCCGATAAGGTGACGTTCCGGCGCGGACAGATAGCCTATGTCAGTTCGACGACCAATTTCATCTCGATGGAAGGCGAGCGCGCCGTGATCCAGCTTGCGTTCCCCAACTTGCCGTGGCCTGGCGCCAACGGGTTGGGCGGCATCACCGTCGACGGAATCGTGACCAACGTATCGACGAAAACCGACAAAAAAGGTTTCGTGCGCTACCAGATGAGCGTCATGGGTTCGGGAATCTCGTCGTGGATGGCCGAGATCGTGCTCAATCCGTTGGACAACAAGGCCTCCGTAACGGTGTATCCCACGTACAGCAGCAATCGGGTGACGCTCAGCGGCGAGCTGGTGCCTTACGACAGGCGCAGCGTGTACAAGGGTCGTTCGCTGTTTTAGGACGGCGGAGCGGGACGGCTCTCCCTGATTTGTCGCCAGGAAAGCGCGCTATCCGTGGCAATTTGGAAGTTTTTACGATGATCGAAACCGGTCGATTGCTCCGACCGGTTTTTTATGTCTGTGCCGCTTCGTCCGTATCGTCATGGCCGAATGTAGAATCGGGAGCCGGAAGCCGAAGCGAACGGGATTTTTCTGCGAGTCGGAACCGAAGACGGTCCGGGCGGGGTTGCCCGAAGCGGTACGGCGCGGAGAGTCAGTAGGTCGATATGTTCCTGAGCACCTCGGCGTCGGCCGCCGGCACGATGACGCCTTCGAGCGTAACGCCCCGGCCTCCCCGGAGCGAACGGACCGTCGCGGTCGCCTCGTTGCTGTCGGGGTACAGCGTCAGGTATACGGTCGACGAGGTCATCACGATACCCGAGAGGTCTATCCTGCATCGGACGAATCCTTTCTTGTCGGTTCTGATCCGCATGCGGGACACCTCGCCTCCCGTCTTGAGGACCGGATTGGCCGCGATGCTGCTCATCTGAATGCTGAAATGGCCGCCCTCCATCGAGACGAAGTTCCGGTGAAAGTCGACCTGCTGTCTCGGGTAGTTCTCTAGAAGCACGGCGTTCGCCTGCAAAACGAACGCGCTGTCGAGGATCGCGTCCAGTGCCTGCTGGTGCCTTGCGCGGTCGATCGATTGCCTGAGCTCTTTTTTCTCCTTGCGTGCGGCTTTCTTGTCTGCGGCCTGAGCCGTTGCCTTTTCGGCCGTTCCGAGCAGGGCAAGCGCGAACAGGACGAGCATTTTGGTTTTCATGGCATTCGGAATTAAGTGAACGATATGCGGACGATTCGCTTCGTACTGCAAGATAATCATTATCGGGATATATTCAAGCCCGGTTTCGGCGAAAACTCGCGGTCCGGCTGCCGTGCGAAAGACCTTCCGAATGACGGCTTGCCGATCGGCGATCCGAAAACCATTTTCAAAAAACATCCTTACCTTTGTCGAAATTTCTGTCGCTATGTCGAAAGAACGTTTGGTCACATCGAGTTATTGCTATATCCTGTCCGCTAATTTCCTGCTTTTTTTCGGTTTTTACCTGCTGATGCCGGTCCTGCCGTTCTATCTGACGGAGGAGTTCGGCACGGGCAGCGGCATGGCGGGGGCCGTGCTGTCGTGCTATACGATCGCGGCGTTGTCGGTCAGGCCGTTTTCGGGCTATCTGCTCGATACGTTCGCGCGCAAGCCGCTCTATCTGCTGGCTTTTTTCGTCTTCACTTCCGTCTTCGCGGGCTATCTGCTGGCGGGGACGCTCACGTTGTTCACCATACTGCGCGTCGTGCCCGGCTTTATTTCTCTTTTGCCACCGGAAACAGCTACGCGTTCGTCTTCGCAGGTCACACTATAGATGACAAGTGGTGATTTTCCTGAGTTGGTAATTTCGATCGTGCCGCTCACCCGACCGCCGACCAGTGGGATGAAACTGCTTTTGTCAGGTAGTTTGCCGAAGTCGAGCAAGGTACCCGATAGCTGGGCTACCGGAGCTTTCGCCTTCTCCGAGGCAGTCAGTTTGCTGAAGTCGTCTATGATATTGGCTGCAACATGTAGTTTGCCTTCTGTTCCTTTCTTCTGACCGATACTTTCGACCGTTACCGGAATTTCGGCTGTCATGCGGCCTTTCCGTTTTGCCTCTTTCGCATTCATGAGGATGGATATTTCGCCTGTTTCACCCGGAGCCAGTTTTGTAGGATTGGTTACGACGTTCAGATAATGAGGCGTCTTTCCTAAATGAATGTTCAGAGATGTCTTTCCTTCATTGATTATGTTGATCTTCTCTCCCAATGTTTCTTCCGGACGGACTGTGCTATAGAGGACATTCTTGGTTTGCAACTTCAAGTCGCCGATGCTATACGGATAAATCAGTATGGGTTGAGCTTCTTTAGGGGTTACGTTTCCTTTGATACCTAAGGAGAAACTGCCTTTTTTCCCGTTACTGTAGATCGCTATAGTTTTGTAAAAAGGGCCGGGACGTCCTTTCGGGTTGTAGGTTACTTTTACTTCTCCGGTCTTTCCCGGAGCGATGGGCTCTTTGGTCCATTCGGGCTGCGTACAGCCGCAGGATGCCGTGATCCGCGTGATGACAAGCGGGCCGTTACCTGTGTTTTTGATCGTAAATATGTGACTTGCCAATCCATCGGATTCTCCAATCGTACCGAAGTTATAGATCAGCTCGTCTGCACTGATTCGGGCGTTATTTTGTGCCGATATACTGCTTATTGCAAACAGTATACCGGCAAGAATAAAGACCAGTTTGTTTCTGTTCAACATTCTTTATCGTTCAGTTTTCCTGTTATTATTCTACTTCTCCCCGGATCGTCAGGATAAAACTACCGGTTTTACCATTACTGTATACGGAAATAGTCTTGACAAAAGGACCGGGGCGGTCTTTCGGGTTGTAAGTGATTTTGATATCGCCTGTTTTACCCGGAGCTATCGGTTCTTTTGTCCATTCCGGCGTCGTACAACCGCAAGAGGCGATGACACGAGTCAAGACCAACGGTGCTTCGCCTGAGTTCTTTATTTTAAAAGTGTGCGACACATTGCCGTTCGCTTCCTTGATCGTTCCGAAATCGAAAGAGGTTTCATCTGCCGAGATTACAGCTTTGTTTTGAGCTGAAGCTATTCCTGTTGCCAGCAGGATTGCCATAAAAATAAAAATAATCTGTTTCATCTTCTCTTTTTATTTAGCTATTGTTTAAAATGCAAAGATAATGTTTACTACTGAATTAGTTTCTTTAAAAAATAAAATTCTGCTTCCATCGCGAGTCGGGGATACCGGATTTGTGTGCACTTGCCATCGCTGGGAGTCTCACTCAATCTACCTTGATGATGTTTCCTTCCGTATGCGATACGAATTCGGGTGCGTACAGGCATTGGATCGTACTGATTCCTCCTGCATATTCACCGGTACGTGACACGTATACGGCATATTCTAATACAAAAGTCCCCTGGGGCAGGCGTTCGAAGAAGAAATTCTCCGAAACATCCGTCGGCGACTGGTAATACCAGACCCCGTCCCTATAGATAGAACCGGAAAGTTGGTCTGCCGGTTCAAAACATCCGGCTCGGAGGTCTTTCAGGAAGACGTAATCCATTTCGCGATCGGTACGGACCACAAGGCGGACGACCACTTTGTCGCCGACACTGAGCGGTTCATCCGGGGTGACCGGACGAAGTTGCCGCTCAGTCCCGTTATTGGTTTCTACGAATAGCAGCTTTTCTACGTTCAGGACGCCTTTCTGTTTTTTTACCTCGTTGATGTTCTGGAAGTATTGCTCGTAGACAGCTCCCCATGCAGGCGCCGAGCCTTCTTTCCGGATAGAGATGGAGGTTCCTTCGGATGAGGTCGCTTTTTCATCCGATATGGTTACTTTCAGATAGCCGGTGGCCAATTCGCCGCTTGTCGTGCTATAGGTTTGCTTGCCCCATTGGGCGGTGCAAGTGTTGGCAGTGTCCAACCAGTTGCTGCCTGTCAGAAGCAAAGTATAAATAGCGTTGACCGTTGCCGGTACGGATTTCCAGTTCTGCGTCTGTTTCTGGTTGAGTAACCATTGTTTCATACGATCTGTTTCTTGTTTGTCGGGCGAAACTTCATTGAAGAAAGCCATCAGCAGGCAATGGGTGTCGATCGGAGAGGCAAAGGCGTTTGCTCTGCTCCGGTTGTTCGCCCAATACATACCTTTGTCCGGAGAGGTCGAAGCTGTTTTACGCAGCCAAGTGATAATCTTTCCGGCAATCTCTTTATTTCCATTCCTCCACATGAGCCACCCTATTTCTCCTTTGCCGTGGATGGATTGTTTGTCCCACTGCTTTTCCGCCAGGTTCGTATAGTAGCGGATTGCTTCACGGGCCGAACCCAACTCCGGAATGTCTCGGTAATTGCTGCGGACAAACAGATATTCGATTTCCAATGGAGAAATTTCGTTTTTCTGCCAGTTCTTGATCTTTTGTAATGCCTCATAATCGGACTGGATTTGTTTGTCAACGAATTTGAGTGCTTTCATCTGCATCTCTTTTTCCTGCTGGTTATATTCGACTGCATTCAACTCCGTCAGTTGGCTCATCCCTTTCAGAATATAGAGTGTGATCTCCTGGCTCGGATACATGCCTTTGAACCAACCCCAACCTCCATCCGGCGTTTGCAGGTCGAGAAGATGTCGGAGGGCGGTTTCCCGCTGTCCTGCTGCCCGGTTCATATCGAAAAGGAGGGACAAACGCTGTTTTTGTTCCGTTTCATTGTCTGCTTCCAATACCCAGGGTGTTTCCTGTAGAAGGATGTTTTTCAGTTCTGCATTCTTTTCCAGGTTGGAATAGAGCGTAGAGGCATTTCCGCCCTGTGCTTTCCACTGGCTGATGACCTGCTGGATACGCGGGTGGACGGTGGCGATGTAGTTTGCTAACGTATTGCTGTAATAGGAGGCGAACCAGGAAATGACGTTGTCGTTTTCCGGTTGGGATAGGGTCGGCAATGCCTGTACGGCGTACCAGATCGGGTTGGCGGTCAGCTCCAGTGTCGTGCGGAACGGCCGGATACCTTTGCTGTCTTTCAGGCGGATCACTTCTTCGCTTTTGTCGAACAGGTAGAACGGGGTACTTTCCGTTACCAATATCTCATTCGAAAGAACCGGAATCAAATGTTGTTCGCCGTCACTCCCTTTATCCGAATCGGCCACGATACGGCAACCGATGACGCCGCCCGCTGCTGCCGGAACCTTGAACGACCAGCTTACGGTCGTGGTGCTGTCGGCCGGCAGTGTGAACGGTTTCTGCGATTTGGTGAGGCAGATCACCGGCTGGCCGTTGTCCGGATCGAACAATTCCAGGCTGGCGCGTCCGTCCATAGTGGCAGACGACTGGTTGCTGATTTGCGCCGTGATGGTCACTTCATCGCCCTGGCGCAGGAAGCGCGGAAGGTTAGGGGTTACCATCAACGGTTTGCTGGTGATGATTTCGCGGGACAGGTAGCCGTATTTCAGGTCTTCCGTCTGGGCCAGCAGTTGCAGTTTCCAAGTCGTGTTGCTTTCGGGCATCGTGAAGCTGAACGCTACATCGCCTGCCTCGTCGGTCACTAAGGCCGGATAGAAGAATGCGGTTTCGGCAAAGTTTTCACGAAGTTCGACCGGTTTGTTCGGGAAGAACGGTGTTCCATTTTCTTCCACTTCTTCTTCTGCTATGATATTAGCGACACCCTGGTACGCTTTTACTGCCGGTTCTTCTAGTGGCATACTGTCTTCGGTGATGTTGAGAACTTCGGTTATTGCCGGTGCTGTCCCTGATTTCATGACGGCTCCGGTTGCATAGCGTCGTTCGCTTTGTTCATATTGCCAACCGATTCTCAGTACGTCCTGCCAGTCGAGTCGGTCGTATTGGAACTGTGGGACGTTCAATCTTTTCCGATCTCCTGTTTCGTACCTGCTGCTGTTTGTGAATGCTGTCCCTTCAGAAAAACGAGGAGCATACAGATAAACATATCTTTTAGGAGAGAAAGACCAGCTGAAAGGCAATAACTTGTCCAATGAAGCATCGTACATGCCAGCCAAAACTTCAGCGGAGACGGTCAAGGAATCAGCATCCGTAATACGGAATTTCCAATTTTCCTTGCTTCCCGGCAGCAGGTGGTCACGGAATGTCTTTGCCTGGATATTCAATCTCCGATCCGGTTGCCGGCGTTGAACCGGAACTTGTTTCACATACATCTTGCCGTCTTTGACAAATGTGAAAGACACGGTGAAACCTTCCCCGTCCGTTTCTTTGAACGGGATGCGGAATGTCCGGTTTTCATCGCTCAACCGGATCAGTTTGCGTTCCGTGCATTTATTGTCTGCTGTATAAATTTCATATAATATATGTGTGTCTTTGTCGGATGTTCCGAAAATAAATGCGGCCTCTTCTCCCGGCGCACAGGTCGTGTGCTCATTAACCAGCCAGGTATGCATAAATACGGGCGGCCGTTTATCCCGGCGGTTGTACAAGATGAAATCTTGATTGGCGGAAACTTCTTTTCTGTTGGAGTCGGTCGATTTCACTTCCAGGCGATAGCGTCCGGCGGGAAGTTCGCGGAATACGACAGGTGATATTTCGTCTCCCGTTATGAAAGTTCCGACAGTCACCAGTTTATTGATTTTGTACCGGTCTGCACCGAACATATCCTTTTCTGGTTTTTCGTCCGACAGAGAATAAATCGTGTAACTTCCTTCCGCAGATGTTTTCTGCCTGTTCACGGTATAGGCTGTTACCACAGCTTTGGCGGAATCGTTTTCCATTTCCTCTCCGGGCATTTGGATATCCAACAGGATACCTGTATCGCCGACGGAGAAGGTATAGCTAGCCTCTTGTGTCTCTCCTTTGCTGTCGGTTAGGGTTGCCGTTACTTCGTAGCTCTGGAAAGCAGGGCGCTTATCTGATGTTTCCGGCCGTTCGGGTATGAAGGAGATCGTGAAGTTTCCTTTATTGTCAATTTTTGCCGTTCCGTTAGCCACCTGCTTGTATGTAAAATCGAACGGGTCCGGCATATAAAAACGTGCCCAGAACGGGCGACGGGTGATCGTCCAGTTTATTTCGCCTTCCTGCAAGTTTATACCGGAGAAAGTTTGTGCTTCACCTGTCAGTTTCACCGGATGGCCGAAAGACACCTCTTCCTTGAGCGGCAGGAAACTGACTTTGAAAGTCGGGCGTTTGTATTCTTCTACCCGGATATTTGTACGAAACCTTTCTGTGACAAGCGTGAAGTTCCCGCTCAAAGTCTGTGCCGGGATGGTGAACTCGCCGTTGAAGGAACCGAACCGGTCGGTCTTGAATGCTTTGCTGGCTACTTCTTTATAGTTGGCATCCCGCAGGGTGACGGTATAGGAGCGTCCAGCCACGGCATGCGGGTTGTCCGTATCTTTTACATAAGCGATCCCTTTGAAGAAGACGTTTTGTCCCGGCCGGTAGATGCCCCGGTCCGTAAAGAGTGACAAATCGACTGTCTCCCTTTCCTGTCTGGAGCGGGAAGTGCCGTAAGGGTATATATTTGTGATGATGGAAGAGGAGTCTTCGCGGAACACCGGACGTATGTGTTCGATCTTCTTTTTGACAGGAAGGACGGCGATCCCCAACCGGTCTGTTTTGACTTCTCCCTGGCGTTGGATGGTTCCGTTCATCATGTTGGTTTTGTAATAGATGACGGTTGCCCCTTCGATCGGTTTGCCGCTTTCGAGGTCGGTGACAAGTACTTCCGGGTTGTTTGTCTGGCTACGGGTGAGGGCTGCCAGACGGCTGACGCTGAAACGGTTGGATACTGTCAGCTGCTTGCCGGGAACTGTGATCACATATTCGTATAGTCCCAACCTGTCCATCGGAATGGCCAGCGTGGAATCGGCTTCGGTGTATGAGTTGGCGAGATTCATTTTGAATGTGACCTCTTTTACCAGCTCTCCCCGCATGCTTTTACTGTTCTTGCCGTAATTCCGCCAGGCATCTTCCGGCTGGCGAAGGCTTTTGTAGATGCGCACAACTAACTGGGGCGTGTTGACATACTTGATTTGCAACGTAAGGTCCTTACCCGGATACACATTGTTGTCGGATTGGATATTCAGGACCGGCATTTCCATTTCGTTTAACTGGTTCTTGAAAACGTTTATGCGGTCGTATTTGGGATATTGCGCGATACTTTCTTTGCAGAGCGAATAAATGAGCGCCTGGATGGAGTCTTGGTGAGCCTTGTTGCCTTGATAACGTTCCCGTTGGAGAAGATTCATCTCGGCAATGCGTATTTCGGCGGCAAACGGCTCTTTGACGTATACATTATACAAACTGTCCAACGTGTTTCTGTAGTCGTTGGTGTTTGTAGACTGGCTGTCGTATTTATATTGCCAGTAGTCCAGTTCGTCCAGTAATAAGGCTTTTTTCTCCGGTTGTGTACGGCGGAAGTCGATCACATCTTCATACCATTTATCCGACGGCTGTATGTCGATCGCCCGGAAAGCCAGGAAATCATACAGAGTAGGGCGAAGTTGAGGCGTGTCTTTCCCTTTTTTCAGAATCAGGTTATATTGGCTGACCGGTGTTTGTTGCAGCAACCGAGCCGGTTGGAGAGATAGTGTCAGTTCCTGTTTGATCTTTTCTCTGAACAGATTGGAGGTCCATTCCCGGATATCATCGGGAACATAGCCTGCCAGTTCGGTCCGCTGGTTGACGTTCCAACGGTTTTGCATATAATAGTTGTTATACATCTCCGCGATCATGGAGTGGAGTATGGCTACAGATGCGGAGTCGGGACATGTACCGGCATAAGTTTCCACCTCTTTGATCAGTTCGGGGAATGTATTGACGTCTTTTTCCAGTTGATTTTTCATCCGGGTGATAAGCGCCTGGATCAATGCCGGAGTGTTTTTCGTTTGGATGGCTTCTATGATAGCCTTTTCGTTGGTGGATACCTGATTTGCTTTCACGTAGAAGATCGTGGATACTATTCCGCATGCGATCAGGGCTAAAACAATAATTGCTCTTATCTTCATATCTTTCAGATTTATGATTTCGGATTTATGAAGTATGACTGATAAATCATAAATTATAAATCCGAACCCGTTTCTTATATAGATACAAAGAAAGAGCAAAAAGTTGTAAAATTACCGTTAATTAGGAGTAATTTTATTTTTTACGGACGTAGGTCAGGAATGTGTAAGGATACGGATTTTTCTCGTCGGCGGGAAATTCCTGTCGTTCCACCTCTTCCCACAGATCCCAGTTGACAACCGGGAAAAATGCGTCTGCATCCGGAAACTCCCCGTGAATACGGGTCAGATACATCTTGTCGGCAATCCCTAATCCTTGTCTGTAAACCAGAGAACCTCCGATGATGAAGATGTTTTCTTCCTTTTCGCAGATATCCAGTGCGTCATGCATGGATTCGCAGGCAAAGCAATTGATGAAACCTGCTTCAGGCATCGTCGTCAGCACGACATTTTTACGGTTGGGCAATCCGCCTTTTGGCAAAGATTCGAAAGTTTTACGCCCCATTATTACGGCGTGTCCTGTTGTCAGGTCTTTAAAACGCTTCATGTCTGCCGGCATGTGCCAGAGCAGACCCAGATTCTTCCCGATCGCATTGTTGTCGGAAATCGCTGCTACAATTGAAATAGTACTCATTGCCATTTATGATTTATTATTTATAATTTATGATTTATGGTTATTCGTTGGTGGCTCTAAATAATGCTCCCGGGTCATGGCAAAGGAAGCAGGATCTCACAATGTCTTTACCGGAAAAGTCCACGCCTTTTTTCTTTTCTCCGAAAGGAGGAGGTGTTCCTGTACCATAGATCATCACAGTGTATAACATTGCTAACTTCATTTTTTCCGTAATACAGTTTGCGTCATCGGCCATGGGTAAATGATTATAGGGTACGAATGCTTTCACACCCCGTCCGCTGGGACTGATAAACGTGAGTACAGGATGCAGAAGGTGGTCATTAAACAATGTGCTGCGCATTTCCACTGCCTCTTGATAGGAGTCGAGATGGTCGATATCTACCACCACCAGATGTGAAGAAGCTACGAAACTTTTGCTGTTGCGACGCGAGAACGTACCACAGGGAGTCACATAAGGCAATAGTGATGCTTTTGCTGCTCGTATATCTGCGGAATGGCGTACTTGTTCGGTCAGAATTTTGAGATTCTCGTTGCAGGTTATCATTTGAAAAACTTGCTCTACGGAGACTTCACAGGAGGGAATAAGTGTTGCAGGAGTAACAATCCTTCCCTGTTCATTTTTGATGGGAGCAATGGGAGGCATGAAATAAGACATTCTAAAGTCGTTTGTCATAACATTTGTATTTTTTGATTATCGCTTTGACTTTTCAAAACGCGGTGCGAAGGTAGAAATAGCTTTTAAATATATCGTTCAGACATATCTGAACGGATATGCATAAAATTAACGTATAACACAATGTATTTAACAATTAATAAAATTATAAACATGAAAAAATTTAGTCATCCCGTACTGGGTCATTTCATCGCAGAGGAGTTTGAACGTGCTCACTTGTCAATAGAGGCTATGCGTAAAGAAATCCACATGGGAAAACCCACTTATTACAAGATGATATCTGGGGAGATTTACGTCTAAGTGATTTTACCCGTCTTTTTTCCTATTACTATGACAATCTCACAAAAGAAGAGTTTCGAGCCAAAATGGTGGAATGGGGAGAACTTTATATTGAATATAGGGAGAAAAATGAGGATATGGATGAAAGTCTAAATCAAGAATAAAGTAATGCAGGAAGTCCAACGTTTTAATAAAGTCCTAAAATCTTTTGTCCTTTCAGGGGACATCATCTTACTGAACTTACTGTTGTGGGTGTTCGATTCTCTTTGGGGAAACCATTCCCTTTTTGAGTTTTCCATGCCTCTTTTCCAGAACATGGCTTTGATGACTTTATGTTATCTGGTTTGCAACATTCGTTCCGGAGTGATCCTTCATCGCCCGGTGGTTCGTCCGGAGCAAATCATGCTTCGGGTGGCACGGAACATGATTCCTTTTGTATTGATGGTGCTGGGTCTTTCATACATTTTCCATTTTGAATGTGTTAACTTGCGTCAGTTGGGGGCATTTTGCGTAGTTCTCATTATCGTTATTATTTCTTATCGCCTGACGTTTCGAACTATTCTGGAGCTTTATCGCAAAAGTGGGAAAAATGTCCGGAAGGTAGTGCTGGTGGGTAGCCATGAAAATATGCAGGAACTTTATCATTCCATGACGGATGATCCGACATCCGGGTATCGTGTATTGGGATATTTTGAAGATTTTCCGTCAGACCGCTATCCTATGAACATAGCTTATTTGGGACAGCCGTGTGAAGCTGTTGATTATTTGACCTGTAATGCGGGAAAGGTAGACCAGCTTTATTGCAGTCTTCCTTCTGCCCGTAGTGCTGAAATTGTACCGGTTATCAACTATTGTGAGAACCATCTGATTCGTTTTTTCAGTGTTCCCAATGTCCGGAACTATCTGAAACGGAGAATGCATTTTGAAATGCTAGGTAATGTTCCGGTACTTTCTATCCGTCGTGAGCCACTGGAGTTATTGGAAAATCGTATTGTGAAACGTAGCTTTGATATTGTTTGCTCGCTACTGTTCCTTTGTACCTTTTTCCCGATTATATATATCATTGTGGGACTGGCTATAAAGATAAGTTCTCCCGGACCTGTCTTTTTCAAACAGAAACGAAGCGGTGAGGATGGTCGTGAATTTTGGTGCTATAAGTTTCGTTCGATGCGGTTGAATGCACAAAGTGATACGCTTCAGGCTACGGAATGTGATCCTCGTAAAACCCGTATCGGTAGTTTGATTCGCAAGACGAATGTGGATGAGCTTCCTCAATTTATTAATGTACTGAAAGGGGATATGTCTTTAGTGGGTCCCCGTCCGCATATGTTGAAGCACACAGAAGAATATTCTCATTTGATAAACAAGTATATGGTTCGTCATTTTGTTAAACCGGGTATTACAGGTTGGGCACAAGTGACAGGCTTTCGTGGAGAAACGAAAGAGCTTTGGCAGATGGAAGGACGTGTGCAACGTGACATCTGGTATATCGAGCATTGGACGTTCATTCTAGACTTATATATCATGTATAAGACTGTATATAATGTACTCCGTGGGGATAAAGAGGCGTATTGAAATAATTAAAAGATTAAAAATTAAAAATTATAGGCGCTTATGAAAAAAATGGCTGGATTGATTCTTGGCTTGTTACTTGCTTTTTTGCTGGTATCTTGCCAGGCATACAAGAAAGTACCTTATTTACAAGATACAGCTTTTGTAAATGATACAAAACAGAGTGTTCGTCAGACAGGTGTGAAGGTAATGCCAAAGGATTTGTTGACGATTGCCGTGTCTTGTTCTACTCCGGAACTGGCTGCACCTTTCAATCTGGTAAATTCGGGTACTGCTAGTGGAACAGAGGGAAAGACGGTGGGACAAGGAACCGCGTCATCTGCTCTACAACAGTATTTGGTAGATAATCAGGGGAATATCAATTTTCCGGTGTTGGGCGAGATTCATGTAGGTGGATTGACTAAACTGGAAATAGAAAACCTGATTATAGATAAGTTGAAGGTTTATTTGAAAGAAGTGCCGCTTGTAACTGTCCGTATTGTTAATTATCGGATTTCGGTGTTGGGGGAGGTCACTAGTCCGGGTAGTTTCGTGGTTTCTAACGAGAAGATTAATTTACTGGAAGCTCTCGCAATGGCAGGTGATTTGACCATTTATGGTATGCGTGATAATGTGAAATTGATCCGGACAAAGCAAGATAACAAGCAGGAAATTATTACTATGGACTTGAATAAGGCCGAAACGGTACTGTCTCCTTATTATCAACTACAACAGAATGATATAATTTATGTGACACCTAATAAGACTAAGGCTAAGAATTCGGATATTGGAACTAGTACGGGATTGTGGTTCTCAGGTGTTTCTATTTTGCTTTCAATAACCAATTTTTTATTAACTATACTAAGATAAATCTTAAAAATAAAAGAATAACGATGAAAGAAAACTTGTACGAGGATAATGTACGTGGTATAGAGGAAGATAATGTTGATTATAAAGAGCTTCTCTTTCGATACATAATCCATTGGCCATGGTTTGTGGCTTCTCTTCTGGTATGTTTGATCGGTGCTTGGGGATATTTGTATTTTCAGACTCCCGTCTATCAGATTTCCGCTTCTATCATGATTAAAGATGATAAGAAGGGAGGGGGCGGATCTGCTGATTTGGAGAGCCTTGGATTAGGAGGGATGATGACTTCTACACAGAGTATTGATAATGAAATTGAAGTATTGCGTTCAAAAACGATACTTAAAGAAGTGGTCAATAATCTGGAACTTTATATAACTTATTATGATGAGGATGAATTTCCTAAAAAGGAACTGTATAAAGCCTCTCCGATAATTGTGAATCTAACAGCACAGGAGGCAGATAATTTGCCGGGTGTAGCTATGATTGATATGAAGCTTACTCAAGAAGGTGGTTTGGATGTAAATTTGAAAGTGGGTTTGAATGAGTATAATAAACATTTTGATAAACTTCCAGCGGTGTTGCCTACAGATGTAGGTACGTTTGGGTTTGCATTGAAAGATTCTTTATCAAATGGAAAGATAGAAGGACAGAATATTACGCGAAATATCAGTGCCATAGTTAGTCAGCCATTTGGGGTAGCAAAGGGATATCAGGGGGCATTAACGATTGCACCCACCTCTAAAGCAACTTCTGTTGCCACAGTCTCATTGGTCAATACGAATATTCAGCGTGGACAAGATTTTATCAATAAGCTGATGGAGATGTATAATCGGAATACGAACAATGATAAGAATGAGGTTGCCCAAAAGACGAGGGAATTTATCAATGAGCGCATTCAGATTATTGATGAAGAGCTGGGAAATACAGAAGACAAACTGGAAGCTTTTAAAAGAAATGCAGGATTGACGGATATCAGTAGCGATGCCCAATTGGCCGTATCGGGAAATGCCGAATACGAAAAGAAACGCGTGGAAAACGGTACACAGATCAACTTAGTTCGTGATCTTAATAAATATATCAATAATCCGTCGAATGAGTATGAGGTGTTGCCTAGTAATATTGGTTTATCAGATAATGGGCTAACTACTCAAATAGATCGTTATAATGAATTGATTATCGAACGTAAACGTTTGCTTCGTACTTCTACGGAGAGTAACCCGATGATTGTAAATCTGGATGCAAGTATTCGTGTTATGAAAGCAAATGTGAAAGCTGCTATTGACGGAACGTTGCAAGGTTTGCTTATAGTCAAAGCTGATTTGGATCGTGAAGCTAGTCGTTTTTCCCGTCGTATCAGTGACGCTCCGGGACAAGAAAGACAGTATGTAAGTATTGCCCGTCAGCAGGAAATCAAGGCAGGACTTTATCTGATGTTGTTGCAGAAACGTGAAGAGAATGCTATTACATTAGCTGCTACTGCCAATAATGCTAAGATCATTGATGAACCGGTGGCTGAAGGTGGTCCGGTATCTCCGAAACCTAAAACAATTTACATGATTGCTTTAGTGTTGGGTGTAGGTTTGCCTGTCGGCGTCATTTTTCTAATCGGTCTTACTAAATTCAAGATTGAAGGTCGTGGCGATGTGGAGAAATTGACTCGCCTGCCTATTGTGGGAGATGTGCCCTTGACCGCTGAAAAAACAGGTTCCATAGCCGTATTTGAGAATCAGAATAACCTGATGAGTGAGACTTTCCGTAATGTACGTACGAATTTGCAGTTTATGTTGGGGAATGGTCAGAAAGTAATACTAGTGACTTCAACGGTCAGTGGTGAAGGTAAATCATTTATATCAGCAAATCTTGCTATCAGTCTTTCTTTATTAGGAAAGAAGGTGGTCATTGTCGGTCTTGATATTCGTAAACCCGGTTTGAATAAAGTTTTTAATCTTCCGCGGAAAGAGCAGGGTATAACTCAATATCTGTCGAATCCTGAAAATAATCTGATGGATTTTGTCCAGCTTTCGGATGTAAGTAAGAGCTTGTATATTCTTCCCGGTGGAACGGTTCCTCCCAATCCTACGGAACTGTTGGCCCGTGACGGCTTGGACAAAGCTATTGAAACATTGAAGAAAAACTTTGACTATGTGATTTTGGATACCGCTCCGGTCGGTATGGTAACAGATACTTTGCTTATAGGCCGTGTGGCTGACTTATCTGTTTATGTATGTCGTGCGGATTATACCCGTAAAGCGGAGTTTGCCTTGATAAATGAACTGGCTGAAAACAATAAGCTGCCTAATCTTTGTACAGTAATTAATGGCTTGGATCTTCAGAAGAAGAAATACGGCTATTACTATGGCTACGGTAAATATGGCAAGTACTATGGTTATGGCAAGCGTTATGGCTATGGTTACGGCTATGGGGAGCATAAAACGAAGGAAGAATAAATAGCAATATTCAATCTTGCATTTAAGATCTTTTTTGAGGAACTATTTGTAGAAGAATAACCGGCAGTATCATTGTTTGAGAAAATGTGCTATCTTTGCAAGTAAATGTAAGTTAGATTATGATTGATGCTATAACAATAGAAGGCTATAAGTCCATCAAGGCTCAAGAGGTGAAGTTAAGTCCCATCAATATCTTGATAGGTGGAAATGGTATAGGTAAGACTAATTTTATTTCAGCCTTTGAACTGATACGTGATATCTATGAGCAACAATTGCAAAATCATGTATTGAGAAAAGGAGGAGCTAACTGTTTGCTTTATAATGGCAAGAAGTATACTGACCGAATCACTGTGGACTTGTTGTTTACGCATGACCACAGTAAAAATAGATATATTGTCGTGTTGGAGGAATCACAGGATCGATTGTTTGTGAAAGAAGCGAAAACAGCCTTCCTTAGTGGAGCGGTTTGGCATATCCAGACCTGTGACACAAATAAGGAAGAGGCGTCTATCAAGCAAGACCGTTGTGGACAGGCGTGGTATGTAGGTCCTCTGTTGGAACAGTTTGAGATTTATCATTTCCATGATACGGGAGATAAGTCGCCTATGAAAGACTTTGCACCTTTACACGACAATGTACGTCTCAAACGTGACGGATCGAACATTGCTCCATATTTATATTTACTGAAACAGAAATATCTCAAGCATTACCTGCGAATAGAGAAAATGGTGGCATCGGTGTCTCCGTTTTTCGACTCATTCGTGCTTGAACCCAATCGATTGAATCCGAATACGATTCGTCTTGAATGGAAACAGAAAGATGTGCCGGATATGACATTCAATGCTTATCAGTTGTCCGATGGCTCTTTGCGCTTCATTTGTCTGGCTGCGTTACTGATGCAACCCGAACCGCCCCAAACCATTTTGATAGACGAACCGGAACTGGGGTTGCATCCCTTAGCCATTAACAAACTCTGCGCCATGTTGAAGAAAGTATCTTCAAGTTCTCAAATCATCGTATCGACGCAGTCCGTGAATTTGGTGGATAATTTCGCACCGGAAGATATTATCGTTGCTGATAGAAAAGGAAACGAAACAGTATTCTGCCGTCTGGACGGAAAGAATTTGGAGGAGTGGCTGAAGGATTATAGTATGGGCGAGTTGTGGGAGAAAAATCTTGTTGGCGGACAGCCTTTCTAAAGCGGATTGGCACTATGGAAAAAGGAAACAGACTGGTTTTTATCGTAGAGGGTGATTGTGAGGTTGCTTTCATTAATAAGATGATTATTCCCTATCTTTATAAGTATGTTGGGACTGCCCAATGGAGCATGAATGCCCAAAAGATTACCACTAATCGTAAGCTGAACAGAAAAGGTGGAAACGTGAACTATGCTTATTTGAAAAATGAAGTAGAGCGGGTGGCCGCCCAGCAAGGTAATGTATGGATAACCACTTTCTTGGATTTTTTTAGATTACCCAATGATTTTCCTAACTACGGTCTTGAGTGCAGGAATATAGATGCTATCGAGGAAGGGATAAAGTCGGATCTGGGGTATGAAAGACTGGTGCCTTACATACAGAAGTATGAGTTTGAAACTTTATTGTTTGTTTCTATGGATGGATTTAATCTGTTGCTTGATGATAGCGGACAATTGGATCAGATTCAGGAAATCATAGATTCTTATGTAAACGTCGAAGATATAAACGGAGGGGTGGAAACTGCGCCTTCGAAAAGACTGTCACGTATTTTTAATTACAACAAGGTAGCCGATAGTGGACTTGTACTTGATGAACTGGATGTTGAAACGATGCGGAAAAAGTGTCCTCGTTTCGACAAATGGATAGAAAAATTAATCGGGATTATTCAGTCAGTTGCAAATGCTAGTGTTTAATACCACCTATATGCGGCTTCCCGTGAGCGTGACGCTGAACGCATCGAACGGGACGAGGCCCGCATAGATGAACTGTTGTCTAAGGTTGATGAACTGTTGTCTTTGCAGAAGGCCGCTATGGCTGTAGAAAAAGAAGCGGGAGGTCAAAGATGACCATGCACGTGACGAGGACGTGGAAAATCCATGAAGGCTCTACCCATTTCTGTGGGCTGGTTACGACAATTCCATTGCCGAACGATTTATTCGCCCCTTGGCGGGTGAACGGAAGGACTCGTTATTCTTCGGAAGTGACAGGATGGCCCGTGTCTCTGCGGTGTATCATACCATCATCTCAATATGCAAGATGCAGGGTGTGTCTGTGCTGGATTATTTCAAGAGATTTTTCAGCGAGATTGTTAAAGGACGTAGGGATTATGAACATTTATTGCCCTTGACTATCGGATTGAACTAACAATAAATCTTAAAAATCAGTATCCTTTTTGACGTTATTTATTAGGAAACCGCCTTGTGGCGGCTTTCCTTGAGGTATACGTCAAAATTGGACGCTAACAAATAGTTGAATATATTTAATGATACAAATAACAGATAAATCCAAGTGTTGTGGATGCAATGCTTGTGGTGATGTGTGTACACATACCGCTATTACTTACCAAACGGATATTGAAGGCTTTTGGTATCCAGTGGTAGATAAGGATAAATGCACGGATTGCGGATTATGCGAGAAGGTATGTCCTCAAATATATAGCTCTGTTAGAGAGGGAAATTTTAATGAGCCTAGAGTTTATGCGGCGTATCATACCGATAATGAAGTACGTATGGATAGTACATCTGGGGGAGTATTTAGTGCATTGGCTGAATTAATCTATGCCGACGGGGGATATGTTGGTGGAGCTGTGTACAACAATGATCATACTGTTTCACATTTTATCAGCGACGATAGTGCTGATTTAAAGAATATTCGTAGTTCTAAATACTTACAGAGTTCAGCAGAAGGGTTTTATCGTAAAATAAAGAATAGTTTAAAAACAGGGAAGAAAGTACTAATTTGCGGAACGCCCTGTCAAATAGAAGCATTGTATAATTTTTTACCTAAAGATTATGACAATCTCATTACTTGTGACTTTATTTGTCGAGGTGTTAATTCTCCTAAAGTCTTTCTGAGTTATATGAAGATGCTTGAAAAAAAATATGATAGCCATGCTATTGGAATAAAATTTAAGGCAAAAAAGTGGGGGTGGCACAACTTCTCAATGCGCATAAACTTTGCTAATGGCAAACAATATTGTAAAGATAGGTGGCAAGACCCTTTTTTTATAGGTTATTTGCAATATGGTGGATTCTCTCGTCCCTCTTGCTACAATTGTCTGTTTAAAAACACTGTTCATCGTGCTGATATCACCTTAGCTGATTTTTGGGGAATTGAATCCATCGATCCTACAATGGATCAAGATAAAGGGACTTCACTTGTGTTGGTTAATTCTTCCAAAGGTGAAGATTTCTTTTCAAGTTTAGGAGGTATAGTGATGGCCAAACAGTTTACACTCCGGCAAGCAATGGGACAGAATATGGCTTTAGTAAATTCTGTAAAAGCGGTGCGCTCTGATAGGGAACTCTTCTTTTCGGATATAGACAAACTTCCTTTCGATATAATAAGCGAAAAATATTTTGCCAAGCCAAGCCTATGGCTGAGTATAAAGAAACGTTATTCCATGATAGGGAAGATAACAATATGGATAGGAAAATTCAGACAAAAACTCTTATGCGGGCAATTTTAAACATTATAATGGCCATGGGACTTTCACTCTCTTCGTGGCGGAAGTTTCTCTTTTATAATTTTTTTTGTACTAAAGTGAAAGTTAGTCATACTGTGGCATTGCGATTTTATAAACATATTTGTATAGAATTGCGTAGAGGTAGCCATCTCATTCTTCATGATCGATTAGAATTAGGAGAGTCACAAGTCAGAGGTTCTCATGTTGAGACTCGATTACTGTTGGAAGACAATGCGGAACTTTTAGTCACGAAACGTACAATTGTGCAAGCGGGTTCTTTTATGCGGGTGATTCGTAATGGAAATTTAATACTGCATGGTGCGTACCTTAATGAAGGGTGTCAAATCACGTGTGCTTCTCAAATAGAAATCGGTTCTGATGGCGCTATTGGTCGTGATGTGATAATTCGTGATTACGATGGGCATACTATTGAGATGGAAGGATATGAAATTGCGAAACCTATTCGAATAGGCAATCATGTGTGGATAGGCAATCGAGCCATGATTCTTAAAGGAGTGACTATAGGTGATGGAGCTATTGTTGCAGCTGGTTCTATTGTCACCAAAGATGTGCCGGCTCATGCGGTTGTGGCTGGCATTCCCGCTAGAATTATTAAACAAGAAATAACTTGGAAATGAGGTTGCTAGATGATGTGATACGTCGCAGCTATTGGTATCACGGAATATTCGGACATTGTGCTAAATTTTGGAATCTGAAGGAAGAAGAGCACTTTGATGTGGTAAATTTGGGAAGTAACTCTGCGTTACATGCTTTCGATTATACTAATCTTCCTATCAATGCCGCTAATTGGGCCATGTCCCCACAAGGGCTTTATGCTGATGGAGCTCTCTTGCAAAAATATGGTCCTTTACATATCTCTAAAGGAAAAGGAGTGGTCTTGATACCTCTTTGTCCGTTTTCTTCTATTTCGGGTGACATTTCATATCAGATGCCAAGACGTTATTATAGTTTGCTCAATGCGGAGCAAGTGCTTCAATATTCAGAGAAAGAACGAATGGTTGTTATGGATATGAAGGTACATCCGTGGAATTATTTTCCTAAGACTATGGGGCAATTCAGACAAGAAGTAAAGTCTTTTTGCGGATTGATGAGTAAGGCTGTATCTTCTCAAAATATTTCGGTAAATGCTCGTCAATGGGTAGAAAACTGGATGAGAGAATTTGGTATCTCAAATTTAGAAGAACCACTCACATCCCGAAATTGTAAACGGAGAGCAGATAGCGTGATTACACTAAAAGGCATTATCCGTACTTGTGAGCAACTTAATGTAAATCCGGTTTTGGTAATACCTCCTATTTCAGAGGCTTTGGCATTCCTGTTTACTCCTAAAGCACTTCAAATCTATATTTATGACTTTATCAAAGAAGCTGAATTGGATAATATAAGACTAATTGACTATTGGGGGTGGAAAATTGACAATTCATGTTTTCATGATGCTTATTTTCTCAACTCAAAAGGAGCTAAACTCTTTACCCATCGCCTCTTAAGTGATCTTAATTTATTAATAACCTTTTAATTTCAATGAAGTTAGGAATTCTAACTCTCACCCCTCTGCTTACTAATTATGGTGGTATTCTTCAAACCTATGCTATGCAGCGAGTATTGGAGCGGATGGGGCACGAGGTTTATACTGTCAATCCACAGGAGCAATTCCCTTTTTGTGCAAATCCTGTAAGATTGGTATGGCGCATGGGAAAGTCATGTTATAATACTTTCACGCGTTATATACGTTCATTGCATACTTTATATTTTATCAACGAGCACATACATGTGCTGCCCATTAAAGACTTTGATCAACTCAATCATTTGGGCTTTGAGGGCTATGTTGTGGGTAGCGATCAAGTATGGCGTCCTTGCTATTGGTGTGCTACTGCACCTATTGAGCAAGCCTTTTTAGCTTTCGCTCAAAAAGAAAAGGTAAAAAGAGTGGCTTATGCAGCTTCATTTGGTACTGACGTATGGGAATATTGGCCGGAAGCTACAGTCAATTGTGAACAGTTGGCACAAAAATTCGATGCAATATCCGTGCGTGAAGCATCAGGTATAGCTCTCTGCCGTGAACATCTCAAGGTAGAGGCCCGGCATGTACTCGATCCCACTATGCTACTGCAACGAGAAGATTATCTCGCCCTCATCTGTGAGGAAAAGACAAAAGCTTGCCGAGGTAGTCTGATGACATACATTTTGGACTGTACCCCTGAAAAAGCGGAAGTGATTCGTCAAATAGAGCGACTAAAGAAACTAAAGGCGTTTTCCACCAATTCACGAGCCGATGATGAGCGAGCACCTTTACATCAAAGAGTTCAACCTGCTGTGGAGCAGTGGTTACGTTCTTTTCGTGATTGTCAGTTCGTGATTACTGATTCTTTTCACGCTTGTGTTTTTTCCATTCTTTTTGGCAAAGAATTTTTGGTGATTGGTAATAAAAAACGTGGCATGGGACGTTTTTACTCCTTGCTTCGGATGTTTGGGCTTGACGATCGTTTGGTTGATCCTATAAATTTCGACTACGCCCGATTAAAGCCCATTGACTGGGCTGATATCAATACTCGATTAGAGCAACTCCGAACTACTTCAAAACATTTTATACAATCAGCATTGAAAGAATCATGAGAGACTCTTCCAAACTTATTATTAAGAATTCTGCATTTCTATACTTTCGTATGGTTATTGTTATGGCAGTGGGATTCTTTACTAGTCGTGTAGTGTTACAAACGTTGGGCGAGGTCGATTTTGGTCTGTACAATGTAGTAGGGGGTGTCGTGGCCTTTCTTTCTTTTCTTACCTCCACTATGAGTGCAGCTTCGGCTCGTTTTATAACATTTGCATTAGGTAAGGGTGATGAAGTCGAGACAAGGCGTATATATCGGGTAACCTTTACCATACATGCACTGGCTTCTTTTGTTATTCTAATCTTGTTAGAAACTGTGGGATTGTGGCTGTTTTATCAACTCAATATTCCGGACGATAGAACTGCTATCTGTATGTGGCTCTATCAGTTTAGTGTTGTTCAAACCTTTTTCGGTTTTGCAACAGTACCTTTCGGAGCTTCCGTAGTGGCGCACGAACGGATGAATTTTTATGCTTATATGAGCATTTACGATGTAGTGGTGAAGTTGTTGGTACTATATGTACTGGTTTATTTGCCCTATGATAAACTCATGTCATATGGTACGCTTTGTTTTTTGGTTTCCATATCGGGCATGGCCATCAATGTAGTCTATTGCTATTGTAATTTCAAAGAAATATCTATCAAGCCTTTATTCTCTAAGGATATTTTGATACCTATTACTCGGTTTTCGGGATGGAGTATGGTGGCGTCGCTCTCTTATATGTTGTCATCACAGGGAGTCGCCTATCTCATCAATATTTATTGTGGAGCTGCTGTAAATGCGGCACAGGCTATTGGTAATCAAGTACGCAACATTATCGGACGTTTTACTTCAGGATTTAATACCGCACTCAATCCGCAAATTACTAAGAGCTATGCTCAAGGGGACTACGAGTATATGAATCTTCTGATAAACAATGCTTCTCGCTATAATTTCTTAGTGCTTTTTGTTGGATCTATGCCAATTTACCTCATTCTACCGGAATTGCTGGAATTATGGTTAGGTACAGTGCCCCAATATACCGTGCAGTTTGCGCAGGTATTAATAATAGGTTCCATTCTTGACGGTATGATAAGTCCCCTTATGGTCGCTATTAATGCTACAGCTAAACTCAAGTGGACACAATTGGCACAAACCCTTTGTCTCTTTTTAGCATTTGCTGGTCAATGGTTGCTGCTTAAGGAGGGGCTGGAACCGGAATGGGTTTATATTTGGTATTATATCTGTCTCTTTTTTGCATATATTTCACGTGTTCTTATTCTTCGAGATTATATTAATATGTCTATCACGCGCTATTTCAGAGAAATTATAGGCACGATGGTGGTAGTTTCTACTGTATCTATGCTTACTTATGTTGCCATCTGTCATTTGTATCAACTTAATATCATAGCTAATATCATTATAGGTTTTGTTTGCGCAGCCATCCCTGTATGGTTTATTGGATTGAAAAAAAACGAGCGAGCTTTGGTCTTGAAAGCAGTGCGACGAGTTATTAAAAAAAAATAGATTTATGCCAGAAATTATATCTATTATAGTACCGGTATATAATGCCGAACCTACTCTTTGCAAATGCGTAGACAGCATTCTGGTTCAAACCTATCCCCATTTCGAATTGTTACTTATTGATGATGGAAGTAAGGATAAAAGTGGTACAATTTGCGATGCTTACGCGAAGAAGGATTCCCGTGTACGAGTGTTTCATAAATCGAATGGTGGGGTAAGTTCTGCTCGTAATTTAGGAATTGACAACATTAACGGTTGTTATTTAACGTTTGTTGATTCAGATGATTACGTTGATCGTAACTACTTATTACATCTTATCGAAGCATTTGGCGGAAATATAGATTTAGTAGTTGGGGGATATCAATCATTTGGTGATTCTAGATTTGAATGGCGCTATGAATCAAAGTGTTATGAATATGCAGAACTTAGTGACTGTTTTGGAAAACATATCGCTGAAATGCCCTTTACGGCACCTTGGAGCAAGTTGTATCGGATGTATATAATACAGGAGCATCACATACGTTTTGACACTCGTATGAAGTGTGCCGAGGATGCTTGCTTCAATAAAGAATACTTATGCCACGTGCATGGAATTGCTTTGATACCATATTCAGATTATTTCTACTATTCTGTAAATAGTAGTGAAAAATATGGAGCGAATGGAGAGGACTGTGTTTATGATGCCTTGCAAACCATCCGAAAATATGAACAGTTGACAGCTATACATTCTTTTGACTATCAGCATGCTATTAAGGCTATAATAAGTATCCATGGCGGACGTTTTTATGCCTATCAGTTGAACAAGCCTTTTTCTTTGTGTGGCTTTAAAGAGTTTGAAATGACTTATCATGCGCTTTTTCCCTATCTTCCGATGTTGCAGGATAGTGGGGGACGTGTGCAGAAAATATATAATACTTTCATCACTCATGATTGTCTTGTATTGGCTTTTGTTCTTGTTCGTTTGTTGGCGTGTGTGAAAATTATATTGAATGCAAATCTTCGGATTTATTAAACGATAATGGGAAATCACAATGTACTTCCGGCAATGGCTGTACAACGATGGGTGTATATTAAATATTTTTGTGTACTGTCAGTAGTTGTTAGCCACTTGTGTAAACTGATATATCTTGGTCCTGTATTTTCGCAGTTTTTTGACTTTGGTACATATGCGGTAGCTATATTTTTCTTTCTTTCGGGGTATGGATTATCATATTCTTGTATTTATAAGAAAAATTATTTGAAAAACTTTTTAAAGAGGAGGCTTTTGAAAATCTTTCTGATTTATTTCATAGCAACATTGTTATGGGTGGTTATCTGTTCCCCATTTGTGAAAATAAATATATATGACCTATGGAGAATATGTTCTGTTTATCCCATTCTCCCATATGGATGGTATTTTGTTGTCTTAATGGTTTTATATCTCATTTTTTATCTCTCCATGAAATGGACTCATTCTTCTGTCTTAATTTATATTGTATTAATTGTTGGCTATATAGTATGTTTCCTATCGGGAATAGGTGAATGGATATATTTGACATCGCCTTGTTTTGCATTAGGTATATGGTATGCGGAAAACGAAGATCGTTTTTCTGTATTCATTCATCGATATAAATATCGGATACTTGTGGCGTTACTGATTGCTTTCGGGTGTTCGTGGCGTTCATATTTCTTAAAGATGCTTCATGTTGCATATACTCTGCAAACATTCAATGGGATTATCGCTTGTACCATAAGTGCATTGGCTTTGGTTGGCGTCATTATTGTAATTTTGGAAACTTGTAAACTGCCATTTCTTACTAGCAATCATCTTCCTGATTATTCTTTTGAAATATATCTTTCACAATGTATTTCCATACCTTTTGTTATGTATTATATGGGTCACTCCACATCAAGTACAATGTTTACGATCGCTAATTTTCAATGCGTTGTTTATCTTGTATTTATGACAGGTATGCTTGTTTTCTTATTTCATCTGATCATTCATAAAATTCAAAAATATGTATCAAAATAAGAGACCTTTACATATCCTTATGCCTATGGCGGGCGAAGGTTCCCGCTTTTTAAAAGAGGGATGGACTACCCCCAAACCTTTGATCCGGCTGAATGACAAGGAACTGTTCTTGCGTGCCATCAGTAGTGTTGACATTCCCGGAGTAGAGATGAAATACAGTTTCATTGTACGCCAAGAACATATTGACAAATATGCTATTGACAAAGGTATTAAGAAAATTCTTCCTCATGCTAATGTCTTTGCAGTGCAGAAGACAACACGTGGGGCTGTGGAAACTTGTTTGATGGCACGAGAAGCGATTGCTGCCGAGGATGCGGTGCTAGTGATGGATTGTGATTTGGAATTCCGTAGCCAAGAATTTAATGCATTGCTTAAAGATATATTGTCACAACCGGTTGATGTTGCAAATGGCGGTGTTTTGGTCAGCTTTGATTCAGAGGAACCCCGATACAGTTATGCGGAGATAAATGACGAGGGTGTTGTGGTACGTACCGCCGAGAAAGAGGCAATCAGTAATCATGCTCTTTGTGGTGCTTACTTCTTTTCGTCAGCTAAATCTTTCTTTTTTGCAGCCGATAGCTTGATGTGCGAAGCTAACTTTTTAAAGCCTGAATATTATGTGAGTTTACTCTATAATTATTTATTGCAGCGAGGAGAAACAGTACGGCTTGCCAAAATGGAGGAATACTATTCATACGGCACACCTGAAGAATTAAAACAATATGCACACAGAGAAACAGGATGGAAGTAAAATTAATCATATCTGACTTTGACGGAACATTGGTAAATACTTTCGAAGCTAATTATAGAGCTTATACTGAAGCGTTTGCTCAGTGTGGCCGGAAACTAACTCGTGATTCTTACAGGCGGTGTTTTGGCTATAGGTATGATGACTTTATGCGAGCGGTAGGTGTTGACGATGCTGACGTACAGCAATGCATCAGGAAAATAAAGGGAGAAGTATATCCTTTATACTTTGATTATTTACAACCTAACGAACCTCTTATCCGTTTCATTCGTGCGTTTCATTGTAGTGGGGGAAAAACAGCTATTGCTTCTACTGCCCGTCGATTGAATTTGACGAATGCATTAGAATATATGCATCTTACCGACATCTTTGATTGTATTTGGGCAGGTGAGGATGTGATGACCGGTAAACCAAACCCTGAAATCTATCTCAGGGTGATGGAGAAGATGGAAGTGTCTGCCACGCAGACTCTGATATTTGAAGATTCGGAAGTAGGTTTTGAAGCTGCAGAAACCTCGGGTACACATTTTATAAAAATAAACCAAGCTTTTTATGGAAATTGAAGTGAAAGGTCATAGTGGCTGCTCTATTGATATAGTGCGCGAAGGGAAGGAACTCTTTATCCGGAAAGGTACGCGCGATCCTAAATATGTAGAGAGGCTTTACTCACAGGCGTTGAAACAACAGAAAGCCGGGGAGCAGGAGTACCAGTTTATCCGTATACCACAGATTATGTGTATTGAGAAGAGTGCACAGCAAATGGTGATGAAGATGGAGTACGTCTATTCGCACAATTTTGTGGATCATTTCGAAGCGGCAGGTTTTGAGCAAGTGAGCTATTTTGTGAAGGCTGTACGCCTTTTTTTGAAACGGGAAATAGACCAGTCGGTGATGATGAATGTGCCTCGTACACTGATTCTTGATAAGTTTGAAGATGTGAATAATAAGGTGTGCGGTAATGTGATGATTTGCAATGATGAAGAGGTGAAGCGATTGATGTGGCAATCAGCAGCCTGCTTTGAGGCATTGCCAGAGGTATTGGAGATGCCTGTGGGGTGCTGTCACGGTGACCTTACTTTCTCGAACATTCTTTTCAATGGCAATAACTACTATTTGATTGATTTTTTGGATTCGTTCATTGAATCTCCTTTACTCGATATGGTAAAGTTGCGCCAAGATACGTGCTATCGCTGGAGTACCTTGATGTATGAGGGAGATTTTGATGAAACACGTTTTCATATCGTGGCCGATGCCATTGACCGGCAACTTGATGAGTATTTCTGTCAGTACGCTTGGTATTGTGATTTTTATCACTCCTTACAACTGATGAACTTTCTGCGCATTCTGCAATATGCCAAGGAAGAGAAGGTGGTGATCTATTTGAAGAAAACCATTCAAAGTATTTTAAATCAATGAGTAAATATACACTAATCGTTCCTATAGCTGCCGATACTGACAAGGTTAGTAGGGAGATGCCTTATCTGTTTGGTCTTGATGACAATGGGTGGATGTATTGTGTGAAGTCCATCGCAGGCTTGCCTCTTGATGTCTTTAGTGACATTTATTTTACTATTTTGCACAAGCATAGCCAACGTTATCGTCTGAAAGAGATGATGCAAATACAGTTTGACAGACTGGGGATAGCCGACAAAGCTCACGTCTTTGAATTGGAAGAATCAACAGCCTCACAGCCTGAAACTTTGTATTATACAGTGAAGCGCAATGCTATTACCGGTGCCGTACTCTTTAAGGATGCCGATAGCTATTTCGTTACCGAGGTACACCCCGAGAATATGCTTTATACCTTCCCGCTCGATGGGTTACAGATGGTGAATCCTCAAAATAAGAGCTATGTAACTATTGATGATATGTACTATATTACTAATATCATTGAAAAAAAGATTGTGAGCCGTTTCTTTTGTGCGGGTGGTTATGGCTTTGAAGAGGTGTCAGACTTTGTACAGGAGTACGAAAAACTTTCTGATTTGTCACAACTTCATCTGTCGCACATTGTCTATTCATTGTTGCTTCAGCAGGTACACTTCCGCCCACAAATGGTGAAAGAGTATCAAGATTGGGGTACGAAGGCGGATTTCAAAAGAGCGTACTGATATGATAATGTTGAGTTGATTAATTTTACAATATGCAAATTTCGAATTTATTTCGCCGCAATTGGTGGGCGATCTTTTACTTTAATTTCAAGATGTTGCCTTTTAAACAGGCTATTAAATTCCCGTTTGATTTTTATGGTCCGATAAGGTTCGAAAGTTTAACAGGGAAGGTGGAGGTACCGGCCGATATTTATCGTGGTTGTTTTCAGTTCGGTCGATGTGAACATGAAATATTTCCTTCATCAAAGATGATTCTCTCTATTAAAGGTGTATGGAAGTTTAAAGAAACGCTTTTCAATATAGGTACCGGTTCAACCATCGAGATTGGTGAACATGCCGTATTGGAGTCGGGGGGGGATATATTGATTGCCCCACATTATCGTATTGTATTAAAGAAAGGAGCAAAGATTGGCAGTCATGTACGAATAAGTTGGGAGGGGCAGATGTTTGATTCTAACTTTCACTATATGCGTAATATAGCAACGGGTGATATTCCTTTTATCAATAAGGAAATCGTAATTGGCGATCATTGTTGGATTGGAAACCGAGTAATAGTGAATCGTGGTACAAAGCTACCTAACTATACAATAGTGGCTGCTGGTAGCCTAACGAATAAGAACTATGCCAAAGAGGGAAATACACATTTAACTATTGCCGGTTGTCCTGCCAAGGTGGTGGCTGAAGGTTTCGAACGTATATATGAAACGCTCGAAGAGGATTTATGTATTGAATTGAATGAACGCGAATATAGAGAAAACTTATGAAACTAGGAATAACTTATTGTGGCCGTGAACGCAAAGGGTTATGGAGTGGTACATGGGATGCATTTGATATTAATTTCTCAAGACATTCAGATATAGAGAGTTTGGAATGGGCTTCTGTTTTTCCCGCTATACCTACGTGGTATCAGAAGTTGCTTACTGCCTATAGCCGATTTTTCTATGTTAAAGACGGGAATCCTTTCGAACTGCAAATATATCCCTTCTTTGAGCGGAAAACGTTGAAAGAGGTTAAGAAGATGCAAGCCGAATGGATTATAGCTAAGACGATAACTGATGGATTTCCTAGTGATAAGAAGTTCTGTACCTATATAGATGCTGATTTTGAAGAAGTGATGAAAACGGATCTGAATCGTTCGAAGCCATTGTTCAATTTCTATTTGAATTATTATCACCGCAAAGTGGGTAAATCCTACAGAAGACAAAACCTTATATTTACTCAAAATGAGTGGACACGGCAATCCCTTATCAAGAAGTTTGGTTTGCCTGAAGAGAAAGTGATCAATGTAGGTTTTGGCATCAATCTTAAAGCCTACGATGGTGAAAAAAAATATAATAACGATTTATTATTAATTGTTCTACGTCAACACAATGCTAAAGTGAAGGGGTTGGATTTGTTGATTGAGGCTTTACCATTGGTGCGAAAAAAATATCCCAATGTGCGTTTGGCTGTTGTGGGCAATAGTCAATATCAAGGGGTAGAGGGTGTGGATTGCTATGTAGAAACCTCACGTGAAAAGACTGTAGAGCTATTTCAACAAGCTAGCCTTTATGTGATGCCGTCGCGTAACGAACCTAATGGTATGACCTATCTTGAGGCTCTTTGTAACAAAGTGCCATTTGTCGCTTTAAATCGCTTTGCTACTCCAGAATTTTCGGGTTATGGTAAATGGAGTTTTCTGTGTGAACAAGAAGAGGTTACGGAATTAGCAACTGTTATCATTGAGGCGTTGAGTGATAGGCAACGTTTGAAGGTGATGGGTGAACAGGGACAACTCTATGTGAAAGGCACTTATCGTTGGGAGAAAGTAGTAGATAAAATGTGCAATGCAATGAAGACTTATAAAGGATGAATGAATTAAAAACACCTTACGTTTCCATTATTGTACCGGTATATAATGTGGAGGCATATCTACACACTTGCCTTGATTCTATTGTGGATTGGATTTTTACAGATTGGGAAGCCATTCTAATTGATGATGGGTCGAAGGATAAAAGTGGTGCTATTTGTGATGAGTATGCAGCACGAGATCCTCGTTTCAAAGTAATTCATCAAACGAATGCTGGAGTTAGTGCAGCACGCAATGTAGGGCTGGATAGAGCGAAAGGTGTATGGATTTGGTTTGTCGATTCGGACGACTTGATAGATAGTGGCCTCCCTGTAGACCGGACTTTGCTGGATAAATATGATTTAGTGATATATAATCTTCAAATGTTTGCTGATGGTGAAGAGATACAACGAAAATTACAAAAATATTCTCATTCGGAGATTGGTGATACGAAAGAAATATTATTGAAAAATAATATTTCTTCGTATCACCCATCTCTGTGGTACCACAGAGATGGGTGCGCTGCGCAAATTCGGTTCACGCATGGTATCCGTCTTGGTGAAGACGGTGAATTTATGCGAAAGTGTGAAATATTATGCAAGAAGCCTGTTCGGATCAATTATTGTAACTATTACTATCGTATACGCCAAGGATCTGCCACACAATCTCCTCATACTCATCAAGCATTGATAGAAGATACGCTGAAGGTGCTGTGTAATCTTTTGCTGTTTATGGTAGAGCACAAGGTTGCGTATCAGCCTTGGTTAGCATTGCGTATGGAACGTACACTACGGTCTCTACTCAATTCGGCCTCATTATCAGTAAATGGCTATTCTGAAACTACTATTTTGCAGAAAGAATATAGAACTATAGTGAATGCTTACAAGAAGGCAGGCTATCCTCTGTGTAATAAGTGGTTATTAAAATTAGCTTATCAAAATATGTTCCTTTGTTTACAGTTGCTTAAGGTCAAAAAGAAACTGTTATAATGCATATGGGGAATTCTTCGTTTGAACTATTTAAATAATAAGTTTAATGAAAGTAAATTATGATTATTCATTCGTGTCTCCCAAAGAGAAAGAAAAGGTCCGAAAGGAAAGTTCACTCGTTGTAGAGGTGGATAAGAGTTTGAAGGTGAATAAGTTCGATAACGCTTATGTACTTCCGCTGATTTGGGCGGGTACTCGCGGAGGGGTTTCTACCGAAAATGGGGAATTGATAAAGTCAACTTCAACTCAGCATATTGTGGACTTATATGATTATGATAAAGATAAGGTGGTACGTAATCATAAACGGGCCATTTATATTGGTTCCTTTTCAAACTATGTATGGGGACATTGTTTTACGGAACACTTTGGTAAATTGTGGTTTCTTGATACACCTGAATGTGCACGATTACGTTCTGAAGGGGTGGAATTAGTTTATGCAGCTCAGTATGAAGAAAAACAATATTTTAAGGAGTTGATGCGACTGGCTGGATTGAATATATCCGACGCACGCCGGATTACAATGGTGGAACAGTTTGATGAACTTTATCTTCCCGATGATTCATTTTTTTCAACAGAGATGTGTGAACCCCGGTATTTTACTACTATTTATCGTACTACCATTAAGAAAGTTAAGGAAAATGTATTCAAAGAAATGCAGGGGGGGAGTTTTATAACTTATGATAAGATATATTTAACTCGAACACAAGGAACTTTTAGTCGCTTGATGCGTGACTTTGGTGAGAGAAAAATTGAAAAAGTTTTTGAAAAATGCGGTTATAAAGTGATAGCTCCAGAGAAATTAACGGTGCAACAACAGATATGGTTGATGATGCATGTTGATTATTTGGCAACAACAGAAGGTTCTGTTGCTCATACAGCAGTATTCTGTAAAGAGGGCACTCATATAGCATTATTGCGTAAGGCCGATTGGGTTAGTATGCACCAAGTTGCTGTGAATGAGTGCGCTAGGCTTGAAGCTACCTATATTGATGCTCATCATTCTACCTATAATCCTAAAGATAAACCTTGGGCAGGACCTTTTTATCTGTATTTGTCGCCTTATCTGAAGCATTTTCTAGGAATTAAAGAATTCTCTATGCCCCCTTATTTGCAATTTGATTATTGGATTTATTGTTTACGTGAAGTCTATATGCGGACACTGCGGCAGAATAAAATGGTTGATAGTATGGTTCGCAAACTGATAAAATAGCTGTTTGATGATGAAATTGAGTATAATATTACCCATATATAAGGTGGAAGCCTTTTTGCCTCGTTGTCTTGATTCACTATATCGACAAGATATGCCTGAAGATGAGTATGAAGTAATTGCAGTAATTGATGGTAGTCCTGATCATTGCGAACGCATAGCCCGAGAATATGCCGGAAAGCATAGTAACATGAAAGTGGTAGTGCAACGGAATCAAGGGGTGAGTACTTCACGTAATAACGGTCTGCAGATAGCTAAAGGAAAGTATGTATGGTTTGTTGATCCGGACGATTTTATAGAAGAAAATTGTTTGAAAACTCTTTACCGGAAGTGCATAAACGATCGTTTGGATATGATGCCGTTTGGTATTCGTTTTTGCCATGAGCATAGAGCTTCTCTATATGATGAAGGGCAATTGAACAGATTGTCCGATGTAGTGACTGGTATTAATTATTTGCTGGGAGGATTTTGCTATAGGCAACCTTGGACGGTAGTATTTCGTAAAGTCTTTTTGCAAGAAAACAATCTTCGTTTTGCCGATGGATATGTGCATGAGGATGAGGAATTTATGCCAAGGGCTTATTATTTAGCAAAGCGTGTAGCATATTGTCAACAGCAGGCTTATTATTATTTTATACGGCAGGGACAATCTATATCTACGACTCAAAGTCCTAATCGTGCTAAAGGATTAATTTATGCTGCGGATAGTCTTTATGGTTTTATCAATGAACGTGAGACTGATCACCAAAGTGCTATTTATAAGTTTTTCCGCCAGCGGGTGAGTGACTGTGCTTTGCAGGGAATACATTTTGCAGATGTACAAATGGCATTAGAAGTAAAAATGAGACCTTATTATCCCTTTACCATTTATAAAACATGGTCTCTAAAGAAAAAAATACAATATGTAGTGGTAAATTTTTCAATCCGACTTTATAAGTGGATTAAAAAGTAGATGAATAAATATTGATGGATCAAAAAGATAAACAACCATTAGTGAGCGTGATTGTTCCCATTTATAATACGGAACAATATCTCAATACTTGTGTAGGTGCATTGGTAACACAAATTTATACCCATATAGAGATTATCTTGGTGGATGACGGGAGTAAAGATAGCAGTGGGGCGATGTGTGATGAATATGCGCAGAAAGACAGTCGTATACGGGTTTTGCACTTGCAGAATGGTGGCGTATCTCATGCTCGAAATAAAGCACTTGAAGTGATGAAGGGCGAATGGGTATGTTTTGTTGATGCTGATGATGAGGTAACACCTTATTATGTACAACATTTTGTTGATGCCATTGAAGAGGGCATAGATATAATTATATCAGAAGCGATATTTGTACATGAAGACGGTGTGCGTGAGAGGCTGTCTTATAAAAGTTATGGTATATTGCCATTGATCGAGATTTTTTCGGTCAATGAGCTAAGTGCTCATGGATATGCATGGGCCAAGTGCTATCGCACTTGGCACATGCGCCTGGTTACGCATGGGCCGGTGCTACGCTTTCCTGAAGAAATAAAATTCTCGGAGGACTTACTTTTTGTGATGCAGTATTTGGCGGTAAGTCCACGAGCTAAATACATCCCTTATGCTGATTATATCTACTATCTACGCAGTGGCAGTGCCAGCGGTAGAGTGTTTCCTTTTGAAGTGGAACGAAGTTGCTTTTGTCGATATATCGAACAGATGAATCAGTTGTCGGTTTTAGCGGGAATGGATTTGATGCAAGTATCTTCATCGGCTTCCATTCTTGCCATGCTCTTTGCCCGGGTGCGCAACTGTATGTATCTGCGTGGTGAACTTACAAGAACGAGGCGTGTGGAGTTTTACCGATCGGTAACGTCTGAAGTGAGAAATGCTATTTTGAATCATTCGCAATCATCTAATGTGTTTGTCCGGACTGGATATAGGTTATTTATGACAGGCGAACATTGGTATTTGTTGGATATCTATTTTAGCGTAATGATGAATTTGAAACATTTTTTGTCAAGAAAGAGTTGAGTAGAATGAAGAACATTGGAGATAATAGCGGAAAGCAGCGATTGGAATGGATTGATATGATGCGTGGTATTTGTATGTTCTTGGTGATATTGCATCACAGTGGAGCACCGGATTTGTATCAAAGATTTTTATCTCCTTTTTTTCTAAGTGGTTTTTTCTTTATATCAGGTTATCTCTTTATGAATCCGCAGAAGTCTTTTGATGGAAGATTGAAGTTGATTCGGGTTGTAGAGACTTTGCTGATTCCATATTTTCTGTATGCTACGTTGACGTATTTCGTTAAGGCTCTCTATGTGGAGGTCTGGCAGCGGGAAAGCTGGGATATCTTTGTTCCCTACCTTAAAGAATTGCTGGTGGGTAAGAAACTTTGGTTTATGTCGGTATTAGTGGTATGTGAAGTGGCGTTGACGGCATTTTTATCTATCTCCCGCAAGTTAATGTGGATAGTGATCTTTACAGTGAGTGTGTGTGTGCTGTGGTGTATTACTCCACTATCTTCAGGAAAGTTTTATCCTTGGTATTTGAGCCAAGCTTGTATTGCATTGCTCTTTATGTCGGCAGGTATAGTGGTAAGAATGAATAGGCGAATATTGCAAGTGGTGACGACGCAAAGTGTAACTATTATTTTAGGCGTAGTTTTTTTAGTCTGGGTAGTGTTGGATCATCATTACCACTTGGCTTATATCATGTTTGCCAGTAATTGTTTCGAACCGTTGTGGCTTTTTCTGTTAGTGGCCTTAGTGGGAATAATGGCTTTAATAGGGATAGTTTCATTTTTACCCAATTTCTCGTGGCTCGTGGCTTTAGGAAGAAATACATTGGTATTCTATTTTTTCTCTAACCAAGTGATGATGTTGGTATTCGTTCAGGTGGAGAGACTCCAAATAGGAAATTTTTATATTAGCTCATGGTTGGTAGCAATAATCAGTAGTCTATTGTTGACCATACCTGTAGTGGTATGTAATAAGTATCTGCCATGGATGGCAGGTAAATGTAATATTATCTCAAAAAGATATTCGTTATGATGAAATTCTTAAAAACTCCTTCAATATGGATGCCCATTGTTTTTGCTCTCATGGACATGGCGGGGCGTATTGGTAATATCGGGTTTACGCTCTATTATCCATTGTTGCTAATATTGGCGCTTATATCTTTGAAACACAGAAATAGAACGGACGGGATATTTGGTTTTTATCTGTTGGCTTGTGGCATAAGTATTCTATTCAATAGTATTCCATCATTCTATAATATCTATGTGCGATTTGTTGTATATATTTTACTTTTTGTGGCTTTTACTCCTTTTGTAAACAGTAGGTATATATCGGTGTTGAGGATGAGGAGTATTCAGTATTTCTGTTTCTTCACAGTGTTTATAGTCGGCATAAACTTCGCATTCTTTAAAGGAGGTAATATTTCTGCTGCTCAACAACAGATTTATCAGAATGTGGGCATGTATGTCGGTAGTACGGGTAATAATGAAATGGGTGCCTTAGGCGCAATTAGTCTGGCTTATTTGGCAGGACTTTTGATATATTGGAAGCAAATCTTAAATAAAATATGGATTGCTGTTATTGGTTTATTTATGGTTTCGAATGTGGCTATGCTATTGATGGCTTCGTCACGTAGTGCAGTGTTTTGTGCATTCGCCGCTATTATCAGTATGATATATGTGAAAAATAAACGAAACTTGGGTTCTTTTGCTGGTATTCTATTGGGGCTTTTTTTCTTGATTTTTGCACTCTATCCTTTTTTTTCTGAATATACACGAGGTATTATTGAGTTTAAACAGGGTGGAGATTTGAGTGATTTCGATACGCACTCGCGTGATGCAATATGGGCATTGCGTATGGAAGAGTTTAAAAGTAGTCCGTTTTGGGGTATTGGATTTGGAACAATTTCGGATTATAACTCATGGACGATAGCTAGCGGTGGTACGGTGGAAACTGGTTCAAGTTGGCTTGCGGCATTGAGCCAAACAGGATTGCTAGGGACAATACCTATTGTGTGGATAGTGGGTGGAAATTTGAAATGGTTGTTATTTTCGAAGAAAGGTCATGATTATCTCACCGTATTACTTACAGGACTCACTGTGTTTTTTACTATTCATCCTATTTCGGAAGGCTATTTTACGACAGTAGGCGCTATACTATGTGTACTTTTCTGGACTATACAGGGATTGGTATACAGTCTGCGTAAAGGTCTCTTTAAAACTTCAGATATACCCTTATTAGTGATTAATCAACGTAAATTCAGACTGTTTTAAGCATGGGAACTACTAGCTGTAATAGTGTACCTGAAAAGGCTATCACAAGACAACGTTATGTTTGGTTGGATTATGCTAAGGTGCTTTGTATAATCAGCGTGGTGTATGGACACTGTGTGGCCAATGTGGTGAGTAGTTATATTTATCTGTTTCATGTACCGGCATTCTTTATCATTAGTGGAATGCTTTATCGTCCTAAACGCTATGTAGATACGTTGAAAAGTTTGTTTGTACCGGTACTGCTCTTTAGTCTGTTGCTTTACCCATGGCATCTATATGGCATTTGGAGTCAAGGGCGTGGTTGGTCGTTCGAGACTATAGTGACGGAGTTTATAATGGGATTGTTCTGCTATGACTTTAAGGTGGGTTACCCTATTATTCCTCCTTTCTGGTTTGTGATGACATTACTTGTGATGCGTCTCATGGCTGACACATTGGCGAAATTGAGTGTAAACGGATGGTGGATTCTACCGTTTTGTGTGGCAGTGCTCTACTTTTCGAGGGGAGAACACATTTATTATGATTATCTGTTTCTGCCACAAAGAGCTTTGCTCTGTTTCCCATTCTTCCTTCTGGGACAGAAGATGAAACCTTATCTGTCTAGGATAGTACGATGGAGAATGTGGCTAGTTATAGGGGGTATAGTGGTGGGGATCGTATTTCTGCATCGGTTTGGATCGTTTAATGCGATGGCGTGTGGTACTAATCTGTTTCCTTCGTTTTACATTATTCCGGTTGTCGTGTCTTTCGGTATATTCGGATTTTGTATGATGGTGGAGAAATGGATGAGAAAGCCAGATTGGATAACCGTACTATCAAACGGTACATTGGTGATATTGGGGCTACACGAATTACTGTTAGTAGTAATGCGTAGGCTATCGGGCGGATGGAGTGCCCGTTTCCCTGTGGTAGAGGTGGTGATAACTATACTGCTGCTTTATCTACCTATGGTGTGGATACAAAACAATACCCCTTGGTTGATT